>JAABUO010009458.1_pt1 | contig 10901 bp, 12 predicted proteins | sample 5559291 | NCBI WGS metagenome assembly JAABUO01 (sample SAMN10711878, study PRJNA513372) | rock metagenome | isolation source: Antarctica rocks | place: Antarctica: Victoria Land, Finger Mt sud | reverse complement strand
TCGGCAAGCTCAAGCGGTTCAAACGCGTCGCCATGCGATGCGAGAAGACCGACACCAGCTACTCAGCCATCATCAGTTTTGCGTGCGGACTGATGTTGGTTAAATCCGTCCACACGGCCTAGGACCAATCTCTCTCAAGAACTTTAACACGGCTTCTTTCTCAAAGAATGCGAATGCGCTTAATAGCCCTTTTTGTAGCTTCTCCATGTCATCTTGGGTGAGAGACGCCATGAAGGCTCTCATTCTAATTTCTGTCTTAGCCCGAGATTGGTGACACTCTCGACATAACGCCCGGAAGGCACTTAAAGGATACTCCCATGGCTGATACCCTTCACGCATTGCTGCGTAGTAACAGTGATGCGCCTCAAGTCGTGATGTAATTCCGCAGTCCTGACAGCATAGTTTCGCGCGTTTTTTGATCTGTTCGGCCTTAGATATCCAACGTCGGTCTTGAAGTCTTATTGCGTATTTACTACTTCTTACTGAGAAATTGTAGTTTTCTATAGAATAGAAACCCATGTTCCATGAGTTTCCTAGCTCATAATAGAAGCCAAAAGACTCAACTAAGTCATCAAACTCAACGTGGTCTCCACCAAAATTTAAAATTGTATGCAGAGTACTACCATCAAATATCATGAATAAAAGAGAATCGTTGAGATACTCTTCATTTCTCAACTTCCAGTCTGATATTGTGTAAAAACTAGCGTCTCCAAGAATTTCCTCTTTGATTAGCCATTCAGTGACCGCAGCTTTCATTCTATTTAGACTCTGCTGCATGTCATTCATGCTTATCACAACATAGCATGACGATACTTGCTAAATATACTTTCGATGATTTTTTTTGCGACTGGGTGCTTACATGCAAAGAAAAGGTAGTATACTACGGCATTTGTACTGTTCCGCATCGGAAGGGGTTCCGGCACGAACTGAAAATCTGCTACATCTTGTAGCCTTTTCACAAACGCAGCAACAATCGCATCATTCGATTGCTTCAACTTTTCAGGTTCAAAGCCGAAAAGGCTGGTTTGTTTGCTGTCCACGTAAGCAGCCGCCCGCCACGATTCGTCACCCCAAAATCTGTTCATTCGGTCAATGCCATCTTGTGGCACTTTCTCCGGGTTTCGCCAGATGGCGTTGCGGTTCATGTCCATGACTGGGAAATTTAGGAACATATCTACTGCCCGCGACTGACCAGCGAGGCGCATCACCTCCCAATCCAGGTGCAACCCGTAGGGATCGAGGAGGCACAATGCACGATTGAAGTTCTTGTATTGTATGGTCGGCAGTAGCGTGTTTATCAGAAAGGCCGATGAGTCTCCGGTGTGAATCTGAACGTCGTCCCTCCCCTCGCACAATGTCTGTAGGTAGGAGGTTTTGCGCGGGTTCATGTCAATAAAGTGGAAGCCGTCAAAAGGCGGCGATATCTTCAAGGCCCGGGCAGGACTGCCTTCAACTTGCGCCCTGGTTACTTTTGAGACGTGGGCCCCGGCGCCGCTGAATCCGTCTATGTAGTATTTTTTCAGCTTCGGATACTGTGTGAATGCCTTCGTGTACGCTGAACCGTATTTTTCGACGATCTCAAGCTTGAGTTCCGACCAATAATTGATTTCGTCAAAGTCGAAGGGTAGGGGGTCTGTCACGCTCCGGCCTGCATTTCAGGTTACTTCGCTACAGTCCACCGCCGCCCCGGGAACTGGCTCCACTCCTTGCCCTCAAGCAAACGACCGCCCGCCTTTGGGGAGAACCCGCCCCATTGCTTGAAGAAAAACGCCACGCCCGCCTTTACGCATTGGTTGCGAATGTCGATCACCCATTTTGCATCCATAGGGCGCGACCTGGGGCCGCTTTCACCGCCGACGATCACCCATTCAATGCCGGTGAGGTCAAGCCTGCCAACCGGCGCGATCAGCGGTTCAATCGAGAGAAACCGCACTCCGGCATTCGCCGTCTGCAGATGGGCAATGCGCGTTGCCGCCTTCTCGTCCTCTACGGAAACGCCAAGCCAGATATGTTGGGGCGCAGGCTTCGCGCGGTATCGGTCGTTGATGAATTTCTGCAACAACGAACTGCGCTTGGTCAAAACCTGATAGGTGTGCCAATTCGCCTTTTCCATCGTATCGAACACGGCGGCGATATGCGTTTTTGGAATACTTTTGTGGAAAAGGTCGCTCATCGAGTTGACGAACACCATGCGAGGCCGCTTCCAGCCAAGCGGCTGCAGTAGCCGTTCCGGGCGCAACGTCAGGTCAAAGCCCGTCTCGAACGGATGCCCCGGCACACCCCGGAATCGCTCCGAAAAACGGGCCGCATAACAATTATCGCAACCGGCACTAATTTTGGTGCAGCCGGTGACTGGATTCCAAGTCGTGTCGGTCCACTCGATCGTACTGTTTTCAGCCACAAGCCACCCCCGTATGGGTCAGCCTCGAAATTGTAGACCGACCGACATTGTAGCTCTGCGCCAGCTCTTTCAGCGTCGCACCGTCTGCCCGCCGCTGCCGAGCCTCGGCTTGCTGCTGCGGCGTGAGGGCAGATGGGCGGCCTAGGTGCTGCCCCCGCGCCTTGGCGCGGCTGCGGCCCTCTGCCGTGCGGGTACGGATCAGGTCGCGCTCTACATCTGCCAGCCCGCCTAGAACAGCGATCATCAGCCGCCCGGTGCTGGTGGCGGTGTCGGCCCATGGCTCGGCCAAGGAGCAGAATTGCCCACCCGCCTCGGTGATCTGCTTGATGATGGCGAATAGGTCAAAAGTCGACCGAGCCAGGCGGTCGATCCGCGTCACCGTCACTACGTTGCCAGGAGCAAGAGCTTTCAGCAACCGTTGCAGTTCGCGACGGTCGGCCTGGGCTCCGCTGGCCTTCTCCCGGTAGATTTGGCTGCACCCCTCAGCCCGGAGCTGGTCAAGCTGTGCGTCAAGCGTTTGCCCATACGTACTGACGCGGGCATAGCCAATGCGCCGGATTTGCGATCCTGTTTCGGTCATATCTTTCGGAAACTGTAAGTCACTGAATTAACGAGGTCAAGCAGAAGTTCCGAAAGTCTTGAGTTTCGAACCAATAAAGCCAAAATGATCGGCTTGGCCGCAATCCGGACAGGAGGACGGAAGGGGCCCTGCCCGGGTAAGTTCGCGCAGAAGGACCTTGCTCGTGCCCTGCTGGCGGAGGGCAGCACCCCCTTTGCCGAGAGGTCGCGCGCCGCGTCCGCGTGGCTGCCTCGACGCTCTACGGCTACTTCCCTGACGGTCTTTATGGCGAGCTGGCGCCCGACAACCAGGCGGGACGGAAGCCGACGACGTAGAGTTCTGGTCCCTTTCTCGCCCCCGGTTGAACGCAGGCGGACATTGACGCACGCTGACTGCAAATGACCCCGATTGCCTTCATCGCCAAGTGGCAAGCCAACGCACGCAATGAGCGCGCTGCATCCCAGGAGCATTTCCTGGACCTTTGCGCGCTGCTGGGGGAGCCGACACCTAACTCGGACCCGACTGGCGCCGCCTATGCCTTCGAGAAGGGTGCCACCAAGGCCAGCGGCGGCGAGGGCTGGGCGGATGTCTGGCGACGTGGGCGGTTCGCCTGGGAGTACAAGGGCAAGCACCGCGACTTGGAGGCCGCGCACCGGCAGCTTCTCCAGTATGCCGGGGCGTTGGAAAACCCGCCTCTCCTGGTGACGTCGGACATCGAGCGTATCAGCATCCGCACCAACTGGACCAACGCCGTGTCCGAACGGCACGAGCTGCGGCTCGAGGAGCTGGCGCAGCCGGGACGGCTTGGCTTGCTCAAGTCGGTGTTCACAGACCCCGACCGCCTGCGGCCCGGCAAGACGCGAGCGGCGCTGACGGCGGATGCTGCTGCGGAGTTTGCGGGACTGGCGCAAAGGCTGCGCGAGCGAGGGCACGAGCCGCAGGCGGTCGCCCACTTCGTCAATCGCCTGGTGTTTTGCCTGTTCGCGGATGACGTGGACTTGCTGCCCGCCGGACTGTTCGAGCGGATGCTGGATGCAGCACGCAAAGCACCTGGTCGGTTCGAGGGCTATGCGCGGCGGCTGTTCGCGGCGATGGCGGACCGGGGCGGCGAGGTGGATTTCACCCCTGTAGCTTGGTTCAACGGCGGCCTGTTCGATGACGCGACGGCTCTGCCGTTGGAGGCAGAGGACGTGGCAGCTCTCCAGCGAGCGGCCGCCCTGGACTGGGCAGAGGTGGACCCGTCGATCCTGGGAACGTTGTTCGAGCGCGGGCTGGACCCGGATAAGCGCAGCCAGCTCGGCGCTCACTACACGGCGCGGGAGATGATCGAGCGGCTGATTGAGCCGGTCGTGCGCCGCCCCCTGTTGGCCGAGTGGGCCACGGTCCACGAGAAAATGGCAGCGGCGCTGGAGGCTGGCACGGTTGCGCGGGTGGGTAGTCGGACGAAGCGGGACGCGGCGAGCCGGGCGGAGGTGCCCTTCCGCAGATTTCTGGACCGGCTGCGCGCCTTCCGGGTCCTCGACCCGGCGTGCGGGTCGGGCAACTTCCTCTACCTGGCGCTTCTGGCGCTGAAGGACATCGAGCACCGGGCGATGATCGAGGCAGAAGCGCTGGGGGTGCAGCGCGAGTTTCCGCAGGTAGGACCGGAGGCGGTCCTGGGGATCGAGGTAAACCCGTACGCGGCGGAGCTGGCCCGTGTGTCAGTCTGGATCGGGCATATCCAGTGGGCTCGCCGGCATGGCTATCCTCCGCCTTCCGACCCGGTGCTCCGCCGCTTAGATACTATCGAGTGCCGCGACGCAGCACTGAGTGAGGAGGGCCAACCGGCGTCATGGCCAGCAGCGGACGTGATCATCGGGAACCCGCCATTCCTCGGGGATAAAGCGATGCGCGGGGTCCTGGGAGACGCCTACACGGAGAAGCTGCGCAAGGCTTACCACCAGCGGGTTGCAGGTGGAGCCGATCTTGTTTGCTACTGGTTTGAGCAAGCGCGTCAGCAGGTCGTCACCGGTCTTGCTACGCATGTCGGCCTTGTCGCGACAAACAGCATCCGAGGCGGACAGAACAGACGTGTTCTCGATCGGATTGGGGAGAGTTGCTCATTTACCGAGGCTTGGTCGGACGAGCCATGGACGTTGGATGGCGCGTCCGTCCGCGTATCACTGGTCTGCTTTGGCAAGGAAGGTGGAAATCAAGCCTGCCTGAATGGTGCGGTTGTCCAAAAGATCTTCTCAGATCTGACCAGCGGCGCCGCCGATCTGACAACCGCACGGGCGCTTTCGCAAAATCGTGGTGTTGCCTTTAACGGCATACAAAAAACCGGTCCCTTCGAGATTCCACGGGAACAGGCCATCGAGTGGCTGCTCCAGCCAACCAATGCCAATGGACGACCAAACTCCGATGTTCTGCGTCCATATTGGAACGGTATCGACGTGACGCGACGATCACGCGAGAGCTGGATTGTAGATTTCGGCAGTCGCATGGGCGAACAGGAAGCCGCTTTTTACAGTGCGCCATACGGATACGTGGCGCGGGTCGTGAAGCCCGTTCGCGAGGCAAATAGCCTGGAGCCATTGCGGAGGTTGTGGTGGCGGCACTGGCGGCCACGCGCTGAGATGCAAGAAGCTGTTGCGAAACTTCCACGATATATTGTTTCCCCAGAAGTGTCGAAGCATCGACTATTTGCGTGGACACTACCGCGCACCGGGGCCGACGAGAACCTTATTGTCATTGCGCGTGACGATGACACGACCTTTGGTATTCTCCACAGTCGGTTCCACGAGGTCTGGGCTTTGCGCCTGGGCACGGCGCTGGAGGACCGCCCCCGCTACACCCCGTCGACCACTTTCGAGACCTTCCCTTTCCCAGAAGGTCTGACCCCCGCTCGCCCTGCCGCTGCCTACACTGAAGAGCCGCATGCAAAAGCCATCGCCGTCGCTGCTCAAGCGCTTGTTTCCGCCCGTGACCGTTGGCTCAACCCGCCCGAGCTGGTCGAGCGTGTCCCCGAGGTTGTCCCCGGCTTTCCCGACCGCGTGCTTCCCCGTGATGCGGCCGCCGCCGCTATCATGCGTCGTCGCACCCTGACTGCGCTCTACAACACGCGAGGCACGCCGGAGGGGGCATGGCTCGATGGCTTGCACGACACCTTGGACACAGCGGTCGCTGCTGCCTACGGCTGGCCGGCTGAACTATCTGATGATGAGGTGCTGGCCCGCCTGCTGGCGCTCAACCACGAACGTGCTTGAAGGCGAGCTGCATAGCGCATGGAGGAAGCCACCATGTCCCCCGCCTTCGCCATCGAGCACGGCGCCACATCAATCCTCGGCATGGTCATCCTAGGAGCGATCGCCTTCGGCACCTGGCGCTTTGGCTTCCCTCATCTGTTCAACGAACGTATCGGGCGTGTCGTGATGATCCTGGGTGTGATCGACGCCGTGGGTTTGATCTGCTGGCAGTAGGCTATCGCCTTCTCGCAATAGCCGCCTCTGCCATCGCCTCGACCTGTTCCGCCAAGTCAGGCGGCAACCATACTTCAACCCGGCGCCAGCCGGTCGGTACACCTTGGGACGCAGCAGCAAAGCGCCGCAGGATGCCGTTGATCCGCTGCCTGGTCATGCCGTAGCGGGTTGCGGCATCGGATTGGCGTACGCCGTCCACCAGCACAGCCCGCGCGATCTCCATGGTGTCCAGGCTTACCCGCCCAAGGCGCGGGCGTAGGGCGTCAAACTCCTCGGCCGTTAGTCTGTCCATGGTGTCGCTCCATCGTCGCCAAGGGATCGGGCCTCCGGTTCGCACCGGAGGCCCTGGGATTGGTCTAGGCTGCGGCGGCCTCGTCGTCCTGGGGCAGTGCGCCGACCTTCTCGTGCAGGAAGTTGACGGCCCGCTGCGCAGCGGATGCCGCTGTGACGATTGCCCGCTTGTCCTCGCGGAGCACCTTCAACCAGCTCGCCAGGTAGGAAGCGTGATCCTCGCGGGGCTCGTCGGACACGCCGAGGTCAGCACACAGGAAGGCACTACCAAGCTCGGCCACCAGCTCCTCGCGGGCGTAGGGCTCCGATGTCTTCGGCGCCTTCTCCAGCCGGTCCAGGCGGCGGCTGTGGCCCGTCCAGTGGATGTGCTCGTGCCCAAGGGTCGCGTAGTAGGCGCCAGGGCTCTCGAACGCGGCGAACGGCGGCAGGGTGATCGCGTCCAGGGCGGGCGCGTAGAAGGCGCGGGAGCCGGCGTGGCGCAGGTCCGCACCGACCATGGCGAAGAACATATCGACCGCCTTCATCCGGTCGGCCTCGGTCAGCCGGTCGGTCGTCTCGAGTGCGGAAGGCATGGGGCGCAGGCCGTCGATCTGGGCGACGTTGAACACGGTGTAGGACTTGAGGAAGGAAATGCGGCGCTCGCTGTCCTCGCCCGTGCTGGCGTCCGTCTCGGTCTTGGTGATGGCGTTCGCATACACCACCATGGAGCCCTTCTCGCCCTTGCGGACGCAGGCGCCGACTTCCTGGGCCTGCTTGAAGGTCATCCAGGTGGGCGAGGCGTAGCCTTTTAGGGAAGCCTCGATCCAGAGCAGGACCACGTTGATGCCCTGGTAGGGGATGCCATTCGCGCGCAGTGGGCGGCTGGTGGTGGCGTTGCCACCAGTCCAGGGACGGTGCCAGGGGCGCACGCCGCGCTCAAGGTCAGCAATAACCTTGTCAGTGATGGTCTGGTAAATGTCGCGCTTTGCTTCGTAGGTCATGGTCAAGTGTTCCTGTGTCTCTTGTCCTACGGTTCTCGGTAGTTGGCTCTACCTCGTTCCGGCCAGCAACTCGCTGCTGACAAGAGAAGAATACACAAGCCGCGCACACATGTAAACACATATCAACGCAGAAATGACGTTTGTTTACATGCTTTGCACAGTGCAAACCTTCGTCCTGTTCGCCCTCCTGGCTATCTGCTTCCTCGTCTGCCTATCCTTGCTGCTCTACCCGGAGCGGTCCTGTGTAGCTGCTTCGGTGGCTCGGGGAGTTGGCTCTCCCCGAGCCGGCCTTTCTGATGGGTGCAGCCTCCGCACAGTGCGGAGGTTCTGCCTTGACTACACCGCCTTAAATCCGCATAATGCGGACTAGGCGAAGGGATCGACCCGCGCCGGTCAAGGGATGCCCCGGATGAGTGCGACGACGGAATTTGACCTAGAGGAACAGCTTGCCCGCATCAGGCGGTCGAACGAGGAGACCCGGAAGTTCGTTGCGGAACAGCATAAGCTGATGCAGGAAGCCGGCAAGCTGACGGCGGAAGCGGCCAAGATGAACCGGGAGCGCAAGCTTGCTCCCCTGGTGCTGTTCGGCACTTTCTGGGCGGCGTTGATCGGGGCTCTCGCCAGCCTGATCGCAAAACACTTCGGGGCGTGACACCCGATCGCCTGCGGGCGATCCTCGGCCTGGTCCAGTGGACCGGCCGGGGGCTCGCCTCGGTGCTTCGCTGCGATGAGCGGCTGATCCGCCGATGGATGGCAGGGGCCACAGAGGTCCCGCCTGCTGTTGCGGAGTGGCTGGAAGTCCTGGCGGCCGTGCATGAGGCGAACCCGCCCCCCGAGACCTGGCGGCAGCGGTCACGGGCAGGCCAGGACGTGCCCGAGTGTCTGGCCTAGAGAAAGCACCACCCCTCGAAGCTCGTGGGTCTCTCCAAGCCACTCCTTCCCTCATGCCCCCTTGCCTTGCTGTCTGCTTCCTTTCTCGGGAGCATCTAAGTACCTTGTTTTATGATGATGCCCCTGTGGGGTTGTGGTCAGAGGCGGATGCCTGTGGGCAAAGGCGAAGCCGCCGCGCGCCAGCTTGGCGCGCATTGTCCACGGGCATCCGCCGGTCGCCGCTTGGCGACTGTCCACAAGTCCACAGGGGTAAGCTTGGCCGTCGTCGGGTAAATGAAGCATGAGGGATCGTTACCCGAAGGGCGGAGACGCGCGGCTTCGCGTGGCTCCGTTCCGCCGCTTGGCGGAATAGAGCCCGGCCCCGCTTGGGGACATGCCCAACCTTCCTTGCTGCTGTCAGCCCGCGACGAACCGTCCCGCCTGACGTGCCGCCAGGACTTGCGTCAGCCTCTTGGCTTCCTGGTGCGCAACACGTCGCACTCGAACCGCCCCCAGGCTTGCACGCGCCTCCTGCGCTTCGGCGCTAACCGACTGACAAGAGAAAGAAAACTCTAGCTTTTGATCTACCGTCTGCGGCGCGAACTCTGTGTCGGCAGCGGGCAGATTGAAGCGGTAGGCGTTCGTCGCTTGCAGGCTGGCCGTGCCGCCCTGGTGCCAGGACACGCGTAGGCGTCGCTTGATCTTCCCCAGCAGGCCGCAGCTCGTGAGCCGGGCGATGCCCTTGGCGATCGTGGCGCGGGCCATGCCGGTGATGCGCTGCAAGGCGCTGTAGCTCACCACGACGGCGCCTGTGCTCAGGCTCCGGCACTGGAATAGCAGCGCGTCGAGTAGCCGGTGATCGTAGGGCGTCAGCACGTCCCTGCGGCCGAGCTTGCGCGCCCGCTTCATCACCGCGCCGACCTGGGCGGGCGTGAGCTTTTGCGAGGGTGGCGGCGGGAGCTGGATGGATCTGGTGATAGGCGAAGGCCGTCGCCTTCCTGGCGACGCTTGGGCGGTCTGCATGTCTCTCGTCCTGGGTTGGGACGGAACCCTTCGGAGAAGGCAGACAGGTGGCGCCGAGGGTCTTGACGGCGAAATTCGCCGACCTTACCTTCGTGACCAGAGCCTCCACAGCTCACTATCTGATTTCTCGGAACTGCCGCCCTTGCCGGGGCGGCTTTTCCATTTCTAGGCCCGTGGTTTCAGCGGTCTAGCGTGGTCCTCTCTCGATTAAGTCGAACAGTCTGACCCGGAACGGTCGGCGCGTCCATTCGCGCTCTGTAAGCAAACGGGTTCAGCCTGACGGTAATCTTTGCCGTCCATTCCGGACTGTCAACCGTGCAGCACGCTAAACGGCACGAGTCAGTTTGGAATGACACGGAACTGCCAGCGTGTTTAAAAACAGCGAATGTCTCAGATCAAGTGGGTATACAACCAAAGGTAGGCCAAAAACATTGGCATTTTGCCTCTTTCCTTCGGTTACGTTCTGTGATTGTTTCATTCGACACAACCTACCGAACCGCTTCTCCCTAAAACGAAACGAATAAAACGTGCCAGGCTGACCCTTTGCCTAGCATGATTGTCTGGACAGATTCTTATATCCGTCCCCGATCCCGTGACGGGACGGCATGGATTCCGCCTTCAGTGAGTGCGATCGTATGTTTCAAGCGACCATCAAATCAGGAAGGATGCAGTCGGCCCCCGATGGCGGGATGGCTGCCGTTCGTGGTGCTGGCACCCAAGAGGGTAAGTTCCTGCCGGCTCACGTTTTCGCTATAGCGGCATACAGTCAGATTTCGAGGACGCATTGCCGACCATCAACTCGCTACAAGAACGCGAGATTCGCGAAGGATTACAGACTGGCGGAACACTCCGAGGAGTGTTTTTCGTTGCTCGCCGTGAGAGCAGCGGCTTCGAGTTCATGGCTTACATTAGGCCGAGCTGGAATAAGCGATACCTTCCTTTCCGAACTCACGAGGATAGGTCGGACAAGACTTACCGGAACTTCACTAGACTCCTACAACTCGTACGCGACGATTTCAGATACTCAGGGCCTATCCTCTTGCACGAGGCCAAAGCTCCAGAGCTTGCACGCTTCAAGGGACTGCGGCCCTGCGATTCGCCTCCTGGCGGGGCAAGCCTACGCTTTGGGCTCGCGCCCGAATCGAGCGAGGAAGCCGAGGAATAGCGCACCCCTCGCTGCCTTCTGCCTCCTGGCTGGGATTGCCCCGTTTCCGTGGACGGTTTGTGGGCTTGCGGACTACGGCTTGGCGGCGACGTCCTGCATGTCGGCTTCGTAGGTCATGGGAGAGCGGTAGCCCAGGCCCGAGTGCAGCCGCACC
>JAABUO010009456.1_pt1 | contig 10903 bp, 12 predicted proteins | sample 5559291 | NCBI WGS metagenome assembly JAABUO01 (sample SAMN10711878, study PRJNA513372) | rock metagenome | isolation source: Antarctica rocks | place: Antarctica: Victoria Land, Finger Mt sud | reverse complement strand
TATATCCATTCTATGACATCACCTGCTGTCAAGCTGACCCTGCAGCAGTCTAAATTTGATGCCGAAGGCTTTGCTTCCACAAGTAGGGCATGCAGCAGCACCCTGGTTGCAATGCTGGTATCACCATGCTTTGAAAACAAGAGCGCATACAAGAGCTTATTTCTCTGACTTGTTGTGTAACTACTTTTGTAACACTGGTTACCTTGCTACTTGCAGCCTGCACTTCCACACACTGCAATACGTAACACAGCCATGCTGACATGCATAGCATCAGAGGAATCGAGCTTCTTCTCGGCCAGCTTCTTGGCCAGCTTCTTCTTGGCCTTTGTCCCATTGTTCTTCTGCTTCTCTGTCAGGGGAGACAATGGAGTCTGTCTGCTTCACATGCAGTTTGGGACAGCTCCATTGTCATGTCCAAGTACTTTGAGCGGTGGGGCAGCAGATGGGCTGGCAAAAAATGCCTGGACTTGAGTGCTGGATGTGGTTTAGTGGGTGGGTGAGCCCAGTGCAGTGGTCATTCAACCTGTCAATACGCCGTCGCACCTGCCATGCGCATGGCATCAGAAAGTTTTGCACACTGGCTTTTGCATGATGGTGGCAGCAACACCTTTCACTACAGTTTTGCGTACTTGCTTTTGCAGAACAGTGTCAGCAATACCTTTCTTTATAGTTTGCATCCTCACTATTGCAGAGGTTGACACAGGACATTTTGCAATCGTTTGATGTAGGCTGGACAGAGGTTTCATTTGTGCTGCACCATGCATCAACAGAAGCGAACTTATGATCAAGGGTGAATGTCATGCACCAATGCAATTTCTGCTGCTGCAGAGCTGACTGCTTGCAGGCATTGTGTTAGCCAGGCTAGGAGCAGATGTGGTGTTGACAGACCTTCTGCCAAATCTACCACTGCTAGCTGACAACTGCAAGGCAAATGGTATGGCTGGTACATTCTCCACAGGTTTTGAGTGCACAATTGTTGCTGACCACTTTTGCCGAATATTCCTTGCCTCAGTTTGCTTTGTTTAGTAGACAGAGTATGACAGACTCATATCTGCAGCTGCTTTGAAGTGCACTTGGCTTTTTTGCAGAGCAGCCATAATCTACAGGGATTACTGCTGTATGTCACAAACCCATACAGATGATTGACTGATGCCCAGATTGACACCCTTGTCATCATGCTAGCCATTGGTTGCAAAGCCTGCTGTGCTGCAGTCCCTGAGAATGCATCAGGATCAGTCACAGTCAAGGAGCACAGGTGGGGTGAGAGGCTGGCTGATTTGGGGGGACCCTTTGATGTCATAGACGCTTGTGGTGTGCTCCTTTCCTCATTGATCTACCATTTAGAAACTTGAACCATGTTCATGTGCTGGACATGAAACTAATACCAGCTTTTCAAGGGAAAGTCTGTATGTATTTCTTTGCTGTTCATCAAGTGTCTCTTGCTGAAGTGCAGACATAATGCTTATGATGGTGGTTCAGAAGCTCCCATCAAACAAGATGTGCGAACATGCTGCTGTGCCTGCAGATGTGATGTATATTGAAGCTGCCATACCAGACCTCGTCAAAACCCTTGTAGCAGCTGCATCACCCTTCACAGACATTTACATATCTCATGGGAGGAATCGGCAAGCAGAACATGTGTTTCAAAAGTGCTGTCAGGGGAAATTCTTGGTGTCACAAGTCGGCAGCAGTCAGTTGGATGAGGTGTACCAGACAGGTGACGTTGATGTCCTCCATTTGCAAAGTACATCAGAAGCTGTGTGATCTGACAAATCTGCATCCAGCATGATAGCTGCGCATCTGATAGATAAATGCTGCGATTGCTGGAACCCTGGCAAACTGTCAGGAGTTGGCCCAACAAAATTTTGCAGTCACAGTGATGTCCCGCACTGTGAAGCTTTGTGGTGGCATTGTGCGTCCTGTGGCGCTGTTGTTGCGCTCTAACTCCGGCAGCTTCTGACCCTGCGTGGGTATGAGCTAAGACCTGTAATCCTTCTTTTGGCCTGAGATTTATCCACTGACAACAATCTTCAATATCAATATTGATGAATCTCAGCTCTACAAGCGTTGTGCTTGCGCTCGTGGCCGGCCGTCAGGACTGTTCAGCCTCGGCAGCAACGTTGTTAACAGACGCAACGAACGTTTCTCAGCAGCTTTCAAGTCAGAAGTTCTGCTCACCACGGCTGTAATCATAGCCTCCGAGATGCTTTTCAGCCTATCATACAGCCTAACTCAACCTTGCATGAGCACAACTACTCAATATTCATATTGCTGCTACTGCATACTGTATTACAATACCTCTATGATCCAATGCATCCTTGTCTGAGATTCAATACATGAAAAAACATCCGCCAATGAGTCATAACAACAGTGCCAGCTGGCATGACAGCAAACATGACCTATCCAGCTGCTCCGCATGCTGCATGTCCTATTTGAGAACCCGACACGGTGAATGCGAATCGTGACTACCGGCACTGACGAGGCTGCAACAGCGCCAGAGAAGCCAACGCCGTTCGCCAACACCTTTCAGCATTTGCGAAGCCGTGCACGCACCAACAACCTGTGATCGTCGTCGAGTTTGTGGTCGGATCCAGGTGACGCTTTGGGATATACTAGTCTTCGGAACACGCAACAAGCGCATCCCACAACTCCGTACGGACATGTCAGGTTGCCAGGAGGCCTTGCTGCTGACCCGCCAGGCAACTCCAGCGATGCCCTTGCAGGAGGTAAGCTATCCTCTTGAGATCTCAGCGACTGTATACTCAAAAGAGAATGAAGTTGAAGGCTTGTTGACCCTTTGTTCATACGTGGAACGAAAAGGAAGCCTGATTGCAAGCTGTACGTCTTTATGTTGACTACTGAGGCCAGGTGTCACCTTGCAGCGCAGAGCAGAAGTCTCAAGTGTGGTATGCTACTTGCAGGTAGCAGCTACAGGCAGCATACATGCAGAGTGCCCAGCAAGCATAACCAAATCACAAAGAAGTTTGTCACGTACGAACCTGCAGTCTCTGCAATCCATTCCTGAGGAGCAGTGTGAGCGACAAAGTTGTTCTCGAGATGGGGCTGCATCCACATCTGTTCAGGCGCAAGCTTCAGTCTTGCTGAGGGAAAAGTTTCCAGAGCAAACTCAGTACATTGCTTCCTTTCTTCGGCGCCGCAGCCCGCAAGGCAGCTGTGATATGCCAACTGTCTATTCTGGCCAGCTTATGACGCCAGTCTTGTGATGCTGTTTCATGACAGCGTTAAGTTGTAGCTGGAGTAGCAGAGCATCATTGACAGCTCAGCTATTTTTACATCTTGCTTTACAAAGTGAGGCCTTCCCAAGTGACCTGCTGTTTTGAGTGATCAAAGTGTGTACAAGAATGTTTTTTTGTATTTGAAGATCATCTGCTGCTGTGGCGAGGTCAACGCATGTCCTGTACAACAGTTTTGTTGAATCATGCTGTTAAGTTCAACCGTGAACTGAATTTTGCTGTCCTGGCTGATGTGCAATCACAAGTTGCGTGAGCCATTTCAGGCTGAGCTCTCCTTCCTATCCTGGGGAACTCAGATTTTAATAAGTCATAGGTGTTTCATATGTCATGCAGAGATGCTGTACACTTAATACATTGTGTGTTGTTGTATGAAACTTGAAGTACTGAACTGAGCCATACAGCGCTGTAACAATGTAACAATGTAATAGTCTGCTGCAAATTCTTATGCTGAAAGACAGTATCGATGTGCCTTTCCACCTTTGCAGAGGCAAAGGCAGCCAAACCCTGTTGAGATTTGATCAGCTTTGACTATCCCCCCCTGTGTCAGATCGCCTTGGGCAATATAGGCACAGGTGCCTGAATCAAGAAGAAGTGGCATTTGGATTAGTCTTCCCACTGCAGTTTTTTACATAGCAAAGCAGTTTTAGTCTATGAATCTTTTGATGTGCTGCCATTGTTGCAATATGCAGCAGTGCGCTTCAGCAGCAGCAAACAGCACTAATCATCTCCATAGAATGAAACACCCTTCTTATGCATGCAGCAATGTCAACACGCTGAGCTCTCTTTCTGTACGTACACATATATACATGTATACATATCAGCACATTATGCGATATATTACATATCTTATATCTGTTCTAGAAAGGTCTTGAATCTCAAGCTTTTTCTCTGAATACCTCACTCAATCTGGTCCTCCAAGTGCCATGATTGCCCAAGTGCTCTGCCTGGAACATGGATTGACTGGCGTGCCTGCTTACTAACTATCTAGACACAAAAGCAAACTGTTGTCTACTTGTATCGTCTTTCACTCTCCTGAATTTTGTAGTCATTAGCTGACATGTCTCGCCTCAGCATGTAACCTTGGTCGTTGAACTCCCAGTGCTGCAGTACACAAAATTGCTCAGACTGTGGCATGCGCTTAAGAGAGGACTAGGCACAAGTAAGTCTTCATGGGCAAGCATGCCAGCCATCTCTGCAACAAGCAACATAGGACACACCTCATTTCCATGTGCCCGCCACCATTGGCCACTGTGGTCATGGTACTCATACTCAAAGCGCACAGATATCCTGTTACCCTGATAACACCATAGCTCCTTCATCAGCTTATACTGCAGCTCTTTCTGCCACTTCTTAGTCAAGAAATCTTTGATGGCATCCCGACCCTCAAAGAACTCGTCACGATTGCGCCACTTGGAGTCTACAGTTCCAATACAGCTTGACACACCAACCCCGCTGTGGGGTGACGGCATGCGTGTTGACGAGGTAACGCTCGCACAGAGAATTCCGAACCTGAGGTGTAAGCCATTGAAACTTTTGCAGGATCGCATGTATTCCATGCATCTTCAGCAGCTTTCACCTTCTTAGTTGCTGTCTCAAGCGTGAAGGGCGGAACAGGAGGTTTATCAGGTTCTGTCATGCTGCCAGCGACACGGGTCGGCGTGTGACTTGTGAGAAACTAGTTCAGCCTGTGCGCTACCAATTCTGACAAGCCAGCTAGAGCGTCGCGACAACCTTCGAAATAAATGAGCTTTGATAACGTTGTTGCGGTGGATTGTTTGTCACAACTTTTGATAACTGACGATAAGTGAATCCCAGGCTTCCCAGATTCATCCCCAGCTGGCCGTACTGAGTACAAGTTAAATTTCGACTAGCGAGTTGTACAGTAGGACCTGATGATGTTAATTGAGCTTAGAAGGGAAAACTGTGTGCTCTTAGCTAAAGGCACAAGACTGCAGCTACATGAATCTGATGTCCTGTCTAAGTGCTATAGAACTAGTCTACTTGACCAACATGTGCACAAAAGTTTCTGAAGGCTTGCCTGTCTGACCAAACAACCTTGCCGAAATCACAACAGGAACACGAGCAAACAGCTTCAGCTGCAGTGGCAAAGACACAGGCTGCAGATCACTAGGATTCTTCAGATTCTGCAGGAACTCAATTCCTTGCATGCAGGGCTCTGACTCCAGGCCTGCAGATGTGCTTGTATCACATTCTTCCAGACCTGAGCTGTTTAAGGGACTGCTGGCTTCAGCACCTGTGCCTCTGTGCCTGCTGTCACTCTTGCTGAGGCTTGAATCAATGATAGCTGGACCACCACTGGACTCTGGACTTTGCTGCATGCTGTTCTCCTTGCCGGCCTGATGCCTGTTGCCCCTCTGAGGCATTTGGTTTAAATATGTCAGTGTCAGCAACCTGTGCAAAGCCAACAATTTTGATGGTACAGGTACCCTTTGGAAGTGACAACTTCTTTGTGTCAGCTCCAGCTTTTAGGCATGCTGCATGAAAGCAAATTCTGCTCCAGCAACAAAAGCAATTGCCAGGGGGCAGAGTGGAGACTCACACACTCATCAGCAGTCATGACAGTCATGTGTAACATGACCATGGGCACAAGCAGACATCAGCACACTTGCAATGCAGAACTTGCACCAGAGGCAGAGCTTCTTTCGCGCAAAACAGCACAGGCTGACTTACTTTTGCTCCTTGTCAAAGTCAGCAGTGACTGCAGGGAGCATGTGCTCGAAGTGGATCCTGCGGTCCATGCCCAGCTCTGAAATGTACACATCTATGAACCTGTTGCCCCCAATCTGAAGGCAGACTGCCTCTGTCACAATGGGATTCTGCCTCAGTAGCACACACAAGTACAGCCTCAGACTGCCATCCTGCAGCCAAACACAACTAGTAGGGTACTTAGGTTCTCAGGTACTAAGAAAAAGTACCAAGGCCAAAATATGGCACAAAGCAGACATTATTACCATAATACTCACAGGCCATCATAATCTGCTCCTCTGTGTACAGCTTGCACCAGAAGCATACAGCCATTGACTGTGAAGCACAGTGCATCACAACCAGTCCACCAGAACACAATCACAGACATGCACACACAGACACACAGACAGACAGACAGACAGACACACACACATGTCATCTCTGAGTGACATGCCTCTCGATTATCTCTCCTGGTAAGTCACAAGCACGTCCTGATGTCTGCACTACACACGATTGCAACACTTGCCATTGCAAGCTAGCCCAAAGCAACATGCGGCAGGGCGGCAGGGGTGCCTCACCTGAACATTCTTTGCAGCCTGCTTGCGCTGGTTGCAGTGCGTGGCAATGGCAGACACCGTGCCTCCATCCACAAGTCCATGCTGCGCAGTCACAGCAGCGGTTCTGCCCTGATGACTGCCATCCCCTGCTGTAGCATCTGTCGCCCCAGCTTCAGCTGCCTCACCATCCGCTGCTACAGTGGAGTGAGCCAAGCTTGCCGGCACCACTTCTGAGGAAGAGCTATCACCCAGCGGTGGCCCAGGCTGGGGCTGGTCACATGGCGTGTCGATTGGGAGCTGGGTGAGTGATGGGTTCAAGCGCAGCGCTGCAGCGAGCAGGCGGTGGACCAGCACGTCTGGGTAGCGCCTGATGGGCGATGTGAAATGTGTGTAGTGAGAAACTGCTAAGGCGTAATGATGCCACTTGGTAGCGTCTTCGAAATCCCCCGTGGAGAAGTACTCTGCATTCTGCAGCACAGCGGATCATTGCAGCGTCAGTGTTGCTGTGCACTGCATTACAACACGTGTAGCCATGTTGAAACACAGAACGCAGATGGCACTGATGTTGCAGCACAGCATGCTGCCAAGGAGCAACAAGAGTGTTGCTGTACTGCTGTCTATTGCTGGTCAGGGTCAGTACAGACCTCAGCACAACATTGAATGATGCATGATGAATAAGCGGACACAGCAAAGTGCCCTGCCGACTAAAGACAAGCCTAGGCAAGTACACATACTATTGCCCAACATATGCTGACTGTCACCGCTGTGAAAGTGGATGTATGCAACAGCCTACAAATTCAAAATTTGCTGATTGGTATTGCTGTGAAAGTGAATGTATTCATCAGCCTGCAAACTCAATCTGCCAATGTGTACTGCTGTGAAAGTGGATGTATGTACCAGCCTGCAGACTCAATCTGCCAATGTATACTGCTTTGGAAGTGGATGTATGTCTCAGCCTAAAAACTCATGATTCACTGCCGACAACCACAGCAGCAGGCAGGGCTACACAGCAGGGAGCACACACCTTCATTGGCTTGGTGGCCAGCAGAGTCACCACTTCCATGACGGCTTTATCAGTGCACCCCTCCCTCAAGGCCTGAAGGCTGTGTGCAATGGACCCTGCTGTGCTCACATCCAGTGATAAGCCCTGAATGGTCCCACCAACAGCTTTGTCAGTGATCTGAAAGCATCCTGTGGGACAGAGTTTGCTGCACCAACTGCAGGATTGAGGCCTGAGGAAGCAGGGGCTGCTGAGCAGCAAGGCAGATCACAAACGTGCAGACGTTTGCACATGCAAGACATGTTGACAGTGTAACATTCTAACGTTTTGTTCTACTTCATTCACATGACATGATTCTAGTACATCGAGTATGGTGATGACATTGTTGCACCAGCATGAAGCGGGTCTTCAGGCCATGTGCAAGCAACTCCCCATTTGCTCATCCCACACTTTGCATGCCATAGTAATGCATGCAGTACACCGCAGAACAGCGCAATCAGAAAGAGTCATGCTATGGGACCAGTGCTACTGACCAGGTCTTCAGCCATCTGCACGAGGTCCCCGATCTTGCGCTCATCAGGGGGAGGGTGGCGCCTGAGCAGGGCCCGCTCTGGGAAGGCATCTGCCACAATCTTGGCCACGCTCATGTTGGCCAGCAGCATGAACTCCTCCACCAGCTGGTTGGCTTCCCTTTGCACTGCAGGCCACACACCAGGTTGAGTAACAAGGCAACGGTCTGACATTGACTACATTTGCCACAGACCTGGCTATGCCCATGGCGCTCATAATGCAGCATGCATGCACTCTTCCATGAATTCATTGGCTCCCCTTTGCACTGCAGGTCACATGTAAGCTTGAGTAACTAGGCAGCAATCTGCATGGGCATCTAACATTGAGAGGATCTCCTGCAGACCTAGCCATGCCATAATGTTAGTCATTATGCAGCATGTACTTGACCATGAGCTGTATGACTTCCCTCTGCACTCAATGAACCTCACAACTTGGTGTGCACGATGTACAGAACCAAATGAGCCTGTCAGCTCACACACACAGTAGGCAAAGGCCATGCAGTTGAGACAGCCTCTGCCCAGCTCCAACTTCTTCAGCAGCTACAGCAGCTCCTGTGACTGCAGCTGCTGACCTAATGGCCTTGTCTGGGCAATAACTACAGCAGCTTGTAGACAGGCCTGAATGTCAGGGATGATGCAGAGTGATGGTGTCAGGGCATTCACCGTAGGGCGCAGCTGAAACAGGGTTGCCATTGTCATCCATCTTGAAGTACAGCTTGGTGTTGTCCAGACGCAGAGCACCATTGGATGCACGCCCAGCCTTGAGGTGCCGTGCAATGCCATTCAGGGCAAGCACATCTTCAACCACCTATTCAGTTTCCAACAAACTCGACTTGCTGTATGAGACCAAAGTAGATGTGTCTTGCTATATGAAAACACGACACATATGCCTTGCTTTATGGCTGGGCATGGATTATCAATTTGTGGATGCTGTATGCAGCAACAGTGTTGACCCATGCATGCCCTCAAGGCACTATACACGGCACGCATTGCCAGAGGCCCTTCACCAGCACACAGCACACAAGGCGAGTGAGCATGAGATACACTGGCCATGTTACAGCCAAACTTATCTGCTGTCAGGGCTGTGATTGCTCCAAAGTGCTCGACCAAACACTAATATGTCTCGATGACATGCAGATCCAAAGCTTGTATACATGCACTCACTCTGTACATGGTCGACACTCAGTGCATCCTCTGTACACAGTCACATGAAATATGACATGGAGGATATGATATGCAGCAAAAGTAGATTGTCCAGTTCATGTCGTGTAGCCGGTCTGAAGCAGCTTTCAGACCACAGGTACATTCCTGCTGAGACAAAAGGCATGGGAAGCACGATGGACAAACCTCAGGCCATGCATAGCCATGCAGCTCCACAGAGGGTGCCTCCTGATCAGGCAAGCCTGCAAACTTGCCCTCTATCATGTCTTGGGCATGCCCGTATGCCAACTTGACGCAGGACTTGATGATGCTCCTACCCGCCCACTGAGCCAGTATCTTGCCTTTGGGGGTTAGGTCCCAGGTGATGGAAAATGCTAACCTCTCGACACCTGCCAAATCAGTGGAAACTCTCATTCCTGAGTCTTACCATGCAAGGCAATACTCACACGCCTGCATCACTGCTGTTTCTGGTCAGATCAACTTGACCATGTCTTGGTGACTGCCAAGCCATGCAGAAGGCTGCTGTGAAATCATTCAGGCAACTGGGCAAGCATAACAACCCTTCCTGGAGCACCACCAGCTATTCAGCTGAAGGCATGAGTCAAGGAGCAGCAAACCACAGCATGCCATTGTGACCGTCCTTGTATCTGTCAGCAATTGACACATCATATCATGCAATGCTGGCCAGCCCATGAGGGCATAGATGTATGCCCAGCAGCACATACAGCAGATGTTCTGGGTGGCTGTTCCAGATTGACAACACACAGGCCCAGTCTCAGCTCATCAGGTGTCCCAGGTGGCTGTTCCACAGTGACAAAACATTGGCCCAAATTGTAGTCCCAAGATATCACAGGTGGCTCTGACGCAGTGACAAGACTTTGGCCTGCATGCAATTCCACAGACCACCAGTCCATGTGGCTGATGCAAGATGCTAAATCCCTTGAATCCTCTGATGAGCCTCAAAGACAGGAAATGTAAATTGATTGATTGGTTGAATGCTGACCGGGGTTAAGACTGCAGAGCTGCTCACACAGCAGGCGCGGCAGCATGGGGATGACCTTCTGCACCAGGTACACACTTGTGGCCCTGGCTTGGGCCTCTTCATCCAACGCACTGCCCTGTCTGCACCAAAAGCGTGCCTTTGCCTTCTGTTTCAAGGCTGACAGGCAAGCCTTTGCCTTCTGTTTCAAGGCTGACAGGCAAGCCTTTGCATAGTGCATTGCACAGATGCAAGATCATGCTCAGCAGCAGTGACGGCAGGCTGAGCAATCCAAGCAGGGAAACACAGCATCTGGTTGACACTTGTGCTGAGATGGATGGGAAGAAGTAGAAGTGTGGCTACCTGATGAAATGGGCCACGTCAGCAATGTGCACGCCCACTCGGAAGTTGCCGCCGGGCACCTGCTGAATGGACAGTGCGTCATCCAAGTCCCTGGCTGTTGGAGGGTCTATGCTGAACAGCCTGCATGCGCAGCAGAAGGCAATCAAGAAAGGGGGCATGGAAAAATTGAAGTAATATGGCAGTGTCTGGGTGAGTATGCGCTGCAGATGGTATTGCTCACTCGCAGCATGGTGACTAAGCAGAGGGGCGGTGCACTCAAAAGCCAGCACTTGGGATATACGGAGGGATAGGGACAGCGGAATTGCGATGTCTGA
>JAABUO010009455.1_pt1 | contig 10903 bp, 13 predicted proteins | sample 5559291 | NCBI WGS metagenome assembly JAABUO01 (sample SAMN10711878, study PRJNA513372) | rock metagenome | isolation source: Antarctica rocks | place: Antarctica: Victoria Land, Finger Mt sud | reverse complement strand
GGGTAGCCCGATCATGTAGATCAGGATGTCAGCAGACTATCGAGTGCACGACCGGGTTACGCCCGGCCGGCGACTCCAGCCCGTCTCGATGAGCGATCGACTGCTGTGCTCACGACGGGCAGCAGGTTGCCACCCCGAGCGGCGCCGAGGTATCCCATCCGATCGCGGTAGGGGACGCTCCGGACGACACCTCGGTGCCGGTCTTCTCTGTCTGCTCCGCCAGGATCGTCCGGTTAAGGATCTGCCAGCGGTACCCGGTCGGCTATCCGAGCGACGCTCGGTTGCTGGTGGTGGCTCGCAGTCCGAGGAAGATCGGCACGTGGGCGTAGATGGGCTGCTGGTCGGCCAGCAGCGGGCTGGCATGGGGCTCAGCGATCTCCTCGATCGTGAAGCCAGCGCGGATGAGGACGTTGAGGTAGGTGGCAAGCGTGCGGTGATAGTTGCCGGCTCTACCCCTGATGCCGTGGGGATTGGAGGACCGCCAGAGCCCCTCATCGAAGTAGGTGTGCACAGCTCGAGCGGGCTTCCCGTCGACCTCGGTGGTGACCGCCTGGGGTGCGAGAAGCACGGGTGGCCGATCACCGCCACGAGCCAGCCGCCGGGGCGCAGCACTCGGCTGATAGAACCGAGCGTCGCGACCAGATCGGTGATGTCCATGAGCCCGAGCTGACAGGTCACGCCGTCGACCATGCGGTCGTTGATCGCCGCCAGGTGGGTGGCGTCGTCCACGAGGTAGGTGACCGGCGCGGCCGGGTCGGTGCGCTGCCGGGCCAGGTCGATCATCGCCGCTGCCGCGTCGACGCCGGTGACCGTGGCCGCGCCCGCCTCGGCGAGGGCTCTGGTAGCCAGGCCCTGCCCGCAGGCCACGTCGAGCAAGTCGGCGTCAGTGAGGTCGGGAACCAAGCCGAGCAGGCAGGCGACCGCGGTCTCGTGCGGGCCGCTGCCCGCGACCAGCAGGGAGTCGTACCAGGAGGCCAGCGCGCCCCACGGCTCCGGCTCGGGCGGGGAGGTCCCGGCGTTACTCATGTGCTGCGGTTGCCAGCTGCCGTAGATCGCCCGGCTGATCGACGGTGCAGCTCCACTCGGTCCGGGAACGGGAGAGTCCGTTCGCTCACGACTTCGATCCTTCAGCGTCGACCACGGCCGGGTCAAGGCCGTCTCTGACCGCCCCCCGTTGCCGGGCCGCTGGAGCGAGGAAGATGCCTGCTCGCCTCCTCCCCAGGCGTGCGGGGCCGGCACGACCTTGGCGACGAGGAGCTGGAGCGTCTCCGTCAGGAGTACTTTGCTCAGCCCCGGGCCTGCCTGCGCGCCTCGCCGCTGCCGAAGACCTTCGGCTGGGGCCTCCACTACGACGACGAGGGCCGGATCACCTTCCATGCCGTCGACTCAGCTGAGTACACCCGGCTCCGCAACGATCCCGGCCTCACCCAGCTGCCGGCCATGCGGTCCGGCCGCTCACGCGGCTGAACAGCGTGCCGCCCAAGGATCGTCTACCGGGGCGGCCGTCTCAGTGAGCGTTGCTTGGATCCTGGTCTGTGCGGCGAGCTGTTCGCCTCGCCGCCGGCGCACCCCTGCTGCGTGCGGCTCAGGACGCCGGGGAAGTGCAGACCGATCTTAGTTTGGACCAGATCCTCGACATGATCGTCGCCATCGCCAAGATCCCGGCCGACCCGGACTACGTTCAGCCGATCCTCGACACCGCGCTCGCCAGTCTGTAGCCATTTGAAACGAGTGAACTCCGGCGGTTTCGCCTGGCGTCGGCGGACGACCCTCCCCCTCGGGAATCGACCCGCAGCGCCAACGGCTTGCGGCGATGATTCCGACTCCTCGACCGAGGCGATCGATCTTGTGTCACTTGTCGATGCCATGCGGGCACCTCTCGGCAGACGTCCCCGACGCACGCAGCGCCTCGACCGTGATGGGCCCTCGGACCACGCGCGGTGAATCACCGGCTCACGATGCCGTGGCGAAGCGAGCCGCCCTCCCGCGCTGCGACCTGGGAAGCGATCGCGTTGTCCTGCCCGGTGCCGAGTTCTGGTGCATGGCCGTCCTCGACGCCCCGGAGGTCATGGACTCAGTCGCGCAGGTCGGACAGGTCGAGGACGAAGCGGTAGCGGACGTCGCCTCGGGTCAAGCGATCGAGTGCGGTGCCGACCTGAGCGGATGGCAGCACCTCGACGTCGGCGGTAATGCCGTGCTCGCCGCAGAACTCGAGCAGTTCCTGTGTGTGCTCGCGTCCGCCGCTGCCGGCCGAGGAGAGACTCTTGCGGCCGACGAGAAGGCTGGTCGTTTCCACCGTGACCGGGCCGAGATACCCCAGCGAGCACAGAGTGCCGTCGAGGCCAACGGTGCGCAGGTACGGACCGAGGTCGTGCGGCACAGCAACGGTGTCGATCACGAGGTCGAACCGATCGGCCTGGTCGGCCATGGCGGTGTCCTCAGACGACACGACGACATGGGTGGCGCCGAGCGCCCGGGCGTCATCGGCCTTGCCCGCCGAGGTGGTGAAGACCGTGACGTCGGCGCCGAGCGCGCGGCCGAGCTTCACCGCGAGGTGGCCGAGGCCGCCGAGGCCGACCACACCAAGCTGCGTGCCCGGCCCAACCGCCCACCGGCGCAAGGGTTCCCACACCGTGATGCCCGCGCACAGCAACGGCGCGGTCCCGGCGGGGTCGAGCGTCTCCGGGCGGCGGTACACGAACCGGTCTCGCACGACATAGCCGGAGGAGTACGCGCCGTAGGTCGTGCTGCCGTCGTGCCGGTCGCGCCCGGCGTAGGTGAGCGTCGGGAACTCGGTGCAGAAGTTCTCCTGGCCCGTGCGGCACATCCGGCACTGGCCACACGAGTCGACGATGTTGCCTACGGCCACGGGGTCGCCGACGGCGAAGGCGTCGACTGCGGTACCGATCGCGGTGACCTCTCCGACGAACTCGTGGCCCGGCACGAGCGGGAACACGCCGCCCTGTTCGACCGGGGTGTGCAGGGCGTGCAGATCGCTGTGGCACACCCCGCAGAACTCGACGCGGACTGCGACATCGTCCGGTCGTAGCTCGCGTCGCTCGAACGTCACGCGCTGCAGCGGGCGATCCGGTGCGTCGGTGCGGTATCCCTCGACCTGCATGTCACCCCTCGCTGTTACCAACTGGTCAGTAACATCATACGTGGTTAGGATCTTCTCGTGCGAGACGCTCAAGCCACGCGCGCCCGGCTGCTCGCCGCTGCCAGTCAGGAGTTCACCGACCACGGAATCGCCGGCGCCCGCGTCGACCGGATCGCCCACAACGCCGAGGCGAGCAAGGCGCTGTTGTACAACTACTTCGGCAACAAGGACGAGTTGTTCGACGCCGTCTTCGACGCGCACGTGCTCGCCAACCTCGACCGTGTGCCGCTGACCGCGCACGACCTCTCCGGGTACGTCGTCCGGCTCTACGACGCCTACCTCGACGATCCCGCACTGGTCCGGCTCGTCACATGGAAGCGGCTGGAGCGCACACCCACCGGCAACCTGTTCGGACCGCTCGGCCGCCACGACGTCGCAAACCTCGCCGCGATCGCCGAGGCCCAGGCAGCAGGCGTCGTCGTCGACGACGTCGAACCCGGTGGCATCTGGGCGATGCTCATCGCACTCGCCGCCACCTGGGCGCAGGCCTCGATCGTCCACACCGCCGACACGCGGGAACCTCGCGCCGACCACCAGCGGCGGCGGCGGGCCCTAGACCGCACGGTGCGCCGTGCGTTCTGCGTGTCGGCCGCCGACTGACGGCTGACGGCTGACGCTCCGTTGTGATCGCCGTAAGCGGATAGTCAAGTGGTGCCGCGTGCTGTGTCCATACGACGGCCGCGATCATGCTGGCGGTCGTGGCGAGGAGTGTCAGTAGGTGTCGAACTCGACGTCGACGGACGAAGGGATTGACCCTGGAGTGGCCTTACTCGCCACTGATGGTCATAGCAGGAACGGTCCCCGACCTGATGGTTGTGTTGCGGACTGGACGTCACGGGTGGACGGCGGACCCCGACGATGCGTGTTGGGTTCATGGCTGGGTCACCGATGAGCTCGGTTCTCCCGAGGACCCACTGGGATGGTTCGGCCGAGGATGGTCTCCGCCCCTTCCTGACATTCCCGCCCAATCCTTTGTGCAACTGCCGGTATGGGTTTTCCGGACCACCATAAGCGAGCTCCCTGTCGGTACATATGGGGTCCGGGCTGCACTGACCTCGCTAGGACTGCGGACTGGCGTGCGCATTATTGAGGTAGTACATGCAGACCGCGGCGCCCATGGCGCACGCTGACGCCCACCGCATGGCGGTCGTCGCCGACGCCCGCGATGAAGTTCTCGCGAAGGCGTACATCAAGCACTACGGCTTTCGGTTCGCCGAGAGCACCGACCACCGGTTGGTCGTGCGGCTTCCCGCGCAGGCTCGGGAGGACGTCTGATGCACGCCCGGCACGAGTCGGCCCGGGCACGGCCGAACGCGGCCGTAGGGTGCTGCCACTAACCTCCGAGTCATCGGCTCAGGGATGCGAGCTGACTAGCGCGCTGATAGGACACGTCGAGCAGCGAACCAATATCGCGTACGGGCACCTTGGCTGCGGCCAGCTCGCGCGCCAACTCCCGCGACAACTCGGACGCGGCGGCCTCGGCTTGCTCGGCTTTCACACGGTCGGTCCTTATTCGTTGCGCACGTTCCGCTAGATCGCTGCCGTCCTCAGAGAGTTGGACGTGCACCGTTACGGCCACGTCTGCCAGCGCAGCGCCTGTCTCTAGGGCGATCAACTCACGTGCCATCTGCTCGGCGTCGCTGAGTCTGCGCGCTTGCGTGAGACCGTCGATCGCCGGAACGGCAACCATCCACCACTTGCCCTCGCGGGTCACTGTCGCGTCGTACGTCTTACTCATCGGGCCGCCTCCTCGATTGCCTTGCGCACCTTCCGATACACCCCCGGTGACACCGTGCGGTGTCCATCCGGGACGCTTACGTGCACGTCGCCGGATACCCACGTGGTGTGAGACCCGACCGTCCGCGCCGGGGCAAACCCTGCGGCCTTCAATTCCTTGACGACTTTCCGCGTCGGCTGCTCCGTAACCATGATTGTAGTCTACCGCACTAGACGGTTTCTAGTCCACCGCTATAGACTGTTAAGCATGAGTCACGGCAGGCAGACGAATCCGGACTGGGGTCCGCTGATGTGGGCGGTGCCGTCCTTCGTAATTCCGCTAGCAATCGGCATCTTGACCACAGCGCTGCCCGCTTGGTGGCCAGTATGGGCGGCTGCTGCGGTACTGGTCCTGGTCCTCGCTGCGTCTGTTCCGAAGAGGGGTCCGTTGCGACCGCAGAACTACGGACGCACACCCGCCGCCGTGATCGCAGCCACGGGTTTGACCGTCGCGTTCGTCGTCGTGCTGTGGGCTACCGCGCAGCACGGGCATCCGCTCGCCGTCGAAGTTCTGCCGGGGCTCTTGCTCTGGGCTGCGGCCACGTTGTTACTCAGACCACTCAACAAATCCGCGCATATTTCTGAAACCGGATGGGGCATCGCGACCCTCGGGATGGCAGTTGCATCCCTACTCTCCGGTTTCGCAGTTCTGCACGTCGGAAGCACATCAGGTGGGGCCGCACTCTTCCTGCTTGGGATCGCGTTCCTACTGTCCGGCGGGTTCACCCTCTTGCACCGTCGCGATAATCTGCCCGGAATCATGGCTCTACCGGCCGCCGCCGCCGCTGTGCTGTTTGGGTTTGCACTGCTGTGCGTCGGCAGCGAACTGTCCGGGGTCACGTTCCTGGTAGCCGGGGGGCGGCCCTGCTGGTTGGCGTAGCAATCCTAGTTGACAGCGACAAGATGCTCGGGGCCACGCTGCTGCTGCTCGGGTGCACATTCGGGGTGTTTGGAGTCCTGTCCCTGCACAGTGGCGACGTGCTGTCCGGAGTCGGACTCCTACTGGCCGCGATCGCGTTCCCACTGTTCGGGGTTGCCTTCCTGGTGCGCAGCGGCGGCGAGCTGACGGGAGTCGCGTTTCAGTTGACCGAAACTGCCATTCTGCTGGTCGGGACCGCGCTCCTGCTCGGCGGGATCGCAGGCCTACACGGTAGTAACGAACTTGGCGGTGCCGCACTCCTGGCGCTTGGGGTCGCGGCCCTAACGGTCGGGACTACGGCCCGCTGGGGACATTCGCAATCGAGTGTGACGCGCCTGATGAAATGGCTCACTACCAATCGTTTCTAGATCACCGCTACGGGGGGGAGATTGGCCTAAAGAAGCGACGACCGAGCGCACACGGCTGAGCACGGCAGCACCCGAGGGGCCTTCGTACGCTCCAACGACTCGTCCGCGGCGATCGGCTCACCGCTGAACCGCTCGGCCGCCGTCCGCAACATCCGCCGGTGGCCCGCAGGGTCTCGGTGCGTCATCCACGCCACCCGCCGCCAACACGCCAACGTCGCGCACAGCTCATCAAGGGTCAACGACTCCGCCGACACCCCCAGCGCCCGCCGATACTCAACGTCAAAGGCGCGCTGCTCCTCAGCCAGCAGTGCCGCGCGGACCTCCGCCGGCGAAGCATCCGCGAACGGCGGCGGCACAGCAACAGCGGTCATACCGACGACCCTAACCGCCGAAACCGACCCCAACGGGCAGCCCAACCCCACCCCACCGCCGGGTGCCTCCTAGAGGATCGCTACCCGACAGCACTAGCGACTCTTGGTCGCTAGCTGTTGGCATCGACAACCCTGCGACCGCCCAATGGCGCACTAAGCTTGACCAAAGATTTCGCGGCCAGCTCGCCGCATCCGGCGATCACCATCAACGCCCCGATCGCCACCAGCGCCCAGAACCGACGCCCTCGTCGTCGCGGTACGGGTTGCTCTATGCCCCGGTTTCTCTTGCCGACGGCTCGGACGTTGCCACGGGCATTCCGCGGCCGCTGCTCGGAGCCAGTCATGCAGTCACCACCGCTTCCTGCTCCGCCGCTTCGACCGAGGGCAGAGGCTTACCCTCCGGGTCGAGGTGGGGCAGGATGCGGTCCAGCCAGGCCGGGAGCCACCAATTGGCCCGGCCGAGCAGGTACATGGCCGCTGGGACCACCAGCAGGCGAATGATGGTGGCGTCGACCAGGACGCTGACGCCGAGGCCGAGCGCGAGGATCTTGACGGTGACACTGGTGGACAGCAGGAACGCCAGGAAGACGCTGGTCATGATCAGCGCGGCGCAGCTGATGACGCGTCCGGTGTGGGACAGGCCAGTGGCGACACTGGTGTGATTGTCCTTCGTTCGCAACCACGATTCGCGGACCCGGGACAGCAGGAACACCTCGTAGTCCATGGACAGGCCGAAGACGATGGCGAACATCATCATCGGGATGTATGACTCAATGGGGACGTTCTCGTGCACCCCCAGCAGTGATCCGCCCCAGCCCCACTGGAACACCGCCACAATCACCCCGTAGGCCGCGCCGATGGAGAACAGGTTCAGCAACGCCGCCTTGAGGGCCATCACCGGACTGCGGAAACACACCAGCAGCAGCAAGATGGCGGCTAGGATCACCACGAGGATGATGATCGGCAAGCGGCTGGCCACCTGATCACGAAAGTCCAACTGGCCGGCCACATTTCCGCTGACGTATCCCTGGGCGTCGGTGCCGGCCAACGCGGCCGGTAGGGTCTGGTCCCGCAGGGTCGACATCAGCGTGTCGGTCGCTGCGTCCTGCGGGCCCGTTTTCGGGACCAGCGTCGTGTACAGGATGGCGCCGTCGGTGCTGCCCCTGACCGGCCCGACCGAGGCCACGTCGGTGGTGGCCAGCAAAGATTTCGGCAGGGACGTGGCCAGTTGGGCCTTGGCCGTCGAAGTCGTGTTTTCAACGTCGACGACAACGGTGAACGGCCCGTTGTAGCCGGGGCCGAACGCCTGGCTAATGGCGTCGTAGGCCTGCCGATCGGTGTAATTCTGCGGGTCGGCGCCGGCGTCGATGTGGCCGATGGTCATCGAGAACATCGGGAGCGCAAGCACAACCAGCACCCCGACCCCGGGGAGCAGATAGCGCCACGGGTGGGCGCCGACCCGAGTGGCGTAACGATGCCAGCCCGTCTCGGCGGTGGAACCGTCGGCTCCGGTTTCGGCCACCGGTGTGCGCACTCGCAACCGGTCGATCCTGCGGCCGCCCTTGGCCAGCAGGGCCGGCACGAGAGTGACTGCGGCGAAAGCCGAAACGGCGACCGTAATGGCCGCGGCGAGACCGAGTTTGCCGATGAACGTGATCCCGGACGCGTACAGGCCCAGCATGGCGATCACGACCGTGATGGCGGCAATCAACACGGCCCGGCCGCTGGAGGACACCGTACGGGCGGCCGCCTCGACCGGATCGACGCCGTCCATAACCTGTTGCCGGTGCCGAGTGGTCAGGAAGAGCGCGTAGTCGATGCCCACCCCCAGCCCCATCATGATGGCAATGGTCGGTGACACCGAGGCGAAGGTCGACGTCGATGCGACGATGCCGAGTACGCCGACCCCGGTGAATACCCCGATGACGGCGCTGATGATGGGCAGGCCGGCGCCGTAGACGCTGCCGAAGCCCAGCAGCAGCACCAGGATCGCCACCACGATGCCGATGAGCTCGGAGTTGAGGTCGTTTCCCTTGGACCGGGCGGCCTGCCCGAGCAGGCCACCGTAGGAAACGTTTACCCCGGCCGCTCCGGCCCCGGCCACCGCGGTCTCGACACTGCCGATGTAGGACGTACCGAGTCCGACCGGGCTGCGGTCGAAACCAACGGTCGCGTAGGCGGTCCGGCCGTCCGAGGAGGTGGTCGCGGCGGCCAGCGGATCACCGACCGTCTGCACGTGCGGCAGCCCGGCGACATTCTTGACAGCGGCCTCGATCGCCGCGCGGTCGGTGGCCACGCTGCCTGCCCCCACGGTGAACACCAGTTGGCCGGTCTGCCTCCCAGCCTGCGGGCTGTGCGCCGACAGCAGGGCACTGCCCTGGGCCGATGGCGCATCGGGCAGCGAGAACGAGTCCGAGTACACGGTGCCCAAAGCCTTTTGCCCGGCCAACGCGGCCAGCAGCAGGACGATCCAGACAACGATCACGGCCCAGGCGTGACGGGCGCTAAACCCTCCGATGCGGCACAACAGGCCGGCCTTGCGGGCGACCGTCGGCGCCGGTAATTCTATTGTCATGACTGACATATTTCCAGAAAATGTCAGGACTGACAACATTCCGGCCGGGACCGTGTCATGACTGACAGATTGGTGGCAAAATCGCCCCTCATGGATCCGAGTACCGGGAAACGCGCGGCGAACAAGGCCGCCGTCCGCCAGGCGCTGCAGGCCGCGGCGGATCAACTCTTCGCCGAACGCGGTTACGCCGCAACGACGGTGAACGACATCGCCGCGGCCGCCGGGGTCACCGAACGCACCTTCTTCCGGTACTTCCAGGGCAAGGAAGAGCTGGTCCTGGACGACGTGCTGGCCTGGCTCCCGGTACTGAGCGAGCGGATCCGAAACCGCCCGCCGTGGGAATCACCGCCCGAGGCGATCGAGCGAGCAATCGACGACGTTGCCCGAACCATCGACGCCAGCGACGACACCAACCCGCTGCTCCTGTTCACCGACGGTCCCCCCGCCGGCCGACTGAGCCGCGCCCGACCTCGGCTGCTGATGCGGATGGAGCTGGCCCTTTCCGGTGCGCTCCGTGAACGTCTGGAGGCGGCGGAGGTGGCCGACGCCGAGTACGAGGCCGATCTCTACGCCCGGTTCGGTGTGGCTGCGCTGCGGAGTGCCGCCATCCGCGATTGGCAGCTCCGATCGCGCGGGGTCACCGACGGGCCAGGGATGTCCGAGTTGTTGAGGCAGGCGTTCTCGCTGCTGCGCCCGACACCGGCTCAGACCTGAATTCGCGAGTAGTGCCGTTCGTGGGGGGCGCGGTCGGCGTGTGAGATGACGAGAGTGCCTGTCCCGGTGAAACAATCACGGTTACTGAGGCCATGGTTGGACCAAACGGGAAGGCACCCTTGCTTCAACAACACCGCGGAACCCAGCGCCGTAGCGCCCCGCCGTCCGGCGAGCAAAGCTCGATCCTCATCCAGCAGCGTCCAGAACTCGATCAGCTCATCAACGCTGGCCGGCTCCATACACAGCGATCATTCCAGCACCCCCAGGACGGCCCATGCCCCCGCCGCCATTGCGGCTGGTGACAGCACCGTTACCAACACCCCTATTCGTGCGGCAGCCCTATGCCAGCAGTTCCCGACACCGGCGCTTCTGGTGTCCTGGGCTGGGGTCTGCGCTCCACAAGCAGCAGAATACGGGGCTGCGCCGTCGGGTCCCTCAGTGTCCTGCGGGTGGTCAGCGGGGGAGCTGCTGGGTGAGGAAGGTGGTGGCGTCTTGGGTGGCGGCCGAGATGACGGTTGCGTGGGTGGCGGCGGTGTAGGTGTGCTCGGTGACGGTGTCGCCGGCTGCGCCGAGGGCAGCGGCGAGCTGCGTGGTGTTCTGCGGGTTGACGGTGGTGTCGGCTAGACCTTGCTCGAGCAGGATCGGCCCGCTGATGCCGAGGTGGGTGGGGTCGTTGGCGGTGAGTTCCTGCGTCAGCGCGGCGGTGTCAGCGTCGGCCCGCAGGATCTGGTCCAGGGGAAGCCCGCCGAAGGAGCCGGGGGTGTTCAGATCCGCTGCGCAGTCGGTCAGCGTCTGCGGCCATAGGGCCCGCGCCGCGGGGGTCAGGAGCGCTTGCACGTCCAGCGCGGGGTCGGCGATCTGGGCGCCTCGCAGGATCAGCGCGACCGTCCCGCCGGTATGGGTGAACGAGACAGTTTTGATCAGGTCCGGGACGGTCCCGCCCTGGGACTCGGGAGCGAACGCGATGGTGCCGTCGAGGTGGAGGTCACTGGTGTAGGTGGGTGCGAGCGACGCCGCCCA
>JAABUO010009454.1_pt1 | contig 10906 bp, 12 predicted proteins | sample 5559291 | NCBI WGS metagenome assembly JAABUO01 (sample SAMN10711878, study PRJNA513372) | rock metagenome | isolation source: Antarctica rocks | place: Antarctica: Victoria Land, Finger Mt sud | reverse complement strand
CAAGTGCTTAATCACAAATGCTAAAAGCCCGAATGTACAAGCAAATACATGCCCTTGTACTGGGGTTTTCACCAGTAAATCACGTCTTCACGTGCACTTTGTACAAGCATACTTGCCCTCGTCAGGCTCAGGACCAGACCTTGATGCTTAAGAGCCCGTGCTCATTAATGATAGTCATATTACTGCGCATGCTTGACTTGGCCAACAAAATTTCAGTACATGGACGGCACCATTTGCGCCGTATGACCCTTGATGCTGGTAGTGTAGTTCTCATATAAGTCATTGCAACAAAAAATTATGGTGCTGCTAATTGTAACAGACGAGCCTTTAGACTTGGAAGATAGCGTGTAACTCACGATCATACCGTTGCAGTGTGATTTTGTGAGCAGGCAGGTGCAAAGCGGCACACCTCTTCCTTGCATGCTCATCATGAGTCACGCACTGCCTGTTGCACTTCTGGTCCCATAATGATGCAACATTGCAACAAGCTGCCACAGAGATTGGCGCATGACTTGAATGACTGGTGTACAAGACTGCAGCGGGGCATGGCAGCAACTTGTGAAAGTCTTCTTGTGTGAAATTCTCCTTGTGTAAAATTCCTCTTGTGCGAGATCCTTCTTGTGTGAAATTCTTCTTGTGTGAAACTCTTCTTCTTCTTCTTCCAGGCACAGGGCTTTACACCGGAGCTAGTGGGTATTGGCAAACCCTAGCTCCCGGCCAGAGCCAGCTGGGAACCAAGGTGCCTCCCGATGTGAACGGGTAAGCCCAACTGATGTAAATCTAGGGATGCAGTGAAGTTTGCAAAATCATGACTGTCTCCTCTTGCCTCTGACACATCAAGCTGATGAGACAGCAAAGAGTGTGTGTGCAACAGCATGTTGCAGAGTGGATTGCATTCAATGCAGACAATTTGTGCTGTTGTCTGCAAGCTTTCATCATGTACCAAAACTACGGTACACAGCAAGCATCAGTGGGAGTGCATCCTTGTCATTATGGCGTGGGTTAAACAACTACAACTTAAATGTTGACCTGCATCTCTAATAGTCAAATCATGTCAGTGCACTGTACCTGCAATCATGGCTGTACTAGGTATTGCAGGTATAGTAAAATACTGTGCAGCAAAGTTGGCATACTTCAATGTTACATTGTACTTGACGCGGTGTGTGTATATTTTAGAGTGATTCTGACTTCTGCAAAGTGACTCACGCATTGTATATGCACAGCCAATATTGCTCTCATCTACACAATTTGCCACTTCCTTGAGGCATATGCCCACATACAAAATTGGTGGCATCTGCAACAGATTAGTCCAAATGCACTGCAATCTGTGCTTTGATCCTCACTGTATGCAAATACAGCTGGCCTGTTACTGCACATATGTATGTTGCTGGTAAGTGTAGATAAGAGTTACAGCCTCATAACGACTCCAAGCAGTGCGCCATCAGTGTACCTGTAACATTTGATAGAATAGCAGCAAGAAAGGCGGCTTATTCATGCATTCAGCTGATGTATGACCTGCAGGTTCACCCTCAACATCAACTATGGACAGACATCATGACCAGGCAGAGCAAGGCCACACAAAGCGGGAAATGAAACCTAACTTAACAATGTGCAGCAAAATATATCAGAACTTGAGGACAGAGTGATTCAGTGTGCAGCTTTTCATACAGGACTATCATGATGTTGCCCACCAACATGTTGCTGTTATTGGCACTACTGTGGTGTTATGTGAACAAGGACTGTGATTCAGCAAACTGCAAACCAGTGCATTCTTAAGCTTAAAGACCTCCAGGTTTGGTGAAGTCAAGGGGCTTCACCCACCTGGCCGCCCTAGGTCTAGTTTCAATGATGTTACGTCACATGATTGTCAAAACTGTCGTATTAGTAGGCCTTATAGGGATGCACAAGAAAGGCTGCTCTGGAGAGACAAGACTTGTCCTGCACGTGCCTAGCTCATCATGCGCTGGAAAGCGTTTTTTCAAGTAATATTAATAATTATTTTTGTTAATATTATTTTTGTTAATATTATTATGATTATCATTATCATTAGTGTAAGATCCGTCATCATAAAGACAGTCTACACCGAAAGAGAATGAATCATGCACACAAGCCGCAATTGCAAGGAAAGAACACGACATTACAGTTAAATTTGCAGTTGCCGCACAAACGTCAACAAGCCCATGTCAACAGGGCTTTATTTGCTTGTGGTGTACAGGTATAGCTGTACAGCTCACAGCCCGTTGCCTGCAACTCTTGGTGCATGAGAAGCTTGATGAACGGGGGAAGGTGGAGACTTGAGAACAGCACATGAGCCTAGTAATGCGAATCACTCTTTTGTAGGTCACATCCAACTCTACTTGCAATGCAGCAAGACGCTGAAATATTCTCCATAGCACACTACAGTGCAATTTTCATTCCACCGTGACTTTGGGTCAAAGGTCGGCAGAAGCTTCGCACACTGCTACAAGAACACCAAGTGTGACAACAGCCCTAACTAGGGCTGTTTCACAATTTGATTCATGTTGCACAGGAATCCTGGTTGCAGCTGAGCTACAGCTATACCCTGATGAGGTGATCAGCAAGATCTTGAGCTTGACGCAGAATGGCCTTTGGTCCTTCAGCAGGAGGTTCACATTGCCTGATCAGTGTGCTGTCAGTGCATGTTGCGATTTGAATCGTGTGCACAAACAATTCCCTTGCCCTCGAAGCATGCACAGCACGGTGCTGCCTTATACCCTAAAAGCCATTAGGTTACGCTCAGGACCAGGCTCTGCTTCGAAACTTGCTTAGCGCTATACTTGTTCAGCGATTTCTTTGCTGGCTGTGCCTGAACGCCTGGCGATGCATGAGCCGCCAGGCGCATCGTGCATGGACAAAGCTCCACGGATGGATGCCACTAGCGTACTCTCTGTCGCCCGACGTATACAGTGATCGTGTGCTTTGTGTAGCACACTTGCCGTTTGCGGAGCATTGCCCGTGTCTATTTTGCATCAGACGGGTTGTCATATGTCGCCCACTTCCATTGTGCAAAGACAGCTGTCTTGCCCGAGATTTTGACAGCTTGCGTGTGTCTAAGCGCGTACCCAAACCCAGCTAGCAGTCACCAAGCGATATGACTCACCCGTTGCTGGTATTGGAACATAGATTGCCAGCGGTTACCTGACAAACGAAGGAAGAAGCAACATGTACCCACAGTACCCTCAATACTCTTACCCCTATTCAGCTGGCATGCCCTCAGGAGCTTATGTCCCTGTCCCGGCGTATGCTCCTCATCAGCAGGCATACTATCCTCCACCGTATCCACCCTTACCTGCAGTCTCAGCTGCTCCAGCTGCTCCCTCAGCACACAGGCTTCCTATTAGGGATCCCTCAACAGGACTAGTTGTGCCTGTGGTGACGTCGGAGCAGGTGGAAGATGCTGTGAAGACTTATCATCTGCGCAGCAAGGTGGGCTTTGCTATGTAAATGTGACATACACATGTGGCTTGTGTGGCATGCAAACTCCCCTGGTATTGTGCGCAACAGCAGCTTCTGTATTGTCCTCCCATGAAGCTTCTATACTGTCCTTCTGTTTAGCATTGAACACATGCCCACTGCCATGCGGCCACAGGTTCCTTTGAAAGCTGGTAGTGTCTGTCAACATAACATGCCCCAATCAGGTCCAGGGAGCTTGCAAACTGACAGTGTTGTGCTCCTCAATGTAGCCATCAGACTTGGTGGATTTGGACCTGGAAGAGCTGTTTATGAGGTGCCAGGCACACCTGCCTCAGAATGTTGCAGTGCAAGACTCTGGGGATTTTGCTTCAGACCTGCTGCTCAATGCTGCAAGGAAGGGCTTTCCATTCTCTCAGTACTATGTGGGCAGATGCTTTGAGCAAGGTAATGCAACAATTGATGCAGCTACATAACATCTGCCATGTGGGTGTGCTTCGAATCTAAACAGCTATCTGTTGTCGCAAGATGTGAACAAAGACACATCTGGATCAAAAACATGAGGATCAGTGTTGCATTGCATCCTCAATTGCGTGTCAAGCTTCACAAAGCCATACTCATCAGGGACATTGAAGTAGCAGCGCGTCATGTTTTGCTTCATGAGCATAGCCTGCAGCCCTTCAGTGCACATCAACTGCCAGTGCTGCTGTTTGCAATGTTCTGTAGGCAAGGGTATAGCCGGTGATCAGAGCCAGTGTCAGCAATGGTTCCAGAAAGCGGCTGATGAATGCATACCAGAGGCCATGTACAAGCTGGCACAGTGTTTTGAAGATGGGTGGGGCTGTGTCAGAGATCTGGCAAAGGCTGTGGATCTCTACACTGAAGCAGCTGAAGGTGAGTGTGCCAATATACAGTGTTCTTTGTTTGGCACCTAGTAATGATGCTGATGCTGTGCATATCGAAAGCTCTGTCAACCCCTCATGTGAGTATCAGCTGGCAGATGTGAATTGGAAGTTCTTAGTGTTTTGAGTTCTCAAGTGTTGTGCATGCACCTACTGCAGTGATTTGTGATTCAGTTGGTAGGTAATCAACTCTTCTGTGTTGTGCAGCTGATGTTGCTGCAGCACAGCTGAGGCTTGGAGTGATGTATGAGAACGGCATAGGCATGAGGGTGAACTATAAGGTAGATCAAAGGCTCGTTTTTTGCTGCAATGCCTCCCTGCATTCACTCTTGCCATTGCAGTGACAAGACTTGACATGAAGCACCGCATGGAGGAAGCAAAATAGTCCAAGATTGTCTCGTGTCAGTTGCTGCAGCATTGTTGGCATTGACACCAGACGCATCAACTGTCTGCCCTGTGATCATGTCAGTCATGCTGTAGCAGCTGGTACGACACCCACTTCCGGGAATGCCGAAAGGCTATTTTTTGTTTTGTTTTGACACACACTTGCACTGGTTTGCTTCCTCTGCACTCATGTTTCGTGATGCAACCCGGTCTCCCAGTCTGTGCTGATCTCTTGCAGGAAGCTCTCACGTTGTTCAGCAAGGCCCAAGACTTGGCTGAGGCCCAGTACCATGTTGGGCGATGCTATGATCATGGCATTGGAACTATCGAGGACAAGACAAAAGCTGTGCATTGGTATACCAAGGTGTGCTTTGGGCACAGGCACATCAATGGCACACATGTACAGCTTGCTCTGCATTACATGCGCGTTGTCAACCATGCAGTGGTGTCACACAAGCATGGAATGTACAAATGTTGCTTTCAACACAGAAAATTCTTGTCACCCCTGCGTTGGCGGCAGGCTTCATTGCACTACTGCTGCTAGACAGTAGTGTTGTTTGCATGCAGTCATCTGCATGGAGTGTGCCCTCCCTGCCATCTGCATGGAGTGCACCCTCCCCTGCCTTATAACTGATAGTAAACTTACATTGGCTACTCTTGGATGTGCTTCTCACCCACCAGTTCATTTCATAGCTGGTTTGGCAGAAGTTTGCATGGCAGCTATAGTTGTATGACATCATCATACAGATTCCTTGCAACCCCAGCATGTGTGTTCTGGAAAGGGCATGTGTTGCGCTGCTTCTCTCTGGCAATGATCGGACAAACACCTTCCCATGCATGTTGCTTGCCACATAGATCAAATGCATCTCTGCTGGGAGAACAGTAGATTTGGGCCTACCGATGGAAGGAATTCTACAAAGCTCCCTTGCAAGGGCTCCCTCTGCAGGCAAGGAACAGCAGCTTTGGCTCACCACCCACAATCTGAATCCAAAACCTCTTTACCCATCAAGGTTGTGTGTTGCAGGCGAGAAACAGCGGCTTCATGTTGGCTGCAAACCGTCTGCGTGAGGTTCGATTGGCAGCTTCCACCAACCTGCAAGACACCTCCAACAGCGAGAAGGCAGTGGCGAGCAGTGAAAAAGCTGCAGGCAGCATTGACTCCCCTGCTGGCATTCCACCTCAAGGGTCCAAGCTTGCTGGGACTAAGCCAGACCCAAAAGCCAAGCCCTTCACCCCAGGTATATAGCTCAAATCTTGTTTGCATGCCCAATGGCACATTCATTCTAGATGCATGTCTAGAGATGTCACCGTTGCTTTTCTTTTTGGGCAGGGCATTTGGGTACATGCGCTCTGCACCCCCAACAATGTCCCAAGCAACAGCCCTCAGTTGCGCAAGCCAGACCAGTGGTGGGTTGCATTGGGGTTGTGACTCGATTGGAAACACCCTTGTGGTGAGCAAATTGTATTCTCATTTACAATGACTGCAGTAGTTTGTGCTGTGTTCATGGCTGAGCCCAGTGTTTTCTCTGCATTCACATTGGACTCCAGTGTGCTTGCTTGGACCCAAATGTTCAAGCAGGAAGCATAGTATAGTCGGCAAGACAAACACAAAGTCTGAAGACCTGCGTATATTGGTGCCGCTTGAATAAATCCATGCGTCATTCCATGCCGAACATGATTGGCATACCAGTTTCAAGCCTTTCATCCCTTGCCATGGCTGAATGCAGTGTCTGGGCATTGTGACAGTCTGAGTCTTCTGGCTTTGTTGCACAAAGCACACCAAACCTTGAGTGTCGTGCTGAAGCTTTTCCATGTTTGCTGCTGGCGCAAAATCTTTCCAGCAAAGTAACATGAGATTTTGAGATCTGGGCCTTTAGTCTTTGCCAAACCAGACCATCATTTCTGCTTCAGCAAAGCCATAGTTGCCATCTAGCGTAACATGTTTCAAAGGTGCAAATAAAGCCTGCAGAGCACCAACAGTGGATCACCCAGGTCCAGGTTTTGCAGGATCTGCTAAGCCAGACCCACAAGCATTTTCCCTCTCACAAACCAGACCCACAAACCAGACCCACATTGAGATCCCATGTGGCAATCCAGCTCAGATGCAGCAATTCAAATCTCCATCACGCGGTTGAACAGCACATCAGCTCTGTTTTGGTACTGTTCTCAAGCATAACATGCTCTTTCACAGGTGCAAACGGCCTCCAGCGAGGTGATAGTGGACTGTCAAGGTCTGAGTCCTTGGGCTCTGTCAAGCCAGACCCACGAGCCAAGCCCTTTGTGCCCCCTCCTTCTCTGGCAGCCAAGCTGTCGGCCAAGCAGGGCGATGGCTGGGGCAGTGACTCTGGCAGCGTGAAGAGTGATGCTAGTGGGGCGTCTGGGGGTGGGACTAAAGCCTTCTGGATGCCTGCCTCTAAACCACAAGGTATACAAGGAGACATTGTGAAAAGCGTTGATCTGACATTGAGTCAGCTGAAGTGTCCTGAATGCAGCATGTGGTGTGTAACAAGCTTCCTGGGCACTGTTTGGCTGATCAGTGGTGGAGAACAAATTGCCATCTAGACAGGCAAGGTGGATCGTTTGGGACTTCAGCAGGACTCTAGATGGCCCATATACTGCTCACTCTCAGTCATCTCAGCCAGCAACCTGAAACTTTATACCTACTGCATGTGTGATGCAACACCAGCAGGCTGCAGCCATGTCACTATGGTTTAGATACTTTTACTGAATGCTATGCACCTGCGTCACATCCACGTAAAGTATAGTCATGCAGCGACACTAGCACAACACCAAGCACCCTTGGTGATCAGCTATGCAACAACACCTCCAGCTTGACTTAAAGCACTAATACCTCACTGGCTCGTCTCAGGCAAAGGCGGTCAGCTCAAGGCACAGGCGCAAGCCTTTCAGCCGAAGGCTCAGATGCTGGCAAACAAGCAGGGAGCTGGCGAAGCACCTATCATTGGCAAACAACCAGAGGCAGTGGTCCCAGTTGTGCCCCCAGATGAGCCTCTAACCAGGCCTAAGAGCACAAGCAAGTCAACTGCGACATTGATTGCGGAGGCTGCAACATCTGCTGCAAAGCAGAAGGATGAGCAGAGAGAGGGCAAGGTACCTGCCAAGTCACCTTCCAAAACGCTTGCCCAGACGCTTGCCAGAGCTTCGCGTTCTCAGGGTGCTGCCCAGCAAGAGATCAAGTCAGAGTCAGGTCCAGTAGAAGACTTGGATGAGCTGCACACTTTGCAGGTCAGCTTGTGGCCCCTTGCTGCTGTGACTAATCCAGTATGCCAACAAGTTGTCCTTTGTAGCTTACTATCTGTGTCTGCAGTCAGTGCCTTGCAGCTTGTCTATGCAGCAAAGTCTGCCTGCAAGATGCAGAGATGAGGAACTCAGGCCACATAAGAGCTCATCCCATGCACACTGCATCATCCAGGTGCTGGAGATGTTTTAAGGCTGGTAGCACAATTTTGCACTGCTGCCAAATTTCTGGGTGGGTCATAGGCCAATGCGCCCATGACCCATTCCCCCCACCCCACCCAACCCCTCCTTCAGTATCATGATTTCCATGATTGTCATGGTTGTTCAAGAGTGTGGCTTGTGCAGATGAGCACAGCCTGGACTGCTTTGGAACAAGCAAGCGCGGCCTTCCCACCTGACATCAATGCCTTGAAAGCAGCCATCCGCCAAGCTCGCCCCTATGAAGAGCTCAAGGGCTACGTGAGCGGTGCGGAGAGCCTACTGGCAAGTCTGGAAAGGAGAGAGAGGCAGCCTGCTGCCTCTATCGCAAGGCAACCTTCTGCTGAGAGGCAGCCGTCTGCCTCTGCTGCAAGGCAGCCTAAGCTTGAGCAGGCATTGGCAAACAATGATGCAGCTCAGCCCAAGCAACCAATGAGCCAACGTAAAGCAGTTCAGCAAGGTGATGCTGAAGCTGAAGCAGAGCATCTCAGGTGCAGCCCTGTCAAAGCACAGCAGCCTGCTGACACTAAGCAGGAGGCTGAGGCTCTACCTCAGCCTGTGTCAGCTCGGCCTGAGTCAGCTCAGCAAGCCGAGCCTGAGCTGCCAGATGTAGCTCAGAGGGCTGAGGCATCACAAACATCAATAACAGAGCAGATTGACTCAGCAGGGCCGTCTGAGATGCCTCAGGCCAGCACACCTGCCCTTCAGCACGAGAAGCCCCAGGGTGAGGCTTCAGCACAGGCAGAGGCTCCCAACTCCACACCTGAAACAAACGTTAACATAACAGCATCTCATCAACAGCCGCCTGCTGCGGCACAGCTCACTGGGAATAGCTCAGGTGCTGCAGCCACAGCACACAGCCACCAAGAAGCCCAAGGTGGCGCCCAGTCCCAGGACATAGACAAGGCATTGGTGGCTGCACTTGGCAATCCACAGCAAACAGCAGCAGCAGACGCTGTGGCTGCTGCTGCTGCCCCTGAAAGTGCATCAGCAGCAGGCAGTGACGATCTGGAGGCTGGCAGGCCCTCCCCCAACGGTGGTGATGCGGATAAGCAAGGTGAGCCTGCAGGATCTGAAGCAGAACTGACAGCTGAGCAGGTGAGACTGGCAAATGTGCAGTGCTTCTGGTGCGGCGAGTATGGCCATCGAGACTGTCACTTGCCTGACCCAAGACAATGTTACTCCTGTCAGCAGATTGGTCACATTGCCAGTGCTTGTCCCAATAAGACTAGGCCACCCAGGAAGATAGTCATTGTTCCTAGGGCAGTTATCAGGGCAGTCCCTCAGAACCAGGGTGCCCAGAGCACGGCTGCGCCCATGACACTGGCTTCCACTCTGACTGAGTTGCCCTCTGTGAACAGGACTCTTCCCCTGATCAGGACTAGATCCTTCAAACAGCCCCTTCCTTTAGCTCAGCTTGCTCCTGTGAACAAGACACTACCTCTGCCTCAGACTAGCCCCACTGGTAAAGTCGCTGTTCCTCTGACTGAGCATCAGGACAGAAACGAAGTGCATGCTGCGCCTGCAGATGCTGCAGATCACCAGGCCGGACCCACGCAACAAGACGAGGAGCAGCATGTGGACAAGTCCAGGGTGTCTGGTTCTCAAGACCATCAGAGCAAAGCCTTGGCAGGCGGCAGTGCTGATCAACAGCAAGATGTTACACCTCAGGAAGCTGCTGCAACAGCTGCGCCTGCAGATGCACCATCACCTGCAGCTGCACCATCACCTGCTGCTGCAACAGCTGCGCCTGCAGCTGCACCATTACCTGCTGCTGCAACAGCTGCTCCTTTAGCTACGTCAACACCTGCTGCTGCAACAGCTGCCCCTGTAACTGCGCCAGCGCCTGCTGCATCAAAAGCTGCCCCTGTAGCTGCGCCAGCACCTGCTGCTTCAACAGCTGCCCCTGTAACTGTGCCAGCACCTGCTGCATCAAAAGCTGCCCCTGTAGCTGCGCCAGCACCTGCTGCTTCAACAGCTGCCCCTGTAGCTGCGCCAGCACCTGCTGCTTCAACAGCTGCCCCTGAAACTGTGCCAGCACCTGCTGCATCAAAAGCTGCCCCTGTAGCTGCGCCAGCACCTGCTGCTACACCTTCCTCAGGTGCAGGCTCCATGCAGGACTTCCTGTCTTTTCTCCTGCCGGCTGAGAACCCTCCTACCAGTGCTGCTCCCACTTCTGTGGCGCAAACAGCCCCGGTCAAACAGCCCCAGCCATCTCGTAGGGCAGCTAGGCCTTACCAGAGCACAGCCAGGACCCCTGTTGCGCCCTACCGCCCCCCAGGCACCGTCTACGACCCCTCACAGGCCGAGGCCAGGCCGCCAGGTAACAACTTTGAAAGGCCTCATCAGCCGCATTGTCATGCAACTAGCCTGGCTGCATTCAGTCCAGTACTTCAATCATTGGAACAAGCGCAAAACATCCTCTGGAGTAACCAAAAAAGTCTGCAAAAAGTCGCAATAATGTCTGAACAAGCCCCTTACAACCTTAGGTGCACGTTGTGGTGCCTGCCTTACTGCGCACCACCAGCTTTGTCTGCCGCAAAACCAGCCCTGTGCCTTGCTGCTATCTCTCATTGGCATCTAAGTCATTGCACATTAGGCCAGTCAAACCTGGATACAAGCCTGACTTGACCTTTGCTTCATGTTACAGGTGCTGATGCTCATCAGGTGAATGCATACAACCCATTGCAGGCTGAGAACAGCGGCTACAGCGATGCTGGGCAGGCCCAGCC
>JAABUO010009453.1_pt1 | contig 10907 bp, 20 predicted proteins | sample 5559291 | NCBI WGS metagenome assembly JAABUO01 (sample SAMN10711878, study PRJNA513372) | rock metagenome | isolation source: Antarctica rocks | place: Antarctica: Victoria Land, Finger Mt sud | reverse complement strand
AAAATGCAAGTTGAACACAACATGATCTCTTGGGTGCTGTAACGCATCTTATGACCTAACTTGGGTGCAGCCTCAAACATGGGGCAAAGCCTGCCAGCTGCCTGGCATTTCAAGAGCAAGTCATGGTATGCAAATCGTGGACAAAAAGAGCTTCCACGGTCAGTTACCTTGCCCCTCGAGAACTGACTCCATAGCCGAGGTCTGTAGCACTACATCCTCCAAAGCATCTAGCACAGGCTTCCACTTGCCCAAAGCTACACGATGCCTCAGCAGGAAGGGGGGCTCCAATGCAGCCTGCAGTCACACCACCAACCCCTTGTGCTCACAACCAGCCTGGCAAACTTGCATTGCCAAAGAGCACATGCAGGCAGCGCAACATGCTGAGGCGTGATGGCAAGCAGCAGGGGTGCCTACCTCCTGCAGCAGGCCTGAAGCCTTCATCAGCAGAGGGCGAATGGAGCTGGCCGAAGGTATGGGTTGCTGTTTGGGCCCTTTACTCTTCTTGTTGCTGTCTGCTGAAGTTGTGGCACTCAGAAAGCTCCTGAAGTACAGCAGCTGCATCAGGCTTGCTTGTCCAGACAGTTCACATCAGCCACCAAGTGAGCTGCGTAACTAGGAAGACAAGTTGCACACGTGTCAGCCAAAGTGCAGCTATACACGTTTGACATCATGCTATAGTCTTGCACAGCATGAATTGTCGAAGGCCACAGGTGCGTCAGGACATTTGTGCAGCAGTCATTTTGCAAGCTCACATGTAGTCTGTGTCTGTGACCTTCTCTGCATCAAATTCCATGTGGTCCTGCAAAGCCTTCCGGGTGCTTGTCATGCGTTGCTCTGCTTCATGAACACTACTGCTGCCCTGCAGGTGGTATTGGCATCCCTTGATATTGGCAGTCACCATCTTGTTTGTTTCCACCTCATAAGCGGCAAGTCAGCCACAGACGCTAACATTGATGCAAGCAAGCTGGGTTTTCCCTTGCCAAAATAGATGTTTTGTGCCACACGTGATTGAGTTGGAGGAGCTGGCTATGATGCCACAGGCTGGCACCAGATTAGAGCTACATACAACACAGGCCCATGCTGTGCCACAAAATTGATGTGTAAACAGACACAAGCAGAAGCAGCGTGTCCAAAGCATCACCTGTCACAAGCAAGTTCTCATGACACAGTTGGCTTGCACAGTGTCTGGATGGATGTCTATCAGATGGTGGCATGTTCACCTGTTCAGGAGGAAAGATGCGGCTGGCATATCCAGAGATGGAGTAGCCACAAGTCTGGATGATGTCTGCAAGCACCTCTCTCAGCTCGTCTGTGGCTAGGCTAGGCAGCAACAGGGTGCCCCCAACAAGGCACCCCAGGGCTGCGATGAGCCCAATCAGAATCTGGTTCACCACTATCTGCGTACAGTGCAATGCAAATGCATCACTTGTCTCAAAATCAACCCTGCTTTTGAGCTTGGCACAGACGATCCCTGTCATACAAGCAAGATCATCATCTGTAACATGGCACTTGATCGTATACACTTGCATGTTGCTATCTGCTTTGCTAACAACAATTGTGTTGCTGTCCAGTACACATATGTATGAGATCTTGGCTGACAATAATCATCAAGCACATCTTGCAGTTCTGTGCATCTAGGGCAAAACTCAGGTGCTATCGCAAGAAGCATGCGCAGGAATGTTGGATGTACCTGACGCCACATGACACGCGCCGGCCAAGTGAACTCTCCAGTCAAAATAGATATCAAATATCCCAATATGCTGAGGATTCCAGAACCAGGGTCTGCCTTGGTGCGCAAAATGGAAAAGAATGCTACCCCTAGGGCAGTGAGCAGGCATAATGCTGTGACATAGGCTCCACCACAGGCGCGGGCAAGACAGATCTGCAAACATAAAAAGTAAACCCATACTTCTCGTAGCTTAAAGGAAGACACTGCAGCCAGATCATGATCTTGCTTGCAGCTGAAGCACAAGGCATCTATGTCCAGATGCATGTGGGAATGACAGCATGCAGACGCTGACGCAACTCACTTGCACAGACACAGGACAGACTTGAAAACAAATGCATGCATGCCTTACCATAGGATGGGAGTGTGTACAAGGCAGCTGTGCATGCATGCATCCATAATTGACACTGATCATCAAGCTGCTGCCTAGGCTCCATCCAGCCAGTGTTGCTACACACTTGTACCAGTACAATGGCAGAAGATGATACAGCCAAAGAAAATGCATGATGATGTAGTAAAGTGACAAGTGACAACTCAGGAATACTCACAGTAAAGCCTCCACAGACACTGCCCACCCACCAAGCTCCTGGTATGACCACCATAGCCTTCAATCGGCTGCCAATATGGCCATCTTTAGCCACCATCACCATTCCAACAGAGTAGAAGACAGTGGCAAGACATGAGTTTGCAAATGTCAGACGCGGAATCACCACCCAGAGTGCTGTGACTAGCTGCCCTGCACGCATGGCAATGCATTATTGGCCTGCGTCAGGCACATTTGCAAATGCACCTTGTCTGGCTTGCAAGTGCAGCTGCCTACTGCTTGCATAGTGCACTTCTGATCAGGCACAGACATGTGCAGGCCAGGGAAGTGCCTGTTGTGACTTGCACAGAGCTTTGGAAAGGCCGACTCATGAGCCAGCCACACAGCCTGGTCCATGCTGTTGTAGTCACAATCTTGGTCTTTGTCAAGTGAGCTTTGCTAAAACGACTGATGTCACTTTGAGTACCTGCAGATCAGTCAAAGTTGTGTGCATACACTGAGCTGCAAACTGGTTGTGCTTGGTCAACAGCTAACTTACGCATACCCTTCTCTTTGCCTTGCAGAACGTCAACAGTGATATGTGGCTCGTATTCGATGTTTGCAGGGGATGCAAACTCTAATGCATTCTCATTGCCAGGACTTGTAGCCTCGCTCGCGGCGTGAACGCTACCTGTCTGGTGGTCGGAACGTTCAGACATGCTTTTTGAACGTATGCAGCTCCGGTGCTCTTCAAGTCATCCGATGCTATGCTCTGCAAAAGATGCTTGCAACCTCATCTCAACATTATACAGATGTCCTGGCTGTACACGCAGGGCGACAAGACCTAAGAAGGCAAGTTGCACGCAGATGCAGGGCCCGAAAGTGTCCCTGGCGGTCGCCGCAGAAGCATGCACAGGAGTCCGCAAAGAGGCTAGGCTCGTCTGTGCGATGCGACCATCTCAGGGCCAAACAGTGCCGCGACACAAAAGCGAGGGTGCTACACGCAGCTTACTCATGATCATCATGAGCATATGTATGATCAGCAGCTCCTGAGCAAGCCCACTTTGCTTATTACAGCAGCATCATGCCTGGCTCTGGGATTCTTTCCGCGTTTCTGCGACAGGTTGTTTGAACACTACACAGCAACCTTGCGGCAACCGCTGTTCCTCGGTATCGTATTAGATTTTGCACCGAGATCACCTGGCGTGCAGTTTTGCAGCACCAAGATCAAGCAGTAGCAATGCCACAAACCCCGTCTTCAAGCGGAGATGCAGACCAGCAACCAGATGATGATGAAGAGGAGGAGTCATTAATTCATGGCGCAGTCCAGGTGCCAAGACTTGAAGATATGTGCCGAGCCCAAGCTTATTCCAACATGCGTGACAGCACAAGGCGCACACTTGTATCTAACTTGCCTGAGGAAGCCCAAATCGGTGCCAGCAATACCAGGCATCTTTTGATGACATCCTTGGACGTACGCAAGGCGTTTACCCACAGCCATAATCTGGATCGGCTTCTTGAAGGTAACTCGTGCACCGCATGCAAAGTGAAATGTATTGGCATGCATATATTAGCAGTAGCATGCATTGACATTGGCATGCACTGTCATTAGCAGTGATTGGCGCTTTTGCCCATTGTTGCTCGGGCAGCCTACTGACAGCATACTCTGTTGACAGGCAAGGTAGATCACGCCATCAAATCAGTGCTTTTCAAAGCACTTCTGGCCCACAGTACAGCCTATCACATGGTGAGTCTCTTGCTGGTATTGTGGTGATGTGGGTCTCATCAGACCTGCTGCAAATGATACACTAAATGGCCGAAACCTTTTTTTGATTGCAGATCAAAGACACTGATGGGCGACGGATATATTTCCTGGTGACTCCTGCAGTACTGTTTTGTTATTGGACTGACACTGTGACGCCTGCTGACGTTTTCAATCCATTGCAAGCAGGGTGGGCAGTCAGCATCAATCAAAAGCCTGATGGAGGACAAGCCCATGCCCCTTGCGCTTGACAAAGCAGTGAATGCATTCAGAGAAGCAGTTTCACGACACAACCTGACAATCCCGTCAGTCCTTGAGGTGTTGTCCAACCCTTTGAAATCATCAGCAGTGCTCTATCTGTCTAAGTCATCTACCTCAGTCCCTGCCTCACAAGTTTTCTTTTTGTTATGCAGGTTGCCACTACAGCTTACCACAACGAGCTCATTGTACTGTGGGGGTTGAGCAAATCTAACAAAGATCTAGCCTGGCTTGCCGCAGAGTGTGCAGACAAGCTCTTGCACAGGTCAGTACACAGGTGTTTTTGTGCTTTGCTCATGATCATCTCCCTGCTACAAGGTCTTGTCCCCATGTGTTACAGCTTGAGCGAGGGTTTGGATGATCAAGTACTGCTCCCATATGCTCTAATGGTTGTACTAGCACCAATGACTGCTGCTGGGAAGCCATCCAGACCTGCAGGATTGCAGGTGGGTTTTTGAGTTTTGTCTGCATTGCAGCACAGATGCTGTCAGAAGATTGTGTCTATCTACATGACTGATCGTCTTTGCTGCTGTTCACTGATTGTAAATCTGCAGTTGATGCTGACTTTGCGTAATGAGCTGATGTTTTGCCTTGTCAGGCTGGCAACATGACATCCTGCCACTATGCCCGCGTACATGCCAACACTGAGGTAGCTGACCTCCCAACCCAAGCCGAAATAGACATTTTTGCAGCGCCAGCCACTCCAACTAACAGTCCATGCCCCTCAAGCAGCTGCAATGTCGTGGCAGCATCATCTTCACAGCAGGCTGACTCTATTCAAGGCAATGTTCAGCACACCAATGAGCAGGCATGCTCAAGTTCCAATGTCACTGAGGCTACAACATCCAAGCAGCGCAAAGGTCAAATGACTCTAAACTGGACTTTTGGGGAGGGGTCAAGTGTGGGCAGCACTTTTGAGGTGATTGCAAGATGGCTGGAACCCAACAGGTCTGCTACTGCAGGTGAGATGGACACAAGCATACTGGTTCAGACTGGTTCATACTGGTTCATGCCTTGCAGCAGTTGGCCGCAGATGACAGATTGCTATGTTAGCACCTTTCATCAGTCATCACAGATGTGCTTGATTTGTGTGCATGGCCACCACAGCCACGCTTGTTCAGCTTCTCCTTGCAATATGACACATTGACTTTTGGTGTCACAGCGGCAGAGAAGGAGGCCATTGAATGCACAGCAAGCAAGCTGATCAATCCAGAGGCTCAGATACACAAGAAGAGCTTTGTAGGCTTGATGATGTTGACATCCATCGAGAAGATGCCAAGCATTGAGCCATCGCAAGTGGTGCACCAAATGATAAGCTCAATCCAACTGGACAGAGTTCACCGCATCCTCAGGTGAATTTGTCTTGTAGCCACTTATGCATACAGGCAATGTCCCAGGTGCATACTAGCCACACACACATGCCAAAAAGCTGTTTCTGCTTACCTTTCAGGATTTTGACAGATGACGCTGTGACTCTGATGGTGTATGCTGATGTGCAGATCTTTGGGGAAGGCCATGTCTGTCTCTACAAGCAATCTGATGTTAAACCACCAGCAGAAGGCAACAGAATTTGCATTAACTACATATGAAGATCTGCTGGCCGTGCCTGAGGCTCGGGAGCAGCTGCAAATGGTGAGTCATCATCACTTCCCTAACATCAATCTGTATTTGCATTTGCATTGGTTGTTGCACTCAACTTGAGTCACTTCTGCAGGTTGCAAACGCAAGCGACTGTCTGTTCATCATTCAGATGTCAAAGCGCACTACTCAAAAGCCATTTACTGCGGCTACGCAGCACTGAGAGTGCCTTTGTCACAGCAGCAGACAATTAGATGGAGACATGCAGATGGATCTTTGGTATGACAGTGGCCAATTCTTGACAGCGAGTATACAAAAGTTGAATTGTATTCTGTTGTACACGTGTGTCAAGTAGCAATGCAGTTTGCTGTGCAGCATGCATAAACTGCCTGTATCGAATTTTATGTCTGCATTTTGGGCTGGTTGTGCACACATAGTGGGGTTTCTGTACCGTGCAGCTTTCCATCAGGCTTGTCCTTTACATGTTACTTGGGCACATAAAGCAGCTCATGAACACTTCGAATTTATATTTGGTTTAGCAGTAGGTAATGTGTTTATTTGAATTTCTAGATGGTTTCGACATGATATGTATAGATGTGAGATGTAGGGTAAGAATCTTCAGGGGGAAATGGCTTGCGTTCTGCTGGACCAGCCTTGCTGCTGCCAGCACGAAGCACCCATGCGAGTAGCAGGCTTGCAAGACCTGCCCTTGAAGCCAGTTCAAGGACTCTGAGTGCCTCGGCGAATGCTCACCAATCCCCCTTATGTTGGGATTGTATTGAATTTGACAACGCAGAAGGCTTGCATTCTGCCGGACCAGCCTTGCTGCTGCCGGCACGAAGCACCCATGCGAGTAGCAGGTTTGCAAGTCCTGCCCTTGAAGCCAGTTCAAGGACTCTGAGTGCCTCGGCGAATGCATGCCATTGAGAAAATTATTAGGCTCAATTTAAATTCGCCTTTTTGATTATCCACACTTGCTCGTGGCCAGACGCGAGTATGGGACAGGATTAGGGTTGAGGGTTTAGGAGTCAGGTCAACTTAGCAGACACAATTGGCGCTCTTGCTGAGAAACTGCGCGCTGCGGCGGAAGCCTCTAGCAAGTGAAAGTGGTTATCATTGAGACGTGCAAGACACTGAACAGACAGCAGTGCGCGTGTCTTTCGCCGGCCAAGTCAAACACATCGATATCGACGCTACCATGCATTGCCGTAGGCGTTAAGCAAAGCATTTCGTGTGAAGTGTTGGCTGTCTGAAAGTTGCACCCATGCAGTGTAGCCCAAAGGGAGCACGAGCACTGTCCCAGACGCGATACTGTGGTGTACAATACAACAGTGCTACTTGCTCGCCGTGCACAAAATTACAAAAATGCTGGTCTGTGTTTTGCCCACCACGTCAAATCGGTCAGGGCCAATCAATTAAACACTGCGTCTTCCTCACCCGTAGGTTCTGCGTACAGAGCACAGTCTCATTTGGTTGACAATACCAGCATGATTTTTCCTGAGGTACCCCGTGTGTGCTGCAACGCATTCAGTACATGTAGCTTCACACTTTGTCTGTCAGAAGGCTACCTGAAGTTCAGGGATAAGAGTATTTACTGGCTGTACATCGTCCAGTGCTAGTGCACTTGCTTGTATGAATATGAGTGTAGGCACTGGGACATTTTTATGAATCGCTTCACACTGAGTATAATGTCTGAATGTGAGTCACAATAAAAGATAAGTCAAGCAGGAAACAGTTTGGTAGATTGAAACCCTGGCAGCAGGGAATGAAGCATCTGCAAAACAACTTACCAGACTGAGGGCAACAATGACACACTGTAATGTTGAATTCTAAGTACAACTGCCAAAACGAAGCTATACTATTGTGACAAGATTGACTTACACACTCAATGACTGTGACCCTGACAACGGCAGGCACACAGTGGCTATACTGCATGTACGCTGATCAATACTAGACATCATTACACACAACATCTAGAGAGGGAATACGCTACTTTAGCATCATGCATTCTAGACTGGCATGGTCTATGAGCCTTGAACCTCTATTGGCAACACTGGTGAGGGCTCATCCATAGACGAAAATGATGCTGACGCCCCATTGCTTTTGAAGCCACCTTCTCTGGTCAGCACCAACCCATCTGACTTTGCCCCACCAGGTGCATCTACAACAACAGTGTCATCCTCCCCAAATTCACCTCGTAGCAGTGCCTTAGCCAGGGCTGTCTCAAGCTCACGCTGAACTGCCCTTTTCACAGGTCTGGCACCATAGACTGGGTCGTAACCCTTCTCCTGCAAGAACATCAGCCTGTTTAAACACACAGTGAAAACTTGTTCAGCATGCACAAGCTTGCGTTAGACAAATCCAAGGATGAAGCAGGCATGCTGCGCTTCTATGTGCCTGCTCAGCTGCTGATGCTGATTTATCACTGCCAGATTACTGATTACACATGTGATGCTGATTGGTGCATGTGACCATGAATGGCCAGGGGTAGATGTAATGACATGCTGCAATGGCCAAAGAGCACTGTACCGCTAGGAACTCAATGGCAGGTTCCAAAAGCTTCATCTTCATTTTCTTGGCTGTCAAGCGTTCCTCCACACGCTTGGCTTGTAATCTGACAATGCGCTTGATGTCTGCCCTATTCAGAGGGTTGAAGACTGTGAACTCATCTATTCTGTTGATGAACTCTGGTCGGAAATGTGAGCGGACCTGCGTCACACACCAACCATCGACCGGTTGGACAGACAGACAGCATTTGGTATGCTGAGGTATGCCAAGGAGGCCATGTGACTCAAGTGGGCAGAGTCAAGCAGATGCAAGCACTGTAATAATAATCATAATAAGGATAAAAACGCTTTCCAGCTCATGATGAGCTAGGTACGTGCAGAACAAGTCTTGTCTCTCCAAAGCAGTCTGTCTTGCGTATCTCTATAAGGTCTATCAGTTCGAAAGTTTTGACAGTCATGCAACGCAACATCATTGAAACTAGACCTAGGGCGGTCAGGTGGGCGAAGCCCCTCAAATTCACCAAACAAAAGCTTCTTAGGCAGATGCAAGCACTGTGCATGACTGAGTCTACACTTTCAAGGCATAGTCCACAAATCAAGGTTGCAGGATTTGACATGCATTGCCAGCATACGTGACCTGAGGCTGAGGCAACCCAGGAAATGATACCTGTGACATGACCATGTCCTTGACTCCTTCAGGGTCTTTCTGCATGCCATCAACGATGTACTGGGAGCCCATGTTGGAGGTCATGATCAGGATGGCATTTTTGAAGGACACTTTGCGACCTTGGCTGTCTGTCACATGGCCATCATCCAGGATTTGCAGCAGGATGTTGAACACATCTGCATGGGCCTTCTCTACTTCATCAAACAGAATGACTGCGTAGGGCCGCCGCCTGCAGCACATCCAAGCAAATGCATCAGCTGAGCAACTGGAATAGCATTGGTATCTGCTCTTCATTGACATTAAAACAAATGCTTACTTTGTGCATTGCAATTTGACTAGCATTGCTCACAACTGGGTTGCAGCTCATGCGTGTTTTAACTTCTGGATCTGTCAGTGATTGCATGATGCCTCTTAGGCAGAAAACTGTCAGTGGGGTTGCATGACACTCAAGTGCTCTACAGTCCTGAAACAGGGCGTCAAGCTGTCGCAGACACCTTCATCATGTACATGCAGCATTGCAACATTGCTAGCAGCAAACAGAAGTGATTGCACTACCTGACATGCTCTGTCAGCTGACCACCTTCTTCGTAGCCCACATAGCCCGGAGGCGCTCCCACTAACCGGCTGACAGAGTGCTTCTCCATATACTCTGACATGTCTATCCGCACCATTGCATCCTGCACAGGGGGAAAATTCGAGACAGTCAAATCTGACAGAACAGGATGGACATCATTCCAGATGTTTGCAATGCCTCTATCAGACACAGCATCAGCTTCTGGAGTAATGTGCATCGCACATCCTGAATGCTAATTGCAGACCTGTGCATGCTTGCTTGCTGCTTGCTCCTTACAATCAGTCCAAGGGGCACAACAAAAGCCTGATGAGAGCTTACATCTGTGTTGAACAGGTAGTTAGCAAGCGCCTTGGCCAGCTCTGTCTTGCCCACACCAGTGGGGCCCAGGAACATGAAGCTGGCTATGGGACGGTTAGGGTCAGACATGCCAGCCCTAGACCTCTGGATGGCATCAGCCACAGCCTCCACAGCTTCGTCCTGGTTGATGACACGCTTGCGCAGTTCATCAGCCAGGTTCAGCAGCTTCTCACGCTCTGTGGCTGCCAGAGATTCCACTGGGATGCCAGTCCACTTGCTGATGATCTCTGCCACATCTGACTCAGTCACCTCCTCGCGCAGCATCCTTGATGAGCCTGCTGTCTGTGAGAATTAAAGCACCTGGGTTAGCGTGCATAGGTGACTGCTGAATGCACAACTATCATTTGCCAAAAATATGTCCCATCCAGCTTGAAGGCTGTGGATCTTCAGCAAGTCTATGCACAGACAATATGAAGACACAGCACGGGGGGGGGGGCAAACAAGTGCAGACGCAACAATCTGCATCTGTCTCCTACACTGTTTTTGCAAGTCAGTGTTTTGCATCAAACGCAGCAGCTGACTCTGATTTCAGTCCCTGAGCAGACCTGATGCATCTATGAACAAAGCAAAATCAGGCAGACAAAAACAGTGGTGAGCCATAGTGCCCACCTGTTTTTCAAGGGCAACCTCAGCTCCCTTCAGCTGCTTCTGCAGGTCCATGAGGGTTCCATACTTAAGCTCTGCAGCCCGATTCAGGTCATAGTCGCGCTCAGCACCCTGAATCTCCAAGTTCACCCGGTCAATCTCCTCTTTCACGCTCTGCAGGCGCTCCATGTCATCCTTCTCCCCTCGCCACTGCTTCGTCAGGTCTGCCTGCTCCCCCTTCAGCTTCTTCAGCTGGCCGTCCAGGGCTTGCAGGCGCTGCTTGGAGGCTCTGTCTGAAACTGCTTTGGCCAGAGACAGCCGCTCCATCTCTAGTTGCAGGATCTGCAGCAATGCAACAGAAGATCACTGC
>JAABUO010009449.1_pt1 | contig 10908 bp, 14 predicted proteins | sample 5559291 | NCBI WGS metagenome assembly JAABUO01 (sample SAMN10711878, study PRJNA513372) | rock metagenome | isolation source: Antarctica rocks | place: Antarctica: Victoria Land, Finger Mt sud | reverse complement strand
GTGATGAGTGCGGGTGAGCCTTTGTTCATGGCAATCAATTAGTGTCTAGACAGTGAGCGCAAAACGTTCTTGTGATTGAGAGCGGTCATGTGGTTTGGTGCAGTAGTCGTGTGTGTTGGTGCAGCAGTCATGTGGGTTGGTGAATTAGTCATGTGGGTTGGTGCAACAGTCATGCGATCTGGGGCAGTAGTCATGTGGGTTGGTACAGTAGTCATACGTTTTGGTGCAGTAGTCATGTGGGTTGGTGCAAGAGTCATGTGGGTGATGCAGTAGGCACATGGTTCAATGCAGAGAAAGACAGAGAGAGACTTAACAAAGTTTGGCTAACTGACATGTCTAATAGTCTGGGGCAGAACCTCAGCCACTTGCCTGATGTCACTAATTTTATGTCCTTTGAATTAAGATCGAGGCCTTTTCGACCCCAAGTCGCTATTTGTGGTTTCCTGGTGTGTCACTAAAGCTAACCACCCTTTGTCAGGTCAGGTTTCATTATTTGTTGATTTCAAAGGGAGCAAACAGAATTGGCTACAGACGTTCACAGAGGCAGTTGAACCCCCAGCCTGTGGCTCAGATGCTATCACCTGACTTACACAGGTCAGAAGAAACCCAAGAGCTGGAGATGCAACTGCAAACTGTCAGATCTCAAGCTTGACAAAATCTTGCTGTCATCAGCTACGTCTCCTCTGCTCCAGGTGACCCAGAACAAAACAGCCACAACCATAGTCAACCGGACCCCAATGACGATCACACCAGCACCAACTACGGTAGATCTGAATGACCAAGAAGAAACAGACATAACCATGTTACTTGGCACCTCAACGACGATCATGCCAACAATAACCGTGAAGAATGAACCGTAGTACCCATGAGTACAGTGCTTCTGAAGCCTTATTTGGTGCATGCAGGCATGGAGCGCTGCAGCACTACTGCTGGTGGAACAGGTACGTGGCCAACCCCATCAAGAAGTGGGGGTACGTGGGCCAGGGGCGGGCGGCCATGCGCCTGCTCAAGAACGAGATCCTGGACAAGGTGCTGCTGCGCCGCACCAAGGTGCAGTGCGCCGATGTGCTGGCGCTGCCCCCCAGGTACATCACATTCTAGGGTTGGCTACACCGCATCGTAGAATTGGGTACACCACATCTTAGGGTTGGGTACACCACATCATGGGGTTGGGTGCACCACATTCTAGGGTTGGTTACACCACATCATAGGGTTGGGTGTCGTATGAGTAGGCCCTAAAGGGTTGCACAAGACAGGCTGCTCTGCATCAACAAGACTTAAGCTGCACGTACCTAGCTCATCATGAGCTGGTTGATGATTGTTAATATTGTAGGGTTGGGTACATCACATTCCAGGGCTGGATACACCACATTGTACAGTCAGGACACCTTGCAGGCCAGAATATGATTCTGCGCCTTTTTTTATGGTAGCATGATTTTATTCCCCGCACAATTCAGTTTTCTGTATGACCTATTTGATTTTCTGAGCCTGTCCTGACATCTTGTCAGTCAGAAGAGTGTCTACTGCTTGAGAACTTCCTGTCTGGCCCTTTTGCAATGGTGGCCTTGTACAAAACCCCTCATCCTGTGGGACAGATGTGAAACACTGCCACAGTCACATCAGTCCGAGTCACAGTCAGACCAATCCCTGCCTCTGTCACAACAGTCCCCACCTCAGTCAGACCAAGTCCCCACCACAGTCAAACCACTCCCTGCCTCCGCCACACCAGTCCCCATCACAGTCATACTAATCCCCGCCACAGCCAGACCAATCCCTGCAAGCAAATCACTTGAAGGAGTGAACAGCACATCTTCAGCACACTTGCAAGCACAATGTTGTGCTGCCAGCACCACATCACTCAGCATGGACTCAGTGTCCTTCAAACAGAACATGTGCTCCTGGTTTATATGTTGCTTTGCAGCAAAACGATAGAGTTTGCTTTCTTACCTCAAAATCAGTGAGAGCAAAAAGATAGGTGCTTACCAAACAGAACCCCTATGAAAAAACAGCACCTTTTGGTGTCATGTAGGACCATCACACTGCGCAAGGACAAGTTCGATGAGCGCGAGGATGATTTCTACGAGGCCCTCTACACCCAGAGCCAGGCTCAGTTCGCCACCTATGTCCAGACTGGTACTGTAGTCAACAACTACGCCCACATCTTTGACCTCCTCATCAGGCTTCGACAGGTCAGCATGCCTGTCTCCACACTCCCCTGGCTTGCTGCAATGCAGTGGCATCGCCATGGCGTGTGTCTCGTGTACTAGCATTGCTGCAGTGCCGTGGCATAGCAATGGTATACGTCTCATGTACTAGCATTGCTGTAGTGATGCGCTGTGCGGACATGAAAATGAGCACCTTGGCACCCTTGGAATGCTTGCCCAAAATGCTGCACTCATGGAGTCGTGGAGCCTTTCCCATTGCATCAGCAAGAGGCAGCCCTTCACTGTATAATCCTGTGTACCTGAATGTACAAATGCATATGCGTGTGCGTGTTTGACCATGTCTACATTTTTACTATTGGTCAAGGGTGGTTCGTCTAGCAACAGCATGCATTTGGCCCAAAAGACTGCATGGGTTTGCCCTATAGACTGCAATTTCTCGCCTGTTGCCTGCAATTCCAACCTTTATACCTTGCGGTTGCTCATGATGCTCAAGGTTTTGATTGTTTTGATCCAGCAAAACTCCCCCAGCAGCTTTCCTGTTCTGTTTTGTTCTGTTTGTTTATCCAGCAAGACTCTCCCGGCAGTGTTGGTCTGCCATAGGACTTCTGTGTATGCCTGATTTCAGTTTATTTTTATTTTTATAAATAAATATTTCTATGAATTTTATACCTAACAAAAATGGATTAGCTCTTGCAGCAGTTGGTTCTTTTTTTTGGCGATGTCTCAGCACCCTCTGCAACAAGCTGGCTGGTCAAGCTCATCCTTGAGATTGTCCATCTGACTGGAGGGTACAGCTCTCAGCAGTCTTAGTAACAGCAAGCATATCTTAGCCCACTGAGTGTTGTACTGCACTTCCATGGACACCTGCTGTTGACCATAGTGCTTGCTGATGTAACTGTTCCTCTTGATGCTGAAAACGCTCTTGATGCTAAAGACGCACAGACAGGGGCAGCAGCTCAGAAGAAGCTGAAGCTAGCCGCAGCTCGTAAACCCTACATCAGTCATCAGTCATAGGTCCCTAAGCTGGTGTCACTCCCTGCAGGCTGTGGACCACCCATACCTCGTGGTGCATTCTGCAACGGCTCCAGGAGCTGCGGAAGCTCAGAAGAAGCTGCAGGAAGAGGAGGCACAGGGCCTGCTGCAGGGCATCTGTGGGGTGTGCCATGACCCCCTGGAGGACCCCGTGGTGTCCGTGTGTCAGCACGCCTTCTGCCGAGCTTGCATGATGGAGTACATGGATGGGGCTCAGGGCCAGGCCAAGTGCCCCTCCTGTGACAAGCCCCTCTCTGTGGATCTGAATGCCAACCCATCGGTAGGTTTTCCAACGCATTTTGGAAAAGGCTAGGCATGTAGCTTACCTTTGCTGAAGCATGATGGCTGATGGCAGTCACAGGATGTTTTGAAAGCCCTGCTGTTCAGTGGGTCTGACGCACAGCATGTATGATGGGTGCATGGACAGGTGGCAGGGCCATTCCCAGTGTCCTTCCTGCGACAGGCTCCTCTGTGGAAGGCCTGAGAGCAAATATCCAGCAGTTGCATACATGGTGCTGAGCTTGTGCAAAGCCATTCTCACTACCAAAATGTTATGAGGAAGAACCTAAGTGAGAACAGTACCAGTGACCATGACAGAAACAGCAGTAGAATCATTCGGAAATACCACTTGTCTGCTGAATAAGGGCTGCAGTCCATTGTCGGCAAGGCTTTGATTGATGGTGATTTTGCTGTTACGGTTCTTGTTACTGTTGCTGTTGACATTAGATATAAGCTGCCTTTGAACAACACTCGGTGCGCAAGATATGCATCCCCTGACTGTTACTGGTGATACCAGGTAAATGCTGCTGTGAACAACATTCCGTGCGCACGACATGCCTTCTGTAACTGTTGCTGTTGACATCAGGTAAAAGCTGCCATGCTCTCTGTTACTATCAGGTAAACGCTGCCGTAACAACACTCAATACATCCTGGTGCTGCAGTCTCCCGTGAGGGCTCTGAGCAGCAAGAAGAGCAGCATCCTGAGTCGCATCAAGACCACGGATTTCCAGAGCAGCACCAAGATTGAGGCTCTGAGGGAAGAAGTGCACAAGATGCTGCAGGCAGACCCCTCTGCCAAAGCCATCGTGTTCAGCCAGTTCACCTCCATGCTGGATCTTGTGTCCTTCAGACTGGAACAGGTACAGCAACAGTAAGACTCACAGAAATGCTGAAGAATACAAAATTTCAAAAGCAACAGAAAGAATTGCATCACCTCCATGCTGGATCTCGTGTCCTTCAGACTGGAACAGGTACAGCAATCAAACAAATGCGACACTCACAGAGATATTTCCAGACAGCAACAGAGAGAATTGCATCATCTGCATGCTGGACCTTGTGTCCTTCAAACTAGAACAGGTACAGCAATTGGAAAAACAAACTACTCACAGAAATGCTCAGACAAAAAGGGATCTCAGAAGCAACACAAGAAATGCATCATCTGCATGCTGGATCTTATGCCCTGTTCCAGGTACAGCAAGCAAAGAAAAGTAACACTTGAGGAAAACCAATGCATGTGACAGCAGAAAACCAATGCATGATCTGCATGCTGCATCTTGTGTCCTTCAGACTGCAGCAGGCACAGCACACGTCTGTAGCCGTAGCAGTTGAACCACACATCTGCATGCTGAAGTAGGTGCAGCATATATCTGCATGCCTTTGCACACGCTGTGCTCAGTGTGTGCTGAGTTCCCAGTCATTGTCTGTTGACTCCCTTGATGACTTCTGAAAACAAAACATGTAGTCTGTGTGATTAGTTGAACATGTAGTTTGTTTGATTGGTTGAACATATAGTTTGTTTGAATGGTTGAACCTGGCCTGTGTGCTGTGCAGACAGGTGTGAAGTGTGTGCGTCTGCAAGGCAGCATGAGCATGGAGCACAGGGACCGCATGATTGAGAAGTTCACACATGACCCTGATGTCAGAGTCTTCCTCATGAGTCTCAAGGCTGGAGGCGTTGCGCTCAACCTCACAGCTGCCTCACATGTCATGCTCATGGACCCCTGGTGGGCAACTCTCTCTCTGTCTCCAGCATACACTCTCTAAAACATCCAACCAATCAATCATTCAATATGTTTAATGTCCTGGGGGGCAACTGGGACCCAACAGACAAGAATTTCAGTTCGGTGAATTCATACAGACAACCAATGCAGAAATGCGTTTTTACTGTCCCCGGACGTTTCTGAGTTTAGATTTCCCCTGTAGAATGGACGTTTCTGAATGAAAATAGACGCTTCGGGATTGAAAATCGCATTTGGTCAAGGCATGGCGGTACTGGTCACCCTGACAATGGCCATTTCTGCTGGTTTGTGAGTCTTGCATACTGCTGTGACGGGCAAAATGCGTTGCAATGTCAAACTCAGGGTTCAGGCAACTTGGGCTTGAGGCAAATTCTGCTGCAGACTTTGAGCCTGGCCTGCTGTTGTGACAGGTGGAGTTTGTAGCATTAACTTAGGGTGTCGGCCTTGAGTATTAGGCTAAGCAGGCTAGTTTTGTTGACTTCAAACATTGCCTGCTGTTGTGACTGGTGACATCCATTGCAACTATTAGGGTTTCGGCCTTGAGCTTTAGGCCAATCAGGCTAATTTTGTTGACTTTAAAACTTGCCTTGTGTTGTGACAGGTGGAATCCAGCTGTGGAGCAGCAAGCACAGGACCGCATCCACAGGCTAGGTCAGTTCAAGCCCATCCATGTGACACGCTTTGTCATTGCCGGCAGCATTGAGGAGAGGATTCTGAAGCTGCAGGTATGAGTCTGTTTCAACTTCAATACTTATTTATGATGAGCATGCACACGCCTTGTAACTGCTTCCATGCTATGGCACGTCAGCGTAATAGCCTGTCATGTGACCACCTCAGCTTGAGATGCTGCACATCATGTTAGACCAGACTGAAGGGTGTCCATGTCCCTGAACAGCATACTCAATGCAGCATGTTCAGCACACGTTGCATTTGCAGCAAATGACTGCCACGTGATGGCTATTGTAGGAGAAGAAGCAGTTAGTGTTTGAGGGCACTGTTGGCAAGGACGCAGAAGCTTTGGGAAGACTCACTGAAGATGATTTGCGGTTTCTGTTTGGTTAGACCAGATGACCTCAGCGTACAGCTTTGCCTCATCAAGATGATGAGCTTGCTTGTGCTCAACTTTGCTGCATACCACTGCAGATCCTGTGTAGTTTCATTGCTTTTAGCCTCTTTCATTGAGTTTCGGTTCGCTGTTGATGATGCCTGTTGCGTTCCTGCTGCAACCATGTATGCCAGCAGATTCAAATTGTCCCGCATTTTGTCGAGTCTTACTGCACATCCAATTTGCATGGCCCAGTGAAATGCCTGGATCATAGGTCATATGTCAGATACAGCATGCAGTCATGCAAGGCTGTGTGAGGCTGCGCAACGCACTGAAATGCATCTCGGAGGCTATGTTTACAGTCAAGTAGAATTGCTGACGTCGCAAGCTGCTGAGAAACAACTGTCTGCTGCTGATCGATAAGCCGAGGCTGACAGTCCAGACGGCCGGACACGAGCTCAAGCACAACGCACGTAGAGCTGAGATTGGAGGTTGTGTCAGTGTTTATACCTATATCAGCAGAATAGGCCAAATTTACCAAGTTGGAACTGGTAGGAGGTAGAGAGCCAAACCCCTTTTAGGTTTTTTGAAACGCTGTCGAGTCTTTGTCAAGCAAGCGTTGACAACAAGTTGTTGCCAACAACGATGTCTCGTGTTTTCAGTACAGTCTTAAGGAAGACACAGCTTCGCATCACCAGGCGAGACCTGAGTTCCGAGACGTCCGAAAGTTTGCGGTGGGAAAAAGAGAAACTACAGATGCAGTTCCAGCACGAGCTGACAATGAAGAGACTCGAGATTGAGCAGAGAAGAGGACTATAACATCTCGGAGTCAGTCGCGAAACTGCGAATCTGTTGACAGTTGGTGGTACATGCGTGGTGGTCGCGTCCAGTGGAGCTTGGCTCGTGTCGCAACTGCTCACGGACATAAAAGTAAACTTGGTCTCTGTTCAGCGAGAGATATCTAGTAATGGAGAGAACTTCCAGAGCCTGATTTCCGATGGGCACTACCCGAAAGAATCTTCAGACAGAAAGAAATGAGATTTGCCAGGCCTGACACAAGGTGTTTTCATGACAGAAACAGCGGAGATCAGCGGAGTCATGCCGTCAGCAATGGGCATCACATGTCCCGCAGGATGTGTTCAGCACCCAGAGGATGTATCAGGTCTCAAGGTCAATGGTGGAAGATACAATCACTTTCATTGGTTTACTCAAGGTGTGATAGACATATTTCAGGCTTTCTTGGGCAGTGACTTTGATCATGGCTGGGAATTAGCAGCTTTGATATGGTGTGCTCCTGTTGCTTTCCGGGATCCCAGCTGTCTTGGCATCCTGGAAGGAGCCGTCGAATCTGGGCCAGCAAATTTGTGTGAATCTTATGCTCAGTACATACAGACGCTGTCAGGGGGAATCGGCACATGCAGATTGTCACACTGGCAGCAACTGTCACCAGCTTCATATCTTAAGGTCTCAGCTGCGCATTCATCATGCAACAGCTTTTCTGCAGCATTTAAGGCATCAGCACTCTACCACAATCACTTTTTTTAAACACTGTCTTTCTGCCTTTTCTTGCTGTTCTGTAGTTCTATGTAACATACTGATTCCTCAGCCCCCATCCGTTCTAGCATGTTTTCATTTTCATCTGCTGACCCATGCCCGACACTTGACAAAAAAAACCTAGCTGTTTAAGATTGTAACAAGGGGAAACCCTCACTCTTCTGCTGCAGCGGATGTACATATGTTTTGCATGAGCTTCTCTGCAGCATCAAAGGCCATCTTGGAAGGCATCTTGTTGTTGCTGCTACCACTGGAGTGCCTCGGCTTCTTGCTGACAAAGTGATCCATGCAATCCTTCCTCTTGCTGCCTTTCACTGCCTTAGCCTCATTTGCCAGAGCAGCCTGAGGGTTGGCAGTCACAAGGCCAGATAGTCTTGCTGGGGACACTGAACTGCTTGCTGGATAAGCCTTGTGAAGCTGATGTTCTGCTGCTGCAAAGCCTTGGAGAGTATTGCCAAACAGCTTCTGTCTGACTGTAGCTGGTCCAGCCGGCAGAGACCGGCCCTGCAAAGCGTCCTTGGCCTGTCTGTGAATCAGCTTCTGCTCTGCGGCACACACACCTGACCAGTCAGAACTGGACTCAGCCTGCTGATGAGAGTGGCAAGTGGAACACAAACACTGTTTTCCAGCAGCTGATTGCCCCCAATCGGTGCAGCACGAGGTAATGGTGAACTGACACGTACCTGACCAGTGAGGTGGAGCATCTGAGGCAGCAGGAGCTAAGAAATGGTGGTGACGGTCTGGACTCGTGAGGTCAGCTTGTACACCGTCATGTGCCTGCATTGCTGCTGTGTAGACAGGCTTCTTCTGCAGCAGAGCCTTCGCCAAGCTGTCCTGCTCCTCAAACAGGCGGAGGCTGTGTTGTGGACCTGACTGTAAAGCAGCTGCAGCTGAGGGCTTTGGCTGTGCACGTTTTGAACGTAGGCTTGGCACCGTCGAGTACAGAAAGTCTGCAGCCACAACTGCAACAACTCAGCAAGGATATGAGCAGGCTAGTCAGCCAGCATACCGCAGCTTTGTCACCTTGCAGCTTGAGCGGAGCAAGGTGAAGGCCTCTTCTAGTGCCAGGCAGTCCAAACGAGGGGTGTTCAGACGCGGCACTGTCCAGCGTGCTGCCTGGCTCTGTGCCTAAAGCTTCCTGACGCAATGTCGAACGCACACTCGTGTGCAGCACCTGTGTTAGTCTCACATCAAATGCAAGCGCTTCGCATGCTGAGCACAACGTGCTAAGCGAAGAGTTTGAATTCAGTCTGGCCTGCAGCGGCGGTGCTCGAGGCCGAATGTCATGAAACTAAACAGCGTTTCTTCAACAGTACGCACGCTGAACTAGAATCTGATCTGCTCACTGCAATACATTCTGTACATGATCGTTACATAGCTTTGCAAGTTAGGCCTATTGACACAGCTCAATTTCCGTGACTGTGACTCCGGAGAGTCCTCGTAAATTTTCATCTACAATGTGGAAATCACTCTTCAACAATCACAAGCGAGCAAAGGTCCTTGGAATCATCTGTTTACCCAATGAATCTGGCTTAGACAGCAAGAAATCAAGCAAGTAGAAAAGCATGTAAGAGCACAGGCCAAGAAAAACACATGGATGCCTTGTTAGCTGGGCAGGAATCATTGGGCTAACGGTTTGCTGATGTAAGCGCATAACAGGAAGGCAGCACAGGGAGCTAAAAAGCTGAATGGTCGTGCTCTTGACCCTGAAAATAAATACACCAGCAAGTATTTGTCTCATTCTAGCGCCCTATCCAATGACTGTTGTCCACAGCATCATAATCCACATGAAGAATCAACCTGCAAACTCAATCAACCAATATGCACACAAGCCAAGTTCGAAATCAAGAAAGCAGTGGTCACCTCTGGCCGCACTTTTGGCTCATACCTTCTAATGCTATTTGCACAAACTACAGAAAAAGTTGCCTCACACAAGGCTAACCTCCCATGATCTCCAGAAAACCCAAAAAGCCCAAAGAGCAAGAAAGATCCGCAACTCCACATCTGTCTCTTTACACAGTGCTGGCTCATCAGTTTGGGGGGAAAAAAGCTTCTACAAGCGAAGGTGGCTGCCAAGCAATGCAGCCTGGTGCTTCTGGATGTATGCTGCATTCAGGGCATCTACATCCAACGGCCCTAGGGGATCAAACAGCCCATTGGTCTTTGCACTGATTGCCTTGGTTGGCAAGGCAGCAGCAGCAGCAGCTGATACAGCAGCTGCTGCTGGCAGCATCTGTTGGTAACCCTGTGGACAGGAATGGGAACAGTCAGCTACCATCAACATAGCAGGCACGCAGTATGCCATGGCAATGAGGCCTAATGTTTGCATGAGGTAACATGATGGCTGAAGGTCCACACAAAAGGCCAGAGAAAGGTCTGCTGTTACTGCCATGTTTAAGTATGCAACAATGAAACGCCATAACTGTACTTTGCCTTTCACCCCTGTTGTGACAATTACTGGACAGATGCTGCGAACTCATTGCACAGCACAACAGCCAAATGAAGTGGCCAGTCAACAGAAGGCTGCTGCGAATCACACTGACCAGTCATGCAGGCTGCGCTCACTGCGCAACCTCATTTGCACAAATGCACATCAGCACTGACTCAGTACAGCAGCGCCATGTGGTGACGTCAGCACTGATTGGGTGCAGCAGAAACAGAAGCTGAGCATACCTGGTAGGGATCCGCCTGTTGTATGGATGCATAGTAGGCGGCGTATGGGTCTACAGACGGCGCAGCATAGCCATACTGAGCCAGCAGGTTTGTGTCATATCCAGCATAGCTGGCAGCAGTAGCAGCAGCAGGGGCAGTATACGCGCTGTACGCGTAGCTAGGGGTGTGAGTGGTGGCTGCCGCCGCTTGACTTCGACTGGAGTTGCTGCGCCCCCAGGAGATTCGAATGGAGGAGCTTCCCAGCAGCTGCCCTTGCATGTGTGCCATGGCTGACTCAGCAGCCGCTCTTTGCACAAACTGGACAAAGCCACAGCCCTTGCCTGGGGGCACCTTGACGTACACAATGTCTCCGTAAGCAGCAAATACGCTGCGTAACTGCTCCTCAGTGACGCCGCCGCTGAGGCCCCCAATGAAGAGGGTG
>JAABUO010009448.1_pt1 | contig 10911 bp, 3 predicted proteins | sample 5559291 | NCBI WGS metagenome assembly JAABUO01 (sample SAMN10711878, study PRJNA513372) | rock metagenome | isolation source: Antarctica rocks | place: Antarctica: Victoria Land, Finger Mt sud | reverse complement strand
AAAATAATCTTAACTAAGCATTAAGACGATTTATTTACATGATTTATATATTTAACGATAGAAAATCTAAATCGACGCACAAGACATGCTTAAAAACGGCTGAGATTAATTCTTCTGAGATTTTTTCTTATAATTAATAATAACGACGACGATATTAAGTTAAAGATTTAACACATAACGTTATTAATCATACTTAAGCGTACGTTAAATACGTATCATTATACATTAATATATTATCTTATACGAAATAATCATTAAAGTTACGATTAAAAACGACATTTTTATTCTTTACGCGAATAATAAAATAAAATAATATTATTTAATAATCGTCGAGTTTATAATAAATTACGAGAAACAAGTATTAATTATAAACGTTAAGATGAATTAATATTACTTTATTTATTAAATGTTATTTCATGAACGCGAAAATTTAAACAAGACATGATTAATTTAAACGTATACGTTTACTAGAAATTAATAAAAGTAATAAAGAAAGAATAATTTAATCGAGAATAATTCTGCTTAAATACATTCAGTAAGAAACTTTACATGATTACATATGTTTATTAATATTTACGAGATAATAATAATAAACGTGTTACATTAATTACTTAAAAGAATTATTTCGTATTTAGTGTTATGACTTAGTTAAATCATTAACGAAAGCGTTTATACAAGTTAAAGAAGAAAAGAAATTAAATTAATCTTAAACGATACATCAGAAACAGCTCAGCTGAATTAAAGATTTCGCGTCATTTCGTCATTTAAAAACATGAAAAGATTTTTTAAATATAATACGATTAAGTAATAAACTAATACAAATCGAAAGTTAATTATATGTTAGCTTATTTTAATCATCGCATCGCTTTTAATTACGAAAGCGTTTACAGCGATTCACTTCGCTTAAGCAGTAATAAACTTCGTAATACTTGCTTAGTATTATTCGCACGACGAAGAAACTCTTTAATATCTTAAACATGCGCTTTTTTAATTAAATAAACTAAAGAACGTTTTTCGTTATTTGCGATCTGAGCGTTCGAATATAAACGTTAATTATTTTAACATTCTTAAACTACACGTTATAACATATTATGTAAGTTAGATTTGAAGATACGATAATGTTAATAATTTTAATACAGAGCACAGTAAGACTGCACACAAGTATTTAATAAAGGCCTTTTTCAATCGCATTAATAAACGAGACACGTTTTACACGCAGTTATTACATTATAATACTCGACATTTAAATCTTCTTACGATAAAAGATGCTCTTCTTTATAAGAATATAAGACAGAGCAAGATTAATAAATATACATTAACTGCTATAATAACACGATTTAATCGAATCTTTAATCTTCGTAAAATTTAAAACGTACTTATTCGCGAATAATGTAATTAAATATAAGAAACAGAACTTAATTCAGAATTATGATGTTACGCATTAATCTTAATCAGAATTCTGAACATAAAGAAGCTTCTTAACGCGTTAATAATCTTCGTGCGCGAGTATCGTAACATAATTAATGAAAAAGTCGTATTAAACAAAGAATTAAATTAAAAGAAAAAAGACTTAGTCTGAGTTAAATTATATTACGTAAGCGTTCATGAGTTACTTTAATGCTGAAAACGAGACGAAAAAGACGTTAACGATTTAAAGAATTTAATCAGCGATAAAATATACTGCTTATCGAATTAACAGAGAAAGAAGAAAGTTTAAAGACGTGATTATGTTATAATTTAAAAGAGATTAAAAGAAACGACTAAAGCATTAACTCTGCTAAACGATTAACTGTCTGATTAGTTACGATTTATTCTTTTTATTATAAATTCGTTACGACGAGATAATAAGAATAATAAGCTACGATATAATAACGTTTTCGTTAAACTACTTAAATCTCGTAATGAAAAAACTTAACATGCTATGTATGAAATGATTAAGATAAAGCACTAATCTAAAAATAACGCTAAAAATTCTCGTTCGCTCGAAGCTAGTCGATTTTTTTATTCGCATATAATTTTAAGAAATGTACATGTTATATTAGTAAACGATAATCGTAACGAGTTAAATAAAAACAAGTTCTTTTACATTAATAACTTCAGCGATTAAAATTCATACAACTCGATTTACGAGAAGAATTTCTTACATAAAGAAACAAGAATAACAGAATACTACTTTAAACGCGAAAGCTAAAAATATTTAAAATTAATCTAATCTCATCGCAGACGAAAATTAAACAATGTATATGTATTACGTTTATGTCTCAGAGCATATACAGAATCATTAAAGTTAACGATGTTACACGATTAATTAATTAAGAAATATAATCATCTTTTAACTTTGCTTAATTAAATTTTTCTTAACGAACAGAAATCTTAGCTACGAACTGATAAGAATTAAAGTTAAAGTTAATCTTATAAGAGCTGTGTTCGTATGAAATATACGTAATAAATAAAGCTTTACTCGTCGTAAAAGTATTATTAGCTACAAATTTAATATTATAAAGTTAATCAGTTAAAGTTAATCGTATTAATGAATTAATTTAGAAAATTAAATGAACTTAATGATCGCGAGCGATTGTATTATAAAGAAATGTAAGCGACTTAATAATAAGCTTTAAATAATTAATATATATTTTATAAGTCTGATTAAAAGCTTAAGCAATAAGTAAATTATTAAGAGCTGACGTTAATTATTACATGAACAAGATGTAACGAATGTAACATTAATTAAATTCTGAAGTTATAAATCATTAACGCTAAAGTTTTTTTATGATAAGCGCAGTCGTTAGTCATTAACGCGAAAAGATTTAATAAACATTAAGTTTTTTATTTAATATAATGAATGCATTATTAAAGATGTCATGTAAAGAGTATATATATTATAAATAATTAGTAAACAGAGTAAAAGAAAATTTTAACATTAATGAGTTTAAATATACACAATTAAAGACGCGAATACGAAATTAAATGAGATTTCTTTAACTTATAAAACGAAAGCTAAATATAAACAAGTTAAAAGAGACTTTTAAATTAACATTCGAAGTCGTATATTACGAGTTTTATATTATATTTAACGATGTTGTAAGATTAAAAAATAATTTTATATTAATGTTCGTAACACAGCGATTAAATTATAATGTAAGAAAACGACTTAATGTTAAAAAGATACGACGAAATAATCTTAAGTATAATTCTTCATCATCGTTTTAATTAAAGAAACACATATATATTTTAAATTATATTATCTGCGACGAACGAGATCGCAAGAGATTTTAATTAATATTAATTAAATCGATTAAAAGTATCATAATATAAATCAGTCGCGATCTTAATCATAATACATGTTACAGATTATAAAATCTTTTTAAACGTAAAGTAATGAAGAATTTAATTCGCATTAATGACATGAAATACGATAAATTTATAAAGCTAATTAAGAACGAGCTAAATTATAACTGTGTTACAGATATAATAATATACGATTAAACTGAATTCGCGAGAATATATATTAATAACGAGCGCGAATGAAAAATAATACTGAAAGAAATGCATGCGAAATAGTTTATTCGCTTTCTTTTTATAATTAAGTCTGTTGCAAATAATAATTATAAATTTTAAATCTTTTATAATACTCGATTTAAGTAATTAATTACTGAAGAAATTATGTAAAATGCTCGTAAAGAACATGTTCACGCTTAAGATTCTCAGTATAAGATGACATGACGAGATCATATCATAATTAAGAAATCTTAAGACTTAATGATAAGACTTATGATTCGTTTAATCTTAATAAAAGTTTAATGAACTCTTATTAATATTAAATGAATCATCATTAATGCTTAAAATAAAGTAAATTCTTTTCTTATTTAAGAAAAAATCATTCGTAATTTAACATTCTTTTCTGTTCTTTTTCTTAATCGTTTATTATATAAATTTTCTTAACGATTATACATTATCGAGTTACATTAAATGATTCTCATCTCGAATGTAATATAAGAATACGTTAATTTTAATAATAATAAGTTTATTAAAATATTAAATAACATTACAAAAAAGACGTCGTTACATAAATAATTTTAAAACATTATTATCGTTAAAGCGCAGCGTAATTAAACATACAAAGACTCACGATAACGACGAGATCGTAATAAACTTAAGCGACAGCGATTTTATAAGAAAAGTCTTTAACGAAAATAAACGTGTCACTTTCGAAGTAAGAATTCACTTAAAGATTTAAAAGAATAAATGATTAATTTGAAAATAGAAAGAATTAAACACTGTTAAAACATTCAGTAAAAATATTCTTACGAAGTTATTACGACATTTTAAAAACTCGATGTATATAACATTAAATAATTTAATTCTTTACAATTTATTAATAATAAACATATTAAAATTAATTTTAATAATAATAATGTTAAGAAAGCGAACTGAAAATTAATAACATCATATTTATGAGAAAAGACGTTACGTTAAATTAAATGTTAATTCATCGTAAATCATGAGTCGATTATCGAAATTTATACTCGTTATTTACTTACGTAAATATTAAACGATTATGTTAATAACAACAGCAGTTTATAATTAAACGTTAAAAAAGAATAACTTAATAAGAAAATGAGAGAAACGTGAAAGAAGATCGTAAATCGTTTAAATAAGAAATTAAATTATAAACGTTTTAAAGTAAAGAACATTTTAACGAAGACAGAGGCTCGAAAAATAATACGCTCAGATTTTTCGTTGCGAATAAGACTCATAATAAATAAATGTACGACATTTTTAAAACGTAATGATTTAATATACTGAGTTAAATACGAATTATAATTAAAAGCGAATACGATTAATAAAAGTAACTTACGAGAAAAATACGAAAGAAGTTAACTTAAAGTTTATTAAATAATGACGACTTTACGTGTAATTAAATATGTATTAATTAAATATTATAACATTAATTAACATGAAAAGACTTTTTAAAACAAATTCTGCGCGAGAATCATAGCGAACGTATTGACTTAAAAGTTTTGTTATAAAGTTAGAGATGAAATAATATATTAAAAATACACGAAGATATTCTTTAATTCGCTTTTTATTAACATCGTTCTTATCGTAATAACAATAATCGCTTATTATATACGAGAATTTAAATCAGAAGAATATAAATTAAACAAGTTTAAGAAATTAAACGTGAAGAATAAGTAAACATTTACATATATTAGTAGCTAAAGTAATTAAAGCGAAGCTGAAATTTATAACACGCAGTGACATAAATGCGCGTTAACGCGACATGAAATTAACAAGCTTACGATCGTAAACAAGTAATATTAAAGATTTTATTATATCGTATTAAGTAATAAATTAATAATAATAATATCGAGACGATTATTAACACTTAAGTTATATTTAATATATATGTTAATAACATCGACGATCTTTCATTATACGAGTTAAAAAATGACATGTAACTTAATTTAAACGCAAGTTATAAGAAAACATTCTCGTATTTAAAAAGCATTTTTATATCTTAATCTTTAAAATTATCGTCGCTCGTTTCGAACGTAATGTTATTAAATAAAGCTGTAAATATTATAACTCGTAACTAAATCTTTTATTACTAACGCTATGTAAAAAAGATTAATCGCATTAAATATAAAGAGCGAATCGTTAATTAATAACGCTCGAGTTAGTAAGAGATAAATTATTAATTAAGAATCTTATTTAATATTATAAATTAAAGATTAATTACGTATTACATTACGAAGCGACGAATATAAGCTCGTAATAACGCGATAAAAAGATAACGAGTTAATAATAATTAAGACTAGTTAATAATAAAAGTTTAATGACTTATAAAATGAGTTAAACATAAAGAAAGACGAACATTTATGATATAAAGTAAATAAAATGAACAAGATTTTAAGCGATAAGACGAAATATGAAAGCTTCGTGCGTAAAATAAGAAAGAAAAGCATTGTAAACGTAATTCGCGAAAAGAAAGAATTTATAAAATAATAAAACTTAAGCATAGTAATTATAATAATTAAATGTTTTAAACATAGCGCATATTTTACTTTATACTGCGAAAGTACTAATGTCGCATATGCTTACATGAAAAAACATAGTATTAATAATGATGCGAGCGCATTAATTAATCATAACGCATATTTTACTTCATGCTACGAAAGCGCTCGTGTTAAATATATTAACATAAGAAAACATAATATTAATAATGATGCGAGCGCATTAATTAAACACAGCGCATATTTTATATAAGAGAGCGAGAACATTAATATCGTATATGCTAATATGAGTAAATATAATGTTAAAAGTAACGCGAGTGCATAAGAAAAAAGAAATGATAATGTTAAGAAGAATTACGAAGACGCGTATAATAATATTAATTTTCAGAAAGAAAAAAGTATAATGAGCATCTTAATTAATTTGCGTAACTTTAAAGCTATGTTTGCGATAAATAATGATCGTGTTATTAATAGCAAGATCGTATTTAATAAATTTAACGAAAAAAGAATATGCAGAGATAAAAGTAAATTACGTATTTTTAATGATAATATTTAACATTACGATTATTAATGTTATAAATATTAAACTCGAGTTTATTAAATTAATAAATAAAAGTAAATACTGCGCTCATAAACATTTTAAAAATGTTAACGCTTCGATGAATGTTAACGCTTTTATGAATGTTATGAATGTTAACGCATTTATAAATATGTTTTAGCTTAATGCGACGAAAATCTGAAACATGAAATTTAACGAATATTTAAGATATTAATCGCATAAAGCGTTAAAATCTGTTTTTATTATTCTTTACAAACTGTTAATGTAAGCTTAATATAATTTACAGCGTAAAAAAGAATAATACATTTTTAATGTTATTTTCAGAAGTTAATTATATTATATATAAGCTTATAAACGTCGTAATAATAACGATTTTAATTATTAAAAAATCTTAATAACGATAAGACAGCGCGTTTTATTTATTATAACTTTCATTATATTACGTAAATTTAATTAATTAAATTTAGCTTTGCTTTCGAGTTAACGAGCTCGAATAATAAACGCTTTTCGTTTAAAAGTTTAATTTAATTCTTAGTAATAATTAAGTTACGCGTCTTTACTAATCTTTCTTACTTCGCTTACGCGTTAGCGAAGCTTAATCATTTTTTAAATTCTTATTAAAAACATTAATCATCATTATAACTATGTTTCATTTATTCTTTTTAAAATAATTCTTTTTTTAGTATTTCTTTTTATCGCAGTTATAATAATAATTAACTTTATTATTTAATTTAATTAATTTAAACACGCGCTTATTACTCGCTCGCGACTTTAAATTTTCATTAAATTAATTATCTCTTCGTGAGTTTTAATTTTCTTTATTAAAAAAGAATTTCTAATTCTTTAATTTACGTTAATTATTTTAATTAATAAAATTTAAAACGTCGTCGTTACGCTTGCGCGATTTAATACTTTTTAACATTTATTTCTTTTATTAAAAGCTTTTTTTAATTTTTTAACATTATATCGTTAATAAAAAGAATCTTTTAACGCAGTTTTAAAAGAAGTTTAGTAAAGAAATTATTAATTCTCTGCGTTAACGATGCTTTGAATAAATAAGCTTTAATATTCTTTAAATACGACTTAAAGCTAGTTATACTTTATTTTAATCTTTATTTTATTTTCTTAAATCTTTAATAAGCTTTAAGCTTTAAATTAATTAAATTAATTATTAAATTAAGTAAAAATTAACGAAATTTCGTAAAAATATAATTCGTAATTTACCTGCTGGTGTTGAGGAAGTCGCTTTCATCACCCCCGGTTACTCTAGTGGCTTGGCAGTGAGCTTTTGTTCTTCTACACAACTTTCAACCATTGATATCATGAATGCACAAGTTCAGCCACCCCAGGCACCTCAGCCAGATTTTACAGAGCTGGCACAATGTTTTGAACATGCTGCATGTCAGATATCACGGTTCTCGAACATATCAGCCTTTAACCAAGGCGATGTCATCATTACGCAATTACAGAACATCACTCAAGCTATTGGCGACCTTGAAGCACGATTCGATGCAAGGTAAGAGTGATATGTCTTTTCGATATCATTAGTTACTTACAACTATTCAGTGAGACGAATTCTCTTGCAAGACTTCATAATTCCGCTATCAATCGTCTCGACATACCTCTTTACCCACTGCATGATCGACGAAATAACCCTGTCGATGGATTTCCAGAGAATGGTAGAGCGTTAGTGCAGCTTTCCGGTAAGTAATATTCTTCTACTCCTTAAATATTTTGTTCTAATCTGTAGCAGGAAATGAGCCTGCTACGCTCCTTGAAGCGTTTGGACAAGCTACTGATGGCAATGTCACTGCAAAGCGACAACGCTTTAGACGATTTATCGGGATCGTAACGGAAATCTGAAGGGTCATGGCAGGAAGGGCTGTGGCGAGATCAAACAGGACAAGGGGAATGGAAAGCTCCAGATTCGGAGTGTTGGGACCGTGCCTAGAATCTAATCACTGGTAGGTGAGCTGGGTAGAATGTTTGATCTATAGAGGTAGCTATGACTAGAAGTTTAAGAATACAGAAGAAAGGAAGTTTCTGGAGCGGTATTTATGTCTAGGGACCCAGGGTCCATGCTAGACCCGAAAAGGAGGTGTTATGACACAGGGAAGATGTAATACTCAGAAGTGTTGATTAGTTCGTGTTAGAGCTGTGTTAAGGGATGTTAGAATATGTTAGGGCTTTTGCCCGTGATGAGCTCGATCTAGCCCTAGTCGATCCTGACACACTCGTAACACGGAGCCTCGAACACCACAACATAGATATTGCATGTTATCTTAACGTTTACGTTTATCTCGTAAGATTATTAATTCATGAAATCTTTTATTATAAATTATATGCATTAAAGAAATTTTATTACATCATTAAAAAAGTAATTTAAGCTTAATTAAAACTTAATTTTTATTTTTCGAAATTATTTTTCATGCTCGTTTTCATTATAATCTTTATAAAGACGCATTATCTTTAACTTAATAATTTTCGCAGTACGCGATTATTACGTTAATTTAATTAATACTTACGCTTTTATTTAAGCTTAAATTAATTATTATAATTTAAGTATCATTACTTTTAATACGACAGATATATTAAAATTAATAAATAATTATTCAGTCGCTGAATCATCGTTAAAAAACGAAATTATTTAATTTCGAGATTTCGCTCGTGTTTCGTTAACATGCGTAATAAATAATATTAATCGTAATTTACGAGCTTTAACTTTTAATTTTATGATTCGTTACAAAGCACGTAAATAATTAACTTTCGTTTACGTTTTAATTAATATTTAATTCACGAATTCATTACGTAAAGTATTTTTTAAACTTTACTTTTTATCATCGTTAACTGAACGAGCTAATAATAAGTTTACTTAAGATCGTTTTAATGATCGTGATTCTTCGCTATTATTAATAATCATTAAATCACTTAAAGTAATCGCACTTAAAATATTTTAAGCTTTAGTACTAAGCTCTTTAAAGTCGTTATTATTATCATAATTAATATTTAATTTAAAAACTATTATAATTATATTATATCTCGAGTCTTTTCTTAAAAGAAGAACGATTAAAACTATAAAATCGACTTCGTTAATTATTCGCTAGCGCGTTTAAATATAAAAGACGTAAAACATATAAATTTATTATGATTATACTTAATTATTATAATATTAATATATAAAATTAATCGTTAAAGAACATTAAGAGAATAAGCTTTAGCTTATTTAATATTCTTAATAATTTCATTATTAACACTTCGTTATTTAATCGTAATAAATTATTCTTAATACGTTATAAAAAACGTTAACTTATTAAACGATTCGAGATTACTTAATAAGTTATTTAACCTTATCTTTAATAAGCGCTAACGTCGAGCTAGCGCTTACTATCATTATAGTTAATAATTTAATTATGCTTTTAATTAAAAATTTAAAACAAAAGAAGCTTAGTAAGAAATTATCGTATAAATTTATTAGTTCGTTCAGAATAAAGAATAAAATTAAGACTTAAGCTTATTAATTAACGTTACTTAATATTTATTATATTTATAATACTTTTTATGTTTCGTTATTAAAATTATATTAAAATAAAGTAAACGATTAAAAAACGAAAGCTTTTATGTAAACTTTAAAGCTCATTAACGATAAGAAGTAATAAGAAATTAAGAAAATTATAAATAAGAATAAAAGTAAGAAAAAATTATGATATAAGATGAAATGATTAAACTAAGATTATATATATGAATAATTATTATTTAAAAAAGAGCTAAAGCTTGTTTAAAAGTTAAAGAAAAAATTTAATAAATAAATAACGTTACGTAAGCAACGACGAAGAAATAAGTAAGCGAGTATCGCGATAATAACGCTTAATTATTAACAACGTTAATTTAATATAACGATCATTTTCGCATCGTTAACGATTATAAAATTTTAATTAAAAACTTTTTAATTTCGTTACATAAAGTGTTAATAATAATAAGACTGAACGCTTAACGCGCAACGCTTAATTATAAAAAATTTATTTATTTATTATTATATATATTAAATTTAAGTATTAAAATAATAACTTCGAGCTACTAGTAACGTTTAAGAATGTTAAGTTAAAGCTCATTTAAAAATTATCTTTAATAAGCGAAGCTTTCAATTAATTAACGTCGTTTTTTAAAAAATTCGACTTTATAATTTCGCGCTTTTTCTTCTCATTCTCATTCTTTTTCTTATTTTTCTCGCTCATTATTATATTCTTTTCTTGCTTTATCTTTTTAATTATTATTTTAATTATTATTCTTTTAACTTTATCGCGCTTAATTTAAAATATCTTATACTTTATTTACGTC
>JAABUO010009446.1_pt1 | contig 10911 bp, 12 predicted proteins | sample 5559291 | NCBI WGS metagenome assembly JAABUO01 (sample SAMN10711878, study PRJNA513372) | rock metagenome | isolation source: Antarctica rocks | place: Antarctica: Victoria Land, Finger Mt sud | reverse complement strand
ATCTTGCAAGCCTTACGTGTCATGGGGGCAATGGGCAATGTTATGCTGAAGTGCTTCATGAAACTCAGCAATGGTCACATAAGCACAATGCGCCGTGTACTGTTTGGGCCGCTGCATAAGCTGTGTGTTAAATTGAGCATTGCAAGCTGCTGTTTTCATGTTTACTGTCTCCTGCAGAGGTCCTGTACCTTTTCTTGGCACTCATAGCCATCACACAGCAACAGGGTGGTCCGTACACAAGACTGGAATTGTAGCATTGCCTCTTGAGCTTTAGCAGCATCCAATGCAAACAATGCCTGCAAACACAGCAAGACGAAGATGAGTTGCAGCATTGCATAGCTCTACAGCTCGAGACAAGCAAGGCTGCCACAGCGTTTTGTTACGTGGCTCCTCTGGTGCTTTTGCTTACATTCTGCCAAGAGGTCAGCCACATGAAGATGAAGGCCAACTTGCAGTTGCTTTAAGCAGCGCAACTAGTCTCATTCAGCTCTGGTTGGTGATTGACAAGGCAGTCAGCAAGAGCAAGATGTACTGTACATTGCTGCATGAGCATTGCTGCATGGCGTTTGCAGAGACAATAAAAAACCAACAGGTATGCAGGTTCAGAAAGAAACGACGACGCTGTTAGGGATTCAATGTAGAAAAGCTTCAGGCAATCCTGAATTGGGCCCAAGCTTCCCTTACAGGTTCACCTTGTAGTCAGCAGGCCCACAGAAGACCATGGTGACATAGGGCTTGGCCTCAGGGGCCAGATCTGCCTCCCTGCCCTCTATGAAGGTGGCTGCTTCTGCCCCAGGAGCGTCAAAGAAGGTATGGGAGATCTGCAAACGCTCACACTTGATGTGCATATGCTATAGAGGCAGCAGCAAGAAAAGTGTGCAAGGGGATGACTGCGCCACAATGCAAGTGTGGGCTGATGTGGCTGCACTGGTCGAGCAGTCAGCAGAGACAGCAGATGGGACATTGTTCTTGACTGTGCACCAGGCAACATGATGCTGCCGAAGCGCAGTGTTACTTCACCCAACTGCAGGAGACTTTCCAGCTGTCAGCTGCATCAGGCAGATGCACAAACCCAATTTTCCAGCAGCTTGGCGATGCATGATGAGTCTGTGATGTTGCTTGGTACCACATCACATATCCTCATGCATTTCAGACATCAACTGAGATAACAATAAAAACGCGGCTAACAGTCATCATATGCACGCGACGCAGGTCAACTCCCCCCAGGCAGGTTTGTTCTGAGCATCACAGATGTAAGGGATTGATTTCAACCTGTGCACATCAGACAGTACAGCACTGTTCCAAACAGTCCTAGAGACTGTTTTGGCTCAGATGGTCAGCTGCGCACCTTGTTAGTGCCATCCAAGGGGGCAAACACGGTAGCCCGATCTGCCAGGCTGTGACTAAGGATCTGAAGCACATGGACCCCTCCTGTCACCGACAACCCCGGTGCAGGCATCCCTAGGGTTTTCACAAACTCCACAAGGTTAAACGCTCCCATATCCACCACCATGCAGGAGGCTGGCTGGTTGACAGGAGTAGAGCTGCGAACCATGCTGTCCACGTCTGTCTGTGAGGGTGCCCATCGTCCTGGAAGCATACGCATAGTATGGGCGCACCACCCGTACCCTTGGGTGATGGTCACACACATGCAGTATGGTTGCAGCAGTTGTTACCCTTGGGTGATGGTCACACACAATTGCAGAACAGTGTGGTTGTTTGTGTTGCCAGACACCGGCTGACTGAATGGCGGTGAGGGCACCAGAAGTGGTGCTGACAAGCCTGTTGAGACACTTCCCATTGGACACAGAAAGCCCGTCAGTGAGCGTCAAGCTGCTGAATGTCGAGCTGCCAGCAAGCACTGGCGCACTTGTTGTTTGCTGACTGTGGGTTCATTGATAGCAACTCTGTGAATACCTGATGTGCTTCTTGGCCCTTACTGTGTGAGGTAAAAGGCTATATCTTTGCATTGAAAGCAGCCACTCCTTTTCAACATAGTGAGTGAGTCAAGACATCTTTGCAGACTAGTTTCCAGATGTCTCTATGTGACACTCAGAACACCTAATTGGTTTCACGGCAAAGTATGTGATTGCGCCTGCCTTGCCACATGGAGACCACTGCTTCTGCCATTGAATGTCTTGACACAACGTCCACACCATGACAATGAGAGACTTGATGGCATGCTGCAAGGCAGCAGGTCGCCCCAGGTCTAGTTCCAAAGATGTTTCTGCAAAAACTGTTGTATCAATATGATAGGTTGCTCAGAACAGCTGCTCTGAGAAAGACAAGACTTGCCCTGCACATACCTAGCTCATCATGAGCAAGAAAGTGTAACCATTGTTATGTGAGGTAGCAGGATGAGCGCACTCACTTTGCCAGACTCTGGCAGGCTGTCCTGCTGAGTGTCTGTCTCGCCTCCAGAAGCGTCCGAAAAGACTCCTTCTATGCTCCACCCCATGCCTCAGGGCCTGTAAACCCCCTCCCTTCAGCCCATGCTGAAACCTGAAACATCGGCTCATACTGGTATGTCAGGACAGGACACCAGAGCAAAGATTTGCTCTTGTGTGAGAGAAGCTGCAGAGACAGTTTGCTTGTACAACTGGGAGGCGCAGCTGCCTGTGAGTTTGCTGATATACATGCCTCGGGCCGTTTGTGAGAAGCTATCAGTAGGGCAGTTGGTGGGCTAGAATGCAGTCAGGCAGCTGACTGTAGCTCAGGACTCAAACATGCAGGTGACCCTGTCAGGAATCTTCTGCTGGACCGGTATATCATGCATTGTATTGCATAAGGAAATGCAGCAGCAAACAGAATGTTTCTGTTTGCTGCTGCACTGTTGGGGTCATATACGGCAGAAGTGATGAGCAAAGGTCTGAAAGGCAGAAGCCAAAGGCAGCTGGGTGCAGCCACATGAAGCAGCCCCACTTGGTGACATACACTTGGTACTGATACAGTGGAATCAGCTGGCCATGGCAAAGCCAAAGCAAAGGCAAGGATAGAAGGCAGCAATGTACTCAATGGGCTCACCCAAAGGCAGCCAGCTGCTCCTGCGTGAAGGAGCCCCATCGGGTGAGTCCATCTGCCAGATAGCCTCTGTTACCCGGCTCAGAGCCTTGGTTTGTGGACAGGCGGGGGGTGGCAGGGGTGTCAGGGGCAAAGCTGGTACTGCTGGTGGGGGATAGCAGGCCAGCAGTGGACCGCGCTGTGTTGGGCTCAGCTGGCGTCCCCACTGCCTCCTCCCCTGTAAGACCTGTAGTGCAGCAGCACCAAACATGCATATAAATACAGCAAAGCAACAGGACAACAGGGATCAAATAGAGGTGCTTATTACACGTTGTTGCTAAGCTACTCGCATGTGATGCAAGACGGCAGTGGATGCTTGTGATGGTGGGCAACAGGCCAGGGGCAAAGTGGGCAGCCAGCATTAGCTAGAGCAGGGTCACAGCAGACTCACCTTTCCAGGCTTCCTTGGGCTGGCTTGAGAGCCTGCGGCTCTTTGCCCTGCCGAGAGCAGATCTGCCTTGAGGGGGTGAGATGAGGGGGAGGGGCCCAATGGTGTGTAGGCGGCCATAGATGCGCTGATAGGTGGAACCACTTATCAGCACCTGACCGCCTACTGGAAACCCTACGATGGCCTCAGTCAGGCTCATCAGCTCGCCATGGTACTCAATTTGGCGAGTGACATGGTGCACCTGAAACGGCATCAGCTAACGCTTTTGAGTCCGCATGCAGTGTGACACATGGCTACTAACAGAGGACCCTGCAGCAGCTGCTGTCAACATCATTTGCCTGTCAGGGTACTCAAAGCATTGCTGAGAGCAGCACTGCTCTACGCCAAATCAGCTGGCAACAAGGTGTGACAGCAGCGTGCAGATGCCTGAAGTGCAGCAAGCAGCAGGAAGCATGACCTAACAAGTAGCTAACATATCTCCCCAGTGTGCGTTTTGATTTTCCCCAGGCATTGTTCAGTTCAGATGTACACTGTTCACAGGACATTTCTCTCAAAGTAATCTTTCTGTGTCCCAAAGAGCTGTTTGACACAGCGGGCTGTTTGCTGGGTGATTCATACCTGGATGGAGTCTGGCTTGCCAGTGTGGATGGCCATGCGCACTCTGAGGCCACAGAAGATTGCAGGTCCGGTGCCGTCAGCAGTTGACTGCTTAGTGCACTCAGGGTGGTCCAAGAGCTCTGCGGGCCAGGGCAGCAGCAGCAGGCGGTGCTGCACATTCAAGGCCCAGGCAATGGCGTCTATTGGGTCATGGAAAGCCATGGTGAAGGCATCACCCTCTGTTGCAACCTGCAGCACACACAGGACTGGTTCTACACTGCTGTCTTTGGAAGGTGTGATCCTGCACATGCCATACACAGTAGTAGGCCAGCAAGCCATCAGCAGCAGTGAGCAGTGCTGCAACTGCAGCAATCAGGCAATGGTCGGTACTGGGTGGTGAAAGGCCACAGAGACTGCGTTAAAGCATCAACGTTTGTGGCAGTTTGCCCCAGATGCAAGGCGTGTCAGCTGTTCATCAGAGATGCAGGCTTGAGTCACTGGTCTCAAGCTGTGGGAGAGTGTTCCAGTGTGCTGAAAGGCACAGGCACAGACGCAGAAGCAATGTGGCTGCAAAATGCTGAACCAGCAAGCAACTAGTTGCAGCAACGTTATACCTCATAGCCACAGTGCTGGTAAAGGAGCTGCCGCAGCAGGTGGTCGTGCATGGCCAAGGCGCTGGTCATCACCACTTGGTTCCTATAGTGTGAGCATTCACAGGCACTCTCAAAACGTCATATTGCAACGTGAACATGGTCAATGATCACAGCCTGGAAGCAGATGAGCAGCAGTGTTGGCAAAGTGTACTGTTGCAGATGCTATGTAACTCCCAGGAATGCATTGTAAGGGGTTGACATATCCTGCGCGCTGCCAAGGAACGTGCAGATGCCATAAGGCTGAGCCGCCAGAAACAAGAACCAAAGCAGGGGCTGCAATGCATATCAGCATGTAATGAGAGCATTGAGAGCGCATACCATTCCCAAAGACGTGAGGAGCCCTGCACATCTGTCATGACAATGCTGACCTCCTTGGACACCAGTCCTAACTGCTCTGCCAAACCTTCCTTCAGAGTCCCTGGTGGCTGCCTGTGTCAAAGCAGTTCGAACATTATCCTCATGGCAATGCGTGCCTGGCTTTTGATGCGTTGCTGTGACTGCGCTTGACTGCTGTGAGCTACGATCTGCCTGCCCTGCAAGTCTATAGACTGCTGCTTACAGTGTGTCTGAGGCTGTGCTAGTGAAATGTCTCAGACTGCTGACACATACAGCAAAGCTTGTGCTGTGATTCCATTCTTTAAAGCTCAGCCTGCGTTCATGTTCCCCTTTAGCTGCTGCCAATCACTCAGCATGCAGGAAAGTGTGTTGACCACACGAGGCATGAGCACAACAGCCAACTTGCCACTCATTGTCAACACTGGCTGAGGCAATGATGTCGTGAGTGCCTTACATGTAGTGAGATGGCAACAGCTATGTTGCCACTCATTGTCAACAGTGGCAGAGGCAAAAATTAGATGCATTGCCAGGGCATACTGATGATGGGCAGCCAGCAAGTCGACCTTTGGCCATGTTCCAGCGGCGTTGCAAACAGGCACAGAGACAATCTATCATGCACAATTTGGGCAAAGGCGACATAACAATAGGCAGGTTGCAAAGTGCATCACAGCAAACTGGAATTACGAGTTGTGACCCAGTATGCAGAGGAGGAGTGCTGTACCTGCGCTTATGCCATAACTGTTTGTAATTTGCGACGTCACCAGCCAGCCGTCTCCAGTACAAGAAAGCCACAAGGATGACAGACAGGACAGCCAGACTTCCAATCAGGGTGGGTGCTAGGTACACAGCCAAGGGCACCGTCTGTTGCAGATATTTGGATGACACACATGTCATGCTCACTGTGCCTGCATGGCAGGTCACACGCAGCCATACTTTACCTTCCAAGATGGTCAACCATTCACAGTGACTTGTGTAAGCAAGCTGCGGCTCATCAAGTTGGTACCTAACTGCAGATCACCGCTGCTGAGAGATGTTGCTTCAGCAGGTACCTCTTGGGCAAATGACTGACACGCTGTTGACCAGCCTACCCAACACAGCCAATGCCAACACCAGTCAGAATGTGCAAAACTTGGCTGTTGCCTCATGGCAGGCCCATGAGCTGAGAAGGTTTGCAGAAACACCATTTGCCATGATGCACAATGCATGTCTGCAGATGCGTTCAGCAGAGCCATAATCAAGATGTCACACATGCTCCTTAGCACTGCGCCGAAATCAACAGGTCCTTCATGAAGAGCTCAGTAGCTCCTGAATGCTTGTTCATGACTTAATGCAGCATGTGTGACCACCTAAGAAACATGTGTTGCGACCTGATGCAACATGCATAAACACTAGCTGCTCAATGTGCAGGAAGCTCACCATTATCAGCTATGGCATACACTCTTTCATCACTCGTGGTTGAGCAGTTGCAGCCAACCCAGCTGTAAAAGCTGTCATCAACATTCACAGTTGACACCAGCTGGCCAAGGGATGGGCCCAAGATGCTGCCAGCTGTACCATCTGTTGGACAGCTATAATTGCTTGTGTAGGTAGTCCCAACAAACGAGGAAGCTTCGCCCAAGACACTTTCAAATAGAGATCCATATGCTGCAATGAGATCGGAAATCTGCACCACAAATGAAGCACAGTTATGTTCACAAAAGACACGCACGCCAGCATTGTTAGTTATAGCTCTTAAGGTGATCCAGGACCCTGCAAATAAGCAAATCTCCAGGTGCAGACCTGTTCATAGCAAAGTCAGGCTCTATCAAGTCAATGTGCAAACTAGCTGCTGGCATTCCAAGCAAGCAAGTGCAGGCTGTGCAACCTGCACATGAGGCTGTATTGTCAAAGAGGAAAAGTGAGCCAGCTTAAACACTTGTGCCTCTTGCCACAATGGTCCATGACAATATCTGCTGAAGCTCGGTAAGAGACGTGACGGCTTACTCCCACTCAAACTGCAAGTCTGCGCACCACTTGTGCTTGCTGATCATGGCAGCAAACGTTGCAAGCCTCATGTTGGACTACAGGTGCATAAGTTTGCATATCACAATTGCCTGGTAGGCATAGTCTGCATCAATCAAATAACAGTCACAAGCTGTATGCATCACCTGTTGCTCGATCTCAGGGTACACTGCATAGGGCCTATCAAAGGCAATGAATGGGCATTCCTGGCCTGAGCTTGCAGCACTAGTCGCCGGACAGAACCGCAAGAAATTGGGCAGGCAGTCAGTCTCATCTGCTGTATCAGCTACACTGCCAGCCACTGTAACGGTCTGCAGTCACATGCAGACTATCAGGAGGACCTTCAGGCAAGGAAGCAGAGTTGAGATGCATTGGCGATTTGTGCAACGCCACATTCCAGGCAGTGGTAGATGCCTTGCAGCTTGCATGACTAGGACGTATCAGTCAGCTGCACCATGCCTGCAGGCAGCTGAGTGAAAGCTGAGAGGCAAACCCTGGATATGGGTTGACAACGTGCTGATGTTTCTATTTGCTGTCAGGCTGGGAAAGTTGCAGCTGCTGTCAGGCTGCAAGAACAATACCGTGCCATTAGCAGAATTTGCCGGGGCTTCGATGTGGCTGGCATTGCACTGCAGCAAGGAGGTGTTGCGCAGCTCCAGGGTCTGAAACTTGGCGGCCACAAGGGGAAGCACGTCAGGGAAGCGACCTGTCAGCCCTGCAAATCACCCAGCACATGCTGTTGTCATGCCTTTTGCCTTTTGCAGCAGCACACATTTGCACACCAAATGCGCTGATGAGGATGTCCTGTTGACTGCAGTGAGACTGCTGAAGCGCAAAGTTTGCACTCCAAACACATGCCCCACAGCTATAAAGTCTATGAAAAGGGCAGATTGATGACACCATAGTAGCTGTCATGCCTTACCACATGCTCACATATCTGATGGTCAAAATGCGAGATATTTTGGGCAAGCATGATGACACATCGCCAATGCCATATTGCACACATGCAATTCTGAAATGCAGCTCATGCACTACACCCATGTGAGACACAGGTGCTGACACAGAAAAAGGCATATACGCCTGCAAAAACGACCAAATGTGTACCTGGATTATCGCGCAATGAAACAAGCTGTAAGTCTGGCAACTTCTGACCCAAACTGGCTGGAATTGTCCCAGTCAAGTTGGCATCTGCAAGGCCAGTGACTGCATGTCAAGACTGCATGACTTGCACAATGGCACAGTACAGCAGCTCAAGAAGGAACCAACGCATGCAACAAGCAAGGCATGTTGGCTTGAGGCAAACTTGTGACGATGTCTCAGCTCAACAGTGCAAGTCAGCTTGACCCACAAGCTGATTGCCATCAAACGAGCCCCAACAAACAAACCAGGTTGCTGAGTACATGTACAAGTATGCTTCACACACAGCTAATATGTGTGGTCATCACGCAGGTCAGCAGGCTGGGGCTACTGTGATGTCTTGCCTGTCAGAAAGATCTGCGCCACAGATTGACTGCCTTGAGAGCAATACTGAGAGAAGAAGTCCCCAGCTGTCTCACAGCAAGCTACGCCTGACCACTGGCAGTAGCTCACATCTGTAAGCAGCAACACTTATAAATCAATAGGGCTGTGATAGCAGGCTTGTGAGCAGGCATCAAGTGAGGCCATCGTGTCAAATAAGAAGGGCTGGCTTCTGCTTGCAGGACTTTTGTGAAATATGATGATGAGTACGCAGTAGACGACTTCCAATGACGCATTGCATTGCTGTTTTGAGGCAAACTTGCAGCTATGCCTTGCAACACTGAGACACCCTGCGGTTGCAGTGTTGTTCTGAATTGTGCATAACATGCGCTGATGCAGAGATGACAAAACAAAGCAGTAGCAAGCGCACTGAAATTGAACAGCCACGTCTGAGGCACTCACTAGCTGTATTCCACGGGTACTTCACCAGCAGATTGATAAGCTGCAGTGTACGCTGCACGGTGCAATTGGCAGACAGCACATCTGCTGCTGCAATCACTTCCTGATCCTCTGTGGGAAGATATGATATGTCAAAGCCTGACGCTGAAGTTACTTCGCCAAGCTCCACCAAATACTCGTCAAAGCCGTTTATTGCGTCTCGCAAACTGGAAGTAAGTACATATGAGGTCCAATACTCCCCGCCAGTGGCGTTGTAGAACTCGATCAGGGCATTCCTTTGATCAATTAAATCATTGTCCGCATCCCAAGAAATAGTATCAGACAGAAAGGAATCACAATCTGCAATAGTGGAGTCTGCACCTGGACAGTAAGCAAAAGCAGAATGTGAGTGAAACAGGTAACAGCTCTGCTAATTTACATAATGCTGCTGCAAGTGCCGTACTTGCGGTGGTGAAGAGCTGGCTCCCTGCTAAGAGACCCAAGCACAGATGGCAAGTCAAGTATAAGCTGTTTGGCTTCCACTTCTGCTGGCACCTCATCTGGACCCAGCTAATGCCTGTAGATTCGGCAGGGCTTTATTGATTTACGGATGCCATGCCACTTGTGAGCCGGACCTTAACGGCACACCATCAAGGTCAAACCCTGTGCAGTAGTTGTCAGCTTACCACAGCAGCCAACTGTTCAGCTCAAAACATCGCAGCAAGTCAAAGAGGCAAGCTGCTGATCTACTGAAAGCCATCAGAGGACAGAGTAGCGTGCCGAACGCACAACATGGGATGCCCTGCGTTCGTAAGAACGCCGTGTTGCGCCTCGCTGTTACTAATATGGATGTGATATCACTCTTGAGATTCTCGACAGAGCATGATACATATGCGCATAAGTGGAAATATGACGGCCATATCAAGTTGATTGGCTGCGCCCTGAATCTTTGCGCAGGATTTTGACGTTGTGGCAATTTGCGAGATATTTTGAAATACGAGCCTTCCCCAGCCGAAAGCTGCCATCACCCTTCGCTGTAGCCCACTCACGGCGCAGAGTAACGGGTGAGAAAGACACACGTCAGCAGGTCAGCTGCATCAGTCACTTATGGACATCCAGTGGCCGGACTGGTGTTGAATCAGACCCATTTATTCTGTGACATGCCTGCATGTGTTGACTGCTGTTCGATGCTGACTTCAACCCGCGCTTGGCAGAGGCAAACCAGATACGAAGAATGACAGTAAAATACTTAGTTGCCTTAGTTTCGCAGACCATCGCTGAAAGCTGACTTGCAAAGAACGGCGCATGTCTCAAGCACGCCTGTCAGAACAAGGCAAACTTGAGCTTGTCCTTGACTTGAATGGAGATTTGCTGGAAGGCCCAGTATGGGATGATCGCATCCGCAAGCTTCATTTCATCGACATTAGCAAGCAGCTCATCCATACTTATGACCCTCACGCAGAGTCAGAACACACCAGGTGCACTGCCAGCGCAAGCATATGGCTCAGCAACACCCAAAGTGCCAAGTCTTGCACGAGCCTCACAGGCTTTTAACCCTTCTGCGCTGCAACAGGCACTCAGAAGTAAAGCTACCAGAGCCTGTGGGCAATATAGGGCTTACTGAGGACCCCAACATTTTGTTGGCTGCACTCAGAAGATCCATTGTACTTTTTGATCTGACCAAGCAGAAGATTGTCAGGTTTATACTGTGACATCTGCACATGTACCCAGTCATCTCATGCAAGAGAGTTTTGCGTGAAGATCAAACTATGCATTCATGCGACCTTGTAGCTTGTCTGTTTGGCAACTGCCAACATTACATCTCAGCGTGCCTATAGTGTCTGGACGCCATTGCTACAAGAAAGACATGAAAGCTAAACAGTAAAGGGACCAAGTAGACTGAAGCGGCTTGACACAAAGAGGTTTGCTGGAATGGATGCTGTTCAGCCTGGCAAGCCTGTATGAGGCATCTCCTGTTGA
>JAABUO010009444.1_pt1 | contig 10912 bp, 12 predicted proteins | sample 5559291 | NCBI WGS metagenome assembly JAABUO01 (sample SAMN10711878, study PRJNA513372) | rock metagenome | isolation source: Antarctica rocks | place: Antarctica: Victoria Land, Finger Mt sud | reverse complement strand
CCCGTCGGTGGCCGCCGATCGCTACTGCGCGGCCTACCCCGGGGCGGCGAACGAGTCGGTGGCCACTGTGCTGGCCAAGCTGTCCGTGGCCTGTTCGATCAACCCGCAGGTCATGCTGGTCACCCTGCAGAAGGAATCGGCGCTACTCAGCCGGACCACGCTCACCGCGTCGACCTACGCGGCCGCCTACGGCTGGCACTGCCCGGACAGCGGGCCGGGCGGCGCGGCCAACTGCGACCCGCAGTACGCCGGCTTCTTCAACCAGGCTGCCGGCATGGCCAAGCAGTGGGCGCGCTACCGGATCGATCCGCAGAAATACAGCTACCGGGCCGGCCAGCAGACCAACATCTTGTGGAACGTGGCCGAATCCGGCTGCGGCAGCTCCAGCGTGTTCATCCGCAATACCGCCACCGCGTCGCTGTACAACTACACGCCCTACCAGCCCAACCCCGCCTCGCTCGCCGCCTACCCGGGCGCCGGCGATCGGTGCAGCGCCTACGGCAACCGGAACTTCTTCTTCATGTTCCAGAAGTACTTCGGGGTGACCGGCGGTGGTGCGGCCGCGAACATCGTCCTGAACGGGATCCGGGTCACCATCCCGGCCGGTCCGCACGTGGCCCCCGGCGCGGCCGGGCAGGCCATCGTGGCCCCCAGCGCGACGGTGGCCCGTGGGCTGGCCGCCGGGTTCGCCGCGATTGGGCTGCCCTACGTCTACGGCGGCGGTACCGCCGGCGGTGGCGCCGACCAGGGCTGCTCCCGGGCCGGGGGAGCGTTGAATTCCTGCCAGGGCACGGTCGGTTTCGACTGCTCCGGGTTGACCGGATACGTACTGCGCCAGTCCGGGTTCGGCATTCCCGACTACTCCGGGGCGCAACGCTCCGCCGGTCGGCCGGTGCCGTGGGCCCAGGGCCGACCCGGCGATATCATCGGCTACCAGGGCCACGTCGCCGTGTACCTCGGCGTGATCGGCGGGGTGCCGTACCTGCTGGAAGCGCCCGACGTCGGCATGTCCGTCCAGGTCCGCCCGGTGTACTTCAGCAACGGCGGGGTGCCGGTGGACACGGTGCTGCATCGCTACTGGGGCTGACTCGGCTGGACGGACCGGTCTTCCCCGAGTCACCGCCGTGGTGGGGCGCAGAGGAATCGCCGGTGGCTCGATCAGTCATCTCGGTCAACTTCTGGACCGGTGTCTCGCGGGCGGACATGCCGAGATTCGCGCTACCGAACGGCGCCGGACGGTACGGCGTGCAGATCTTCTGGTCCTACGACGACGGCGATGTCGAAGACAATCAGACCGCCGAAACCCTCGTCGTCACTTTTGTCCGTCGTCCCAAGGTGGTGCGGGCCGACCGGGCCACCGCCGACCGATACTTCGCCCGGCGGCTGCCCACAGCTGTCAGCTGACCGCCCGATCAGCCGCCCAGCGTGACTTTCGCCCCGGCGTAGTCCAGGGTGACCACGCCGTAGGTGGACAGCAGGTCCGAGCCGATCAGGCCGATCACCCGGCCCTGGGACTGCGCGCCCAGCGTGCTCTTGGTGCTGATTCCGGTGACGGTGGGCAGCGTGACCGATCCGGTCTTCAGCAGGTCGATGCGGATGTTCTGGGCCGGGGTGGAGCAGGACACCGACCTGATCGACCCGGGCTTGCCTATCTTGGTCAGGCTGAGCTCGGTGGCCGCGGCGGCGTCCACCGCGGTGCGGGAGGAGCCGGTGTCCACCAGCATCTCGCCGGTCCGGCCGTGCAGGGTGACCGAGGCGACCAGTTCGGTGGCGCCGTTGTGGGTGGCCACCCGAACCGGGAACGACGGGTGGCTGGCGGTGGCCGTACCGCCCAGGGTCATCTTCTTGCCGGCATAGTCCAGCCGCAGCGACCCGAAGGCGCGGTAGACCTCGGCCCCGAGCAGTCCGGCCACGGTGATGCCGTTGATCTTCCCGCCAGCCAGACTGACCTTGGTGGCCCCGATGACGTCCGGCGGCAACGCCTCACCCCCGACCGACCAGTTGTCCAGCCTGACCCGGTGCGAGGGTGCCGAGCAGCCCAGCCCCGTCGACTTCCCGGGCGGTCCCACCGTGGTCAGACCCAGCTCATCGGCGATCGAGGAATCGATCACCGAGGTGGAAGCGCCCGAATCGACCACGAACAGGTAGGGCTTGCCGTGCACGGTCACGGTGGTCAACACCGAGACGCCCCCGGAGGAAGACTTGTGCACCATCACCGGCAGGGTCACCGGCCGGAACTTGGTACTGCCCCCGGCCGAGTTCGACGCGGAACCGGTTCCCGAATTGCCGGGCGTGGACGCGGACGGGGCGGGAGCGCTGGAGGGTGTCACCGACGGCGAGGCGGAACTGGTCATGCCCGACACCGATGGCCCTGCGGCAGCGGAGGACGACGAGCCCGTCACGCCACTCGACGGCGCGACCGGGGTGGATGTGGACAGCCCGACCGACCCGGCCGAGGAAGCCGCCGCGGTCGAGTCGACCAGGCTGTTCGCCGACGGTGCGATAGCGGCGTTGCCCGATGTGGTCGAGGTACACCCGGCCAGCAACAAGGCCGCCGCGACCAGGGTCGCCGAGTGTTTCGTGGTGAACCGGTGGGGCGCAGCTCGGCGCATCGGGGATCCTCTTCGAATGATCTTGTGGATGGTGGGCGATGCCGCCGCACCCGCCGGTATGGCCACCGCATTATCCACATCGCAGAAGTCATCGGTTGGCCACCCTTCCGGTTTGGTGTTCTAATTCCCCATCGACTGCCCGAGGGGGCCGCATGGGGGCATTCCTGGGTTTGCTGGCCGGGGTGGGCGCGCTGCTGATCTGGCAAGGTCTCACGCCCCGCGCCCACGGTCCGCGCCGCCACCCGCGAGCCGACCGGGTCCGGGAGGAATTGGCCCAGGCCGGCCTGTCCGGGGTGACTCCGAACCAACTCATCGCTGTGCAGGTGGGGGTGTCGGTGCTGGTCCTGGTCATCGGGATCGTGGTGACCGGCTCCCTGTCGGTGTCGATCGTGTTCGGGCTCTTCGCCTCTGTCGGTCCTCGCCTGCTGGTCGCGCGGCTGCGTCGTCGACGCCAATCGGATCTGCGGGATCTGTGGCCCGAAGTGGTGGACAACCTGATCAGCGGGGTGCGGGCGGGGTTGTCCCTGCCCGAGGCGTTGTCGTCGCTGGGCACCCGGGGACCGGAACCGCTGCGGGAACCGTTCCGGCATTTCGGTAGCGACTACCGCACCACCGGAAAATTCGGCGATTGCCTGGACCGGTTGAAGACTGCTTTGGCCGATCCGGTCGGCGACCGGTCTGCGAATCGCTGCGGGTGGCTCGGGAAGTGGGCGGGACCGATCTGGGTCGACTGTTGGCCACCCTGTCGGCATTCCTGCGCGAAGACGCCCGGACCCGGGCTGAACTGCTGGCCCGGCAATCCTGGTCGGTGAATGCCGCCCGGATGGCGGTGTGTGCGCCCTGGCTGGTGCTGGTGCTGCTGGCCACGCAGCGGGAAACCCTGGCTGCCTACGACTCGCCGGCCGGAACCGCGATCCTGCTGATCGGCGCGGTGCTGTCCGTCGGGGCCTACCGGCTGATGATCCGGATCGGCCGGCTGCCCGAGGACAAGCGGGTGCTGCGGTGACCGCGCTGGTGGTGGGCGGGCTGTTGGGGGCGGCGGTCGCGGTCGGGCTGCTGCTGATCGTCTTCAGCGCCCCGCCGTTGCGTCAGGTCCGGTTGGCCGACCGAATCGCGCCGTACCTGGCCGACGCTCCGGCTCCATCCCGACTGCTGATGACCACCCGGCCGGGCGGCACCGGTAGTGCGGTAGGCCGGCTGACCGCGCCGCTGGTCAGCGATCTGGTCAGGTTCCTCGAGCGGGTGATCGGTGGACAGGCCTCGGTCCGCCGACGGTTGGACATTCTCGGTTCAGCGCTGACGGTCGAAGCATTCCGGGCCGAACAGGTCCTCTGGGGCGGGCTGGGCACCCTGGCCGGAGTGGGTATCGGGCTTTTCGGCGTGCTGATCGGCCAGACAAATCCGGTCGTCCTGGTCCTGCTCATCGTGGTCTGCGCCATCGGTGGGGTGCTGGGTCGCGATTGGTGGCTGAGCCAGGCCGCGACGTCCCGCGAGGCCGAGATCCTGGCCGAGTTCCCGGTCGTCGCCGAGATGATGGCGCTGGCCGTCACCGCCGGTGAGGGGCCGCTCGGGGCCATCGACCGGATCTCCCGGCTGGCCCGGGGGCATCTGGTCGACCAGTTGGCATCCATCTTGGCCGACACCCGTTCCGGGACACCGTTTCTGGTGGCTGTCACCGCATTGCGTGACCGGACCCGACTCGAACCGCTGGCCCGGTTCCTGGATGGGATGGCCGTGGCCGTGGAGCGGGGTACACCATTGGCCGACGTCCTGCGCGCCCAGGCCGCCGACGTGCGCGCGCTGGGCAAACGGCAATTGCTGGAATCCGGGGGCAAGAAAGAAATAGCCATGATGGTGCCCGTGGTCTTTCTTGTCCTCCCCATCACCATCCTGTTCGCACTGTATCCGGGATTGATCGCCATCACCACGGTTGCCCGATGACATGCCCGAGATCCGTTATCCGCAAGGAGATTTTGATGCCCACCCGCTTGTTCTACCTGACCCTGACATTTCTGGCCGACCTGGCCGACCGTCCCCACCGTCGTCGCGACCAGAAAGGCGACGACCGCGGCGATGTCCCGGGCTGGGTGATGATCACCGTGATGACCGCGATCGTGGTGATCGCGCTGTTAGCCGTGTTCAAGGAACAGGTCACCACCGCGGTCAAGAACGCCTTCGAATCCGTGTCCGGATCTGGAAAGGCCTGACCCGTTACGGTCCGGGCCCAGGACGAGGTTCCGTCCCGGCCCGGGCCAGTAGGTCGACCGATTTCGAGTACGACCGCGATCGCGGCTCGGCGGTGGCCGAGTTCGCCATGGTCACCGTGCTGCTGATGACCCTGTTCCTGTCGCTGCTGTCGGTCGGTCTGTGGTCCTATACCCGGATCCTGCTCACCTCGGCCGCGGCCGAGGCCGCCCGGTACGCGGCCAACGCCAACGTGTCCGACCTCGCAGCCGGCGAGAAGGCGGCGCAGTACCTCGGCTCCGGGATCGTGGCCTCGACCAAGGGGTCGCTGAGCTGCCGCTCGGGCAGCGACGGGCTGTTGGTCTCCGTCACCTGCACGATGACCGCGCCCGGACTTCTGGTCTTTTTGGACGGCGTGCTCCCCGATATCACCGTGACCGGGCATTCGGTGAAGGAGAAAGTGGGATGAACCGGCTGCGGCATCGATGGGCGGCCTGGTGGGGTGGGGTTCGACGACGCTTCGGGGCGGGCGGTCGTGACGCCCTTGACGGCGGTGACAGCGGCCGGGCGGTCATCGAGGTGGTCATCCTGGGTGTGCTGGTGCTGATCCCGACCATCTATCTGCTCATCGGGGTCCTCCGGGTGCAGGCAGCCACCCTGGCGGTCAACCAGGCGGCCCGGGACGCCGGACGGGCTATGGACGCGGCGCCGTCGACGTCGGTCGGGCTGGAGCGGGCCCGGGAGATCGCCGGCATCGCGCTGCGCGACCAGCATGTCCCCGCCGACGGGGTCACCGTCACGGTGGTGTCGGTCGGCGGTGACTGCGGTGGATCGGAGGTGGCACCGTCCCAAACTCCGGGTGATACCTATGACATCTGCGTGGTGGTGCCGTTGACCCTGCCGGGGGTGCCGTCAGTGGTGACCGGATCCCGCAACACCGTCACCGGGGTGTACACCGTGCACGTCGGTGAGCTGCGGGAGGGAAAATGATCGGGCCCCGGCCCCGGCCTGACCACCCAGATCGGGGCTCGGCGACCCCGTTGATCATCGGAATGGTGTTGCTGCTGCTCATCCTCGGGGTCGGGGTGACCGCGGCCGGATCGGCGTTCCTGGCCGGACAACGACTGCAGCGGCTGTGTGACGGCGCGGCCGCGGCGGCCGGCAACGCCATCGAGCCCGGGGTCGGGGGCCGGCAGTCCAATGGTGCCGCCGTCGCCGCCGCGCAGAACTACCTGGCCCCGCGCGGGGCGGACGTGTCCGCGGTGATCGACGTGGCCGACAATCGCGCCACACTGAGCTGCAGCAACGAGCCCTCCGTAGCGTTCGGCTGGGTGTTCGGCTCACCCACCGTCCACCGGGCCACCACCGCGGTCAGCGAGCCGGTCTTCCGCGGCTGACCTCGCCAGTCAACGGTCAACGGTCAACGGTCGCCGGCTCGGTGGAGCAGCTCGGCCAGCCAGAACAGCGCGCCGGTCCGCCAGCGCTCGTCGATCGGTTCGCCGGCATCGGTGGCAGCGCGCAGCGCACGCTCCCAGGTCAGCACCCGGGCGATGTGGGTGACCCGGCCGGCCAACTCCAGCGTCGATACCAAGGTGGACGGATCGCGATCACCGGCGAACCCGGCCAGGTAGCCGTTGCGGGCGGCCAGATAATCGGTACTGCCCGAGCCGGCCGGAAGCAGGTCGGCGATCAATCGCAACGGCACCAGGGCGACCGCGAACGGGTGGGCGATCACGCTGTCGCCCCAGTCCAGATACCTCTCGCCCACAACATTGTCGGTGTGCAGGTCGTTGTGGTCCAGGCTCGGGGCGCTCGGATGGGCCGCCAGCCGCGCGCACCAGGTGGCGAATACCGGCCGCAACGCGATCACCTGGCGCAGCAGTTCACGGTCGGATCCGTCGCGGACCCAGCCGGCCGCCGCGGCCACCGCCTCCTCGAAGCGTTCCGGCATCCGCGCCGGGCGCATGTCGGGCACCCCGGCGGCCATTAGCTCGTCCACCGCCGGGACCAATTGCCGTTGCAGCGCACCGAAGCGGACCAGGGCCACGCCCAACGCCCGAGCCTCCTCCGCGCCGGCGAGCCGGGCGTTCAGCGACTTGCCGCCGTCGGGCAGCAGCAGCCAGCCGCGCTCGATGTCCAGCGCGATCGGCCGCAGGATGGCCTCGGGCGCCCACCGGTTCAGCACCGCGTACAGCCCGACCTCGAAGACGGTGCTCGGGGCGGGGCACTTGAGCCAGACCGGACCGGACTCGGTGGGCGCCCGCAGCACCGTGCCCCAGGGCCGCACCCGCGGCTGCTCGACCGGACCGGACCGCACCCGCCCCACCGCAGCCAGCCGCTCATCCAGCCAGGCGGTGGCCGTAGCCAGCCACTGCGTGCTGGTCCAGAGCGCCGGACCGGTCCACGGGCCGGCGGGCAACTCCGATGCTCGGCCGCCGTTCACTCCGGCAACCTAGTTCGAAAGCGCCGGCGTCGCATCCAACTTGCGCCAGCCCGGCTGCGCCATCGCCGACCTCCCCCTGCCGATCGAGCGCGCCCCCGGGCCGTCCGGTCAGGAGCGGGAGGTGCCGGCGGTGTCGCTGCCGGCCTCCTCGGTCGTCAGCTCTTCGGCGTAGGCCACTTCAATACCGGGCACGCCGGGCGATTCCAGTGCGGCGCCCTCCCGGGCCAGGTTCTCGATCGGGTGGCCAAGCTGCGGGGCGGCGGTGTCGAGCCCGTCGTGGACGAACTTCTTACCCCGCAGAGCCGAGGCGACCATGGCGATCAGCAGCAGCACGATCGACGCGCCGAACGCCACCACGAGTCCGTGGTGGAAGGCATCGGAGATCAGCCGCGGGAAGAACGTCCGCCCGGTCAGGGTGGCCACGTCGGCGCCGTGTCCGGCTACCAGCTGACCCGGATCGATGCCTCCCATCAGCTGCTGCACCGGGTTGTCGCCCAGGAACGCGGCGAACAGGGTGCCCACCGGCGGGGTGTGGGCGATCGTGGCCGCCGCATCCGGGTGTACGCCGAGCTTGAGCAGCCCGTTGTTCATCGCCTCGGGTAGCCGGCTGGCCAGTCCGATGGCCATCAGCGTGAAGAACCCGCCCATGCTCAGCACCATGCCGGCGTTCATCCCGGTGGCCCGGATACCGGACGCGGCGCCACGGGCCGAGGCCGGGACCGCGTTCATGATCGCGGCCGAATTGGGCGCGGCCAGCAGCCCGGACCCGATGCCGTTGAGCGCGAGCAGCGCGGCGAACATCGGGTAGGAGAAATCGGCCGGCAGCAGGATCAGCCCGACGAAGGTCAGCGCGGTCAGCGCCAACCCGCCGGTGGCGAAGGCCCGGGCGCCGAACCGGTCGGACAGCGCCCCGGACGCCGGCCCGGCGATCAGGAAGCCGACGGTGAGCGGCAGCATGTAGATCCCGGCCCACAACGGGGTCTGGGCGAAGTCGTAGCCGTGCAGCGGCAGCCAGATGCCCTGCAACCAGATGATCAGGATGAACTGCAGGCCGCCGCGGGCCATCGCGGACAGGAAGTTGACGATGTTGCCGGCGGTGAATGCCCGGATCTTGAACAGCCGCAGGTCGATCATCGGATCCTCGACGGCCATTTCGATGGCCACGAATGCGATCAGCAGCAGAACCCCCAGACCCAGGCCGCCCAGCACGGTCGGCGAGGTCCAGCCCATGTTCGAGTCGCCGTAGGGCTGCAGGCCGTAGGTGATGGCGACCAGCACGCTGATCAGGCCGAGCCCAAAGGTTAGGTTGCCCCACCAGTCGATGCGCACCCGCGATCGGGCGCCGCTGCGCGGTGGGTCGGTCAGTGTCCGGTAACCCATCCAGGTGCCCCAGATCCCGATGGGGACACTGACCCAGAACACCGACCGCCAGTTCCATTCGGCCAACAGCCCGCCGATGACCAGGCCGAAGAACGACCCGGCCAGCCCGGCCACCTGATTGACCCCCAGGGCGAAGCCGCGCCGGCCGGCCGGGAACGCGTCGGTGATGATCGCGGTCGAGTTGGCAGTCAGCATGGCCCCGCCCACGCCCTGCAGGATGCGCAGCACGATCAGCTCCCAGGCGCCGGCCGCACCGGTGCTGGGCACCAGCGCACAAGCCACCGAGCCAAGCGTGAAGATCAGGAAGCCCAGGTTGAACAGCTTGGCCCGGCCGTACTGGTCGCCGAGTCGACCGAAGGTCACCACCAGCACCGCGGTGACCAGCAGGTACCCCATCAGCATCCAGAGCAGGAACGAGATGTTTTGCGGGGCCAGCGGATCCAGCCCGAGCCCGGCAAAGATCGCCGGCAGCGAGATGAGCAGGATCGAGGAGTTCAGCATCGCGGCCAGGATGCCGACCGTGGTCACCGACAGGGCGATCCGCCGGTGCCGGCGCTCGTCGGGGTCGGCATTGCTGAGCTGTCCGGGACGGACAGAACTACTCACGGTCGACATGACCACCTCACATTCGTTCTACATGCTAATTACTTTGTGGCCCGGGCGGCAACCGGCCCGGACGATAGGGTCGATCCGGCGGGTCGGAGCGGCGCCCGGGAGGAAGGGACGGCCGTGAAGAAGATCGTCAACGACCCGGCTGATCTGGTGTCCGAGTCGCTGGCCGGCCTGGCTGCGGCCCACGCCGATCTGGTCGAGCTGCACACCGACCCGCTGTTCGTCACCCGTCGGTTCGGTCGGCCGGACAAGGTGGCGGTGGTCTCCGGCGGCGGCAGCGGCCACGAGCCGCTGCACGCCGGGTTCGTCGGGGTCGGGATGCTCGACGCGGCCGTCCCCGGGCCGGTGTTCACCTCGCCCACCCCGGACGCCATCGCCGCTGCGGTGGCGGCGGTGGCCGGGCCGGCCGGGGTGTTGGCGCTGGTCAAGAACTACACCGGGGACGTGCTCAACTTCGAGATGGCGGCCGAGTTGGTCGCCGCCGGTGGTACCCCGATCGACACCGTCACCATCGCCGACGACGTCGCCGTTGCCGATTCGACGTTCACCGCGGGCCGCCGCGGGGTGGCCGGCACCGTGCCGATCGAGAAGCTGGTCGGTGCCGCCGCCGAACGTGGTGATGCCCTGCCGGAGCTGGCTGAGCTGGCCCGCCGGCTGGCCGGCTCGACCCGATCGATGGGGTTGGCCCTGCGCGCCGGGGTGGTCCCGCACACCGGGCGCGAATCGTTTCCGCTGGCCGCGGACGAGCTGGAGTTCGGGGTGGGGATCCACGGTGAGCCGGGGCGGGAGACCCGCGGCCCGGGCCGCGCCGACGAACTCGTCGACGCGCTGCTGGCGGCGATCCTGACCGACGGGGTCGTCCGCGGGGATCAGCAGGGAGTGCTGCTGTTCGTGAACGGGCTCGGCGGCACCCCGCCGGCCGAGCTGTACCTGGCCTACCACAGCGCGTCCCGCCGGCTCGCGGAGCAGGGGATCGACGTGACCCGCTCCCTGGTCGGTACGTTCGTGACGTCTCTGGACATGCAGGGAATCTCGGTCACCCTGCTCGACCTGGACGCCGAGTTGCTCGAGTTGTGGGATGCGCCGGTCTGCACGCCGGCGCTGCGGAAGGGGATGTGAAATGGGCGAGCGAGGGGTATCCCTGTGACGTCGGATGGTGTCGCGGTGGCCCGAGCGGTCCGCACCCTGGCCGCGGTGATGATCGACCACCGGGCCGAACTGACCCAGCTCGACCAGGAGATCGGTGACGGCGATCACGGGGAGAACCTGGCCCGCGGATTCGCCGCGGTGCTGACCCGGGTGGCCGACCCCGACCGTAGGGCCGACGGTGCTGCCGACCCTGCTGCCGACGGTGCCCCCGAAGACCCGGGGCTGCCGGGAGACGTGCTCCGGCTGGTCGCGACCACGCTGATTTCCACCGTGGGCGGCGCCTCCGGGCCGCTGCTGGGGACCGCCTTCCTGCGGGCGGCGACGGTGGTGGGCGGGGCGGCCGAGCTGACCCCCGAACTGGTGGCCCAGGCGCTGGCCGCGGCCCGCGACGGGGTGACCGCCCGGGGTAAGGCCGAAGCCGGCGACAAGACCATGGTCGATGCGCTCGGCCCCGCCGCGGTGGCCGCCGGAGCCGCCGCGTCCGCCGGGTCGGACGTCGCGCAGGTACTCGCTGCCGCCGCTGCCGCCGCGG
>JAABUO010009443.1_pt1 | contig 10914 bp, 11 predicted proteins | sample 5559291 | NCBI WGS metagenome assembly JAABUO01 (sample SAMN10711878, study PRJNA513372) | rock metagenome | isolation source: Antarctica rocks | place: Antarctica: Victoria Land, Finger Mt sud | reverse complement strand
TCGAAATTTATCCCGTTCTCGAACACTGCCGACACAATTTTCTATTCCCCAGCGTATTTACGGACCAACCCGAATAAAAACCCCACAACGCATGATCTCTGTGTAAGGAGGGTGCCTCTGGAGAAGATCAAACCGCAGTTGCTGAAGCAAACCGGGGAGGGAAGACTAGCGCAGGCCTTTTGTGCTGGCGTTTGGAGTGGTTGGGGTGAGTTTAGATTCAACTGGGAAGCAGGAAGGGCTGACTCGATGTAATATACAGGCTACGCATGTCAAAGATCATATCTTTCCAAAATGTATCAAAACGACACAACGACAGCGCATCAGCTTTGGTCCCGTATGGACCTCAAATCCTCAGCCTACGACCTAGGCACCCAAATAACAGATCATTTCGAAGTCGTCGAAAAGTCCCCTGATCACATAACCGTGCGATGTGGTGACTCGCCACTAAAGACAGGCGTAAGAGATTCCGAAGGATTGTTCGAGATGGGAGTACAGGTCAATTTAGAGGAGGGTGTGGCGGTTTTCAGCTTGAAGAGTGTATTTTATAAAGGAGCAGGCAAGGTAGAGGGCGTGGACGGACCGATGCCAGCACCTGTAGAGTTTGCACATAGGTTGTATACTAAACTTTTGATGGAGACTGCTATTCACAACGTTGTGGTTTAAGGATGGGAGAATGCCAGTTATACTGAAGAGATAAAAAATGTGCAAGAGGCAGAGGACGCTTTATATGGCATTACGCATGGTCGTTTAGCTGTTTGATCAATCTCAGCAAAATCTAGTCAACCACATTGTTGACACGAACTCACATAACATATTGAACTATTCAAGAGTATTGGACCAAAGTCCTCTTGAGCACTTCAATTATATGCCAGTCCTCACTGTAGAGGCTGAATTTCAAACTGGCGTATAGTGAATGCCTTTGGATATTTTAGCTTTTAGATAGAACTATGGCAAAAGCGTGACATGCCCCAAAGCGTGAGAGTACTTTTGCTTGCCGAGTACCCGTGGATCCCCGATCTCGGCGACTACTGTATTGTAGCAGATCGATCTGCAGCGCGCTGTGCTGTGCACGGACGGTGACGTGAAGCCAACGAAACATCCCAGCCACAAGGCACCATACTCAATGTGGAATGATTTCGAAGGGACCATAATCGGAACTAAGGAACATAAGCGAGATCATGGAGTAGCCTCATCATTTGTCATCTTTGCGGACTTTGGAGATAAGCCTAGCATTATCTCCGTTATCCTAAATAAACAATGCTCTCGTAAATCATCCTATTTGCGTTCTAGCAATAATCAAAACATTGGTAATGACTGGAACTACAAGCGGATCACCTCCTCTCTCCAACATAGTCATCTTTGACAGTTCCTCATCATCCTCCACCGCCATTCACTCTAATCATTCAATTCTTATTTCTTGTCGAGATGGTCCCCAAAAGCTGACTGGATTTGTGAAAAGAGGACGGCCTAGAAAAGGTTAGTTGTTGAGGAACCTCTCTGTTACCTCTCCCGCCCTGACTCATCATATAATTACTGGACAGAACGCCAAACATCTCCTTTTGGAGAACGTAATGAAGAATCGCAGATTAACGAGTACTCATCGACGTCAAAGTTTAGCTTCGTCACTTATACTGCATCGCCTCAAAATGCTGGGCCTAAAATCCAAAGGCTCGTTCGAAGGCGTGCGATGCTTAATTATCGGCGACAAGAGAGAGAACAGAAAAGTGTATCGGAAGAAGCAGAGAAATCCAGGGCCAATTATCCAGCCAATCATCCCTTTCCTGAGGCGAAGAAGGACGACGACGAAGTGCTTCGGCAGTACGTTGCCGATGACTGCATGCATTCCGCATTGCCAACGACCACTACCGATCTCTTGCCGAAGGAGATCACAGCTGTCGAACCTTTCAACGCCTTTCCTATTAAAATTGAGCCGTACATGTTAGAGCTCCTTTCTTCCTGTGAGTGTCTCCCCCACCCTTCCTCACTTTCTTCGGCCTGCCTTCTGCATTTCCAGTAAAAGGGCCTAGCTTTGACTGAACCATACCTCTTTTAACAGATACAACTTCCATATACGAGACCATGTACACTATTGAAAAGCATGTGAATCTTAATCCAGCCAAGGACTACTGGCTGCCCATGGCATTCCAAGACGCCGCCTTGCTCCACGCATTCATTTTCTGTGCGGATGGGCACGGCACCATCTCACAGGGTAGGAAAGAAGGTCTAGCTGCTGTGATACATCTGAGCAAAGCCATTCAAATAGTGAATGAAAGGCTTCGAGCGCCAGTGCCAAATATTACAGACGCAACTATTGCCGTGGTATGCACATTTGCTCATACGGAGGTACGTTGTTAGCTGGCCTCAGAATGACGTGGCTGAGGAGACTTATCTCCTTTCAATGCTCTCCATCCATCTTTCTTACCTGTTGGCTTTAGATATTGAATGGCAACCATGAGAATTGGGTGTTTCATATGCGCGGCTTGAAGCAGATGCTCCGACAGCGAGGAGGTATGCAGGCTTTTGAATCGAATCGACTGGTGCGGAGTAAGATCTATCGGTGAGTCATTGCTGTCAAATTTGTTAGTCTTTTATTGAGTGCTGTGCTAACCTCGAACCAGGGCTGACTTGTGTGGATCGATTGATGCTGTTCAAAGTCCCTACTTTGAATTTGTTGTCAGAGAGTTACCAACGATGCCAGGATATCATCAGACGACAACAATAACAACAACGGGGTTTTGTAGAATTACAAATTCCATCAAACTAGATGAAGCACTTACTCGGATCCTTTGCCAGATCCAAGATGTAACGTCTAATCTAAACATGTTTCATCATCACAAGACGCAGATACATCCTCTAAGCTTGCGAGAGGCCATTACATCATCTCAGTACTCTTTGCTCTCCTTTAAACTCCAGCAAAGTAACACCACCCGCGAAAACTTGATCCACGAAATGCTGCGACTTGGCTTGTTAATATACCTCGTCACTCTTCTCAATGAGTCTCCCCCAGGAGTATCACTTTACGACATGCTAGGCGCAAGGTTGAAGTCCACTTTGATAGAAATCACGTGGAACGGTGGCTTGAATCTTGAGTTTTCCCTCTGGATTATGTTCATCGCTGCTTCAATGGTTAGGGATCCAGACACCAAAGGTTACTTTATGGCGTCAGCCACCGAGATTATAGAGGAACTAGGTGTTTCTTGCTGGGACAAGGTCGAGACCCTGTTCAAATCTTTCTTTTGGGTAGAGAAGATTCATAGAGGGACTTTCAGACCGATATGGAATGCCCTTGAGGCTGTGATAACACACACTCGTAAAGAATAACCCACCACGCTAGCGCAATGGGGGCAGGATGAGGATGCGGATAAGGATGATGAGGTGGGCCAAACGTATTGACGTCGGAGAATTAGTTCTGTGTTCGTAAACAAAACTCACTTGCCGGCCCTAGTCGCACGATATCACTATCAGAGTTCGCTGGTCATGTCCTCCCGCGCGAGGCCCGCACGGCAGCAGCAGCAGCATGCCTAACCCCCCTACTCTCTGGGATAAAAAACCCGATGTGGCCCGAGCGCCCCGCGCCGGACTAGGACGGCGTGTTGGGGCTTAGAATTAAAGCTCTCGACATTTAGATAGTTAGGGTTAGGAGTTATCAATTGTCTATTTCGGGACCGTTAAATCCGTCGTACTAAGCTAATAATACCACAGGCTAGCAAAAAACCTTTTTAGGTTACAACAGATGGTCCAGGGGCCAACGACGCCTCTTTGCTATTCGGAAATCCGTCTCACTTTCGAATTCTCACTCTGAAGAAGAGTCTGACCAAGATCGCTTGTAGTACTCGTTTCGCGTTGCGTCCGCGCTTCCATCCTATGCCCCCAATCTCTCCTTCGAGGGAGGATCGGACTTCACATAGGCCGGGGTCTGTTTTCCCGCTTCTTGTAGACCATGTAGACCTCGAGGTTCGCTATTCGGTCCTAGTACACAGTGTCAGAGGATCCTCGCAAGAGTCACCTGCCCTGCTTCCCCGTAGTAGCCAGCCGCGAATCCTACCATGTTGAATTAATAGGACCAAGCTCGTCACCAGACTACCGGCCTAGGAACCTTTCACATACATCCCCCCGTCCCCACACAGGATCCTCTCATACATCGAACTCAATTATGACGCGGATATCTGCATCTGATCCAAGAATATACTTATTTGCTAAACGTGACAGATCCTTCTTCCTTTGCGAGTAGGACAATTCAAGGATGACCTCTGGATATTGTGCCTCAAAATGTTAAAACGAGGCGTCTGGCTGATGTGAACCGTATTCAGTATCCTCGAAGTTTATCTCTGCAGATGCACTGTTTTCTATGTTTCCTGCAAATATCGCTGAAGGACTACCGCTTTGAGCGATTATGCCTAACTGGCGTAGGAACTCTTGCGTGATATAGGATTGGAGGCTTTCGTGCAATGAGCTGGGAATTCGAAGGACAAATAATTTGGCTAATGGGAAGTAATCGTGTCTCCCATCACATTAGCCAAGTAGCGGTATATGAGCGCCCTGGACCGTCACTGATGAAGAAGTCTTTATAGAAAGACTCGGCGAAGAGCGTCGCATTCGCGTCGTCTGTGAGCCACAAAGCAGAAACCACGGAGCTAGCTCCTTGATGTATGAGGGTGGGTACAAGCCCTAAGGATTCATTGCTCGTCGTGTTGACGGTGGTTCCACTAACACACCCAAGCTGTGTGATGTGATGCCCCTGACTCCCAAGAGCAACGTCGAGCGATTTCTCTAACGCTCAACGGCGTGAGCATTGTAGAACAATAGATCCAGATTCGCATTGAGCACTGTGGTGAAGTTTTCATTGGTAAAGAACTCGCCACTCGTAGGCGGGGAGACTTCGAGTTGCTGGGCCAGGTTGGCAGCGGAGTCTCGGCCAGGGGCTGTGGGAGCACCACCGAAGACGCTGCTGCGGAGATTTTGTGAGGGTGGGAAGTGGGTGGTACGGGAAAGACTCGCGTACCACAATGACCGCATGGTGATTGAGTAGACTACAGCATTCCGGCAGATGAGAGGTTCACCGTTGCATAGGAAATACAACAACGCCGCCTTCTATAAACAGACAAACAAGGTGAATGTTTAAAGTATTGCGACAAAATACAGAGATCGTCTGGCTGGGAGCGTAAGGCGATAAGGGTTTCGAATTTACGTGATTGCCTGTAAGGTGTCATTTCTGATGGTAACCACTCCATGGACTCCACCCTACTTTGGGTGGACTCCACCTAAACTTTGCGGGGACTCCACCCCCCCCGCTATGCCTAATCGGGTAATTTCCAGGGTCCACCGCGTACTTTGTTTACGGCCGTTCTCCTCCACCATCCACCTCCACCTCCTTCCTACATTAGCATCTACAGTTACAATGCCTATAACTCTTGCATCTCCGTCGGATGATCTAGTCAATGAGATGTATCCTACGTTAAATGATCTAGTCGCCGCGGTCAACAAGCATGCGAAGAACGAGGGCTATGCGGTCAGAAAGCGTCGCTTCAAACCGTTCAAGAAAGACGTTCTTATGAAAGCTGCAATTGTATGCGACGCACACGGCAAGACGATTTTTACAGATCAGGATCATCGTCTTACATTTAGTAAACGAAAGAAATGTTCGTTCAGATACAACGTTAAATTAAAGAACAATTACGAGAACGAGCATGACATCGAGCGATGACATCTTACGAAGATTACTTCTGATTACAACCATTCTTTTATTAATTAAAGCGCGCATTTTATTTATCGTAAAGCAATCATGAACACGAAAATTAAGAAGAAAATCGAAAAGAAGTTTATTAAAGACTTCAGAGCATTCGCTACGCTTGTTAATTTGCGTCTTAATAATGACGCGAAAAACTTAGTATTTAAGCCTCAGAATATCTGAAACGCATATTAAGAACTGAAGGCGAAATAACTAGAATTATTAACACTTACGCAGACGTTAATGCGAAAGCTAAATGATAATATCATGTAATATATGAATTACAAGAAGAAACGATACAGCGACGAGCTTAAATTTCTTTTTTATACATTTAACTGCATATAATAACTTCTTCGCGAAAATTCGAAAATGTTAATTATGAATTGTACGTACAAAACGAATAAATATAAAATGTCGTTACTTATAATCATTAAAGTAACGTGTTTAAACATCTTTTTCATCGTCGTCTTTTACTTTATAAAGAACGAGTCTTTTAATGATTATTACTGAATATTAAAAGTCTTAAAGCGACTATACGATTATCTTAATTTATTGTATTTAAACGTCATTTTATTAAATAATAATAAAGCGCTTGCTTTAGCTATACTGAACGTCTTTAAACGACGCGAATTTAATCGCGACAATATTAATCACGCTTTATGTCTTTAATATATTAATAACAATCTTACGAAATATTATAAAAAATATTTTATTATTAAAAAGAACTAAGATTCGTGTTTAAAGAAATAAAAAGCTTTTATTTACTTCTTTACTGAAGCGAAGCTTAACGCGACATATTAAACATTTTATATAAAATATTTAAAAATGAACGTGTATATTAATATTTACATCGAAAAGCACATTTAATCGCAGCGTTAAAAATAAGTTAAATGCTATATTAATAAAATTCTGTACTTTAACAACATTATCATCTTACGCGACGAAGACGAACATCGCGTCGTTAAGAAAAAGCTTCAGTTTTTCATTAACGACTTTCATACAGTAATTAACAAGCTTAAGATTTTATTTTTAAGTCATCGTTATAATTATAACAATAAAATTAAAAAGATAAAAGCGCGTTTATTAAAGAAGCTTCGTAATTAATTCTTTTTACGAAATCTTATCGCATTAATAAGCTTAATAATTTTAAATATAATCGTTAATTAATATTTACGCGTTATAAACGAGTTTATAGTAATCGTAACATGCATTAATATCTTTATCACGATTATAAGTTTATGCGCTTATCGCATTCAGAACTATCTTTATAATTAAGCTAACGAACGCGTTTTAAAGTTAAAGAATATACATTTTCATTAACGATTCGTGAAGTCGTTAAGACACGCGACGAGACAAGCGAAGAAATAAGAGAAAAAGTAAGAAAAGAATCATACAAATAACGATAATGATGAAGCTATAAACGTTAATTTTACGCCTTCGTTAATCATTATTAATAATGATATTTTACGCGTTTAAGAGTTAACGATGATGAAAGTTAAAGAACGATTCTCGAACGCATTAAATCGAGCATGAGTAAAAGCTTCGCAGCGTTTTACTGCTGTACAGCGACGACAGCGAGCTTTTAACGAGTTTACACAGCGCGAGTTCTTCGAATTTAAGTATGCGCAGACTTAAATATCTGACAGTTAACCGCCGTCGCCTATTCAGAATTAACGCGGCGATCGAGAAGATCGTTAACGAGATGAACGAGAAGGTGCCCGAAGGAGAGCTGCGGGGAGTTAAATTCGCGATGTTCCGGCCTCCTACATGAGCAATTTTCAGATGTAATTAGAGATGCAAATAGAGGTTAATTCTGAGCATGCGAAAGATATGTTTCAGGTTTGAATTTGCACCGAGATATTCATGAGAAAATACATTAAATGTGATGGCAAGCAGGCACAAAATCAAGTACCTCCCCCGGGGCTCCCCAGGCCTTGTTGATGTTCTTTGTTTACGGGGTAGGTTGATTACCCGATTAGGCATAGCGGGGGGGGGTGGAGTCCCCGCAAAGTTTAGGTGGAGTCCACCCAAAGTAGGGTGGAGTCCATGGAGTGGTTACCTTTCTGATTGGTCTTTACTCTGTTTTTAATAAGTAGCCCTACCATAACCGATTTCCACTAACCTCCAGGACTTTCATGCCTAAGGTAAAGTTTAGACAGGGTATGCCCTAAGTTTAGGTGGTAGAAGTTAGCGGGGATCGGCTATGGTAGGGCTACTCACTAAAAACCGAGTCGAGAGTATTTCAAGGCGTAATTTTAGATACGCGCCAAGACTCATGTTTCGAATCTTGACCTTCACCTTTCTATTTCATCCAGTCGACCCAACAGCAAAGAGACAGCATCACACCGCAGCTATCTTCAGCGAGGACAGTGTGTTTCGTCCTCCCTGCGGCGCGAATGAGACACCTCGAGGCTGCTCTTGACGAGGGGCAAGAGATGAAAAGCCCGACTGCATCCCAAGTTCGAATGGAGGCTTCGAATCTTCCACGCAGTCCTCTGCAAAGCCCTCCACCTACATTCGGAAAGAAACGACGTCGGTCCTCATCATCGCCAAGGTCAGTCCGAAAGCGACAATCCCTCCTGGCAGAGCCTTCGCCTACACCTTATCCTCTCGAGCCCGTACTACCAGAGAATAACTGGCATTGCTCCAACTGTGGAAGGCCTTGCTGGGGTTGCTTTTCCTCTCCCGACGCTCCTGCCGACGTTGCAAGTCTAGACGAAGAGGAGGATATCGATCGCCTGAGGATGCCCTCAGCGCCCCCAACCCTTAGCCAAGATGCCTGTTCTACACGATCAGGCACCACCCAAAACACCCCTTCTACACCTTCACGCAAGAAGCGAAAGCAGTGCCTGGAAGCTGGCATTACATATGTTGGGCCCAAGGATAAAGATTTTGAAGCTGCCATTTTGGCCCCTTTGGGAGTGGTTTTCTCTTATTCGCCATCAGCAAAGATTAAGCCAATCGAAACATTCGGCCCCCAGTCATCGACTCTCGACTCTCGTGTAATTCTTCGCAAGAACGACAACGAGCTGCAGGAGATTATGCAAGATTTTATGGAATACAAGGCACGGGGATACGACGAGCACACACTCTCTACAATCTGCAATGATTCGATTATTCTACGTGATCGATTCGTTTACACCCCCCTTTTTGGTGAGGACCAAAATATAACGACGTCTGTGCGCAGAGATAAATGGAAGCCCAAAAAGAATGGCCCATATGTTCCGATGGGCCGGTACACATATGATTGGGACATTGAGCCGGATGCTACCTACGCAGTCTCCATCCGAACTTTCGATGTCAAGCATCGTAGGGAGCTGAACCTGAAAGAACGCCATCCCTGGATTGCGGAAAGTGCAGCCGTCTGTCCATATTTAACGATTGAGTACAAATGCACAGAGGAGACCGGCAAATCCAGCGACGCGAGATACCAAAATACTGCGGCCTCCGTCCTTTGGCTGCATCAACGTAAACAGATTCGCCAGGCGCTAGGTCTTACTCTCGCTAACTTAAAGCATTTCTCCATCACTTTCCTTGACTCTAATTACACCATTTGGGAAGCTCGCTTCCGAGATGGTTTGTACCATCTACATAACCTCGTACGTGGAGATCTCACAACTATGGATGATCTCAAGCTTTTCATCGAATGGAATAACGCTATTCACTCCTGGGGCCTCGGTGCCAATGCCTCGTCCTTCAAGGAAGACATAATGACCCTTCTTGAACGGGGACACGATCAGCAACCTTTCCCGACGCCCCGCAATACGCATTCTCCCGTAGATGCTTCTCAGAAATCTGACGTAGTCCAACACGAGCGCAAGGATAGCGAGGAAAAAAGATCTGACAAAGGACCGATTCCGAAATCGAAGTCTTTGTAATGAGATGATAAGGATTCATCAGCATGTATAAAATGTATTGACAATGACTTTACTCCTTTTGTTCTTCGAAAATGTTGTGTTAGCATATAAAGGGGGATGGCTGATGTTTGAGCACTGAAAAATGACACTTATGAAAAACATGACGCTTCTCCAACGCTCACTGCCTTCGATATATTTGAACAATGTGACCTCATCTTGTCCCTTCTCTACTGATCATTGAACTCGATCCTTTTCCCCAACGCCTGGCTCTATTTCGGCTCATTCGCTCCTTTGTGAAGCTGCTAGCTTCCTTTTATGACTTTCGTAGTTTACGGAACGGCCTTAGAAACCGTCCTGCGAGGCGCTGCGAAGTCCCTTGAGATAGCGAAGCAAACGTTACGTAATAAATGCTTTATCCAAGGAAATTTCCCTACTGTTGTAGAGCGGCAGACGTAGTGAGTATGTACGTTGATAGTTCCATACACCGCCTATTCCCGACGGCCACCAGCCCCTCGGTCCCATCGGTCATCACATCAGAACGTCGCGAAGACGACGTCGGGCGCAGAATTTCCTGCGGCACAAGAGTAGAGCTCGACGAGCGCATTCCAACGCTGCAAATATCACGAGAATCGGAGCCGGTTTGCGCGCGCAATCGGGGTTGGGAAGTCACGCGCGCAAACGAGCTTCAGTGCCACCGGCGGTGGGGATGCTCACACGCAATAGAAGGGTCCACCTAGCACTCGGCTAAACCTAGCAGTCGGACAGCCCTATAGGGCTGAAAATCCATATTTCGTTTTTATTGCTTCAAACGATGAACTACGTAGCTAATATGACCTCTTTGGGGCCCTTCTGATACGCATGCCTCGCCCTAACTGATCAGTTGTAGATATCACGTTATTCCTTTGCTCCTGCTTCAGCTTTTGCTTCTGCTTCAGCTTCTGCTTCTGCTTCAGCTGCCTGATCCGTAGCTTAATTATTAGCTGCTTCGTCTTCTTTTTTCTAGAGCTTATTATCATTAATGCTGCGACAGCTTATTTTTTAAAAGTAAAAGAAGACTTCGAAGCGAAGGGCTCAGAATTTAAACGTAGTAAATTATTAATCTTCTTATTTCACATCGTTATTTATTAAGCTGAAGCTGCAGCTCGTATTTAATAAATAAAAGATTTTAAAATAAAGAGCTCAGAATTTAAACGAAGTAAATAATTAATCTCTTTATGTTATATTTTTGTTTATTAATTCTTTCTTCTTTCATTAATAATCTTTTAATTTATAACTTTTATAATATTATAATTACTCTTAATTCGATTAATCTTTTATTTTTTTCTTTTA
>JAABUO010009442.1_pt1 | contig 10914 bp, 16 predicted proteins | sample 5559291 | NCBI WGS metagenome assembly JAABUO01 (sample SAMN10711878, study PRJNA513372) | rock metagenome | isolation source: Antarctica rocks | place: Antarctica: Victoria Land, Finger Mt sud | reverse complement strand
GCCGGGAACAGAAGCATCTCAGGCTTGGGGCTTAGACAGAGCATAGGTGGGGGCAGTAAGAAAAGCTGCTGGTCATGCAGCTAGTCACCTGCAAGCTGCAGGACGGCTTGTTGCATGTCAAGTGCGTACCTTGGTGTCATTACCAACAGGGCTGGCCTGTCGAGAACTGGCCACAGTGGTAAGTCCGTTCTGCTCTGACGTCCTTTCTGCAACAGCCAAATCAGGAATTGGGTTACTCCCAGGCGGGAGGCGGGGGACGCACTCAGAGGCGGGGTAGAGCTGGGACAGCTGCTTTAAGCAGTGACGAGCTTTGAAATGACTGACTGGTGGTACATATTGAGAAGGCATTGCTGAGGGGATGATGTGCATGGTGATTTCTAGGGTTCAAAGAGGTCCCTAGGAAGTAAAGTAGATAGTGAGATGGTGCACATGTCTTGAATATTACTCTGTGAGCAGCAGCTTCAAGTGCAGATTGAGTAGGCTGCACAACATGCCAATGAAGCTGTGATGACTGGTTGACGCACCAGGAGCAGGCTTCGCAGCAGGCTCTGCCATCTGGACCTCCCCATCCTCTTGCTCTTCAGAAGGAGCTGATACCACAGCAGCCGCTTTCCTGTCATCAGACCTGGATGCCAGCAGTTTATTGAATCATTCATTTGTTCACTCCTTCCTTCATGCATGCATCTACCCATGCATTCTTTCATTCAGGCATGCATGCATGCCGTCAGACCTGAATCCCAGCAAGAGCTGTATATACAGCAGCATCTTGACAACAGCAGCTGGTCAAACCCCTGACCAGTTCACGGTGCCTCCTAATTCATGGGCGTGACAGTGCCACAGTGTACACATCAATGTTTGACAGCTCCGGTGCTCCAAGAAACTGCACAGCGCTGCATGCCTTGATGCTAAGCATGCTGGACATGCACGTGATGGTATTCAGCAGGATCAAGAAGGTTTGACAGAGCTGATATTCAGCACTGTTACCTGATAGAAGCAGTACGTCAAGTGACAAAAACTGCCATGGTGCCTGACGATGATTGGTCAGTACCAGACTATGTGTATTGTTTCCAGTAACCACACTTGAAGGACTTCATCTGCTGCTCTGTCATGCATGGCAAATGCCAGCATGCTGGGCATGCTATGCTACGATTTGAACCACTGACAACCATTTACGCCACAAGCATACCACACTCACTTCAAACTGCTTTGCCGTTTGTCAGCAGAGCTGCGCCTTGAAGCATCATCTGGTCCTTTGTGCCTGTGCAGGTCACGAGGGGACATTGCATCCCTGTGACTCCCACGCTGTGCACGCTCTGCCTCAGGTTCACGCTTTGAGTCACGCTGAGCCTGCCTGCTCTCAGGCTCTGTGCGAGGCCCATCACGCTGTGCATGCTTCCTGTCATCGGGTTCTCTTGCCACATCTGAGCGTGTGCGCCGTCTGTCCTCCTCTGGCTTTACTCTGACATCCCGCTGCTCCTGCTTTGCTTCAGCAGATGTGTTTGAAGATGCTCTGGCAACGTCACTGGCAGTCCTGCGGGGCTCAGCCCTTGCTGACTCCTCACGCTTCTCTGCGGATGTGCGTCTGATGCTGGGCTCTTGTGTGTCAGCTGCTGCTGCCGGCGGAGGTGCCCATGCAATTGGCTTGCGCTGCACCAATCAGTCAAGTTGCAGAGTCATAAAATCACAGTGAATTAGCTAGCATGGAATACAATTCTCAAAGATGTCAAAGTTTTAGTCTTGACGTATTTTGTCTTGAAGAGAAGCATGAAATACTCTGCCAGCCAGGCAGACAATGCTGAGCATCAAGACACTGGGCAACTGGCAGAGGATAGGGGAGTCTGATGCAACTTTGAGAACAGAAAGAAAATTTGACTGCACTATAAAAGCAACACTCACAACCCAAATGTTAAAATGTAAACTGTTTCCACTGTTTGTGGTATTACTGTTAGGGTAGCTGTTTGCAACCTGCAATGCAGCTGTCATACCTTGAGCCTCTTGGGCTGTTGCTCATCACCAGCAGCCTTGCTGACCTCAGATGGCACATTCTTGGCTGCTTCAGCAGAAGAATCAGACTCACGCGCCCTCTTGATGGCTGTCCTGGGGGATGACTCAGGGTGCACAGGGGGTCTGGTGCTAACCCCTGAGGGCTTGTCTCCAGCAGCCTCCAAGGGCTTCTTGACACTGGACCCTGAGGGCTTGTCTGCAGCAGCCCCCGAGGACTTCTCCTGATCAGCCTTGGGGCGTTTGTCAGCGGCCACAGCAGAGCGCTTGGCAGGGGCGTCTGCGGCATGCTTTGGAGTTGGCTTGAACTCAGGAGCTTCTGAGCGCAGCTCAGATTTGTCGCCTGCAGCTTTTGAATGGAGCTGTTGACAGCAGCCTGCCGTACTGAGCAGCAATACATGCCACATACAGTGTAGATTTGCAGATGTGCACTGCATGCAGGCAGCAAGGACTTGGATAAGCTTGCTTGCAGTACATGTAAGTTGCATAGCCTGTACCAAGATATCAGGTCAAACGGTCAAGAGAATATAGTTGTACCGGCTGTTGTCTCGGTTCTCCTGGTAGATGACAGCCCTGGTGGTGCAGTGGCAGTGGATTTGGCTGCCTCGGCCTGAGGTGCTGCTGCTGCATCTGTCTTTGCTGCCTTGGCACCCCTGAACAGCCAGAGGACACCATATCACACAACACTCCACCATATTCACTTCACCAATGATGCAAGGAAAACATTCCAGGGGTTGCATCCTTCGCTGAGAGTCTTTTGACATGTGATGCAGGACGCAGAGTCAACCAACAAGGACTATTGACCTGTTGCAGTCATGCTTGGTACCTGGTTTCTGCAGGTGTCGAGTCAGGAGCTCTTCTTTTGGTGCCAGAAGCAGCAGCCAAGCCATTGGCAACAGCCGCCTTTCCACCTTTGGTTGCCTCCTCTCGCTTGACTGGCGAGCCTTTTCTGCTGCCATTTGCAGCCTCCCCGTTGACAGAAGATTGCCGCTTCAGTGCAGCTGCTCTGACCTCTGCCAGCTGTTTGTCATCAGCTGCTTTGCCAGTTGCAGCTGCTGCTCGACTGCCATCCCTGCCCTCCCTAGCGGTTGTGCCTCTGTCATTATGCTCTTTACCACCTCTGGTGCTGCCATCCCTGCCTCTGGTCCCTGCTGCATCCCTGCCATCCCTAGCAGCAGCTTCCTTAGTGTCCCTGCCGTCTTTGACAGCAGGCTCCTTACCCTCCCGGACAGCAGTGCCATCCCTTGCGGTGGCCTCCTTACTGACTCTGTGGGAAGTAGGTTCCTTACCGGCAGTTTCCCTACTGCCCCTGCCAGTTGTGCTTGCCCTCGCACCTCCATCTCGTGGAGCTCTGGTTGAAGTTGCTGCATCCTGCCTGACGCTGTCAGCTGTAGCAGCACCTGGTGTTGTGCTGGCTGCAGGAGCTTCTGCAGCAGCAGGTGTAGCAGCAGCTGTTACAGCAGGTGCTGCCGCAGCTGTGCTGGCAGGGGTTGCTGCTGGAGCTGCTGGTTTGGCTGCAGCTGAGGGGGGGCGCCGCTGGGGCGGGGGAGCAGCAGGTGTAGGCCTGCTGGAGTACTGTGGGTCCCACATTGCCCTATCATACAACCTGTATCAGCAGCCACAGGTCACTAAGTTTGCATTGTCAATGTATGGCTGTTATTCGTATTTGCATTGCTCTGACATATATGATATGCAACGATGCAGGACCAGTGATTGACTGCAAACTCCATTAGTCACCAAGCTTGCCAGTGCGCAGGAGTCATGCACATGCAGACGCAAGATATGCCTCGCTGAGATGCCATCACCAGGCGGTGCAGTTTCCTGACAGCGAGGGACTATATCTTCATAGCCGACATATAGTGTGCTCATGGTAGCAACCCCTGCATGAGTCGTCTTGCCTGTCTCAGGTGTGCCCACCATTGTAGACAGGGGTCTTACAAAGCCGTCTCTACTGTGCACAACTGTTCTCATCCAAGCTTTGCTGAATGCTGAATGATACATGCTGACATTGAGCAATGCACAGGGAATCTAAAGCGGTGCCCTCACCTGATGGCAGGCACAGTGGACGATGCGCCGCTGTCAAATTTGGCATTGGCCTGCACCGTGTTGTTGAGGTCGGTGTGACACCTAAAGGCCAGGTTGTACAGCGGCACCGGTGCCTCCATGAAGTTGCCCTGTGCATCCTTGGGTGGCTCCAGCCTGGTGAAGATAGGCCTCAGATGGCTCACTACGGTCGTGGCAGTCTGACGGATCATTGGACACACCTGCAGCAGCATTCGTTCATTCAACTCTTGTCTTCTTCAATGGTCAGGCTACTTACTCATGTGCATGTGGAGCGCATGCAAAGGCAAAGACACTGTTGGACCCATGGTTACAGCAGAAATCAACCAACAAAGGATGATCACGCCGGATTGATATTGGCCGTGCATTGAGTGAGTGATGATGGGATTACATGATATTGGTACCTGCATGGGGCATGACGCCATCACACATGGTACAAGATGCACAACGCGTCACTTGTCATAACATGTACATGCCATTTGGGCATCTTACCGTAGTGATACGACTTAGAGCTCAATCCTAATGATTGTGCAAACACCAATGCTGCTGGATAGATGCCAAACAAACAGCTGTTCTGCAGGGGAAACAAGCAAAAGCCTTACCGTCTTGATCTTATTCAGAACCAGCATGGCATTCCCAGCAGCGCGCAGGTTCACGTTGCTCTTGGCATTTGCCTTGAAAATCTCGACAAACTTGGTCACACTTTGGCCTTGCAGCTGCTGCACAAATGCACCGTAAATTTGTGCATCAGCATGCTTGGCAGTCTCGGCGGGAAGGACAAAAAGCTTGCCATCCCTGCGGAAGCCCTGCCTGGGTAGCAAGCCTTTCAACTCCTCCTGGTTGACCTGAACACAGCAAGGTGTTCAAACTTTAGGGTTTATGGAGTTTGTGTGACAGATGCAGGTTGATATCACAGGGTTTGCATGCCGGTGGGTGGTTTGCCACTGAATATAGCATTGTAGGCAAGGCCCACTAAAGCTACTAGTGCAGACATGCATATGAAGCATAAATCCTACTGGACAATGCTGTCGCAGAGTTGCATATTGTGCTGGGACACTCGCAACAGACACACCTTGGGTCTGTGTACACGAGTCCAATGCGTCTGTACGTGCAGGCATGAACAATGAGTAGCAGCAGTCGAAGCAGTGTCAGTAGTACTGTGGGGAAATTATAGTGCAAGTGGACAGGCAGGAACTCACCCACCAACCCTTGATGGTGGACAGCACTTCTCTGTAGAAGATACCAAAGTTGTCGGCCTCCCGCTCTGTCATGGTGTACAACATAGTTAAGCCTGTCGGCACCAGCTGCAGCAAAAACACTTGTTTGAGAATCAGACCAGAACACAAGCAGCATCACGATAGTATTTGGCCTCTGGCTTGATTTTGTGACAATCCAGAGGGCCAACCCAACCCAGAAGGACAATCCAAAGGCGCCTGTGCTGCTGGACAACCTTGCAGTCTTTCAGGCCTGCAAATTGTCTTGTGGCATACTTGCATGATGTTACAGAATGCAGCACAACATGTGGATGCCAAGGGATGGGTATGGGTGCAGGAGGCGCAGTTTATATGAAAATATGGTAGTGCTAAGTGCAGACAGTCTGTTGAGGCATTGGCTTTCGGCCTGTCACAGTGAGATGTACAGAAATAGCTGGACGTACAGCATGCAGCTGAAGCAGGGAGTAAATTGGCATTGCAATGCACAGACAGTCCACCACAGCATTGGCCTTCAGGCTGGCTGTGAGCATGTGTACATACCAGCTGGGCACACAGCATGAAGCTGAAGTAGGGAGTGTCCTCCAGCGTCAAGCGGCGGATGAAGGCGGCGCAGTACATGGCATCCTCAGGCGTCATGACGCAGCGGGGCAGCAGGCAGTGGCCGATGAAGGCCGGAATGGTCTTGCTGTGGTCAGCGTCTGCCAGGAGGTGGTCCTTCCACTGCCTGAAGAGCTGCACACCCTCCCTGCGTCGTTCCTCCATCTTGGACTTCTCCCTCTCCAGCAGCCTGATCTGGTCCTGTGCACAGGGCAGACATGCAGTCAGGTGACATGCACAGACAGACAGACAGACAAGACAGACATACAGACAGACAGACAGACACACACAGACAGACGCTGAAATGGCCAGGTGGTGTAGGTCAATAGCATGGCAGAGTTTGGGTGAGGCAAGACAAAGGCAGGATGCAAACAGATGGTCAGAGCTACCTGCCTGGAGTTCCAGCAAATGGGCGTCTAGTACAGCTGAGCGATGGTGGTAATTTGTTGCATGTATGGGGATGTGTCATTCAGCATGAGTGTCAATGAAGACAGACACCACATCTGGGGATGCTCATGCGTAGAGTAACAATTGTAAGGTTGCTCACCTTCAGCATGTCCTGCTTGTTCTTGTAGTGCTTCAGCGCCAGCTTGCGGTCCTCAGAGGACGATATGTATTTAGGGTTTGAAACCATCTGCCCATACCCGCCTGCTATAGTAGCTGTGCCGCACATGACAGCCTCCTCCTCTGCGTCTTTCACTTCGCGCTGCAACAGCCGGATCTGCTTATCATACCTGCAACAAGACAATAAGTGTGGAGGTGAATGTACTGTGCTGTGTTATGATGTGTATGTATATGCGTTCTAATACCAGAGCAATGAACATGTATTATCCAAATCACAGATGTATCGACAGCGTGAGGATGCTGCCAATTTGACAAGCACAAGCATATTTGACAAACTTGCATGACGCGTTCAATCTTCAAGCTTGGCATGGACATTGACAAAGCCGGTGTGGTGTGACTAGAGGCAGCAGCAGCCAGCAGGCTTACTCAGGGGAGGCATTGCTGATGTCTGAGAAGGTGAGCCTCCAGAAGAGCAGATAGAACTGCTTGGTGAGGCCCTTCTTGGCATCTGAGGGCAAGGTTGCGTCCACAGCTTGCAGCAGATGGGACCATCGCACCTCACCAAAGGAAGTCTCTGCACAATGCTGCATGTCGTCAACAGTGCTACACCTTCACTGAAGATATAATGCTGCACGTACTGCACCGCTTGATCCTGATTACCACCAGATATGGCTGTGTCTGCAACCTTGCCTGATGCATGATGTACAACAAAGCATCGCTGATGTGCTTGTAGCCTCTGAGTAGAGGATGGGCAGCATGACATGTTGTGTGCAAAGTCAAAGCTTGCACAAGATTGTTGCCTCACCCTGTTCGACTTCCATAGGAGCTTGGTCTCCCTCGGGGATCTCCCCATCTTCTTCATCTTTGGCGGAGGGAGGGGCAGGAAATGGGACTCGGGACAGGACTGGGCGATAAAGCAGGAACGCCACTTCTGGCTCCAACCCATACTTCTCAGGGTCCAGCAGGTCTGCCAGGGGCGGCAATAGGTCCCGGTAGGTGACCTTGTCCAACGCCAGACGAAGGAAATCTGCGTACTGCATGACAGACACAGCTGAGTGGTAGACGCAGGAGCTCTGGCCTAAGAGCAAGAACGGATAGACAGCTACAGCTGCAGCATGTGCTTTGTCAGACAGACTGGGCAACATCCCTCCAGGCCCAGCCCCTCTTACTGCTGGTCATGCGCTTGAGGCCAAAGACCAGATGGGCATTAGATGCGATGACTGTCTTGCATGGGAGCGCAATTGAGGAACACAGCACTGTATGGTAGCTGCCAATTACAGAAGCAGCCCCGCTATACAGCTTGCGCAGAGGCTTGCCTGCACCAACAGCCTGTTGGCCTGGTCAAAGCGGTCACTCACAACCCTGATGCGGTCTTCTGGCCTCAGCGTTGGATCTACTTGACCGACGCCCCTGTCCTGACCAATGATGTGCAGGGCCCGGTTCTGTGCCAGAACCACAAAGAGTGGCACTGCCAGAGCACGCCCACTCTGTGTCTGCATACCACAAGGAGCTCAGTCAGTGCATCTCTTTTGTGCAAAGTCGCTGTGCCTCCAGTGACTGCATGATTGGGGATCCTTCACAGCCTTTGATGTGCTTGCAGGCTGACTTGAGTATACAATGGACAAGGGCAGGAGCAGTGACAGTGACAGCAAACTTCCTGAGCAACAGCAGGTTGCTTTGCAGGCAGTAAGTGTGGAGAAGAGCACACACAACAAATGCAAAGGTGCCTGGACTAAGCAGTTGTTCGGGAGACAGGGAATCTGCATGTTGTGAGTGGCATTTTCACAAGCCAGGTCAGACTCAATATAAAGAGCAAAGCCAGGATTCTGCTATGAGTGCTGTTTATAGGCAGGCAGTACTGACCGAAGTGAGAGCAGCACAGAGGCGCTCCATGCCCGCCTTGGCCACCTTGCTGCTGAGACGCACTTCCTTGCTGATGATCTTGACTGTCCTGAGCACATCCCCACCAGCCAGAGACGGCAGCTCAGTGTCACCCACATCCTCCAAAATGTGGACAGCCTGCAGCATGTCATGTGACAGATCGACCCCACTGGCATGCACCAAGCTGGATGGTGTGTACAACAGCAGGCTTGGAGCTGAGGAGAGGCTGCCATACAGACACATGGTTCAGACAGCAGCTACTATGGAGCCTACAGCAGAGCAATACCAAGAGCTAGGTTTGGAAATCTTGATGGCAAGCTAGCAGGCAGTCAAGTGATGCCAGCGATGCATGTGATGATGCAAGTTGCTCAGACTTTGTGGCAGGTGCAACAAGCCTGCAGTAGGTCAGTACACACAAGCAGCAGTAGGGCGATCTGAGCACTCACCGCACAGACATCTATCAGGTCTCCCAGGATGACGAAGACCTCGCTGTGGCTTTTCAAGCCAGCGTTGAGCACAAACTGCAAGGCAGCATGCACACACATCAACACTTGACCAGGCTTGCCATGCAGACTGCCCAGTGTGGACCTGCTTGACACAGATTGACATTACTGACCATGAATATGATGCCTGACGAGCACCAGCAGAGGCAGCCAAGAGTGTCAAAGCTGCAACAGTGATTTGCGATGCCAAAAGAAAAGGGTGTTGATCATAGTGCACCACAATTAACAAGACTTCAAGCTGAAATTGATGCTGCTATGGAGCAAATAGAAAGAGTCAAATACCTGCAGCAGTGCATGCAGCTCAATGCCGCCGATGTTGGCACGCTTGCTATCAGGCGTCAGCTTCCTGGCTGCCATTGCAGCAAATCTTGATGCAAACGCAAGGTGGTCCGAGATCAGGACTTCGTCAGGCTTGTACCTGCAGAACGCGATGCTACCTTTGCAGCCTGTTGGGCAAGGTAGTGATGCCAATGGTCATTGGACAAGCTGAAGGATCATGTAAGCCAACTTGAGACAAATTGGAGATGGAAAAGCATGCTGCGTAGACGCCAACGGAGCACCAAAAGTACATGTATCATTTGTAGCCAAAGATGACCAGATGCTACATGCTGGCATCTGTGGTGCTGCAAACATCCTGGCCAGGCAAACCCAGCACAGAGCTGAATTTGTGTGTTGCCACAGCTTCAAATCACAGTCATCAGATGCTGAGCAGGTTGGCTCAAGCACGTATCACAGAACATTGCTGATTACGACAAGCTGCTTTGCATTATGCGGCAAAATGGTATCAAAATGATGCAGGTGGACAAAGTCAGCGGCCTCTTACCTATTTGTAGCCTTTGTGAAGGTCCTGATGACGCGATATGTGATGATATCCAGCACAACATCAGACAAGTCCACCATGACATCTGTGAGACTGTCAATGTGAGTGCCATTGTTTTGCGCCTGCAGGAGAGCCACATGTGACACACATGCAGCCATATACCATATGACGCGCATTCACTTTGCGCGCATGCGATACCAACACGCACTAGTTCAGGCGGCTCTCACAGGAACAAAGGAGCAGCTGATCATGACGCTGGTGGCATGCCTGACTGTGTCTCAGATCAGCCAGCATCTCAGATGTCTCAGATTCTGACTGGTGGCTATAAAAGGTGCACTTCACATGGCAGATCAGCTAATGGCAAATGTATCATCAGCTCATTGGTAGGGTGGAAAGCAACAAGACAGTGAGAGCAGAAGGCAGCTCACATAGGCGACCAAGTACTCCGCCACAATGACAGGGTTGCAGTGAGAGACTTTGCCAAAATTGCGTGACAGCCCCCTGAACTGCTTCTCCTTGTCCTTCTTGCTGGCCGCTGTCTCAATCCTGCCAGAGTCCTTGTCAAAGCCCATTCGGCCGGCAATACGCTTCGTCAGACGATGCACATTGTCTGTAGCCGCCTTCAGGCAAATTGCATCCATGTTCTCGCCTGTTTTTGCGTTCAGCAGTCTCTGCAGCAGCAGAAAAGTAGTGTCTGGCGTATTAACACAATCCAGGGAAGATGGGTTAACTTGATTTGATTTGCTATAAGCACAGGGCTGACTCAGTCATGTCTGGAGCTGCAGAGTCAACAAGCCTGGAAGATTGTGTGAGGTGTTGCAGAGCAGACATAGTGGCCAAGCTGCTTTTTCATTGCCAAATGCAAGAGCTTGACAGACTCCTACATGCGTTGAGCCAATGTAGACCTGGCATGGGTTGTTCTGTTTCTGTGTATTGTGAGGTGTAAGACAAGCTTAGAACATGTAGCGTGCTGCCCACCAACTTTCTACTCGAACCTGTGACATGCTGTAGTGGCCTGCAGGCTTACCGAGGTGTCCTCATACAGCTCATAGCGCTTGCTGTAAGGCAGAAGCTCCAACAGAGACCACAGCTCTGCTGCAAAGAAGGGGTTTGGAGACATGAGTGACCTGCCAGGAATCAGACGCTGCACCAACTCACTGCACACCTGCATTGAAACAGGCTATAGGGGTGAGAATTCCAGGCAAGACTTGCTCTGTTGTGCTTGTCTATGGGTAAGTCACTGAAGACGCCAGGCTGAGGGTGAGACTTCCAC
>JAABUO010009440.1_pt1 | contig 10915 bp, 14 predicted proteins | sample 5559291 | NCBI WGS metagenome assembly JAABUO01 (sample SAMN10711878, study PRJNA513372) | rock metagenome | isolation source: Antarctica rocks | place: Antarctica: Victoria Land, Finger Mt sud | reverse complement strand
GGTCACCCTGATGACTTCTTGCAGCATTTTCAGGTAGGTATCACGAGCGTCTCTGCCGGAGCGGAATTGACCGGATTCCATGCAGAAGGAGGTGTCGAGGTTCATTCGCTCGTGCCTATTGATTTTGTTAGTTACTGCGAGCTCAGTCGGAGGGAGTCGAGTACTTGTAAGGGATCGTAGAGATATGTTGTGTGAAGTTGGCGATCCATTCCGCGGTTTCTGTGGTGGTGGCGGTGTGGTGGATTAAACAGCTGTTTATGACTTGCAATCGAAGTAGGGCGTCTTCGATCATGTCTTCGTCCACGTATTGATCTATGGGTTTTTTTCTTTTGGCTTGTTTATCGTTTCTAAAGCCATTCCCCTGGTTATCCTGATTCAGTACCGCAGCTTGATACGCTCTATTCCGGATCGTCTTGTTCTTCCGCATCCAAGCATTCAGCCCCTCGATTAAATAGATGGGCGTACAAGTTTCGAAATTGCTTTTGAACTTGAGCACATGCGCTTCCAAATCTTCGCCGTCAAAATCAGCTGGATCAGCGGAAGCCAGGGCCACAAATTCCTTGGCTGTCATCAAGCACATGACATGCATTCCATCCTGAATTACAGTCTTGTACAGTGGGTCCCAATGTCCTCTTTCTGCATTGTATACGCGATCAACTTTTCGCCTCCATTTAATAACGTTCGGTATGGGGCTTTGATATACATTTGTGTCAACGCCTAAATTCTTGAGAATCTCTCGCGTCTGTGTGTCGACGCTCTGACTATCGATTGACGCCGGCAAGTCTACGATTATCTCGGGTGTAGTGAGCTTCTTGTCCATTCTGGATCGATTGGCTTCGGCCAAGTCTGCGGCGATTTGCTTTTCCCGTGCTTTCTCCTCTTTGGCAAGCCGCTTTTTCTCCTTTTCATCTTCTTTCTCCTTAGTCTTGCGCGCTTTCTCGGCCGCCTTTGAAGCTTCCTTATCTTGCGCTTTTGCTGCTTTCTCATTTTCTGTGAGCTTCGGTTTCTTGGATGTTTTACTAGAAGCAGGTTTATCATGAACTATCGGAACAGTCTCGGCCCCATCTTCATCGTCGTCTGATTCCAGCAATGGTTTGGTGGCTTTAGCCTCTGCCTTACCGCCAGACTTCTTGCGATCGGCCGAAGTCTTTCTCTTGGAAGGAGCTTTGAGGCTTGCGATCAATGCTGCGGTTCGATCTGAAATTGGCACATGCTGCTGCAACGTTACTGAGCGTGGATCATCAGGAAACTCATCATCGGATTCATCACTCAATTGCGGAGGTGGGTTGAGGGATTTTCTAGGGCGACTAGTTGTACTCTTCTGATGGGGTGAAGAAGGGAAGATAATGAGGTCGGAGAGATCGATCCATTGATTCTTCTGCTTGACAACGGTTGTTAGTCGAGACGCCACTTTCGAAGGAGAATTATTGCCGCTGATATGAGACAGTTGAGGAAGAGGGATATTATTCGCGGTGCTCGGTGAGGGAGTCAGTTTCCGTTTTTTGGCCGGCTTATCTGTCCAGCCATCGAAATGAGCCTCGTCGTCAAGATCATCAGATAGAAACGCAAAATCTGTGCTTATTGGTTTTGCTTGGGCCTTCATCATCCCAGGACCTTGCTGAAGACCTGGGATTCGGGCAGGTGCTTCATCATCGGTGCTAAGGAGGTCGATCACTTCGTGACCAGACATATCCGCAATGCTCAATGTGCCCTCAACGCATAGCCCAATGCCTCCAGGGAAAGTAAACAAAACAGACCGGCTTCTACGCTCTGCTAGTACCTTGCCTAAGCCCTATAAAGCTGCCATGCTGAGGAAGTGAATCGCCAAGTGAAGCAAAATAAAGCACATCAAGCAAACCAAAGCAAAATAAAGCAAAACCAAATATGTGAAACAGACAGAAGCAAAGCAAGCGCAGCTATCTCATTTTGTGAGGCCCGAAACACTATTAATGTCCTTATTGAGGTACGGTTGTAGTTTCCCGTAGCCATGAAGACAAATTGGTGTGACGCGATTGACGCAATTGACGCGAGCCCGTTGGCACGTCAACCCGTGCAGCGGAGACATTCCGCTCCTCACCTATTTTGTCAAAATACATCTAGTTCTATATTCAGCGATACAATAAATTGCGACCGCCGTGAAACTTTCTTTCACTCGGCCGATGATGCTGAAGCTGCATTAAGGTCATCGCTTTTCCAGATCGTTGCTTGTATTTAAAGTGGAACAAATAATAGAAGCCGATTGTAGCGAGATTCAAAGAAAGGTGTTAAGGAGAGGTGAAAGACAGATAGGTGAAGAGGCAGGTATGGATGGTATTTCATGCGCTGAGAATAGCACCACGGCCGGCAGCCGAGGTAGGATCATCCGGTAGGCAGCCAGCCAACAAAAGGCAATTGAAGCCGAGTTCTAGGCATCCATTTCAGGCTCCTGCGTGCTGCGCCCGTGCACTGCCCCCAGGAGCTCACCTAGCTCAGGAACGGCTCAGGGCTGCTCACCCCCCAGCTCACCTTAAAGCAGCCGCTGCTCACCTTCGAGGCTAGAAGTAGAAGGGGGAAAATTGTTTCGTGATCATGTCTAGAGAGGTATGTATCGCATATTTGAAGATGTGATTGATTAGTGAATAACAATCACGGCATGCTATAAGAACACGGAATATGTTAGATAGTAAAAGCACTTTTTATTCTGTAAATCTAATTAAGTTATTTACTCCTTCTCTTCTTCCTCCTTCGCACGCTCTTCATACAGATCCGCGAGGGCCCGATGCGTCTCTGCCAGCCTCCGTAATGTACTGTTCGAACGGGCAGACGGACCTTCGCGAGAGGACGAGGCCGGTGAGGGACTAGGCGAGGCATCGGGGGCGTGACGGTGGCGGGGGCGAGAGGGGGTGCTCGATGGGCTGGCAGCGGAGGAGCCAGGAGCGGAGCCTGAAAACTGTCAGTAAGATCCGTAAATTCATATCGATTAAGAGATGTAGCTACATACGCAGAGAACAACGGGCACCCTCACTACCGTAATGACAGTTGGTACAGGAACCCCGTAGAGACCCAGGCACAATCACGCACGTCACACACGGACCCGCACCCCCCGCACAACTGATGCAGAAGGAGACCGCCACACGCCCACGGGTAAAGGCCAAAATGGCCTCATGGTTGACCGGCCGCCCCCAGTTAATTTCCGTGAGAGGCGTAATTCAACCTCCCGGACCCGCGGCAGCCTCAGCAAGCTAGTTATCGTGCCCGTAGTACGGGCAGGGAGGGTCTCCGCACGAACGGTGTTGGGATTAGGGGTGGGGATGGACCACGGAAGGACATTGACGGACAGAAATGCGGAGGAGCCAGGAGCAAGGGCGGAGCGAGGCTCAGGGCCGGGAACCGAGGGGCTAACGGAGGGGGAAACGGAGGAAACGGGGCCAGGGCGGACTATTCATATCAGTATGAAAAGACTCTATCGAGAGCTCACTTTCTACGTACCAGATGAACTTGCAATCGGGTTATTAGAAAAAGAAGCGGACGAGCAGCGACGATGAGAGAGGGATGGAAGAGGTTTATCACCTGTTAACCGGCTGTAAATTTTCCATTTCTAGTAGAATGTAGTCGTAATTAAATTTAATTCAGTATAACCCTGTACCACTGCTTTCGAACAGGACCTTCTTATGGTTTCAGCGGTTGGAGATCGATCACCATACCGTGCATATAAGGTTATGATTCAATAGGTGAGATCAAGATTGTTTCTTGACCTGCAGGCTGGCGACCACTATCTTTCCCCCGCAGCTTGTGTAACAACAATCAATATTTATCAATGCCTTCGACTTAATTCCCACATGAAGAAAGTGTAGTCAGAACACCAATACTGGCATTATGAAGGTAAGTATCGTTAATACTGTGACTTCAATAAAAACTCTTCTCGATTGTTTCGAGAACCTGCCGACCCATCCACCATCTCTGTACCTAGATCTTGAGGGTGTGAGGCTGTCCCGACATGGCTCTATTTCCATCATTCAAGTCTTCGTGTTACCTATAAAGCATATCTTTTTGATTGACATTCATATCCTGCAGAATGATGCATTTTACATACCCAACCTCTCTGGGACTACCTTGAAGTCGGTTTTTGAATCTGAATTGGTGCCGAAAGTCTTCTTTGATGTTCGAAACGACGCTGATGCCTTGTTCGCTCATTTTCGGATTTGTATGCAAGGGGTTTGTGACATCCAGCTCTTGGAGGTTGCGACTCGTTCTTATTCAAAAGAAAAAGTTGTTGGGCTTGCACAATGTATTGAGCGCAATACAGAACTTCCGGCCGAAGCTAAAAAGACTTGGAAAGCTACTAAAGAAAGTGGGCGAGCACTCTTTAGGTCTGAAGATAGCGGTTCATACGAAATCTTCAATATTCGGCCAATACGACAGGGAATCGTTGACTACTGTGCAAACGATGTTGTACACCTACCAGTATTATGGAACACATACTCCAGAAAGCTCTCCAAAGAATGGGCATCCCGAGTAGAAGAAGAGACCCATAATAGGTTACTGATGTCGCAGGCTGTTTCATATGAGCCTCATGGAAGGGACAAAATCTTGAGCCCGTGGGCTAGTACTGTGAAGTACAGCAGATCAAATCGTTCCAGAAATGGAAGGAAGGATTCGACAAGAAGTACAGAGAAGAAGCATGAGAGTCCTGCAGAGTTGGTTGCAAGGCAAGCAGCACAGAAAAAGGCAGGAAAGCAACCAGAAGCCAGGTTAGCTCATCCCTCGTCAGGAGGAGAGACGCATCTCCAGCGGCCAACGGAAAAAGCAGATCTCGAACCAGTTGAAGAAACTCGAGATCTCAGCAAGATATCCGAACATTTACCGGTGTGGACGGGTTTTTCATTTACACATCAGCCCGTATCAGCTGAGAATGCACGGACAATACTTTCCTCAAATTGGACCTGCCCGACCTGTCATCTTGAAATGCAAGAATCGCAAGAGCAGGACCACCTTCGCGGCAAAAAGCATGTTGCACGACTGAAGCAGGTCCAAATTGCGATGTCCGAATTATCCCTCAGGACCGGCACAGCTCAGGAGGAATCTCCACAAGCAAGCGCCACCACAGTCGAGAGCTTTAAGAAGGCAAGAGCCAAGTCAAAGTCCAAAGCTCAGCAAGACCGTCCGGGAAAAGCTAAAGCCAAACCAGCAAATAGTAGAAATCAGGTGCCTTTGGGATTCGCACCTCAACAAGCAGGAATTGTATACCCACCGGAGAGGGGGTTTATAGGGTTTGGTGGAAGCAGCCGTTCCCAAAGATCCTGGTATGGGGGAGGTTCATTCTCAGAGGCTGGGAATTACGGACTCTGTGATAAAGATTGCGGATGGTGTGGACACTGTATGGACGGGGTTGACGTTTAGGGTTGTGGATCTAATTGATTAGAAAATCTGGTTCATGTATGGATATGATGGAAGAGTTTGGTTCCTCTTTTCTCTCCTGAATCTCTTCTACTCCTTCTTCCGTTGAGGCATTCCACCATGAATGAGTGAGTGCTTAAATAAGGAAATCATATTGTCTCCACTCCTAAATCCATATACACCATCCGGCTTGAACATGATCTAGACATCTGAAAGTTCAGGATATAACTTGACAACATTGCTACGCAACAAGCTCCAAAACTGGAGAGTAAAGTTGGTAAACCAAAATCCACCTGTCATTAAGGTCAAGATAAATACCTCGCCCATGAGTACTACTATCAACGCCAAACAAAAACCAAAAAACATCTATGAGCAGAGTGGGGATCGACTATTCTACAGGTTAGCCTGTAAGCCCACGCAAATGCTCGACTCGAATCACTCACACCCACGCTCTTTCGAACTACGGATCGTTTGGAACTCTCGTGAGAGAGAACAAACCTAAACGTAGCGCCATAACCACTCGGCCATCTGCCCGTTTACTAGTGTACAATTGGTTAATTTCGCTATTACAATATATATAGCTTTCATTATTTTATATCTCACAGCTTCACACCATATAATCAACCTATACTCACCCACCACCCCTTCTCCAAATGTCCGCCCCCCGCTCCCAAACCCCCTCCGCCCCTCCTCCCATCGCCAAATCTTCCTTCCACCAACAACGCGACGCGCTCCTCTCCGAAGTCGCCATTGTTCGTTCCCCATCCAACAACAGCAAAGAGCGATGGTCAGGCCTGTGCGCGTGTGCTAACAGGCAGGTTATATCTTAGAGTTTCGAACAAGTTCTCCAGAACATCAATAAGTTGAATCGTTCGTTGGAGGGGGTTATTGCGGTATGTTTCCTTCCATCTCCCCTGCTGCCTACAGTTTTACTCCTACCATACAACCCCTGCCAAATTCCCATTGCTCCCCCCATCCAGCGACGTACGCACAAATTTATGGAGGATAGAGACTGATACTCTCCGCAGGTAGGCAATGAGTTCGGCGCTGTGGAAGCGCTGTGGAGTCAGTTTGAGGGGGTGATGGCTAAGGATGGAGAGGGTGAGGAAACGGAGGGGAAGGACGGTGGTGAGGAGGAAGAGGAAGGGGAGGAAGAAGAGGGAGATGAGGAGGATGGCGATACGGTTATCAAAGGGAAGGAGGGGGAGAGATGAGGAAGCATGGGAGTTGTGGAGAATGTTGGTGGACGGGAGTTTACGATCCGGTCTGTCTATGCACAAGATTATCAGGGATGAAAGTATGAGGCTTGGAGTGGTAGGGAGCAAGGGGATTTAACGATGGCCTAAGGTAGGAAAGACACTTTATCATTTCGTGATGAAAGGATTCGTGCTGAATTGTTTGGAGTCCATAGCCAATATTTGCTCGAAGCCAATTACCATGACACAGAAAGCCCAAAAAGCGATTTGTACGCCTGACTTCATGCCACCGACGCCAAACATATGTATGTCGATCCAAAGCTATCCCACCAGTGCTATGAGAAGTTGAAAGAAAAGAAAAAGGCCAGATTAAAGCCATGCAAGCGAAACATCATCCCTGGCCGTGGTGTTCGTACACATATTTCGATCGTAAAGATAGAGAAGTCGGAAGCAGAAACCGCATCGTACCGTCCCCAGACCATCACAATATTTTGCACGGTCTGCTCCTCCCCTTCTTTGGTTTTGCTGCTCCGGGCTTCTGCTGAAATGGCGACTGGGTCTGCTCGCGTGTCTCAATTTCTTGTCCGACAGCGGTATTGACAGCAAGCTCGAAGACTTCGTCTACGCCTTGCATTTCCTTGCTGCTGCATTCGACGTACACGGCGTTCATCCGTCTTGCGACCGATTGGCCTTGTTCTGGTGTTACGGGAGTGAGACCTTGGGTTTTGAGGAGATCGATGCAGGCACGCTTTGTGCGGAGATCTGATTTGAGGCCGATGAGGATGAGTGGTGTTGTGGGGCAGAAGTGGAGGACTTCGGGGTACCACTATGTGTTGAAATTAGGTGGGTTTCCCAGTAAGATCAAGAATAGAATGCTCACCTTGTCCATCACGTTCTCCAAGGAGTTTGGGCAGTCAATGGCGAAGCAAACGAAGAGAAGGTCGGTTTCAGGGTAGGAGAGCGGTCGAAGTCTATCGTACTCTTCTTGTCCTGCCGTGTCCCAGAGAGCCAGCTCAACTGTCTTGCCTGTAGGAGCATGGAGTGTATGCGTGATGTAGTTCTCAAAGACGGTGGGTACGTATTTCTACCGAGGGTCAGATGCTTGGTGGAAATAGTTGAGGTTAAAGAACTCACTTCTGGGAAATACCCTTGGCTGTAGCTAATTAGGAGGCAAGTCTTTCCACACCCGCCATCTCCAACAACAACGAATTTTTTTGAGTACGAAGGTGGCTGTGTCACATGTGTTTCTGCCGACTTGTTCGACGCGCTCGTTGTGGTGCTGACTGTGCCATTGCTCGTTCTCGCACTCTGATTTCTTACTGGCTTTCTTCGGGGAGAGACAGATCCAGGAGGTTGGCTCGGCTGTGCGCTCATCGTAGAGCCTCGGCGTCGTAGGAAGTCATAATTCTCCGTCGAGCTTTGGGCAGACATCTTGTAGTTGTGTGTGTAGATAGTAGTGACAAGGTGGAAGATGATGTGTTTGGATCCCAAGCAGTTATCTAGAGCACTCTTGAAAATATGCACAACGAGAGTATACTTTGTTCATGGAAGTGGAGTTTCAAGTGTGCAAAAAACGGACAAAATGTTTACCAATTTCAACGTTCACTGGGCAACACAAGGAGAAATTGGCCAGAAGTGGGCGGACAACGCTATGGATACTATCTAATCAGATCCGCTCGATATTCGACGCGCTTTGGGTACGGCTACTGCGAATTTGCGCAATCTTCTTTCACCAATGCTACTCCTCCGATGAGCGTCATTGTCAGTGGTAACGACAGACTCCCGCCGGCTTCAAAGGTGTGGCAGGACTCGTCGTCCACTCCTGCATTGCCCAAATCCAATACGAAACCGGATGCAGGACTTAGCAGCTTAGACCATTGTATGCTCTCGCTGCTATAGTACTGATCAATCTCTGACAACGTCGCTAGACAAGACCAGGCTGCCAATATGGCGGTATGTGCCACGTCAAAAGCTCCTCCCTCTCGTACGATGGGAGACTCCATATCTAGCAATAATGCAGAAGAGAATGCGCTCTCCTGCTCTCGATTCCTATTTTTCAATTACCGCGAATTTGGGGACGCACACATTCTTCATGATATTCTTGCCTATACTCTTTTGGTGCGGACAGACAAGTTTAGGCAGAGGGTACGTTATCTGGCTATGGTCTCTTCCAAAGACTATCATTGGCATACTAATGAAAAGAGTAGAATGGTTCACATACTAGCATCGGGCGTTTTCTTCAGCGGTTTTCTAAAGGACCTTCTATGTATTCCTCGCCCACTCTCCCCTCCTCTCAAGAGGATCACTATGTCTAGCTCTGCAGCTTTGGAATATGGGTTTCCGTCGACCCATTCTACCAACGCTGTGTCGGTAGCCGTATATACACTCTTTGCACTACATAGTTCTGATTCGACGGTCCACCCCCAAGTGAAATTAACCTTAGAGGTTATCTCATATTTCTACGCATTGTCAATTATCCTAGGACGTCTCTATTGCGGCATGCACGGCTTTTTGGATGTTATGATTGGCGGTTTACTGGGTGCCTCCCTTTCCGTGATCCAATGCGTATGTGGAGATAATTTTGATGACTGGATGGCTGCCGGTTCCTTAGAGGCGCCAATAATATTCGTCTTGATTATACTTGTTCTGGTACGGATCCATCCTGAGCCTGCGGACAACTGTCCATGTTTTGATGACAGCATTGCCTTTGCGGGGGTAATGATCGGGGTTGAACTGGGTGTTTGGCACTATGCGACGAGCGGTTACGCCTGGGATCTTCCAGTGCCAGCGACTACGCCTTTTCAGGTCAAGGCTCTGGGTTGGCCTAAAACTCTTGGGCGCATTGTTATCGGAGTCTTGACAATATTTGCATGGAGAGAAGTCATGAAGCCAACAATGCTGCGGTCGCTTCCACCAATCTTCCGTATCGTTGAAAGACTCGGTTTGACTCTGCCGAGAAGGTTTTTCGTGCGAGCTTCGTATGTCCCGGGTTTGCACTAGTCTAAGTGTACTTGCTAATTGTTTTCGCTTCAGACAATACCAGAATGTACCGAATCAAAAGGACGATAATGTCATTCCTTCTTTTTCCGAAATACCTTCTTTAATAACATCAATTCGCCACCCTCGAAGAAGTCGTTCGGTATCGATCGGACCTCAGTCCGAAGCTGATGCCTACGAGACCTTAGCTTACCGCGAAAGACGTCGGAAAAAAAGCATGTCCTCTACAGCCGCTGCAACTCCGGTCTTACATGAAAAAGCTGAAGGTGATGAAAACCAGCCTGGCTACTTCTGCATGCTACCGACACCAGGCTCTTCAGCTATCAACGGGTACCACAAGATGCCAGAATCTGAGACGGCTTTATATACCCCATTGACTCCTGGCTACATATTGAATGCAAAGCATACTTCAACTCGTCATTCCAGCGATGATCGACGACAGTACGAAAAGGAAGAGACAGAGATGTTCTCGAAGCTCGAAAAGCCTAGAGTACGCTATGATGTTGAAGTTATCACTAAGCTTGTTGTATACACAGGTATGACCTAACGGCTCTCATGAATAGCTGACATCCTCAATACTAATTGGTGGATTTAGGTATTGCTTGGATTGCAGTTGAAGGCAATCCTATCTTGTTCGAGCTCATTGGACTTGGACTAGGCAAACGGCCCGGTTGATAACCCTTAGGTGATTGATTTAGCGACTGGCTTCAACGAGCTTAAGAGAAGCTAGGTTGCTATCTCTTATAGTCTTGGCCGTTCGTTTTGCCCAGCTACTCAAATCCATCAAGGCACTGGAAGTCTAGACCGTATACAAAGCCAACGTGACTAGGAGGATGCGCTTCCAATACTCTAAACCGATACCGCAAGACACAGATGCAAGGCTCTCACGTATCCTTGCGAGATTACGGCTCAATGGACTCTGCCCACGGTATCCATGGTCGATTCGCCAGGCTGTCCAATTAACTACAAGATGACAGTGGATGGAGTTCAGTGACCGTCAAGTAACTTGCGGATGGTGCTCATGCAACTTGATTGAAGTGGAATTATGGACCTATCAGCAGGATTTCTGGAGATCTTTGGGGCACGAAGATCTTCTACGAAGGGTCACAAGCATCTGATGCTTGTGCTACGGGCCTAGATCGCTACACAGGAAAGGTAAGTCAAAGACAACTCGCTTCTGCTTCTACCACTCCTGACCACTGTGGCTAAAGGTTGGACGCTCCTCGAACCTTGAGGGAACTACAGGGGCCACGTGCGGAAAAGCGCAAGAGTACACCCTGCGTACTCGGAGCACCGATCGTGGGCCTCATATGCGAACTTGCCGTATCTCTTATTCCATCATCATT
>JAABUO010009439.1_pt1 | contig 10916 bp, 15 predicted proteins | sample 5559291 | NCBI WGS metagenome assembly JAABUO01 (sample SAMN10711878, study PRJNA513372) | rock metagenome | isolation source: Antarctica rocks | place: Antarctica: Victoria Land, Finger Mt sud | reverse complement strand
TCAGCCCACGCCCGCACCTCGGCCACACACAAATCATCACCCATCCCCAAGACGATCCGGGAACGAGTCCCCTCACCAGCGTAGACACACCGACAAGACCAAAATAAACGCAACTGTAGTACTAGGTGCTCGTTGGGGTCAGCGCGACAACCGGGATCACGCGCTTGGTCTTCTGCTGGTAGCCGGCGAACCCCGGGTAGAGCTGTGCCTGGTCCTGGAACCGGGCGTCGCGTTCCTGTCCCGTGAGCTGTTCAGCGTGTACGTCCAAGACGAGGTCTCCGACTTCGATCTGGGTGTCAGGGTGGGCGAGCAGGTTGTGGTACCAGTCCGGGTTGCGGTCGGAACCGGCCTTGGAGCCGAATACGAGGTACCGGCCCTGGTCCGAGAGGTACATCATGGGATTGACCCGGGCCAGGCTGCTGCGGGCGCCGACCGTGTGCAAGAGCAACAGCGGGGCCCCGGCGAACGGGCCGCCGACCTTCCCGTGATTGGCGCGGAACTCCGCGATCGTGCGGGTATTGAAGTCGCTGGGCATGGTTATAGGTGTGTCCTTTGAATGGGAAGCCGGTGCGCCTGCGGCAGGTCTGTCAACGCGGCGGTCCGACAATGACGTTTCCGAACAGTTCGGAGGCCTCCTGCATGAGCGGGAGGGGGATCTCGAAGCCGTCCGGGCGCGGTGTGCTCCGGTCTCGGCCGGCGTGCCGGAACATTCCTTCGATCCCGGCTGGGGTACAGATCATCAGCAAGTCGGCGGTCGCCGAGGTGATCCGGTAGGAGTGCGGGATGTTGCGTGGCAGGTAGACGATGCCGCCTTCGCGCAGTTCGGTCTCCTGGTCGTCGCACCAGATCAGGGCGGTCCCGGAGATCAGCATGAACACCTCGTCCTCACGGGTGTGCAGGTGGTAGGGCGGGGCTTCCCCTCGCTTGACGTCGAAGCGGCCCACGGTGAGTTGTCCGTCGGTCGCCTGCCTGTCAAGCAGCAGCGACAAGGGTGCCGCCGTCGAGCCATTCCAGTTGCTGCTGCTGTTCGGGCTGAGCCAGGTACGCGATGCTCATCGGTTCTCCTTGTTTCGCGGTGGGGTCCAAATGATGCGCTTCGCGCAAGGGGCGTAGGCGCTTCCGCGTGTCAGGCGAGGAAGGCTACGAGCTGTTCAAGGAGCTCCGCGGGCTTCTCCTCGGGAACGAAGTGGCCACTGCCGCCGATAACCGCTGTCTGCACGCATGGAGCGGCCGCCCGAAGGGTGTCACCCAGCCGGGTTCCGACTGCGAACTCGCCGCCGATGGCCAGTACCGGTATGTCCAGTCGTCCGCCTTCGTCGGCCCACCCCCGGTTGACCCGACCGTCTGCCAGCAGCGTCCGGTAGTGGCTGAACCCGGCGCTGAGCGACTCACGGCCGGTGTAGGCGGTGGTGACGGCGTCGAGCTCGCTCGCGGTGGCCGCTCCGCCGTCCGCGGACAGCGTCCGGAACCACCACTCGAAGAAGCGGTCCTCCCGGCCCTCGATGAGCAATTCGGCCACTTCCGGTGCCATGAAGAACCCGAAGTGCCACCTGCCGCCCTTAGCGGAATCCATCGCCGACTCCAGTCCGAATCCAGGGACGGCCAGCTCGATCAAGCAGAGTCGCTGGACATCAGTTGGTGTCTGCCTGGCGAAGGAGAACGCCACCATCCCTCCCAGGTCGTGGCCGATGATCCGGACCTTCGGGCCCAGGTCGAGGCTCGCCAGCAGCTGGCGCATGTCCTCGGCTTGGTTGTCCTTGTCGTAACCGCTTGCCGCGCGCTGCGACTGGCCGAGCCCGCGCAAGTCCGGGGCGACGACCGTGTATCCCTGCGACGCCAGCGGTTCCAGCAGGTGCAACCACGCGCGCGAGGTCTGGGGCCAGCCGTGCAGTAGCAGGACTGGCGGCCCACTGCCTCCGATGAGGTAGCTGAGCCCGGCGCCGTTCACATCGGCGGTCCGGCGTTCGAAGCCCGGAGAAAGTACTTCGGCGGCGGTCGTCGCGATGGGGGCGGTCACTGATTTTTTCCTTCAGAGTTGAGGTGCGGGGGCGATGAGGCGGACGGGTCGACCACCACCAACGGCTCCTTCGGTGCGGTGCCGTTGGTGGTGGACGGTCGGATCGCTGTCACGGTCTGGTAGGTACTGTGTCAGTTCGGGATGAGTGCGCCGACAATTGGGATGAGCGCTTGGCCGGTTTCAGAGGCCCAGTTTCGGGCCAGCTCGGTCAGGATCATGTTTGTGCTGGTGATGCCGGCTCCGGCGAGTTCCATGCGTCGAAGGGCCACGTCATCGGCGGATTTGCTCATTGAGCCGCCGGCGTCGGCGACGACTTGGACCCGGTAACCCTGCTCGAGGGCGGTGAGGGTCGGGTAGACGGTGCAGACATCGTTGGTGACGCCGGCGATGATGAGGTTGCGGCGGCCGGTGGCCGTAACGGCGGCGGCAAAGTTCGGGTCGTCCATGGCGTTGACGGCGCCGACCCGCTGGATGCGGGCCGCGTAGGCCGCGGGCGCGATCTCTGCGAACTCGGGTTGCAACGGGCCCTGCTGCTGGTCCTCTAGGGAACTGGTGAGAACGAGCGGTAGACCCAGGGCGGTGGCGGCCTTCGCCAGCGCCAAAGCGTTAGCTTTCATCTCCTGGTGGTCGGTAGAGCGGACCCAGCTCATCGTGCCGATCTGGTGGTCGATCAGCAGGACAGCGGTGTCCTCGGGGGTGAACAATGGTTCGGTCATCGTGTGCTCCTTGTTTCAATGGGCGGGCTCGGCGACTGCCAGGCCCGTGGCCCGGGGCCTTCGTGGGGTAGTGCGGCTAAATGACTGTCGCGCGGACGAGCTGCTCGCGCGCGGTGTCGGCGATGGACGTTGCAGGGTGTCCGCTGAGGGCTGCAACGTCGTCGTTGACCTCTGCGGAGGCCTGCTGGCAGATCGCTAGCAGGTCCGCGATCCACCAGTCGGGTCGGCCGGCGGCACGCAGTTCGCGCCACGCGCGGTCCGGCTCGACGTAGTCGACGCTGATGGGGGTGCCCAAGGCAGTGGAGATTGCCGCCGCCGCCTCGTCCGTGGTGATCGTGACCGGTCCTGTGGGCACGACAATCTGGCCCGACAGTGGCGCTGTGGTCAGCAGGGCTGCGGCGACGTCCGCGATGTCCGCTCCGACGGAGCGGCCGGGTGGGATGTAGGTGATCAGCGTCCCGGCCCGGAGCGTGGTCTCGTCCAGCAGCAGGTTCTGCTGAAAGTACTGTGGGCGCAGCACCGCGTGCGGCAGGCCGGACTCCTGCAGGGCCAGTTCGCCGTCCCAGTGCCAGCGGCCCATGTTCCAGCCGGAGTTGGCGCCTGTGTCGTACGCGGACAGTTTCACGACCCGTGAGACACCGCTGTTCACGGCCGCGTCGACCTGAGTGCGCTGCCACTCCACCTGACGTTCGCTGGGCGGTGACATCAGGAAGTAGGCGTCGGCTCCAGTGGCCGCCGCTTCGATGGCCGCCCGGTCGCTGAAGCTAGCGATTGTTACTTCCAGGCCCTTACGTGCCGGCCAGGGAGGCGTTTCGCCGGGGCCGATGACAGCTCTTACGTCGTGGCCGCCGGTGACGAGCTGGGCGACGATCCGACCGCCGACGTTCCCGGTCGCGCCCGTGACTGTGATCTTCATTTGCTTCTCCAGATGTTGTATGTACGTCCGTGGCGACCAGCCAGGCCGGCACGTGCCGAATTGGCTGTGCGCTGGCGGCCGTCCTCGGCCGAGCGGGGTGCGTCGCTCCGGTCGGAGCGGAGCTCAGTGCATGTACATGCCGCCGTCGACGTTGAGGGTCTGGCCGGTCAGGAACACGGCATCGTCGGAGGCCAGGAAGAACACCGGGCCGACGAGGTCCTCGGGGGTCTCGTCGCGGTGCAGTGCCCGGCCCTCGCGCTGGGACTGCAACAGCGCCGGGGGGAAGGTGTCTCGGACGGCTTGGGTGACGGTGAGGCCGGGGGTGACGTTGTTAACGGTGATGCCGTAATTGCCGACCTCCCGGGCCAGGCTGCGGGTGAACCCTATGACGCCGGCTTTCGCCGCGACGTAGTGGACCTGTCCCGGAACGCCGGGGAAAATTGATGCAGAGCTGAAGTTGATGATGCGGCCCCAGCCGTTGTCCTTCATGAGCGGGAGCAGTGTCTGAGTCATCAGGAACGTGCCGGTCAGGTTGATGTCGATGACGTCGCGCCACTGCTTGGTGGTCATGTCCTCGAAACCGACGATCGGGAAGTAGCCGGCGCAGTTGATCAGAACGTCGAGGCGTCCGTGCTGGTCGTTGACATGCTTAGCGAGCCGGGTGACATCGGCTTCGGAGGAGATGTCGCCCGCGGCGGTGGTGACTGCCGCGTCCGCCGGCCACTTGCTGCGCCAGGCATCGAGGGTTTCCTGGCGCGTGTCGGTCGCGATGACAGTGTCTTCGTTGGCGAGGAAACGCTCGACCAGGACGGTGCCGACGCCACCGGCTGCGCCGGTAATGAGGACGACTCGGTTGCTGTTCATGGAGCTCCATTTGGGGATGTGAGTGTGGGCTGAGGGGTGGTTTTACCTAGCCGATGCCTACGTGGCGGGTGGCGGTGCCGCGCTCAAGGTCGGGTAGTCGGTGTAGCCGCGCTCATCGCCCCCGTAGAAGGAGGTTGGGTCCGGGGTGTTCAAGGGCGCTCCGGTCTTGATGCGGTCGACCAGGTCCGGGTTGGCCAAGGTCAGACTGCCGAGGGTGATGACGTCGGCGAGGCCGCTGTCGAGGTCGCGGATGCGGGTCTCCAGATCGGCACCTCCGCGGTTCAGCAGCAGCGTTGCGGGCCAGGCGGCGCGCAACTCTGCGAGCAGGTCGTCGTCCTTGGACATGACGTGCAGGTAGGCCAGGTTCAGCGGTGCTAGAGCAGTGACCAGCGCACGGTAGAGCTCCGGGGTGTCGTGTTCGGTGATGTCGTTTATCGGGTTTGCAGGAGAGATGCGAATGCCGGTGCGTCCGCCGCCGATCTCGTCCGCGACGGCGTGAGCGACCTCGACCACAAGCCGGATTCGGTTGTCGATGGACCCGCCGTACTGGTCGGTGCGCTGGTTGGCGTTGCTGGACAGAAACTGCTGAAGCAGGTAGCCGTTCGCGCCGTGGATCTCCACGCCGTCCGCGCCCGCCGCAATGGCCGACTTGGCGGCGTGCCGGAACTCGTCCACGATCGCTACGGCCTCCTCCGTGCTGAGGGCGCGCGGCTCCGGGATGGCCTGCATCCCTGCTGCGGTGAACATCGGGGCGGCTGGTGTGACGGCGGAGGGGCCGACGGGTTGCCGGCCGTGGGGGGTGTTGTCCGGGTGGGAGACCCGTCCGACGTGCATGAGCTGGATGACGATCTGGCCACCGGCCTCGTGGACGGCGTCGGTCACCTGCCGCCAGCCCTCGATCTGCTCGTCGGTGTAGATGCCCGGGGTGAGCAGGTAACCCTGGCCGTCGGCAGAGGGCTGGGTGCCTTCGGTAATGATCAGGGCCGTGGACGCGCGCTGCGCGTAGTAGGTGACGTTCAGCTCGGTCGGCACACCGTCGGGGCGGGACCGGTCACGGGTCATGGGGGCCATCGCCAGGCGGTGGCCCAGCGTGAGGTCCCCGACGTTGATGGGGTCCCACAGAGCGGATGTTCCAGTCTGGCTGTTGGGGTGCTCGGAGAGGGTCGTCATGATCGTCCTTACTTGGGGTCGGCGGTGCGAGGGGTTGGGTTAGAGGTCTTTGAGAACACAGACGCGGTCAGCGTTCGCGCGCTGGAGGTAGGCGCCGCCGTCAGCAGGTTCCCGGGTGCCAGCTCGAACTCGGCGGTGGCGCCGTCGGCGTTGAGAGGCAGAAACGCGACCACGGCGTCTCCCACCTCGATGCCGGTCACGCCCGATCTGCTCTGGGCGACGGTGCCGGCCACGTCGATGCCGGGGGTATGAGGCAGGTCAACAGCGAAGGCCGACTGCAGATAGCCGGCACGCATGGCCGCGTCGATCGGGTTGAACGAGGTCGCTACGACCTTGACCAGGACCTCTTCGTGGCCGGGCGTCGGTGTCTCGGTGTCCTCGATGCGCAGGACCTGATCGGTGCCGTACTCGTGGTAGCGAACTGCCTTCATTGGATTCCTTCCGCGAACCTCGGATGACGCCGAGGCCACCTGTGTGCTTCGAATCCGAAGCATAAAACAAACCTAGCACTGCTTCGAGTTCGCAACAACCCTGGAGCTGTGACTCGCTCAGACGTAGGTGACCTGGCCCACGACACAGCACGAACCCTCCGGGTCTGCGCGGCATGACGCGTCGACCTCGTCCCGCGGGTACCACAGTGCGGCCCCAAATCCGGGTCCGTGCACCATCCAGGCCTTGTCTGTGTCCAGCAGGGCTCGGCCGCCGAGCACGGCACGTACGCGCCGCGGGTAAGGCTCGGCGTAGGCCGCGCCGCGCGGAAGTTCGCCGGCCGACAGCACGCCACGGCTGCCGGTGGAGAAGGGGCCTAGGCCGATGGTCAGTGACACGTGGGGCTCCGATCGAGAGGGTGATTGCTCGCATCTGGCGCCAGCTGTCCTGGTCGTTTGGAGGCGACCGCGGGGTTGATTTCCACGGCAGGCTCGTTCGGGCGCCCGTGCCGTGTAGGTGGCAGGGTGCCCGGCGGGTTGCCTCTGTCGGCCCGGCTGGGGTCTAGCCGACGCCCGCGAGCTCTTCGATGTACTGGGCGACGGTCCTGGGCTCACGGCCCAGGGCGGCGCGCAGGACAAGCGGGTTGCCGCCAAGGAAGCCGTGCCCGTTGTAGTGCTCCATCATCCGCGTCAACCCTTCACGCATCGGCCCCGCAGGCATCTGCCGGGCGGCCTCAGCCGGAGACGACTCGTCGGCCTGCACAGGCCGCCCGAGGGCATGCGCCATGACGTCGGCCAGATCGGTGCGGTCGAAGGGGACCGCCGACCATCAATGGCTAACCTCTAGCCAGCTCCCCTGGTCGGGGTACACAGTGCTCGTCATTTCGGGGCGGGGGCGGTGCCCGGGGTGCGCGGCCTTCATGGCGCGCCGTTCCCGAAGGCTGTTTCCTAACCTGAGTTCTGACGCCACCGCGTTCCCGACCATCTGCCCAGCCCCCGGCTAGGACTTCGCAGATGGGGCAGAGCGCCAATAACCCGGGGGCACAGGTCGCCTACATGCAGCCCGCGGTAGCAGTCGGCGCCGCCGCGAGCCAACCCGCTCGTCGCGCGCGCCGCGCTCGCGGCCAACCCCGGACGCCAGCGTCGCTCGACTCGGCATGTACCCGCGGCGCCCCGTAGACATTGCGGTTGCTCGTGACGGTGGGGATCTGCTTAGTCAGGACCTCGTCGGCCACCGCCCGCGGCGAGTTTAGGCGACCGAGCCAGGCGTAGAAAGCCGACTGGGACACTTGCAGCAGCCGGCACAGCGTGGACATGTCGTAGTGCGCCTTCCCCGCGGGGTCAACGTCGAGATCACCGCCCGGGACGCCATAACCGCCCCGCTCCGCACCAAGCGGGAAGCTGCCCCAACCGCAACACCATCGCCAGGATCGACCTGGGCGCCAGCAGCATCCTGCCGCCGACCCAGGCTACCTCACCAGCCTGCAGTGCTGATCGAGGAGCACCTTTCAGGTGATAAAGAATATTGGGTTGTACCCGTCTGTCCACGTCGACACGGCCGGCGCCCCGACGCGGACGGCGAGCACGGTGGCCGGCCAACTCCCAGGACAGGTGACGCGAGCCATAGGGTGAAGTGTGGCCAGACAACCGATGGCTGCGTCAAGTAGGGAGGCTCATGGAAACCGATCGCGTCGTCATCATCACCGGAGCCGCCGGCGGAGTCGGATCGGTGCTCGTCGAGCGTTTCCTCGCCAATGACGACACCGTGCTTGCTAGCGACACCAAGCAGGAGGTGCTGGACGTGTGGCGTCCAGGGTTCGCCGACGCGGCGCCTGTCGACCTTCGCAGGCGACATCTCGTCCGAGCAGGACACCGGGCCCTTGCGGCAGTAGTTAGCCAGCGCCACGGTCGAGTGGACGTGCTCATCAACTGCGCCGGGTACTTCCCGGTCGTGTCGTTCGAGGAGATGTCGGTTGCCGACTGGCGCACCGTCATCGACGTCAACCTCACTGGGTCGTTCCTGACCACGCGGGCCGTGCCGCCGCTCATGAAGGACCGCGGCTGGGGCGCGTCGTGAACTTCGACTCCGGATCGGTCCATGACGGCACCCGCGGGCAGACGCACTACGTCGCCGCCAAGGCCGGCATCGTCGGCTTCACCCGGTCGCTGGCCCGCGAGATCGGCGGGTACGGCATCACCGTGAATGTCATCACCCCGGGCCTCACAGTGACTAAGGCCGTGCGCGACCACTTCCCGCCGGCACTGCTTGAGGCGCAGGTCGAGCGCCGGGCGATCCGCCGCGAGGAGACCCCCGAGGACCTCGTGGGACCCGTGTTTCTCCTCGCCTCACCCGACGCGGACTTCGTCTCCGGGCAGACGCTGAACGTCGACGGCGGCACCTTCATGATCTGACCGGTCGGTGGGGCGCGTTCCACCCGGCACCAACGAAGAAAACGAAGAAAAGGTTGTGCGTTGTGGCCCAGAGCCTGAACGTCGTCGTACCCCCGTTCCACGTCCAATCAACCGCCGCCGAGAGTCGTGACGGCTTCCCCTACTTCCCGCACCACGACTCGGTGTCGGCCCTCTGGACGCAGAAATGGCGTCCATCCTGCGCCGCGGGTATCTATCCGTTCGCGGATGGCGAGGTGCAGGACTTCGACCCGATATTCGCCGAGCTCGTCCGACGCTCCCACGACGACCCGAGCTTCCTCAACCGGCCGGAGGACTACGCGGCCGCGTTCATGCCGACAGCCGAAAACCTCGCGCGGCTCGGCGACCGAGCGGTCGAGGCAGGCAACCGCGCCGAAGCGCGCGACCTCTACCTCCGTGCCGCCGCCGTCTACCGCATAGCCCGGTTCCCCATCAACCGGTCGCCCACGACCCGGCAGGCGTGGCAGCGAGGCCTGGCAGCCTACGAGAAAGCGGCTCCACTGCTCGACCCGCCCAGCGTTACGATAAGTATCCCCTTCACCCACGCAGACACAGCAGCCGGCGACACGGACGCCGATATCGCGGCGTACCTGCGTCTACCCAACGGGACGAGACCCGAGTCGGGCTGGCCCGTGCTGCTGTTCATCTGCGGGCTGGACGCGTACCGGACCGACATCACCCAGCGGACCCAGCAGCACCTCGACCGTGGCTACGCGACCCTCAGCTTCGAGATCCCCGGCACCGGTGACTGTCCCGCCGCCCCTGGGGACCCGATGTCGCCGGACCGGCTCATGAGCAGCATCATCGGCTGGGTCGTCGACAGCGCGACGCGACACGGGTTCGACGTCGCCAAGATCCTCGCCCGGGGCATCAGCACCGGTGGCTACTACGCGTTCCGGGTCGCGCACACCCACGCCAGCGAGCTCTTCGCCGTCGTGGCACAGGGAGGCGGGAGCCACCACATGTTCAACGCCCGGTGGATTCGGGCCCAGAACCAGATGGAGTACCCGTTCGCCCTCGCCGACGCGCTCGCCCATAAGTTCGGCTACCGCGAAGCCGACCTGGTAGATCCCGTCTCCCGCTACGCGGCCGAGGCACACAAGTTCAGCCTGGTCGAGTCCGGCCTGCTCGACCAGCCCAGCTGCAAGCTGCTCGTGATCAACGGCCTCGAGGACTCGATCTTCCCGATTGAGGACAGCTTCATAGTTGCTGCACAGGGAGGCCAGAAGGATCTTTTGGCCCGCGGCGACCGTCGCCACATGGGGAACCCAGGAGCCGACGAGATCCTCCACCTGTGGCTGGCGGACGCGGTCGCGGGCAGGCCGTAACACCCGCTTCTAACGGGCTCTTCGTCCTGATCCGTGGGTGGGTCAGGATCGGGTAGCGGTGTTCGGCCGGGTAGTTCGGGGCGGAGGCCGCCGAGGGCGAGCATGGCGAGGGCGATGAGGGCGTGGGGGGAGGTGAAGCCGAACGCCATTCGCTGCAGCAGTTAGATCTTGGTGGACTCGATCAGCGCATTCGACAGGTCGTGGGTGAGGGCGGCGTCGATGGCGGCGTGGTGCCTACGGACCTTTCGGCCGAGCGCGACGAAGGCTGGGGTCCGACTGCGGGCGGCCCAGCCCAGCCACCGGTCCAGGTCTGGTCGGCTGGGCGGTTACCGGGGTCGTCGTGGCCGCGGTGACGTTGCGCCGTCGGGACGCCTGACCGCCAGGCTCGCCGCGTCCGAGACCAGCGCCCGCGCGGCACGGGCACCGTGGAGGTCACGGGGAACCATGAGCCCTGCTGGTCCACTGGCGCAGCCGTGGGCGCACGCCCAGCACCACTGCGGTGATCATGGCTCCGATCGCTGCGAGCCCGACGACGCGAACGACGCCGCCGAGCGCGGCGGACGGCGACCACGGCTGGGGTGCGATGTCCGCGGGCGCCCTGCTGACCACGGTGTCGAGGAGCTCGAGGCCGCCGATGACCACCGCCGCCGCGAGCAGGATCCAGGCCGAGGCGCGCAGGCTCGTCGACAGGACACCGTCGCCGCCCCTCATGCGGGTGCCCCTGCGGTGCTCCGGCGGCGCAGCACGTTGCGGCGCATCCACCGCCAGTGCAGGGCGAGGTGGGCGGCGACGAGCGGGACGATCAGCGTCGCGGACGCGGAGTGCACGCTGACCCAGAAGTCGTGCGGCGCAACGTCGAGACCGAGCGAGGGCAGCAGGTCGACGCTGATGACGAAGCCGGAGTATAGGGCCGTGACCATCACGACGAACAGGAGCACGTCCAGGGTCCGGTTGGTCCGCGGCCGCCCCCGCGGCCGGGCGCCCCGCCGGAGCACGGTGGTGATCCACGGCCACGACGTGACGAGGTGGCCGAGGAAGATGGGGATG
>JAABUO010009434.1_pt1 | contig 10918 bp, 13 predicted proteins | sample 5559291 | NCBI WGS metagenome assembly JAABUO01 (sample SAMN10711878, study PRJNA513372) | rock metagenome | isolation source: Antarctica rocks | place: Antarctica: Victoria Land, Finger Mt sud | reverse complement strand
AATCACCGACGCGCTACTGGTCACCTGTCCTCACCAGGTATGGTGTCACCCTCGTCATGCACTTGCACAAGCTGTCTTTGCATGGCCCTGGCAGAGTGCCATTTCGACCTTTGCAGAATGCAGCTCAGCTCTCTGGGTACTCACCTTCCAGATCTCCAGGTGCTCACTGTTGTTGTACAAGCACAGTACCCAGTACAAGCACAAGGGCCCACGGCTCAATTTCAGCCAACTATGCAAGAAAGAGCTAATGTGTTCAGTCGCACCAGGTTGCTGCAGCAGGATACAGCTGCCTGTACATGACGATGAGAAGTGGTTGGAATGCATGCAGGCGTTCAGGCCGCTGGTATGGGTTCTGGCCCTCTTCCATGCTGTTGTCCAAGAACGGCGTAAGTATGGCAAGCTGGGGTGGAATGTACCGTACGACTTCAACGAGACAGATTTCCGAATAAGCATGGCCCTCATCGCCACCTATCTCACCAAGGTATCGCACACACTCACGACAGAGCTATGTTGTGTCTGTCCATCATTGGATTCTGCTCTTGCTGCAAGCCCTGCATGCTCTGCACTGGCTGGCAGAAAAGAAAAGACTACACCTTTTGGTGTCAACTTATTGAGAAGCAAAGTACTATACTGGGCTGCCCATCGCACTGGCTGGCGCATTGCCACTGCACTCGCAACAAGCTGCTGCACTCTGTGAAAGCAGTGATGCTGCGACTACCATCAACAAGTCAAGATATGCATGCAGGCATATGAGAATGGGGATGATGGGCTGCCTTGGGGCACCTTGAGGTATCTCATAGGAGAGGCTATGTATGGTGGGCGTGTCTCAGACAGCTTTGACCGCCGCATCCTGATTACCTACCTGGATGAGTACCTGGGAGACTTTCTGTTTGATGCTTTCCAGCCCTTCTACTTCTTCAAGAATGACAGCGTGGAGTACAAGTGAGCTGCTGACTGTTGTGCCTATGTTCAAAGCCTTTCCAGCAGCAGCTGCATGTGAGGGCAGCAACGCAAAGCAAGGTGTCTGCATTATTGGAACTCACCCTGCTTGATGTTACTGTTGCATCGAGTCAGTAACTTCACCATAAAAGACAATGGCCAGTGGTACATGTGTCAGGAGGGCAGAATGCAGTGCAGCTTGCATAGCAGGGCATGTATATGCTGCAGCGCAGCATAAGTGCCTACATCATGCACTATATTCCCACTTCTCTGATGCTTCAGGATTCCTGAGCTGGGAGACCGGATTAGCTATGTGGCTGCCATTGAGGCTCTACCCCTGGTGCAAACACCGGAGGTGTTTGGCTTGCATGCCAATGCTGACATCTCATACTACACCAGTGCCACCAAGGCCCTGTGGCGCAATCTGGTATGCTGCATGCATATGTGCTTCAATGCCATGCCTCTGCCTGATGAACTGCATCATGCAGCTCAAGTCATGCTGCCGTGTGGATGCTGTCGAGCATGGTAGAGTGGGGCTGCATGTTTATTCAGCAGCAGCATGCAAAAGTGATATGTGGACGCTGACATAGTCTCCGCAGCAAACTCCAATGCACAGCTTTGCACAGCTTACAACATTTTGGATGTCATGCTGAACATTGCTGGACTGAAGCGTGTAATGCTGGCAGGTGGATCTGCAGCCATGTGTGGGAACCTCTAGCACAGGCATGAGCAGAGAGACTTTTATCAGCAATGTTGCACGTGACATTGGTGACAAAATCCCTGAGCCGTTTGACACACAGCTGCTGAAGAAGAGCATTGGGGTTCCTAGCCCAGTCCAGGTTGTGCTGCTCCAGGAGACAGACCGATGGAACAAGGTATGACCTGCTCTATGTATGCTATGGCACAGCATATCACTTTTTTGAATAGACTCAACAGTCATTACATATAAGAGATTATCCTGAGCATTTCGCACGCATCTTCCAGGTAGTAACAAGCAGTAACATCAAGCAGGCAGCACATTGTCCAGCCTGGGCAACCGGTTGAGCATTTTGCAACAACCAAATTGTGAGCTGACTGGATTGTTACTAACCACGGCGTCCCCTGTTAGTATAACTGCAGACAACAATTGCTTGAGCAACAAAGTGATTGCCTTGCAGTTGGCCATGGCAATGCGGTCCTCCCTGAAGGACCTGCAGCGTGCGCTGGCTGGTGAAATCGGCTTTTCCAGTCAGCTTGAGGAGCTGTCCACCTCCCTCTTCAATGGGCAGCTACCAGCCATGTGGGCCAAGCTTACCCCTGCCACTGAGAAGCAACTGGCAGCCTGGATGCTCTGGTTCCAACGCCGCTACAAGCAGTACCGGGAGTGGGCAGAACACGGTGAGCCAGCAGTCATGTGGCTGTCTGGCTTGCATACACCCGAGACCTACATTGCTGCGCTGGTGCAATCAGCCAGCAGGGACAAGGGGTGGTCCTTGGATAAAACCACACTGTATACTAAACTGACAAAGCTGACTGACCCTGCACAAGTGGCAGAGAAGCCTCGCCATGGCTGCTACATCACAGGCCTGTACCTTGAGGGCGCTGGATGGGATCCTGAGCGCGGTGTTTTGGCCAGACAGGAACCAAAGGTGCTAGTGACAGCGCTGCCAATAGTCCAGATCATTCCTGTGGAGGCGACCAAGCTGAAGAGCAGCAATGTGTTCAAAGCGCCAGTGTATGTCACGCAAGCCCGCCGCAATGCTATGGGGGCTGGGCTTGTGCTCGAGGCTGATTTGGCCAGTGATGAGCATCCAAGCCATTGGGTGCTGCAGGGTGTTTCGCTCAGTCTAAACATTGACACATAGAGCCAAGGGTTTTGCCATCTACAATTGTCTGTTCTGAGATTCTGCACATGCTGTCTGAGGTACTTGGTGATGTGTAATATATCGTTTGTGAGTCAGCAGCTGCTAGAGCCTTATTTCGTGCTGTATTTGATTTAATTAACCTGGACGCCGTCCCTGCACCAAGTTGGTTCTAAAGCTTGTAACATGCCACTGCAAGGAATGGTGAGTCCGTTTGTTTCTGTGCAAGCAATGCAAAGACCGCATGTCAAAGGCATGTGGTGTGAACACAATGCAAACACTTGTAAACTTCCAGGGCATCCTTTATACTGTATCCACGGTGGACAGTCCACAGTGTTTTTGCCTGCAGCAATACATCCTTCTTCTGCCTGCAGCACAGCAACCACACGAGTTTAAAACGGTTGGCAATAATTACTGAGAAACTAATGACAGCACAAGCGATTTTCAAACGGTGTAACACCCAGCTGAGTCCTCAGAGGATAGATTGGTCATCAAAGTCAGCAATTTGCAATTTTGGTAATCACTGGACTCAGTAAGACGTTACATTTGCAGAGCAGGGCCCTTAACACCTGTTGTTCCAATGCGTGACAAGTGTGGCACACCAAAGGATGACAGAAAAAGTTTCATAAAAGACACTGACCTCCCGATGTCAATCTTGTGACGAAACGTCTCCTTGTCAGGGAGTCATAGACTGACGGACCTTGATGAACCAGCGTCAGCTTTGAAACATCAAGAGTGCAGCTGCATCACTGGGCTAGCTGCCCCAGGATCGGGCGCCTGCCGGCGGCTTGGTGCCTGGTGAAGGTGCTCTAACAGACATCATGACAGTGTCACATGGTTTTCACAAGACCACTCACATGCGCTCTAAATCAAACCTTAATATCTAATATCTGTTGATCACACTTGTTGGCTGGCTAAAGCATTGCAATCTCTCGCTCCCTCTCTCTCTCTCTCCCTCCAATGTGTACAATGTATGCACTCCAAAGTGTGCAGTGTTGCACGCTCGCACATTGCAAAATGTCAGATCGATTGTTTTAGAGAAGGTCAGTCACTTTCAACAATGTTCTCAGATTCAACCAATTCGCCAACCAAATCACTTATTGGGATGTTCAATATCATCAGAGTCTGCAGCCAGTGCATCAGCATGGCGCTGCTCAGTGGACCTACAAGGATTGACTGTTTCCTCGTCCTGAGGTTTCGCTGCACAGCAGATCTTCAGCTGCATCACAGTAACGACGACAGCAACAGCGCTGTCAGCAACTCATCGTGATGCCATAGCCTTGCCCGCAAAAGCGGCCTGCGTAGAAAAACGCTTGATTCAAGTTGTATGCAAAGGCAGCATGCATGCATGTGCATTGAATAAAGTGAGCAGGCCTGCCCTCGGGCGCATCAGACGAGTCTGCTTTTCAGCAAGGCGGCGTCTGAATGCCACGCACTGTACCAGCATGTTGTGCTGGATCGGAGCATCCACATATGCTTGCCGGCCAAAAAGCGGGAAAGCCTCACCACGACCCTAAACTGATACGGTGATGAGGAAACAAGCACAAGAATTCGACTGCTCGGTTGCTTGAGCGCACATGCCAATGAGGAACGGACGACAGGAAGACACGGTCGTATCATGACACTTATCTAAACATTTGAATCTGATCTACATCATGCAGATATTCAGACCCTAACGTAATGATACACAAAACGTGCAATACCACAGGCCTTTAGAGTCCGACACCTGTCCAAGAAATCCCAATTTCGGCAATTGACAGGTACAGGCTGGGAACTAGCAGCCCCTCCGCAAGGTTCATTGGTGCGCATATCACACATTTTTTCGGTCTTGCTTACAGCCATTCCCAATTCCCCGCTGATCCTTTGAGACGCTGCAAAGCTTGCTCGCAGTCGAGGTTCTGACCGGCAGCTGCTGGCACTGTTGGCGATTCTTTCGGGTGAGCTTGCTTAGCGGTTTTCGTCGTCTTAGTTTGGCCCTGCTTTACCAAGCAGAATGCACATGTTCAGCGTTTAGCAAACCATCTTGATTTGTACGTGCAGTGATAGGCTCTGCTGTATGATAGGTTACAGTCGGGTTGTTGCTTGTTGACCTGCATGCCTAGGCCTGCAGTCACGCTGTGGTGTGTAAAGACACTGCGGTGTCCTTCCGCAATGCCGTGAGTGCTTGCAAATGTTTTCTGTAGGAGAGCACCTAATATCTGCATTCTGCCGCGGTTTTATTTATCGCGGTCACCTGACTGCGACTGCGGTCGGTCAGCCGCTCTGTAGTTGCACCAGCACCGCTTGCAGTTGAGCTAACAATTGAATCCTGCTGCAGAATAGACTAGCACCATGAAGTGTGCCGCTGCAATCCTGCTGTTGCTGGCATTAGTCAGCACAGCTTCTGCAATAGCCCCTGTAACGAACGCAGCTGGTGGCTGGCGAGCAGGTCGCGCCACTTTCTACGGCGGCTCGCAGCAATACTTGCAGAATTTCCCCGCCAGGTGACATTCATTATTGAGCCCCGCTTGTTAGCGTTCGACAAGTCGGCAAAGTCCTCCATACCTTTTGCAATCCCTGTTTGTGTTTGCACACCTGCGGGTAGTTGTACTCACACACATAGATTCTGACCGACACGTGTGCTTTGTCCTTGCAGAGGGCCTCCTCCTGAGTACGGTTTTGGCACCCCACTGTATGGAAGCTGTGGGTACCTGTCCCAAGATGGCAATCAGGGTGTTGATTTTTCCAATGTGCCTTTCCCGGTTGACATGCTGTCTGCTGTGGCTAACATCAACGATGACTACCCAGGCAGTTGCGGCAGGTATCAAGCTGCACTGATTGCTTTTGGTGTTTATTCCGTGTATCCTTTGTTTGTCATCTAAAGCCCAGAACCTGCAAATCAATGGCTGTGAAACAATAGCTGCTGCAAATGTATTTCCTGGTTGACATGCTGTCTGCTGTGGCTAACATCAACGATGACTACCCAGGCAGTTGCGGCAGGTATCAAGCTGTACTGATTGCTTTTGGTCCGTGTATCGTTTGTTTGTCATTTAAAGCCCAGAACCTGCAAATAAATGGCTGTGAAACAATAGCTGCTGCAAATGTATTTCCTGGTTGACATGCTGTCTGCTGTGGCTAACATCAACGATGACTACCCAGGCAGTTGCAGCAGGTATCAAGCTGTACTGATTGCTTTCAGTTTTTATTCCGTGTATCCTTTATTTGTCATTTATCGCCCAGAACCTGCAAATCAATAGCTGTGAAACAGTAGCTGCTGCAAATGTATTTGCTCAATTACAGGTTGTTTTGTATGCTGTCACACATGTAGCAAGCAAATTGGCAGGTTGCGCTTTGTTTGCAAGTCTCTTACATGTTGGCAGATGATTGTTGCCTTTGCCTGCAGGTGCTACGAGATCCAGTGCAGCACTGGTGTTGTTGTAGGCAACTACTCCACTGCAACTGGCACACCAACTGCAATCCCATATAACACCAGCACTGGCTTCATTGAGCCTGGATTAAACTATGACACAGTCGTTGATGATTACAACCGCAAATGGAATGGCAACCCACTGATGTCCCAAAATGAGCTGTTCACACAGTGCTGGAACGGTAGTCAGGTACACTGCTTACCTCATGTGCTGCAGGATCTGTTGGTCATGGCATGCCCTGGCAGTGACTTGTCCACAAAGGCCTTGCCAGAATTCCTTGAATGTGTGTGTCTGGAAGTACGTCAGACTGTGTCTTTCTGTTAGTTTCTTTTCTTTTTAGAGTCTGCTGTGATGTGTCTGTGTTTTTGAGAACCTCATGTGCTTGAGGTCGCCATTGACTCCGCATGTGAACTGGTGCAGGCTTTGGGTCTCCTCAATGAGCCAGACAACTCAATCTACATTCATGTCACCGACAACTGTCCCTGTCTGCAATATGACGGTGACAGCACCACCATCACAGGAGACAACCCGCCTTGCTGTGGCAATGTCAACCACTTTGACCTGTCCTACTATGGCTTTGAGAAGCTTGCCCATCCCAACTATGGTCTCATGAACCTTCAGTTCAGGTAGACTGTGGCATGCGCATGCATGCATTTCTGATGAAACTTTTCAAATTATTTACTCCAGATATTTTCGCGTGCAGCTTGTAACGCCTCATACTTGTGGTGATGCATCATGCTTGTTCAGGCCAGCTGGGCTTGCACCAGAATTGCAGGCCCGTCCTTGACTAGCCAATGTTGCAAGCAACAGCTTGCCCATGCACACAATGCTTTGGCAGTGTGACCAGGAAATCAGAACATATGTCTTGCTGCAGGCCAGTGGACTGCTACACCAAGGTGCCTCTGGACTACCTGCCTGGTTACATCAATGAAACCATCTATGGTGATAACATTGAGACCGGGTGGGCCTGGTACCCCTTCCCTGCTGCACCCGCTACCAATGCAGTCAACAACAAGCAGCTCCAGGTGAATGCTACAGACAGTATGCATTGTATGCGTGCATTCGTTAATGCCTCTTGAGTACCCTCCTTCACCCCTAAGCTCATCTTGAATGAGTTGCATTCCGTTGTCATTGGAAACATCTGGTGTCAAGCAAGCCCATGCCTGACTTTGTCGTAGCCCAAGAAGCAGATGCGCCTGCTCATACTTGTTTATGATGGATCTGGGACGTAGGGTGTTGAGTGTATGGGGGCAGTTTGCAGGTTTTTGTTGCGTGCCTGAGCACTGTTGTGTTGGTCACAGGTTCAAGGCGCTGGTGTTGGTGGCAGCAATGCAACATGTGTTGATGTCAACTCAGCGGGAGGACTCTCCTTGGTTTCCCGCTTGGCAAACACTGCTGGCTACCAGCCATTCCTCGCCAACAATGCCACCACACTATCATTCTACGTCAAACAAACCAGTGCAGCCAACATTGGCACTGGCTCTGGTGTGCCAGCCGGTCTCTCTGTGTCCATTGGAAACTCAGAGCAAGCTTACTACTGCACTGGCCTGCCCTTGACCAGCCTCACAGCTAGTGATGTCAGCAACGGCCTCACCCACTTGACTGTGCCCATCTCACAGTTTGACTGCAACCTACCTCTTGTGGATGAGCTGTCTTTCCAGAACACCAATGCCGGGGCTCTGCAGTTCTGCCTGGATGACATTGCCCTCACAGGGGGGTCACCTGCTGACCCACACATGTACAGCTCTGTATAGATGCTGTTACACACTTTGGTGGCATGTTGTCCATCCTGCACACTTGTGCAACCGCTATCCCACAGTGAGGTGTTGGTGTTGTTTGTGACCATGGTACCTTGGACAGAGCAACAATGCATGAACATGTTTAGGAGCGTGAGCAGTTGAGCTGCAGCGAGTGATCACTAGAGATAGTATCCCTTTTTTCAGCACAGTGATTGTTAGGGAGGGAATGACTGTTTGGGAATGAGAGGCAGAGTGTGAGTGTGGCACATGCAACAGCATATGTTGCATGGTCAGCAGGATGTTTGCTATCTACCAATGTTGCTTGCAGACCAGCTGTGGGTTTACAGCACAAGCTCTGCAGATTCTAGCCTAGATCATGGATAACCATGCAAATGGATGATTCTTACATCACACTTCTGTTGACTACGACGAACGTTGAATTTCCCCTAGCCCCTATTCCCCCTTTCACAAAAATCTTATATAGCTTGCAAGCAGATCACAGATTTGATTTTGCCGCACGGATTTCCACTTCTGAGAATCACATCAGTACTGTTGAACAAAATTGTTATTTCAGTTTCTCATGGCATACATTGTAATCATTGTGGTAGACATCAGATTTTGCAGGTTCATGAGTGCAATCTCTCGGATTTTGGTCACCTTTGCACAGTAATACACCACACATACAAAGTAAATAACACGTCATGTTGCATCTACGAAGGTTGCTAAGGAGTAATAACTAATGATGGCCAAGGTCTGATAGAACTAAGAAAAGCTGATGGCTAGGGTGTAATGCTGATTTAGGGTTTGTTGTGCCGCACTCTGAGATTGCAGCTTGCAGTCGCAATCTGCCAACTTGCGCTGCATGCCAATCGGATGCAACTGACGAGTCCGTGACACAGCCTACTGTTGCCCATGCGGCCGTTGACAGAGGAGGTGGGTAATCATCGCCCAGTGCTTGCGTCAACAGAAATAATGCTTGAAAGTTGACTGTTTCCGAACTTTCGACAGGAGACTAAGGCTGTGCTCGAGAAGCTGTACAAATACATAGGAAAGAACATCAAGAACTTGATAGACCGATCTGACGAGCCTTACTGCCTCCGTCTGCACAGCAACAGAGTATACTATGTCAGGGAGAGCCTCATGCGCCGAGCCACAAACGTGAGTGTTTGAAACTCTCATGCACCATCTTCATGACAAAGCACGTCGCCTTGCTGACAAGCCGAAATACTGGAACTTACATGTTTGTCGCAGGTAGGCAGAGAACAGCTTGTCTCCCTTGGGCAGTGTATAGGCAAGCTTACACACTCTGGCAAATTTAGATTAACCATTGGAGCCCTTGATGTCCTGGGTTCTCATGCAAAGTATAAGGTGAGTTGACAATCATGCTTGCTAGTACTACATTGTAGATGCACATGCACAGTTCTTGCAACTCAAGGATGACCACCTTAAGGCCTGAATCCCCGTGTGGGCCAAACTATCTTTTCATCTTTCCACTGAGAGTTGACCTGACTCTAGCCCATTTTGCTTGTGTCTGCCAGCATACCTACAGGAAACATACAGCTGCACATCTTGCCCCCTGATGCTAAACATTCAGTCTTCAAACTGAAAATCAATGAGGAATAAAGAATATATATACGCTATGCTGAGGGCTTGCATTTCATGTTGACCCTGCACAATGCATGCCCCTGAATTTTGGTAAAGCAAACATCCTGTACATTGCTTCCCAGCATGTCAATGCATGCTTTACTGCAGATCTGGGTCAAGCCCTCAGCTGAAATGCAGTACATGTATGGTAATCATGTGCTGAAGTCAGGCTTGGGTAGGATCACAGAGAACACACCAGCATACACTGGCGTCGTTATCTACTCAATGTCAGACATCCCACTAGGGTTTGGCGTCACCGCCAAGTCAACAGCAGACTGCAGGAAGATGGACCCCAGTGGAATTGTTGTCTTTCATCAGGCTGACGTTGGTGAGGCCCTGCGTCCTGTCCTGTTGTGCCGCTTGATCCTGTGTTTTGTCTCCTGGTCAGAGGGATTGAGGCCAAGCTCTGTCTTGTTGCAGGTGAATACTTGAGGTCTGAGGAGGAGATATGATTGAGAGCTACCTTCTGTGCTCACAGATGCTGATGCTTTCACTCTCAGCCGTGCCAAACGAATCTGTGCTATAACGAATGCAAAGTAGTGTTGCTGTCCTGTTTAGTGTGTCGTGACATTGACATGGTTGTGGATTTGTGTAGACCAATTTTGTATGAAGCCAAATTGCTGGCAGTGCTGTGGCTCTCATCAGGTTGCCGCTCTTAGGAGAAATTTGTGTCCCAAACATCTCAGGAATGTTGACTGCGTGGGTAAAACCAACTTGGCAGGTTCATTGCAATCAAATTGCGCCATATCTGATGCTGCATCCCCAGACTTCCTTTTGCATAATTGTTACTAACCAGCAGTCTATAATTGTAATCTGATTATTACATCTGAACTAATCATTTTTGACACGACATCGCATCAGCATCTCACCCATCGTGTTAGTACCTGTAGCACACTGCTACAGTACCTTCACCCCACCGCAGATGACAATGGTATCAGCTCACTGCCTCAGATATCAGTGCAATGGCTGCCTTGGCCTGAATGTGATACTGATTATGCTGTAGCAATGAAGGAAACTCATGCAGGCGGGTCATTGCGTCCAGGGGCACAGCCTCTGCTGTATCAACGACTTGTCTCCAAATGTGACCTGCATGGTGGCGTCATTGTCAACACATCTTGTGCAATGGCAGGACAGCAAGCAAGCCTCATGCACCATTCACATGAACAATGCATGGTAGAGTCCCGACAGTCAGTGCAGACAGCAATAGATACGACTAATGCACATCCCACTTTAAATTGGACACCAGGAAAGATGAGCATGTACCATGGCCGTTGTGGATTGTGACCCCTATGTGGACAAGGAAGGCAAGGGTTCTTACCACTGGGTGCATCTGGGACGTCAATCTGCA
>JAABUO010009433.1_pt1 | contig 10919 bp, 16 predicted proteins | sample 5559291 | NCBI WGS metagenome assembly JAABUO01 (sample SAMN10711878, study PRJNA513372) | rock metagenome | isolation source: Antarctica rocks | place: Antarctica: Victoria Land, Finger Mt sud | reverse complement strand
TCCTCTCAGACAGCTCCCGCCTAGCAGCAACAGCCTCCGGGGACGGCCATTCCGTTGTGCTGTCAGGCGCTAGCTTTGCATGGCAGCCAACACTGGGCAGGAGCAGAGTGGTGAGTCAGGTCAGAAGGCAGGATTCTAGTAGGCACGGGCAAGGGCATTCAGGCAGGCAGGGGGTGCTGCAGCCCCTCTTGAGTGATGCTGCACAGCAGGATGTTGGCAGCAGCAACCTAGTGCTGCATGAGATCAACTTGACGGTGAGGTCAGGGGACCTGCTGGTCGTCACAGGAGAGATTGGTGCTGGTGAGTGTTCTGTGTGCTCTCATATATTCACGCCTTTGGCACAGAGGCATGCCCGCCTTCCATCCTCAAGAGCAGTGCATCTACACCTTTGCCCCAACACCTGCTGTCTTCCCATTATTGTAAATATTGTCATGCAGCCAGCAACAGTCTTGTCCTCTTGTGCAGAAGTTTCTTCCCGTTTCTTTGTTCATTTACAAATGTTTAAAATGCTCAACCTGCATTTGAAATGCATCAACATGCAGGCCACACTGTGAGCACTTCCCAGTGCGCACAGTCATATACAGTTTCAGCCTTCTGCTCTTCATCCCCATGTTGCACGCACAGACTCACTCATGTTGCATGCTGCCATGCTGCCATGCTGCCATGCTGCATGCTGCAATGCAAAAGATGCACGACTGGAATCACAGGCAAAAGCGCTTCTTCTCAATTTGACGCTGAAAGGTGTAGTCTTTCTCACAGGCAAAAGCTCTCTGCTGGCGGCACTGCTGGGGGAGATGGAGCAGAGGTGTGGCCATATGCGAGTGCAGGGCACCGTGGCATATGTCCCTCAGCATCCCTGGATCCTGACAGGCACATTGAGGTATATCTTACGCAAACTTAAACACCTGCGTGTGATCCTGTTGCAAAAAACAGGAACTCACAGTGTCAGTGTTTGTACCTACATGCCATGGTCATGACAAAGCCGACTATCAAGTTGACTGTCAAGGCCTTTGAACTCACATGTCAGGCTCTATTCCGGGGAACTACTCACTTTCATTGAAGGATGTGAGAAAAGCTATGACAGCCATCAACAAATGATCACACCAACTGCTGCAACAAGCGTTTGATGATTATTTGGGCATTGAGGAGTTGCTTGCTGTAAGGCACAATCTTTCCATCAAAAGCTTGGTTTTTTTAAAACAAAACAACATGTTTGCCAAGCTCTGGTCAGAAAAGGACAATTTAGAATGAGCTAGAAAGCAGGACTGCCTATGTTTCACTTAACTATATGACAACCAATTGATCACAACTGTCTAGTCACACAACATCTATGGGAAATCAGGCTTCTTCTGCCTGGCACTGAATGGCTGCTCTCTTCACAACAGCATTCTCTTCCATATATTTCGTCGTGATAGGCCTAATGTACATGGCATACCCCGATGGTTGCCGGCATACATTCCATTCCTGCTGAGGCTAAGGCCCTACCCCATGAACGGGCCATCGGCTCTTGTGATTCTCTTCCATCTGCTGCATTGATTGATTTCCCCAGACGATGAGGATGATAAAAACCAATTCGTTTGCCAGCACAAAATTGCCTTGATTGTCGATCTGTCAGGGGATGCATATGCTAAACATCCCTTGGTAGCCTCCCATGCACAACAGCCAAAAATGAGCGCTGCCCTTGGTTGAGGTTGATGGCCCATTGCTGACGTGAGTTTGGACCTGAAGAACTTGCATTGCATCTCTGCATGTCTTGGCTAGCACCACCGCATCTGCGTTCAGCATGTCTGCATTGCAATCACGAGACGCTGTTTTAAATATCAAAAATTGCTGTCAAATGATTATCAAGGGCCTTGCTGGTACAGTCACACCGAGATGTAACCACAGGTTTGGTTACCGGAAACTGTGTGCTTATAGCGAGTTGTGGCTTTACGCTGTATAACCACACGCAGTGCGAGCCGAGCAATGATATGTGGTTATATCGAGAAAATGGCTTAAACGTCGTCAAAATAGCCGAAGTTTTACATTTTGAGTTTGCTAGACAACACTGCCTCTGCGAGAAGAATGAAGTAATCTGTGACTGCTGCTGCATAGCAAGGTTGCTGCTGAACATCTTAGCAAGCTTGTTTTGGCAGCACTGCAGCTCAAAATTTTCATTTGCATCAATCTCAGGACGCTCAGCAACAAAGGCTGCCAGCATCTTAGCATGATGCCTAGCCTCTGCAAGTGTCACTTAAGGCAAAGGCTCATCCATGTCAGACTCATTAAGTGCAACAAACACTGCTGAGACCGACGTATGTTCGTCTTTTGGTGAATTGTCTAGTGTTTTCATTTGTTTCCCCCGGACATAATCACAAAATTGGGGTTCTGGGCTGAGGTTATATGCGGTGTGGCAGTGGTTATACCCAGGGAATTTGCAGTGCAAATGACTTGGTTCCCGGACTGTGCTTATATCGTTTTTGTGCTTATATCTGGTGTGTTTATATCCCGGTGTGACTGTATATATTTTTTGTTGTCCTCAGGCTGCGGGAGCCTGCACAACATTACCACATGAAATTCCCAGAAGCCCAAAGCCATTTGCATTCAGAACGTAAGACAGGGCGTACCCTTACACAAAACACATGCATGTATGCATTATGCTGCAGGGACAACATCTTGTTTGGCAAGGAGCTTCTTCCAGAACGGTATCAAGCAGTGGTCAAAGCATGTGCTCTAGAAGCAGACATTGAGCAGATGACTCAGGGAGATGCCAGTTTGATTGGGGACAGAGGGCTCACCCTGTCTGGGGGTCAGCGAGCCCGTTTGTCACTAGCAAGGGCTATCTATCAGGTACAACTGGAAGGCTCATGATTCCAACACGACAAACAAAACGCCACAGATGAGCTCGGAGGAAGATGCACACAGAGACTCAGCACCTGATGACGATGCAAAGACACAAGTCACTCTCACAGCGCAGCTGCACCCAGCATGTGTGCGTTGCTTCGTGCATTGTCTTGACAGTCTTATCCACTCTTCTCGATTGGCAGGACCTCAAATGCGGCTATGTGCCCTGATGCACCGAACCCTGTCATCTGCCTGGCATCAGCAAGCTGTCAGATTCTTTGACTTTTGCTGGGCAACCCACCTTGCAGCCAGACACGCTTTCAACGCTTCATGGCGGCGCGCCTCTGAACGCAACACTGTTGTGCAGGACTGTGACATCTACTTGCTAGATGATGTCCTAGCAGCTGTGGATGCCCACGTGGCTGCCTGGCTGACTACACACGCACTCACAGGCCCCATGCTAGATACCAAGACCAGAGTTGTGTGCTCCAATGCTGGACTGATTACTGTGGTGGCTGATCAGACAGTGCGCCTGTACAAAGGGAAGGTGCTGAGTTCAGACATGTCAGCAAAGCTAGGTGGGAGTGATGAGGCAGTGCGTGGGGGCATGTCTGTGAGGGGTAGCAGGGGCCAGCCCTCACCCCTGAGCATTGCACTGGGCTTGACAGGTAAGTGGCAATACACCTTGCCTTCATGCTAAGTTAGTAGCAATAGCAACAGCAAAAACCAGCTGATATTTGGAGTGGAAGCTGTATGAGGCTGAGCACCTTGCTTGCACGCATACTCACTCACTCACTCACTCACTCACTCACTCACTCACTCGCTCACTCACTGACTCACTCACTGACTCACTCACTGACTCACTCACCCACTCACCACTTCAGCTCTAGAAAAGCATCAATCAAAGACCACTCCCCACTCACATCTGATCTTGAGTGCATCATGTGGTGATGTTTGGTTACGCAGGATGGGCTGCTGCCCACTGCAGGTTGTGTCATGTCTTGCCAGCTTGAACACAACTTCAGCCATCATCACTACAACCATACTTCTCAATTTGCCTGAACTTCCACAGAATTGCTTGCTGAACCTCTTGTAGCTGCTCCTGCAGATGTCTCTGGGCCTGAGCCTGTGGACGCCACTCTGCCAGCTGAAACCATTGAGGAGGCTGCTGCGCAGATGCCAGGAGCTGAAGAGGGCAGGATGGTTGGCCATGTCAGGTGGCAGGTCTGCACAGCATACATGAAGGCTGTCGGCACAGGCTTGGTGTTCTTTGTGCTGCTCAGTCTTGCCCTCATGCAGGTACACACTTTGGTCTCACACAAGCTTGGTTTTTACATTTGCCCAAGCCATTACTCTTGCTGTTTCCCTTGCCTTCGCACTTACTTCTGCGTTGGCATCAGCATCAGGCAGCACTGCTTCTCTGCAACTTCTCCTGATTGATTGACCAGGAGCGTAGTGTTGTGCCAACCATCACTGCATGCTTTTCCCAAATGCTGGTTGCATTCAATTCTCTCTAGCAAAAACTGAAAATTTTGCGCCTTTTAGCAATCATGATGGGACCTTCTTGAGACGAACGGCAGCTAGAAATCAACTTTGACCTCATGCCAGACTTGATGCACTGCAGATACTGCACCAAGCCTTTGCACATACATCTGGTCTTGCAACTTCTTATAAAGATATCTTAGTTTCTTGTTCTGTTGCAGATCACCAGAAACGGGAATGATCTGTGGCTGTCCTACTGGGTTTCCAATCTGGACAGTCCCCATGACCATCACCATCCTGAGACTCCAGCATTCACTACTTCCAACAGCACTTCAGTACACCTCCGTAGCTTATGGCATGACCCCAGCAGCTTGCCTTCCAGCCAGCCTTGGCTACAGCCCAACAGCTTATGCTATAGCAGTCTGCCAACCTACACTCAATACACCAGCTTGGGCGTTTCCATGCAATGTCACCCACAAATGAGTCCTGTTTTCCCAACAAATGCAAACTCAACATCATCTTTGCAGACAGCACCACCAGCCGTGGCCAGCCAGTCTGTGTCGCTGTCACGCCACTTGCTTGCTGAATTTTCCAGAAACCAGCCAGTTTTGGACCCAGACACAAAGTTCTATCTTGTTGTGCTGCTGTGCATTGCAGCAGCAAACTCAGTCTTCACCTTTGTGAGGGCGTTCTCTTTTGCGTACGGGGGTTTAGTGGCAGCCCGCAAGCTTCATGAGCAGCTTCTGACAGCTGTCATCAGTGCCCCTGCTAAGTTCTTCCAAACGACCCTGCCAGGTACGCACACAAGCATGGCTGATGCCTGTGATGCTCACCCTGCTCTGGTTGCAGTCAGCTATCTGCGTTGCACCTGGCCAAAATCATCTCAGTCACTACTGATGTGTTTAATCATCTCAGTAGTCAAGCTGATGCAGACTGTCAGGGCTTCCTGAGTTCTATTCTCACCAAGCCTGCCTTGCATGAGTATGCAGGTCACACTCATGATCTGATACACAAACATCGCACGCTGCCATTTCTGATTCTCTCCTTTTGACTTGCAGGCAGAGTGCTGAACAGGTTTTCTTCAGACACCGCAACTGCTGACGATGCCCTGCCCTTCACTCTCAACATCTTACTGGCAAACATATTTGGTCTTGTGGGCACTGTTCTGGTGCTGTGCCTGAGTGAGCCCTACCTCCTGTTGGCCCTCATCCCCCTGGCCATTTTGTACAAATACCTACAGACGTATTACAGACATACTGCCAGGGAGCTGAGGCGCCTAAATAGCATTGCTAGGTCAGCTACATTGGCACGCATGCAAAAGATGCCATTTCTGACAAACAGGATGCCCCTTTTGCTTGCATTGCATTGCATTGCATTGGCATGAAACCTGTTTTGCCTGTGCAATGAAGTCTGCAGTGAGCAGCAAAGCCAGAGAGCTCAGCAGGCATGCAAAGGGTGTTGTTTCTGGCATTTTCTAGCCAGACTGCAACCCAAGCAATTCCTAGGTCTGGAGGGCACATTGTTCACCTGTGTATGCATCTTGTAAAAGGCTGAGTGGATGTTCTACATGGACAAAGACATGCTTATGATGTCATTCATCACCTTGTATGACAGACCAACAGCCGTTCACCAGCTGTTGGTCTCCCATGCATCACTCGTGCGTAAACAGCCGCATTCTACAGCTAGCTTTAAACTGCCGCTTCAAGGAAGCTACTGGGCTCAAACATGTTCTTTGCAAGGTGCAACAGATTTTGCAGTCTGTAGCCTTGCTTTTCCCAAGCTATCTGCAGAACCACAGCATGTTCTTTCACCTTGAGTAACATCTGCCTGTGCATGCAACTACTAAACGGGCCTCAGCTGGAGCTGCCAGCATCAGGCCGTACGAGGCCGACTACTGGGTCTGCAACTGCCCTGCGTGACATGCAGGTCGCCCGTGTATGCCACCTTCACAGAGGCCCTAGATGGTGCTGCCAGCATCAGAGCATATGATGCTCAGCACAGATTCTGCCAACTGAATGAGCAGCAGGTGGCCCTGTCTCAACAGGCTGCCTTTGCTGGTAAGCCCGCTATCACCATTTGGTCATTGATCAGATTACAAATGAACCAAACCAACAGCCTTGAGGGTTTCTGACCTGATGGTAATAAGCTGTGGTCCTGGCAACCTAATGTTGTACCTTTCCAGGCAACCTCTTTTATGTCTGTCAGTGGCACAGACACGCTTTCCACTGTGATCAGCAAGGGCTTAGTCATCATGCACGCTCTCGTGAACTGGTTTGTGCAGTGGCTGAATATCAGTCTGTTTGTGCTGAGACACACTTAGACTGGTACGCTGACTGCCAAAACAGGACCTCGGTCAGGGAGCTACTCAGGGCTGTCCATGCCTGACCCTGTGGGGAGACACGTAATTGTTCAATGAATGCATGAACACGGACGAGGACCAAAAAAGGGGGCTGAGCTTCCAAATGTGGTTCGCAGGTATTGCAGCTGCTCAATGGCTGGGGCTGCGCTTGCAAAGCATAGCAGCCTTTGTGATCACTCTGGTCGCCCTGCTGGCAGTGCTGGGACACCAGGGACTGCTACCATTTGCTGTCAGCGATGGCAAGTTTGCTGCAAGTGAGTCTGCACATTCAATGCGTTGGGACTGTCTTGGACAAGCTCATCGTTCGTTGCACTGAAATACCTGCCTTTCAGACACACACAAGATGGTGCATGATAGACTTGTCTTAAAACATGTCACAGGTTATGGCAGCTGAAATATGAAGAAGTCACCTCTTGTGCCGCAAAGTCATTTTCTATCTGTTTGGGACAAACCCAATTGCGAGGCAAGATGCATGTCTGTGAATGAGCAACTGCATGAGAAGGAGCCGTTTGCTTGTCAGAATGAGCCAATACCCTGCTTATGTGCATTTTCATACATCTCAATCCAACATCTGCTTTACGTACGTTGTCAGACAGCTTGTCCGGTAGCCAGCGTATGTGCATTTGCAGACAACTCCAACCATCAGCTTGCTCATATGCAACTGCAGACAGCTCATTCCAGCACTAGCCTGCCCACATGCATTTGCAGACAGCTCATCCCAATAGCCTAATTATGTGCATATGCAGTCTATGCACCCAGTTTCTGCCCTTCAGGTCTGGTAGGCTTGAGCCTTGCATATGCCTTGCCCATAACAGACCGCCTGAATGGCCTCCTCACAATGTCAGCTGAAACCGAACAAGAGATGGTTGCAGTGGAGCGCCTGGCAGAATACACTGACTTGCCACCCCAGCCTTCTACTCTGCATCCCCACAGCCAGTCAGACACCATGGAGCTACCCTTCCAGCGTAAGAATGACTAGAAAGGAAAAGCAAAAAAAAGAAAAGACTACACCTTTTGGCATCAATTTAATGAGAAGCCAAGTATCATACCGGGCTGCCCAGGCGTAAGAATGACTACCTATGGATGGAGTCTGTCATGCTGTTTCAAAGTGCGCCAGTTTCTCTGTGTAGACAAGGGTCTGAGAGATTCTACACAACTCACGCTGACTGTGCCGAGGTCATAGATGAATGAGCATACTCAAAGCAGGAAGCGCACTTAGCTACAGTAGTGCAAGGCTGAGTTCTTGCTCACATGTCACACGTTGTCCTGCTGCAGAATTTGCATGCTGATGTCAGGAGCCTCTGCCACCACAACCTTTGTGCACTTCCTGCTTCACAGGGGCACGACCAACCGCTGCTTTCTTGTAATATCACCTGTCATTGTGCATGCTGCAGGGCAGCGCATGAGCTTGGGGTCAGACACGTGGCCCCAGGGGGGGCATCTGCAATTCTGTGGGGTGCAAGTCAAGTACAGCCGGGAAGCCCCTTATGCCTTGGCTGGGGTCAGCTTTGAGCTCAGGCCTGGGCAAAAAGTTGGCATATGTGGTCGAACAGGTCAGCTCTCTGCATCTCCATCTGTGTCTGCCAGGAACTCCGAGAACATGCAAGGACATTGTGCAAGGCATCAGGCATGTACAGCAGCCATTTCATTGCATTGTCTTAGCTTCAACAATGCAGACCTGTTCCTGAAAGTACCTGGTAGCATGCCTGCTTTGCTGCATGAGCTGCTCACCAGCTTCAACAGCAACTTTGTGGATGCCTTATGACAGACATGCATCGATGCTGTGTCCCAGATTCTGCAGCCATCTGACCACGCACCACCACCTTGACCATATGGGCTCACCAACCTGACATGTGCAGCACTTTGTGGATGCATGGTAAGAGATATGCACGGATGTCACACCCAACATCTTGCTTCAACCAGCGCTGCATGACAGCCATTCAAGTAAAACCGTACAGCATGTTGGCATGATGCAATCTACTTCAGATGATTCAGCTTCACGCAGGCGTTGCAGTGCATGCATCAAAGGAAACAGTAACATTGCTGCAGAAAGCCATGCAGCAACAATGACCATCTGGGCCCAACCTGACTTGTACAACCGCAGGTGCTGGCAAGAGCAGTCTGGTAGCAGCACTGCTGCGGCTGACAGAGACCAAAGCTGGAGCAATCCTGCTGGATGGTAGAGACTGCCGCACAGTGCCTCTGCAGATGCTGCGCAGAGCTATCGGCGTTGTGCCTCAGACACCGTTCCTGTTTCAGGTGCAAATTGTGTACAGCCTAACCTGCTGTTGCAGTCCTGGACCCTTTCATGCAACAAGGCTCTTTTGGCTTGGGACCTGGCGCGTCGTGCTTTGTGGGTGTTACAAAGAGCAATCAAATGCTGCAATCATCCCACTGCATCATCCCACTGCATATGGAGATCAGAGCAACTTGTCCAAGCTAGATGGCACATGTCAAAGTCTTGGCATGTTCGTCTGAACTGATACAGAGGTGCCCAGACCAACAGCAGTCAATGTACAGTTTGCTGGTGGAGTCACTGATCACAATGCCCATGGGAAGCAGGAACAAGTGGGTCACGGCATATGTCATCTGTGATAGTCATGATGCATTGAGTATGTAAAATGTTGGATGTATACCATCACTATTGCCATCATGCTTTCAATACTATGCTAGTAACGTTTATATAGTGCTGTTTATATAATGTTTAATGTTGAAACTTTATTTATTCTGTTTTGTTTTTTCGAGTTTTTAATTTAGTTGTTTACTTGTTTACTTGTTTTTATTATCTTTATAATATTTTTGTTGATACTACACATTGGCTATACATGTTCCCCACAGGGCAGCATTCGGGAGAACCTAGACCCTCTGGGGATGCACAGCGACAGGCACATGATGTCTTTGCTGAAGGATGTGGGTCTGTGGGATGTGCTGGCTGGGCTGAGCCTGTCCCGGTCCAAGGCAGCAGGGCAGCCCATCCCCGCTGCTATCACCTCCTACGCCTCATCTGTTGCTTCCTCAGTGCCCACAGGTGAACCCCATGCAACCTTGTGCAGTACAGACTCACGGTGGTTGCATGTACTGCTGTGACTTGCGGTCTTAGTATCCACAAGTGACGAACCCAGCCAGCTTGTGTGTGGGCCATCTCTTTGGCTGAGTGTACTCTGCTGTGGCTTGCGGTTGCATAGCTATCCAGGACCCATGAGCAGCAAAGCAGCCCTGAGTGCAACAAAGACACACGGTGCCTCTGGTGCCTGCAGGTCATGCGTTTAGAACATCAAGATAATGAAGTTGGCATGTTTTGTGCATTGCATGTCATCATTGCAGATCATGTTTGCCTGCACATTTGATGCTGCTTTCTGAGGTCTTCTGAGTGTCCTCCTTAATTCTGATTGACATGCATTAACTGAGCGCATTGGGCGTCAACATCCTCCGAACCATCACCACCAGATCAGCGATATGTGAGCTCAAGGATTCTGATTCGTGCGACAGGCACGCCCCCAAGGTCCCCCCTGGTGCGGCCAGGGGTCCCCAGCCGTCTGGCATCCAAGCCCCCCCTGCACGGCAGCGCCCCGTTGGGCAGCCTCAGCCTCAGCACCCTGTCTGTCACAGAAGAAGAGGAAAGGTAGAATCCTGGTGCTGGATGCCAGATGTGCCATGCGTCTTGTTGCTGCAGTCGGCACCAACACACACATGAGCAGAAGATCAGCATGTTGCACCCTAGCTGCACACGCTTGGCATTTGCCGCATGTCCCATTTCACATGTAATCCATGTTCTTGCTTTCACGCAACTCGTTGCATCAGCCTCTTATCCACCAGAAACACCTGAACTTAAAAAAACCAATACCGTATGTTCAATGTAAAAGTAAAACCTGCTTGTCTGCCTTCAGGTTACTAGAGGAAGCAGGGTCATCCTTGACTGGATTCATACAGCATCCAGATTCAGCCTCCCTCACCAGCTCAGGCCACACCAGGGTCTTGCGTCTTGCCCCAGTCTCATCCCACTTTGGCCCGCCATCCTTCCCTGCCAGCTCAGCATCACTGGACTTACCAGACAACCATGTTGTGCCTGTCTCGCGGCAGCCCTTGACTACTGCCCCTGGTGGACTGTCTAGGTCACTGTCTGCGTCTGCATCTGCATCCTCTGGAGGGCAGATGCCAAATGGGATCTCCACTCATGGTGTGGCCCAAACTGATCAGCAACAAGCATGAGCGTGCATTGTGTATGAAGCGCATTGTGCTGTAACACTGCAAACTG
>JAABUO010009432.1_pt1 | contig 10921 bp, 16 predicted proteins | sample 5559291 | NCBI WGS metagenome assembly JAABUO01 (sample SAMN10711878, study PRJNA513372) | rock metagenome | isolation source: Antarctica rocks | place: Antarctica: Victoria Land, Finger Mt sud | reverse complement strand
GCCCTCCAAAAGGGTGTGCAGCTACACATGTGCAGATCAGCTATGCTCTGATAAATTGCAGCAGTTACTCCAGGCAGGTGTTGCGCATGCTTGACCGTACAAATGCAGCATGTATCCATTTTGGGTTGATGTCTCTTGCTCATTGCATTCAGCTCAATTGCTGTCCCTTTACACCTGCTTCTTCTAATATATCTTTATTCCAAAAAGGTCCGGCTCAGGCTTAACTACACCTGTGTACACAAGATACACAAGGCATGCTGGTAACTCCTCAGATCAAGCACAGGATGCTGATATGTGAGTCAGTTTGGTGCAGGAGGCCACAGCGTGTGGCGTGAAGGTAGCAGATGCCAAGCGCGTTCTGAAGCTCATGCAGAGCCTAGAGGCCGCCCTGCAGGCAGACCCCACCAGTGAGGCCCCCTCAGCCTACCGCTTCCTCAAAGCCAGACTGGAGGCAGCAGAGCAAGGCGGCGTGTCTGCCTCCTTCATGCAGCCTGCCAAGGCACGCCTGCGTCAGCTGCTGATGGCTGATGTCAAGAAGGTGGTGGAGTCTGCCTTGAGGACCAGGCCAGGCAGACGTGCTGCCTTGAAGACAAGCGCAGTCAGGGACGCTCTGGACCAGGCTGAGAGCATGCTGGAGAGCGGCTTGGGCTGTGATGCTGAGCCTTTCGTGGCTTCTGCTCAGAACTGGCGCGCCCTGCATGTCAGGGCAGGCAGTGTGGGTGGGGCTGCCGAGAATGGGCAGGTCAAGGGGGGAGGGGATGATGTGATGACCATCCCTGATGCTGCCACTGTGAAAAGGATGCTTGGAGAGGCTTATAGGTAAATGTCTTGTTGTGCATCAGAGTTCTGTTGGTGGGCATGTACTTCCTGCTGCCTGGCATATACGTCCCACATTTATCACACTTTCATGCACTAGATGGCCAAATGGACGTCGTGTGTATACCTTGCGGCATGCCAAGCTGGAAGCTCAACTCATTGAGTGAGCCTCTAAACATGTGCAGATCAGCAATGCTCTGAAAATTTGCAGCATTTACTCCAGGGCAAAGCAGGGCATTATACACAACACAGCAGTGCATGAAAACCATTTTTTGGTTGATACTCTCACGTGTATATATAGCCTTGAGCAATGACAAGTTTTATACAAAAGATCAACATCTGCAAGGCTGATCCAGCTTGATCCTCTGGCTCAGGTTCCTGGAGGAAGAAGCAGAGCAACTGAGGAGGGTGCTGGAGGAGAATGCTGCAGAGGCCAAGCTGAAGCGTGAGCAGCAGATTAAGCGGGAGAACGCGGTGAGCATTTATCAATTGGCCAGTAACCTTGAAAATTCACATCCTCTGAACTCAGTAAGGAATAGCTGAATGCTAGCCCTCAAGCGCGTGCATTTTGCTCCACACTTTGGCATTTCTTTGCTATCTCACGAACACTGCATTAGGTAGTCAACAGCTGTCTTTGCACTGGTGGTTCTGAACGTTCACAAACCCTTGTGTGCTGATTTCAAGCTTGCATGACTGTACAATCAATGCCCAAGCGACTGTGCCAGATCTGGTGATTGATCTGATTGTTATGGTGATTGATCTAGATCAATAGCACCTCGTCTTGTGCAGGTGAAAGAGAAAGCTGAGAGAGACAGAGCTGACCGGGAGCGCGTTGAGAAGGAGAAATCTGAGCGCCGCAGAAAGGAGCGTGAGGAACGTGCTGCAGCTGCAAAGGAGGCTCAGCTCAAAGCCAATCAGCTCACGCGTGACAAGATCGCCAAGGAACGCCTTGCCCTTGTGCAGCAAGGTCTGTTTCTCTACCTAGTAACTTTGCACATACATAGCTGACACACATGATAGCGCTTTGTACTTGAGTTTGCAATTTGTCAACCTGTACAGTGTGTGTCAACGTCCTATCATTGCTGCCATGTCTAACATCATGTTGACTGCAAGCCTGCTGGTTGTGCTTGTGCAGTGTGTTGACCAGAGCAAGCATTCCTGCCCTGTCAGCCTGCTCATCTTGCACTATTGTCATGCGCCAACAGCATAGCTTATCTTGCACTATTGTCATGCGCCAACAGCATATGCTGATCTCCCAGCAATGCGTCTCTGCAGGTTCTGCTTGGAGACAGGTGCAGCCGGAACAGCCCTCAGCTCAAGGCAGCAGCCGGTATGGCTTCATGCCACAGCAGCAGCCTCAGGAGCAGGTTGCTGTTCCACCAGCCCTGCCTGATGGCAGCAGTGCTGAGCAGCGTGAGGAGTCCAGCACACCGGGCTTTGGCCCTGGCAGTGCTGGTAGCCAGTGGTTGCAGGCAGTCAACATCGCTGCACTCACTGAAGCTCAAATGCGTGAGCAACAGCAGCAGCAGCACAAGGAGAGTGGTCCCCAGCTGACACAGACGATGTGGACTGATGCTCCTGCTCAGGCGATGGTATGTTGTGGTGCTTCACAGCTTACATCTGTGCTAAACCTGATGTACGCCTGTGTTGTAATCCAGTGCTACACGCGGCTGGTTGCATGCATGCTGCTATCAGCTGCTGCTAAGGGTCTGTGGTTTGTGTGCATTGTATTGGCAGACTGAAATGCAGGCTGGCACTAGGAGTCAACTTATGCATCATTTCGTTGATCATCCTGAGCATTTGCTCATGATACATCAGCTTCCATGGTGGTGCAAAATGCAGTATGCAGAGTACTGAGCAGAATGTTTTTGCAGGGTGGCATGCCTGATACCAATGTCCAAGAGCCTTATGATGGCTATGAGGCGTCAGTGAGTGAGCGTCACAGCGACACCACCAGCGACAACGCCCCCTCTGCAGACCCTAGCACTCACAAGGCACAGGGCAGGGCCCTCACCTGCAGCCCCTCCCTGCGTAGTTCAGCTGCAAGCACAGACGACATGCTCAGCCCAACCATTGCTCAGCGCTTGAGTCACAACTTTAACGGAAGCTTCTATGGTGGGTTCAGTGGGCTTGCTGCAACACACCAGTCAGACATGCATTCTTCTTTCAGTGGCTCTGCTGTGACTGAGCAAGCAGATGGTGCTGGGTATTTGGTAGAGGCTGGCAGGCTGCACTCTGGACTGGGGCTGGGTCATCTGGTTCAGGATGCCATTGGGAGTGGCTTTTCTGCTGAGCCTCACCAGCGCAACCTGTCTCCTGAGCTGGGTACGCTCATCCATGTGCTGTGTTGTCTCAGCTGAGAATTTGCCATGTCCTGCTGTACTGCATCAGAAATTAAACAGCTGTGCTGAGTTGCTGTTTATTTTATTGTGTCGTACCAGCGCAATTCAACAGCACCATGTTGTCCACTGTGGGAAAAGGGAGGGGGCCCACATTGCTATATGCTGCAGTGACAGAGTAGCGTAGCTTGCTGGGCTTGCATAAAGGGCACCAGTCACAGTGCAACATCTTGAACATGACGTTGTACCAGCAGCATCAGGACAGTCTATGCACTGTCTGTATTTGGCCCTCGCTGACAGACTGTGTGATATGTCATCTGCCAGTTTCAATTCTTTCTGCAGGCACTGAGCGCAGCAGCAGCAGCTTTTCAAGCAGCGTGACAGGCGGGACAAAGCTGACATATGCTGATCTGGGAGGGGCTGGCTGGGGTATGGAGGCCAGCCACCGCCCCACCTTTGCAGCCCCGGTGGCAGCCTTCCACTCCCTTTCAGACGTCAACCCTGCTGCTTCCTTTCCCCCTGCTGCCTCTGCAGGGCTGCAAGGTACAGCCCTCAACCCATTCCGGCCTTGATGCATGCAATTTGTTGAGCAATACGTTGTCCAATGCACTTCACAGTCCAATGAAAGTCAGCTCCCTTGTGCCTTTGTCTCGCATCAGTACATAGAGATCACCACATGGGTCCATGAACACATCTTACATCAATTGTCTATTGTCTTGTGATACTGTCTGTTGGACTTAAACAGGATTCGCAAGTATGCACTTTGACTGAACATGCCTGTGCTCTTGATGCAGCCAAGTCTGCCCTGATTTGCAATTTCAGCCATGTGTAGCTGCCATGTCGCCTCTCAGCCACGTGTAGCTGCCATGTTGCCTGCTGATAAAGGTATTTTTGGGTGGCAGGTACAGAGTACAGCCCTCTCGGTGGCAGCTGGGCTGCTCAGCAGCGCACAGCAGCCAGTGGCGGCTGGCCGGCATCTTTCCTTCCTTCTGAGGGGATCCAGAGGCCCCAGTCAGCTGACCCCACCAGGCCCCGCTCTTCTGACCCCATCAGGCGCCGCTTGGAGGTGCCAGTGGACGCTGGCATGGCTGCTCTGGGCTTCATGTCTGATGATGCCAATGCTGTTGCTGCACCTTCCCCTGGTGAGTGTACCAACCTGGCTTTGCAGTGGCTTGCTTTGCAGTGGGAGTGCCCTACATGGTTCTGTCAGTATGCCTACACACATAAAAGAAAGCGGCAATGCTATGCATTTTTAGCTTTTGCATTGAAGTAGTGGTGAACTCATATGTGTTGTGTTCTTTGCATTACTGTATCATCCAAAGATGTGATGAGCATCCAAGAATGCAGGCAACAAAGTCATCACCAATAGAAAATGTACCATATCCATGTCAGATGAAACTCTACTTGAATTGGATTTATCAAACATGCTCGATCAACCTGAGTGTGAGCCCGTACCATCATCATGGGACATCATGATTGGCTGTCATCTCTGTGCTTGTTGATTGCAGCAGTGGCACATGTTGCAGGCAGTCTGGACGGCAATGCCAGGGAGTTTGTGCCAGCACGCCGCTACGGGTCCTGTGATGCTCCTGGTGAACAGCAGAGTCATGATGGTGGACACTTACCACGCACTCTTAGAGTACAGCGCCCCTGCAGGTGACATTGCCAACGCCACCGCCTACCTGCCAGCCATGCTGCTGCTGCTGTCTGTGCTGGCTGAAGCAGCTGTTCTATAGTCTGAACAGCCTGTGCTGTGTTTTCTTTCTGAACTGCACATGTTTTCTTGTGTACCTTGTGTAGGCTCACATTGTTGCAGTTTCACACTGTTGCGATCAGGATGCTTCATCTTGTCTGGGACCAAGCATGAGCGTGGTCTTTTGCCGGCCCATCCTGGCTGGACTTTATCATTCTACTTCTGAGTCAATTGGCGGCAGGTCCACTGGCGTTACAGACTTACCAAAATACTCATTTGCCTGTGCAGGTACTTCTTGCAGGGCTTCTGCAGGGAGGGCGCAAAATGCAAGTTTGCTCACCGTGACCCAGGCAGCATGACATACAGCAGTGCCTACATATCAACAGCTCCTGCAATGAGCAGTCCATTCTCTGGACTGGCAGCATCCGCTCAGATGCCGTCAGCAACCTCCCTGATGGACTCTGCTGCTGTCTACTCACATGGGCCCATGGCTCCAACTGCACCTGTTCCTCAGGCCCTAGCTGATCCAGTCCTTAGTGCCACCTTTTCTGTGGAGTCTCACAGCTCAGCCAGTGGCTTCTCCTTTGCTGCAGCAAGGCCTCAAGACCTGGCTTTCCCAGAGGGAAGCCTGCCTTCCTCGCTGCCTATCAGTAATGGGCTTGGTATTTCCCTTCCTGTCGGGCTGTCCATTGCATCAAGTGCCAATGGGCCATCTACCCCTACAGCTGGCATCGCCCATGAGAGGCAGCTTCCCTACAAGCAGGGTCCATTCCCAGGAGTGGGACAAGGCGTTGCAGGCAGCTCACCTTTCAAGTTCATGGAACAGCAGAACCGCAGTGGATGGCATGCAGCCCAGCAGCCATTTTAGCAAGGCTCTGGTTGCAAGCCTCGCTGCACATGATGCTTGGCAATGTCTCAGTTGAGCAACAGCAACACATTCAAAACATAGTCTGCAACAGAGGTTTTGTGGTTCTACACTTTTTCTGGTTATGCTGCTTTGTTTGACTTATTCAGAATGCATGCACATATTTTGCTATTGCAGCACTGCTTGACTGCTTCACACTGCTGCTGATAAGCTTTTTATACTAGCATTATCTGACGCTGAAGAGTCTGTGCTAATGGACAGTGGCCACACTAGAGACACGGGAAGGAAGAGGTCTCGGTCATCATGGAGGATTTTGCTTGAAAGACAACTGCTTGTAAAACTTGAGTCTGCTGCATCACTTGCCAACGCTTCAATTGTCGCCTGGCAAGACATGGCATTGCCTCATCTACTCGACTAGCATACGCAAAGGATGTGCCTGGCCTTGCACCTCGTGATCTGTGTATAGATTAGCGTGAACTCATTGGTGGACCACGTGACCGTTGAATAGGCTCGAGGCAGTCGATTATTACATCAAGAACTCAAAGTGACCGTGTCACCATCACATTGCAGAATGACCACGTCCACACCTGGCAGAATATACAACATGTCCTTGTGCTTGCTAGCCATCACAGCAAATGGGGCGATGTCAAGAACATTAGTCAAGGGACATTCAATTGTCAGCTGTTGCAAACAACAAAGCTTTGAAAGTGACTCACACATGGCAAGCGGGCAATGGTCAGCTGATGGACCAGCAGTTCTGGGGTGCCAGTCCACACAGAGGTGTGTCAGCTTTGTCCATGACTGCAATGGCAGCTGCTGGAAACTGTTCAAAATGAGGCGTAGTGACCGCACTTCTGGAAAGACATTTGCAAATACTTGCAAGCTGTGAACAGGAAACTCTCCAAGATCCAAACCATACACACTAGCACCTGCACCTGTTCTGTAACGGCCCTGAATGGCTGAAGAAAACTTAGAACCCTTCAGACTGAGACTTTTCACAGATCCTGTCAAACTAGTCAAACCCCAAAACAAATTCGAAAGACCTTTTGTATCATAGCTATGCATACCTGCAAACTTGAGCCTTTGCAAAAATGGCAGGTGTCTAAACAACCGGAAGCCCTCAACAAGAACATCGCCTGTTACTGATAACTCTAGACGGGTGAGACGAAACAGACCTAACAAGATCTCATTCAGGACATGCCTGCTCTGAATTTCAGTCAGGGGGTCAAGCAGAACCAACTCAACTAAACCTGTCAAAGCAGTTAGCCCTTCGATGAAGCCTCTGGCTTTCCCTTGCTGTACACGAAGACTCCTCAGCCCTTTGAGTTGTTGCATGTCATGCAGCATCTGAGATGAGTGTATGGACTGTGTGGCAAATTGTTGCAAAGACAGGGAAGTGAGCTGTGTAAGGTGGGCAATCTCTGCTAGCAAGTCATGGCCTGTGCTGTCGGGCTTCAAAAACAGCTTGCAGTTGGAGAGACACAGGACTTGTAGCTGTGCCAGCTCACGCAGAGCTGCCAAAGGGTAGGTGGACTCCAGCTTACCCAATTCCAAGGATGTCAAGTTTGATGCACAGGAAGGTAGGAGATGCATGGATAGGGATCGTAGTGTTGCATTTGTGCCTTCTTCAGCAACCAAAGCTAGAGTTTGCAGCCCAGTGAGAGGGGTCAGCTTGGCAAAAAGCTTCTCATCTACAGCTTTGAAGTCTCTCAGCTCCAAGGTATGCAATCTGAGCAGATTTGCGCAGCCTTCTAGCACTGTGGAGGCTGTTGTCCTGACATTGGACAGCTTCAGGACGTGTAGACATGTGAGATGACACAGGCATGATAAGTCCGAGGATGCCAGACTCCCACAGTCCGCTATATGGAGCCTCTGCAATGAAAGCTGGGGGAGCTGCAAGCATGCTGCAGGCGACATGCTGGAATACAGTATGTCCAAAAATATGAGGTTGGGTGTCTGCTTTAAGAGCGCTGCCAAGTCTGCTGGCCGGGAGCTGTTGGTGACTTCTCGAAGCCGGTGCGTACGTGCATCGACTGCCTGTCGCCAGGATTTGTCGATTAGGCGTGCAGTATGGGTAGCTCTGAGTAAGCCAGAGTCCGACACCAGCTGGAGGATTCGCTCCAGGCTATCCGCATCAAGCTCAATCGGAGCAGCCATAGGTCACCTGCACATCCATATACTCACACGTCAAGCCCGGTTGACGCGTGACTATCCTGGCTAGATGTAGCCAGGCGTTGCATGCGACGCATGCTTGTGCTCGATATGACCGAGTATGCAGTTATATGGCAAAGATGTTGTGGAGCCATACTTACTTGCAAATGGTTGTCTTGATAATACAGAATCGACGATGGTAACAGAAGACGCTTGCCATTTTCATACACACGGTAAAGTGGACTATGAGTGACGTTGCTATTCAATAATCAACTGTTCGCTGCTCTGAAACCATAAAGCCAAGTTTACTCTTCGAGCACATTGCTTCGGCAAGTTGCCCAGTGCGGCATCTGGTGCGGCATACGATGTAAGGCTTTGTGAAGTGCACGGCTTGACAAATATCTCGAAGCTCAGCAGGATTTTTACCCGCGGTGTCGCGCATATGCATATAGCGTAAAGTGCTCATGAACTGGTCCGTGTTTTCGGCTTCCAGCGCAGCTCAAAGCCAACATCACAAACGAGCATTGCTGCTAGAACATGTGTGTTGGACTGCAAAAACGCTTTGCCACATGAATGTCTCTCGGGCGGACACAGCCTTCCTGACTTACCTGGTTTGCTGCCTGCAGGCTTTGATCAAGGGTTCCGGATTGCTCAGCACATCTCCAAAGAGCAGTGTTGCGCAGGGCCATGCGCCAGACAATAGGAGTCACACAAGCCCCGCCAGGTTACAGGGCAGCATACACTTTGACCACGACCCTCAGGGGCCAGGCAAGACTGGTGACTTGCCCAAGCCACCAGCACATCCGAATTTTCAGCATGTAGTTCGAGGGAGATCACCAAGCCCAAGCTTGAGACACTCACCAGATCTTGATGAGACAGATGAGGCAGGGCCACCCAATCCAGCAGCAGCAAATGCCTGCATGCATGAAGGGCTGCCGAATAGTCAAGACAAAGCGGAATCTGGCAAGCCAACAGTCAAAGTCAGTGCTAGTACGCGAGGAAATGCCACAATTCCTGTGCATCAGGAGGCTGAAGCATCGCCTCTAATGACCAATTCCTGGCAGGCACTGCTAGCGCTATCTGACAACTATGACAGGTGACCAGCCTGCATATTGTCTGCCAGCTGCTTTCCTGCTTGCAAGGCTCAGCTTGTTCTGGTGCACGAGAGTCAAATCATTTGCAATTTGCATTTGCTGTATGCCCCGGCGCTTGTCACAAGCTCATCTTGTTCAGGCTATGTGTATATATCTGGGTGCAGGGACCAAGCCAAAGCGGCAGAAGGCATGTATTATGACAATGGTGGTGCTGCCGACCACCTTGCTAATGACAGCAGGCAAAAGCTGCCTGCACAAGGCCAGCTCGCATCTCATGAGGTTTGTCCCTGCTGTGCTCATGAGCTATTCTCTATCCCAAGCTCACGTCCTGGCTCACCCATACCTCTGGAGGCATCTCTTGCCTGGACATCAGGGAAATACTGACAGTATGCTGGCGCTGTCATACAGGGTCCCAATGCTCACTGGTTGCATGGGATGCTTCAGCGGCAGGCAGCTCACATGGTGCTGCACCTGCAAGACCATGAGAGACAGGCTGTCTTGCTACGCCTACCAGATGGCGCTATGCACTGTCCAGGTGTGACTGCTGCCATACCGATGCTGCATCATCTGCTTCTGCTCTTGCCGTTTGCTAAGCGAGCATACAAATTTCCAACAATGACGACCAGGGAAATGCATGCAGTTGTCTTTGAAGCTCCTGTCGTGCGTACCCTCCGCGCCTGCATTGTAAAACAAGTGACTCCAACTTCAAGCAAAAGAAGCCAGTGCTTGCCAATGCTTCCAGAGCTCATTTTGTCATGTTTCGTATCCAAGCATATGGCTTGGCAAGTTTCTTAGCAGGTTCAGCACTTGTGACTTGTTGCTTGAGCCCATAGCTGCCAATGACATTGTTGGCATTTTGATGTGGGTGTCACTCAAAATCTGACATTATTGGCACTTTGAGGATGTCACTCACAAAATCCCACAGTGCACCTTGGTGCAGGCAGCCTGCCGCTGACCTGGGAAGACCAGAAGGCTCATGAGGGAACCCACTTACTGGTGCTGCCATCTGACCAACCCAGCAACAGACGAGATGCTCTGGCCGTGCAGGCTTTCCTCTCTCAGCTGATACAGAACCCATCCCAGGCATTTGAGATGTAGGCCTCAGCATGCCTCTCTCCTTGTCTCCTGGCCAGTCACCTAAACAGCTACAATTTAATTGTCTGAACTTGCATGCCTCACCTGCCATCAGCACGGCTGAAATTCTGATGTTGGCCAACATGAGAAACCTCCTCTCCAAATCTTTGAACATAGTGTTTGTTTCTACATGACAGATTAAAAGCAAAAGCTTGTGCACCTGGCAGAGCAGGCTGAGCAAATCATCATTATGCCTCATCATGACCTGTCAGACAACTGCTGTCATTTGGCCTGCCTGCGAGCGTTTGACCTGCACTAGGCAGGATGGTTCAGATGCAACCTGTGTGCTTGCTCCTCCCTACACATGTCATGTTACACATGCAACCCGGCTACCGCAGCAACACTGTCTTGACATGAATGTTTTTGCCACATCACTTGCTTACCTGTCTTTGCAACCTTCAGGGCTGCTGCATGGAGAGGATGCTTGACATCCCCAACCTCAGCATCAGCAGTGTCAGGATCCGTGGACCCTGTGCTGCATGGGCCAGGCCGGTCACTGTCCCCCAACAGCAGGGCCGCCAGCAGACTCACAAGGCCCAATGCTGCCCTTGCCTCCCCCTTGCAGGGTATCGCTGCCTTCTGCCCTACTGGGTTGCAGCAGTTCTGGCACACTCCAGCACAGCTTGACCTTGCGTATCATTGGGAGTCACTGTTGGCTGTGTAGTGCTGTGTGCCCAGCTCTTGGGGTTTGGTCTGTGATGCAGACTGACTGTGCCAAGACGGAAGATGTTCTACTGCAAGCTGGGCATTGCGTGCGCTCATGTCATGGACTACCATCAGCAACTTCTGAATCACATGCCTGCAAGCTGGTTGCTGTAATCAAATCTGC
>JAABUO010009431.1_pt1 | contig 10921 bp, 18 predicted proteins | sample 5559291 | NCBI WGS metagenome assembly JAABUO01 (sample SAMN10711878, study PRJNA513372) | rock metagenome | isolation source: Antarctica rocks | place: Antarctica: Victoria Land, Finger Mt sud | reverse complement strand
CCCCCCCGCCCCCGGCACCTTGTTCTTGCCGAGGTTGACGCCCACGCGGCCGCTCGGCGCGGCGGCGGCGCCGCGCGCGGCGGGCACCTGCGACGGACCCAGCCCCTCCGCGCCGCCCGCCGCCTCGCGCCGCCGGAACGCGGCGAGCTCCGCCGCCATCGCGTCCACGCCGTTGTTGTTGAAGCCGTACCGGTTTATGACGGCGCTGCAGTCCCCGCGCTGCATGTCAGCGCGCTGCATCACATACGGCCAGCACATGCACATGCTGCCTGTCAATGCCCTTGGTGGTTGAACCCATACCGGTTTATGACGGCGCCCTCGACGCCCTCCGCATCCTTGTCAAACCCCGCCGCCAGCCCTGCCACCCCGGACAGCTTTACACCATGAGGGTGGCTGCCAGCAGCTCATACTCCATGCAAAGATGCATCAAAGCAGGCAACATGAAGCATACTTCCAATTGTCTGGTGCGCGGACCTGAGACAGGCAGTGAGACAGGTGCCAAGTGTGCAGACCGGCACGGCGGCGCCCGGGGCTGTCTGCTCAGAGCCAGCTGGTAGCGCCTGTGCTTGAGGGCCAGGGCCACAGGAATGGCTGCGCCCCTCCTCTACAGGTGCGTGTGACCGCACCGATGGGGTTGCGGAACTCGCGCCCCCAGACCGCGGTGCGCAGGCTCAGCGGGTCGGGTCGCCGCTCGCGCGGCACCAGGCCGTGCTTAGCGGCCCAGATGCCCCAGCCGTGCGCGCTCTCCGCGTCCGCCAGCTTGAGCAGGTGGCCGGCCGCGGACGCGGCATCGAACTGCAGGTCTGTCAGGTCGTCGCTGTATGCGGTGACCGCGCTGACGCCGAGCGCGCCCGCGCCAATCAGCAGCCTCCGCTGCGCCGCGCAGGCGGTGCTCCCTCTGTCAGCCAGCGCCGCTGTTGGCGGTCCACTGCCTCAAGGCGGTGCTGGGATTCACACACTCCTATGCACTGTGCTCTGTTGCAGGTGCTGCCGCAACCAGCAACAAGAGCCGTTGTCCCTGAGGCAAGGCCCGACCATGACAAGCTGCATGACACAGCACGTGGCGCACTGCATACGTCCGCAGCGCCATGCAGGGGCGCTTGCGTGGCACACGGCTACGCCCGGGCGAGCCACTCGGAGGTGTCCGTTTGCAAGGCTTGCGCTGGGCGCCGTCAACCAAGTGGTCAAGCGCTCTGCTTGCAACCAATCCGGTGTCCGAACTCAATGCGCTTCAGCCAAGGCTGCAGTTAAAAAAAGTGCAGCAAGGGACTGGCCTACTAGTTGCCTAGCTAGATTGAAAGGCAGCTGAATAGGACTGTTTATTCCCTACTCTTGCTTTCGTTCTGTTGCTGCTGAGAGCTTGGCTGGTCCCAACTTGCAGCAATGGCAGATGCGCACGCTGCCGCGCGAGAGGGCAACTTGGAGGCGCTGCGGGCCTTCATCTCAAGCGGCGGCAACCTGAACCGGCGTGACAAGCACCAGCGCACGCCGCTGCACCTCGCAGCCTGGGCCGGCAAGGTGCGCAGCACAAGCTGTACACAGCAAGACATGCTGATTGTAATTTCTGAAGCATGCCAAATGAACAGGCCATCTCTAGCCTCCCACTATTCTTCTCAACACTGCTCCGGATGCGCTGTGAAGTGCATGCTAACTAAAAAAACAATGACAGTGCTCAGTGTGTGGTTGCATCACGGGTAGTTGTTTTTGCTCCTCTTCGTGGGGTGTAAGCCGCCTGACGGTGCGCAGGCCGAGTGTGTGCAGGAGCTCATCGGCGCAGGCTGTGATGTCAAGGCCACAGCGCAGGACGAGACCAGCGCGCTGCACTTTGCGGCGCAGACCGGGCGCACAGAAGTCTGCCGTCTGATGTTGAAGGCTGGTGCGGGCCCTGGAGCCGCGCACGCCCTGTTACACAGCATGCCAACAGCTTGGTGTGTGCAAGGAGGCGCTGAGGCTGCGCCCTGTGGCCTGCGGGGCGCAGGCCTGAAGGTGAACGCGCGCACGCGGCGCGGCTTCACGCCCCTGCACTTTGCAGCCAAGGGCGGTGCGCGCGCCGGCCCTGCACCTGTATGCGCATCACACCGCACTGGTGCTGTCGCCGCTCTGGTGCTGTCACCACTCGACCCCGCTGCAAAGGGCTCTCACGAACACAGTTACACATACGCCAAGCAGTCACATGCGCACACACTTACACGTACGCTCGCCAGCGCAGGGCACCAGGAGACGGTGGAGCTGCTGCTGGCGCGCAAGGCCAATGCGGGCGCGACCAACCGCAACGAGCAGACGCCACTGTCCCTGACCACCAGCGCGGCCGTGGCCGCGCTGCTGCAGCAGGCGCTCGACGCGCGCGCCGCGCACCCCGACCCCGACGCCGACCCGGACGCCGACCCCACCCCGGGGGCCGAGGCGGATGCGCCTGACGCGGAGCCCGCCGCGGTGGGGCCACGCGCCGAGCCTGAGGCAGCAGCCAGCGCCGCAGCGCGCGCCGCAGACGGGGAGCCGCCCGATGCAGGCAGTGGCGCAGCGGCGCCGGCCGACGGCGGCGATGCGCCGCGCGGCGCGGGCGGCGCCAAGCCGCGGCGCGACCGGCCGCGCCACCGCAAGCGCCGCGGCGGCGATGGGCCGGACGAGTACGGCTTTGAGCCCTGGCGCCCGCCCCAGTTCGAGCAGCTGCTGGCCGCAGAGCGCGCGGCGGCCGCGCCGGCGCCCGACCCTGCGCCTGCACGCCCTGACGCGCCGCGCAAGGCTGGCGCTAGCGGCCCCGTACTCACGGCCGCCGCGGCCGACCCTGCTTCAACCCCTGGCGCGGACGCCCAGGCCGCAGAGCGCGCGGAGCCTGGCGCGCCGGGGGGCGCCAGCGCGCTCATTGGGCCGCAGGAGGCGCCCGCGCGCGCGCCGGGCGGCGCCGCGGCGCCCGGCAGTGGAGCGGCTGCGGCAGTCGCCGGCGCGGGCGCAGCGGCCGGCGCCGCGGCCGCAGAGGCGTCGCCGCTGCCGCGCAAGCGCCCCAGGGTTGCGCTGGCGCACTTGGGCGACGAGGAGGAGGGCGGCGAGGAGGAGGACTGAGGCTGCTGCCCTGCTCGGCCATGGCGGTAGCTGCAGCTCTGCCCTGCCCCCTCTCGGCCCTCATGCTGCCTGCAGGAGGGCCGAGCCTCCCGCCCACTCGCAGCCCGCAGACGGGCTAGGTGACCAGCGGCTGCTGCGGCGCCTCGAACACCTGCAGGCGCCCGCAGCGCCTGTGAGCTGGCGGGACCGCCCTGTGCTGCATGCGCTCACGCTGTGCCATGCTGGCTGGCGCGCAAGCCTCGTCCCTGCGCACTTCCTTTTGCACAGCGAGCGCTCTGTCCCTGACTCCTGAGAGTTGACAGCCTACGAGCCGTCCAGGCAGTATATGATATGGCTGCCGCTTTCCTGACGGCGTGCCTCCAGGGCAGATGCATGCCAGGCCCTGTCAGGTGGGGAGCGGGATCATGCTCAGCAGGCAGAGACGCGCCTGCTTGATGAACTCTGCCAGCTGCTCGTCGGACAGCTCGCTGGCGGCGTTGTCGCCGCGCACAAACGTGCGCTCGGCCTCCACGCCCTGGCCACGCCGCGCCTCCGCCAGGTACCTGCGTGTGCGCACGTCAGTGGCGAACATGCACACATGCTGGAGCAGGAAGAAGCGCATTATGCTGCGTTGCTTTGCTGCCAGGATGCAGTGCAACGCATGACCAAGTGTGCCGCAAGACCAAAGGGACCAACATGCAAAAGGCCTGACTCTTTGCCTGTATGAGACCTGGAAATAAGCGCTTAAACTGTTGTGCACGCATGCATTGCAGCCGCGACGCGCTCCGCGCCGGCCGCCGCCAGGTGCCCACGAATGCCGCCTCGGCGCAACGCACGCGCGCCGCCTGCTTAGAGCAGCAGGGGGGGCGCGCGCGGCGGCCACTGGAGGCATAGACTTTTGCTAAACCCTTACCAGCTTCACCTGGTGATGGCCCAAGCCTAATTCTAAAAGTACAGCCCGCACCGCTGTTTGATGAGCAGCTCCAGCTGGTCCTGCGGCTTGGCGGCGAAGGCCTCGTGCTGCTCGCCGCGCCGCAGGCCCAGGCCCGCCAGGTGCTGCCACAGCGCCTCTGCCGGCCGCGGCGCGCCCTTCAGCGGCTTAGCAGGAGCCATACACGAACGAGCTGCGGAGCGAAGCGCGCTTACCGCGGCCGGAGCCAGGGCGCAGCGCGACCCCGTGTGGGCAGAGAGCTGGAGGCCTTCCCCCCGGCCGTGCAGCCTCCCTGGCCGAGCTGCCAAGCGCTGTCCTTCCTGGGCTTCCCGGGCTCGGTGCGCGGCCCCCAGGACACACTCCCGCGCAAGCCGGACCGCCCCCGGCGCTGAGCGCGGCCTGCCATGAAAACCCCGCGCGCGCACCCTCGCCGACGGCGCCGCCGCCGAGGTGGGTGACCGCGAGCCTGGCCGCCCCCAACACCAAGCGCCCTAAACCCTAAGGGCCGCAAGAAAAACCCGCGCGCACCCTCGCCGACGGCGCCGCCGCTGAGGTGGATGACCGCGAGCGCCACCATGGCCAGCGCGCACAGCGGCGCCGGCTCCGGGCACGCGCGGCGGCGCAGCGCGCCCGGCAGCAGCGCGCGCAGGATGTAGCCCGCCTGCACGTTGAAGCTGCCTGCGGGCGTACCGCCGACTCAGCAACCTGCAGCGCGCGCGGACCTGCGCCGCAGGGCGTGCGCAGGCACGCGCCGCGCTAACGCGCAACACGCGCGTCGACCCAGCAGACCGCCGCTAACAGGGAGGGCTAAACAGAAGGCGCTGGTACGGGGGGTGGGGCGGGAAGGAGGCGGGCGGGCGGGCACCCTTAATGTTACCCTTCCGGGACCCGGCCGGGTGCAGGTCCAGCTCCTTCATCTCCAGGCCGAGGACCTCTGGGAACTTTGCCTGCCGCGGGCGGCGTGTTGCAGGGTAGGGTCAGGGCAGGGTAGGGTAGCAGCCGCTCCTCGCCGGGCGGCCGCGGCTGCGCCTCTCTTCGTAGATGTGCAGGGGTGACCAGGGCACGGCTTGGACCCTACCTAGTGGCTGGAATCGGCAGAGGCGTTGCCATGACGCAGACAGCATGGTGATGAACCATGTCGAGGGTTCTCATCTTCAGACAACTGCCAAGGCGGGGATGCGAGGGTACGACTCAGGCATGCTCTCGCCGTGCGCGCTCGGCATGCAGGCTGCAGGGGCGCGGCGCGCTCCAAGACGAAAGTGGAGAGAGGGCCCTGCAAGACCCTGGCTGCGCGGCATGCTCGCGTGGCGGGCGCGGGGCGCGCGCACCTGCGCGAGCTGGATGATGGGCAGCGCCTGGTAGCGCAGGTGCGCCGCCGCGTGCGTGCCCAGCGCGAACTTGGCGATCTCGTCGCGCCGCACCGGCTGGTCCGGCCGCTGGCCCTGGCGGAACAGCATGAAGCGCATGACGCGCGCGACCAGCTGGTCCGCCTCCTGCGCCGGCCAGCCGCCGTCAGGCCGGCGGGCGCTTGCTGCTCAGCTTGCTGCTCAGAGCAGCACACGCAGCACATCCTGCCGCCCGAGGAGCATCGAGTGTCTGGTGGCAAGCCGGTCCACGGCCCCGATTGAAATTGTGAGCCGGTCCGGGTCAGCTGCCCTGGCGCGTGCACGGCCCCAGCAGCCCGCTGCTCCGCTGCTCTGCTCCGCTGCTCTGCTGCGCGCCCGGCTTAACCTGCCCCAGGCGTGCTCTCATGTAGCAAGTGAGGGATGCTTCACAAGCTTCCCACCTGGTTCCCACCCGACACTGGCACGCCTTGCTGGGCCATCACTGCCCAGACTGCAGCGGTCCCTCCTGACCACCACTTGTCACACTATATTATCACACGGGTGCCCCAGATGGTCGCTGACAACCAGTGCTCAGAGCAGTGCTATACAAGGCAGCGCTTGGCAGGTTTGGCAGTGGCAGGATGAGGAGCACGGCCGCTTGAGGAGGGGCCCTGCCATAAAAGCCCAGGACTTTCTGGTGAGTCGACAGTCCCCTTCTGACCATGGTGTCAGCCCCGAGGTTGCCGGACGCGCCCCCGCCCGCGCATAAGCTGGGACTGCTTGCTGAGCACCGGGCTTGATGGAGGACAGGACGACGCACCTGCTCGCTGACTTGCAGCTTCTCCCGCGTCGCGTCTGCTTTCTGTCTGTAGTTCTCGGTCTGGCGCGCACACTTTGCTCAGCGTGCCGCGCAACATCTGCCCTGTGAACACAGGCCTTCAACAGGCGACGCGGGCAGGTAATCCGTGCAGGAGCACGAGCGTTGGCGCACCAGGTCCTCGATGTGCTCCGTTTCCTCTACGTCAACCTCACACAGCTCCGCGGCGTTCCCCGCACGCCCGTTGGCCGGCCCGGGCGTGCGCTGCCTGCCAGACGGGCCCGTTGCGCGGCACGCAGCGCCTTCAGTACACTCATGTGCACGTCAGGCCCAGCGAGGCGGTGTCATCAGGTCCGTGTTCAAACGCGCCTTCGTCCTCACCACCGCCCCGTGAGCGGCGGCCCCGCTTGGGCGCCGGCGCGTCGTCCTCACCGTTTTCATCGCTGTCGCTGAGGAGCGAACGTCTGCGATTCCGCAACCGCATTGGCGGCGTGCTTTTATACGCTGCTCAGCAGGCTGCTGGACCAGTCAGGCGCCTGCTGCACGGCTTCCTCGCAGCGGTTCCAGTGGCACGCAGCAGCGCTAGCTGTGTGGGCAGGCAACGGGCTGACATTCCCGGTTTAAGAAATCCCATGCGCAAGTCACGGTTACAGGCAGTGCCAAGATGATGGCCACATGCACCTTGAGTTATGCAAGGTTTGGTCAACATGACCATGATACAAAACGAGCGCAGACAGTACACGAGCACAAGCTCCAGAGGCAGGACCCTGGCACATGCGCCTGCTGGAGAGGGCAGAACCTGCGATGAAAATGATGAGCACACCGACCAGTGCAACTCATCAAGGCTGAGCAGCCCTCAACTGCCACACAAGGGGCTCCGAGCTGCTCCGCACCAGCCTCCGGCCAAGGCACTCGCTACGCATGGGAAGCCGGGCTGCGCCCCGGAGCCTGAGCGGGCCGCAGCTGCCTTGCGCACCGCCCTGACTGCCGGCCCAGTGCATGCGCGTGCCACAGCCGGCCCTCTGCATCACAGGCGGTGCAGCCACGCATGCACGCAACACAGCCTGGTGCCAGGCCCTGCCCTGTCCTGCTGGAGCAGCAGCATGCATGTGCATGGCGGGAGGCTGGTACAGCCAGCCCAGGCTGGACGCGCCGAGTCGCCAAGCTCATGGCAATGAGACCAGCGTCAGTGCCGGCCGCCAAAGGGCCATCAGAGACACACTCACTGGAAACACCCCATATACACCAATCATGGCGTGGCAGTGCGCACATCATGAGCACGCCCTGGCCCTGGCAAAGGGGCCTGATGTCCGAGCCACCTGAGCCTCGCTGCACTGGCAGCCGCTGCACAGGATTCTGGTGCGGAGGCCCGATCTCGTGCACCCAAAAGAATGTTGACCGCGCAAGCAAGGCTCACCGCGAGCCCAGCTCGGCCCCGTCATCCAAAGGCTTGTCCCCATGCCCGGTCGGCGGCGGCACGTTGCCGCCGCTCAGCTGGCCCGCGCCCTGCGCAAACCCCCGAGCCGGCGCCCCCCGCCGCTCCTCCACATCCTGCGCGCGGCCGCCCCGGCTCGCACACCGCTAACGACGCGCAGGAGGAGCAAACGAGCACACTGGCCGTCTGCAAGGAGCCAACGGGAGACGCGCAAAGTGGGGCGGCACGCACAACCATTGAGTGCAGCTTTCAGGATAGACTTAGGGTAGGGCGCACCAGCCCCGCCTCGCGGTCGCGCTGGCGCTGGCCCATGGCCTTGAGCCGCCGCGCGATGAGCTCAAAGGACGTGAACGTCAGCGCTGCGGCCGGCGTCGTGCGCACCAGGTTGGTCAGGCAGCCCTTGTAGAACCCCGCGACGCCCTCCTCCGCATACACCTGCGCATCGTCAGGATAGGTTTAAGGTATACGCCCTATCCTGTCAGGCGGCTGTCACTCACATGCGGCAACCACCTGTGACCAGCTGCTCGACAGCCCTACATAAGCCCCAAGCCGCGCTTGCACACATGCGCCAGCTTGCACGCCGCGCCGCGTGCCACGGCGCCGAGCGCCTGTCTGCATGATGATGTGACGTCTGACTAAGCTTCACTGCCTGCCTGCGTGGGCCGCCATGTGGGAGCGGGCGCGCGCGCGCCTGGCGGCAGGTGTTTAGGAAGCCGCGGAAGGGCCCGGTGCCCGCCACGTGCATGTGCGAGCGCACGACCTCGTGCGGGTACGTCAGCGTGGAGGCCACCATCTTCGACGCCGCGCTCGCCACCACCTGCGCCGCGCAGCGCGCGCTGCTCATCACTATGGTCTTCCTTAAGGTTTACATCCGATAATCCACAATATTGCGCGCAGAGTCTACCTGCATGCACATCGAGAGCAAGTGTGCGCGCCCGCCACGCCTTGTCCGCCCATGCACCGCTTTGCTTGCCGCGGACTCATATTGCATGGCGCTGCCCTCCACTCTTGGGTAAATCGACATGGCGGGTGAGGGGCGCACGAGCTGCCCGGGCGGCAGCTCGTCGGGCGAGCAGCCGCTGCGCTGCGCCAGCTGCTCCTTGGCGTACTCGTACAGCGGAAACTGGATGGCCACATGGCAGACGCCGATCAGCGACGGCAGCAGCCCACTGCGCGGCCGCGCGCACGGCCTCAGAGGCACCCACGCGCACCCCGCAAGCCTTGCGCACGGTGGCCCATGGTTCGACAGGCGCTCCACCGGCAGGCGCTGCCAGCGCAGTCTGCATTTGTGCCACTCAAAGTATGCAATAAAGATAAGTTCGTCAGCCTCTACTTTATGCACATTCATCATGGACTTGTCTAGGCGCCCGTGCGCGATGCGCAGGCCCCATCGCTTACTTCACATTTCGTGTCAAATAATAGAGGGTGTAGCCCCGGGGCCGCGCCTGTACATGCCGGCGAGGCCCTCCTCGCGCGCGATGCGGCGCAGCGCGTCAAACGTGCCGGTGTACAGCGGCGCCGCGCCGCCGACCGCGCGGCCCATGCGCAGGCCCATGTGCTGCGTCTGCAGGCGCGTCTTGACCACCCACAGCGGGTTGGTCACCAGCATGGTCGCCACGCCCGCGCCGGTCGCCGCCGCGACGTGCACCATGGGCATCTTGACCCACGCGTGCCCTGCGCTCGGGAGCCACGGGCGGCCTCAGCAAGCGCCCGTCGCCGCCGCGACGTGCATCATGGGCATCATTATGACAAGTGCCCTACGCTTGGGAAGCACAGGTAGCCTTACCCGGCGGACGACTTGCCTGTTGAGCGGACGATTTGTGCGTAACCAGTATTAGCACAGAGCCTGGCCTGATACATGTTATCCATGTTCTGTTGACTTGATTGTACACCTGATCAAAGCATTTGCCTGCTCGTCGCACAGCGATAGCGCATTCATTGCGCATCGCGACCCCAACACGCAATCACCGGTCACCGCCAACAGGCTGCGCGCGCCCTGGGCTTTGGCCGCGATCTTGTTCTTCAGGCCCTCGTACACGGTGAAGTAGACGGCCCAGTTGGGCAGCAGCGCGAAGAGCGTCGGCGTCAGGCCCCGGTACAGGCCCTTCATGCCCTCCTCGGCAAAGATCTTCCCCAGGCTGCCTGCGCCCACAGGGCCCCGCTGAGACATGCAGTAGTGCCCTCCTCGGCACAGATGTTCACGAGGCTGCCTGCGCCCACAAGGCCCTGGCGGAACATAAAACAGCATACCTCGCCAAGCAGTCCAGGCACACTTTCCGGGCCAGTGCATGCCCCTCCCAACAAGCTGTGCGGCGTGGCAGCTGCCAGCGCCCGGCACGGCGGCGGCGGGGCGCCCCCGACCCGCCAGCGCACTGCCCGGCACCCCGCGCGCCGTGCGCAGCAGCCGCCAGGGCCCGGCGCGCCGCGCAGGCCCGTCAGGCCAGCTGCCAGCGCTGCCGGGCGCCGCGGAGGGGGTTGCGGCGGGCGGGCGCCGCGCGCGCACCGCCAATGCCGGCATACTTGACGCCCGGCACGCGGCGCTGCACCTGCATGCGCGTCTTCAGCACGTCCAGCGGGCACACAAAGGTGGCCGTCAGCGCGCCCGCCAGCCCGCCTGCCAGCACGCTCACCACCTGCGCCATGCAGAGAGCTCTGGGTGCACCGCATCTCTATCTTTGGCCGTAATTTATGGCTACTGGGTGGGACCCGCCAGCCCGTCCGCCACCATGCTCACCACCCGCACCACGCCAGGGGGCCCTTGGGGCCTCCAAGTCTCCATTTTGGGTCCTTGTCTTGGGCTACTGATTGAAAATTCGCGAGCCCGCCCGCGACCGCGCTGACCACCTGCACCATGCCACGCTTTCTGGGGCACCGTGTCATTAATTTCTGGCTGCTACCTCTGTGCGCCCGTTCGCCGCCACGCCTCACCACCTGCCTGGCGCAACACACGTCAGCCGCTGTGCTCAGCCCCGCCCGCCGCCCGCCACCCCGCTGGCCGCCTTTGGTGCGCCACACACACACAGCGCTCTCGCCCGCTGTTTGGCCCCGGCAGGTGCCTGCCACCACGCTGACTCCCTGCCCCGTGCCCGTACACCGCCCTCGGCTACCAGCAGGCCGCGTATGGGTCCGCCACAGCACCGCCCTGCACCAGGCCGCGCGCATATAGCCTCGCCTAGCAGCACAATCCCGGTCCAGACAGAGGGCGCGTTTGCTGGTGACGTGCATGGTCTTCTGGCCTGCCTGTCCTAGCATAGGCCCTGTTGTCTGTCAGACAAAGCTATTGTGGTGCTTAGCGCCGCACGAGCACCGCAGCGTGTAGCAGGCTCTACTGTGGGAGCTAGCCCGCCGCTTCAGCTAGCACCACCAGTAGTAGT
>JAABUO010009430.1_pt1 | contig 10922 bp, 11 predicted proteins | sample 5559291 | NCBI WGS metagenome assembly JAABUO01 (sample SAMN10711878, study PRJNA513372) | rock metagenome | isolation source: Antarctica rocks | place: Antarctica: Victoria Land, Finger Mt sud | reverse complement strand
CACCCAGGCGCACGGTCAGGTCCAGCGCCGCCTCGTAGTCTACGGTTTTGAATGTTCTACTCATGCTTCCTACTGTACCACCACACACGGGACGGAGCGCCCACTTCTCTCCGACAAACTGCTAGAGCCGTACTACGCGCGCGCTGAGCGTATCTACTTGGTGCACGGCCAGGGGGGCGAATACCCGTCCGACGCGCCGCGCGCCGACCCGTTCCCATTCCCGGCGCTACCCCATGAGCCGTACATCGCCGACCTGGCCGATCGGTTGCGGCGGCAGGGTCTCCACCCGTACACGTTGCCCATAGGCGTGGACCGGCGGCCCGGCGGGCGCTGTATCCGCTGTAAGACGTGCGACGGCTTCCCCTGCCAGGTCTTGGCCAAGGGTGAGGCGGACGTCTGCTGTGTGCGCCCCGCGCTGGAGAGCCCCGACGTGGACCTGTGGACGAGGACGTTCGCCCGCCGCCTCCTGGTCGATAGGGCGGGGCGGCGCGTTACCGGGGTCGAGGTTGAGCGCGACGGCGCCTGCCTGGAGGTCCGCGCCTCTACGGTCGTCGTCGCCTGCGGCGCGGTGAACTCGGCGGCCCTGCTGCTACGCTCGGGCGGCGATACGCGCCCCGATGGGCTCGCCAACTCCTCGGGCGTTGTCGGGCGCAACTACATGGTCCACAATAACACAGCGCTAATGGCGGTCGACCCACTGCGGCGCAACCGCACGGTCTTCCAGAAAACACTCGCCGTCAACGACTACTATCTGCGCGGCCCCGACTGGCCCTACCCCATGGGCAACATCCAGTTGCTCGGCAAACTGCAGGCGGGCATGCTCACGGCCAACCAGCCGCTCGTGCCGCGCCCGGCGCTCCAAGCGATTGCCAACCGTAGCGTCGATTGGTGGGTGATGTCCGAAGACCTGCCTGAGCCCGCGAACCGCGTGACGCTGGCGCCGGATGGGACGATCCGCATCCATTGGCGGCCCAACAACCTCGCGGCGCATGTCAGGCTCGTCCGCGCGGCGCGCGCGATGATGCGCGCGGCGGGCTACCCCGTTGTCCTGACGCAGCGCATGGGCATCGAGACGAACTCGCATCAGTGCGGCACGCTGCGCTTCGGGACCGACCCCGCGACCACGGTCCTCGACCCCTTTTGCCGCGCGCACGACGTAGAGAACCTGTACGTCGTCGACGCGTCGTTTTTTTCATCGTCGTCGGCGACGAACCCGGCGCTGACCATCGCGGCTCAGGCGTTGCGCGTGGCCGATCATCTGATGGAGGGGCCATGAGTTAGTCGAACACGACCGTCTTGTTGCCGTAGAGCAGGACGCGGTTCTCGATGTGCCAGCGCACGGCGCGCGAGAGCACGATCTTTTCCAGGTCGCGTCCTTTCTGGACCATATCGGCGGCGGTGTCACGGTGTGAGACGCGGGCGACATCCTGCTCGATAATGGGGCCGTTGTCCAGGGCTTCGGTGACATAGTGGCTCGTGGCGCCGATGAGTTTGACCCCCCGTTGGTAGGCCTGGTGGTAGGGCTTGGCGCCAATAAAGGCAGGCAGGAAAGAGTGGTGGATGTTGATGATGCGGTCGGCGTACGCCTGGGTGAAGCTGGCCGAGAGAATCTGCATGTAGCGGGCCAACACCACCAGGTCCACGTCGTGCCGCCGCAGCAGGTCAATAATCGTAGCCTCGGCCTCAGTTTTATTCTCTTTGGTGACGGGTACGTGGTGGAACGGCACGCCGTAGAAGCCGGCCAGCGGCGTGGCGTCGGTGTGGTTGCTGATGACGAGCGGGATGTCGCAGGCGAGTTCGCCCGCCGCGTGGCGGTAGAGCAGGTCGGCCAGGCAGTGCGTGTCGCGCGAGACGAGCAAGGCCACTCTGGGGCGGTCGGTCGAGAAGGCGAGGTGCCAGCGCATGTCCAGGCCGTCGGCGATCGGCGCGAAGCGCGCGCGGAACTGGTCAGCGTCGAGGGCGAAGCCGTGCAGGTCCCATTCGATACGCATCAGGAAGACGCCGCTCTCGGCGTCCTGGTGCTGGTCGGCGTGCAGGATGTTGCCGTTGTGCCCGTAGAGGAAATCGGCGATGGCGGCGACTAGCCCTTTGCGGTCGGGGCAACTGATCAGGAGGATAGCGCTGTTAGTCATCTGTTCCCGTGATCTCCCTTGCGCGATCCCGCGCTCGTATACATACAAGTAATATAATCGTTATCGGCATATCGGCATGGCCGCGCGATGATAGACTAGAGATAGGATAACAGCCCGTAGTGGAGGAATGATGGACTATGGCGATACGCACCCCAGAGGACATCGACTTCTCAACGTTCCCAGCGAGCGATGGGCAGCCCATGGCTGAGACCTTTGCCAACCAAATCCAAATGGTGGACTTGGAGTGGGCCTTGCAGACCTTATTCGGCCGGCAGGGACGCGCCATGACGACCGCGGTGGGCGGCAATCAGTTTGTCTATTACAATCCGTTCAACGGACGCGACAATATCTCGCCCGATGTCTACGTGGCCTTCGACGTGCCGCCGCCGGCCCCGCCCAAGTGGCAGGTCTGGGTGCAAGGCAAGTTCCCCGATATTGTGTGGGAGATCACGTCGGAGAGCACGCACAAGGAGGACGTGGGACGTAAGCGCGCGTTGTACGCGCGCCTGGGCGCGCGGGAATACTACATCTACGACCCGCAGCAAGAGACAGAGCCGTGGTTCCAGGGGTTCGAGTCGCGAGCGGGGCGCATGGAGCCATTGCCGCTGCTGTCGAGCGGCGGGATCATGAGCCAACTGCTGGGCGCGGAGTTGCGGCCGGTGGCGATGGGGGAGACGGAGCGGCGGCCGGCCGGGACATGGCTGCGCGTGATCGACCCGCGTACCGGAGAGCCCGTCCCCATTGCCGCGGAAGAGCACGACGATCTCCGCGTGGCCCAGGAGCGCATGGCCCTGGGGGAGCGGTTACGCGTTTCGCTCGAGGAACGGTTATCGCTCGAAGAGCGGTTACGCGCGGAGGCGGAGATGCGGGCGGACGCGGAGGGACGGATCAGCGTCATGGCGCAGGAACGGGCGGACGCGGAGGGACGGACGCGCGTAGCCGCCGAAGAGCGGGCGGACGCGGAAGGGCGGACGCGTGCCGCGGCGGAGAGGCAGGCCGACGCGCACGAGCGGATCAGCGTCATGGCGCAGGAACGGGCGGACCTGGAGGGGCAGGCGCGCGTAGCCGCCGAAGAGCGGGCGGACCTGGAGGGGCGGATCAGCGCCGCAGCGGAGAGGCGTGCGGACCTAGAGAGGCAGGCGCGCGTAGCCGCTGAAGAGCGGGCGGCGCGCGCGGAGGCGGCGCTAGAGGCGTTGTTCGCCGACCGTTCGCGCCGGCAGGATGACGGATCGGCGTCCGAGTAGCCGCACACGGTTGCTCTGACGCCGCGTATCATGCGCTTGCCCGATCGCCTCGATCCAGCGTTCCTGGTACGCGCCTACGCCGCCGGCGTCTTCCCGATGGCCGACGACATGGGCGACATCTCGTGGTACGCGCCCGACCCGCGCGCCGTGCTCGAGCACGACAACCTGCGCGTCAGCCGCTCGCTAGGCGCGACGATCCGCTCCGGCCGCTACGCGGTCACCGTCGACACGGCCTTCGAGCGGGTCATGCGCGCCTGCGCCGCGCCGCGCTCTGACAGCGCGGGGACTTGGATCAACGATGAGTTCATGTGGGCGTACGGTGTGTTGCATCGCTGGGGCTTCGCGCACAGCGTCGAGGCCTGGCGCGGCGACGAACTCGTGGGTGGACTCTACGGCGTGAGCGTCGGCGCGGCGTTTATGGGTGAGAGCATGTTCTCGCGCGCCACCGACGCCTCGAAGGTGTGCCTGGCCGCGCTCGTGGAGCGGCTACAGACCCGCGGCTATCTCTTGCACGACACACAGTTCATCACGCCGCACCTGGAACGGCTCGGCGTCACCCTCATCCCGCGCGAGGAGTACCTCCGGCGGCTAGAATACGCGGTTACGGTCCCATGCCAATTTCTGTAGGCGACAACACAACGCTCTTGACCATGGTGACGGACATAGATAAGGCGCGGCGCATCGCGGCGTTGCAAGCGCGCGTGCGTGGCTGCAGGCTGTGTCAACAGCATGGCTATATCCCCGTGGCGCACCCCATCACCGAGGGGCGTGCGGGCGATCGCATCATGCTCATCGGTCAGGCGCCGGGACATGTGTCGATCGAGCGGGATCGCCCGTTCTCGGGTCCCGCCGGACGTGTATTAGACGGCTGGCTCGTCCGCGCAGGCTTCCCGCCGGGGACGTTGCACGAGCGGGTCTACCTCTCGTCGCTGACCAAGTGCGACCCCGGCAAGAACCCACGCGGCGGCGGGGATCGCGCGCCATCGCCGCCCGAGATCGCGCTGTGCCGTTCCTACCTGGAAGCGGAACTGGCGCTCCTCCAGCCCGCTGTCATCTTGCTGCTGGGCGGGTTGGCTATCACGCATTTTCTGGGCAAGCAGCGTCTGGACGAGGTGGTCGGGCGCGCCTATGCCGCGGACGATGTCGTTTTCCATCCGCTATGGCCGGGCCACGAGCAGGCGAGGCTGCTGCCATTGCCGCACTCCTCAGGTGTGAGCCGTTGGCTCAACAGCCCCGACCACCAGGAGTTATTAGGCGTCGCGATCGGCCACCTGGCGCGCTGGCGCATCGACCTTGGGCTATAATCGTCGCTCCGTCGATCCGGGGCGCGCCGCTTTAGGCGACGTTGCGCTGTTGGCGCGCGTCCGCGGCGTCGTGGTTGAACTGGGCGACCAGCTCGTCGATGACACGGTCGGCGTCCGCGTGCGCCACCTGGCAGGTACCCACGGCGCGGTGGCCGCCGCCGCCATGGCGCAGCATCAGGCTGCCGATGTCACTCGTGCTGCTCCGGTCGATGATGCTGCGCCCACAGGTGATGACAGTGTTTTGGTTTTGGAAGCCTTTGGTGGTCAGGATGCTGACCCCGGCGTCGGGGTACATCGCGTAGATGGTGAAGCGGTTGCCGGTGTATATCTCGTCGAGCGTCCGCAGGTCGAGCACGACCACGGACCCGCGCTGGATCGCGTTCTCGTGGATCATACGGTGGAACAGCGCGTCTTGCTCCCAGTAGCGCGTCACGCGCTCCCGCACGTCGGGCAGCGCCAGGATCTCGTCGATGGTCATAGTGCGGCAGTAGTCGACCAACGCCTCGGCCAGCTGGTAGTTGCTGATGCGGTAGTCGTGGTAGCGGCCCAGGCCCGTGCGCGGGTCCACCAGGAAATTCAGCAGGACCCAGCCCTCGGGGCGTTCGATCTCGCCAGCGGTCAAGTCGGCGCTGTCGCACTTGTCGACCGCCGCCATCATGGGATCAAAGCTCGCCGGGAACGCGTCGTAGCCGCCGTAGTAGTCCCAGATTACGCGGGCGCAGCTGGGCGCCGCCACGTAGCGGCCCTCGTACGCGATCGCGGCGCCGACGCGCTCCTGCTCACTGGAGTGGTGGTCGAACCATAGCCCGCAGCCGGGGACAAAGGGCACGTTAGCCAGGATATCGTCGCTCGTGACCGCGAGCTTGCCGTCCTGCATGTCTTTGGGGTGGACGAAGCGGTGCCCGTCGACGAGCCCAAGGTGCTTGAGCAGGGTCGTGCAGATCAGTCCGTCGAAATCCGAACGCGTCAGTAGCCGCATGAAATGGGTCCTCCAGGGGGTATCGAAGGTCGGTGGTCGGTTGATACAGTGTCCGTTATGGGTCCGATGTCCAATTGAAAGATCGGCGCGGACCCGCTGCCGATATTATAGGAGGGTCAGGTCGTGGGCCACATCCCCTAAACGTGCTATCGGCGCGCCGTAGCCTATCCCTCGACCAGGCCAAGGCGCGCTAACGCCGCGGCCACGCCGTCCTCTTCGTTGCTCTCGGTGACGAGGTCAGCGGCCGCCCACACCTCTGGGGTAGCGTTGCGCATGGCCACGGCCAGCCCCGCGTAGGCGAACATGGTGAGATCGTTGTGGCTGTCGCCGAACGCGATGATTTGCTCACGCGCGACGCCGAGCAGGGCGGCGACACGGCGCAACGCTGACCCCTTGGAGACATCGGGATGCAGGAATTCGAGCAGGTTGGCCGCCGTCTGTGTCACGTAGAGGTCGCGCCCGAACGTCGCGACGGCGTGTGGGCGCAGGCGTGCGATGGTCTCGGGTTCGGCTTGCCCGACGACCTTGATGCTGGGATGGCCGGCGGCCTGCCGCATGTCGTCCAGGTAGGTCGCGGGGGGCAACGGCGGCGGCGTCCAATCGGCAGGGTTGGGCATGTGTTGGTCGAGGTACAGGCCGTCCGTCGTGTAGAGCGCGGACGGTACGCCGGCTTCGATGAAGAAGCCGATGGTCGGGCGCACGTACGTGGGCGGGACGAGTTGGCGGTACAGGTCGCGTCCGGCGGTGGGGTCATGGATCACCGCGCCGTTGAACGTGATCTGCGGCGCCGTGAGCGCGATATCCGCGCAGAAGATGCGCAGGACATCGAAAGGGCGGCCGGTGGCGACGACGACGTAGCAGCCACGCGCGGTCAGGGCGGCGAGCGCGCGGCGCGTGCGCGGCGACACACGCTTCTCGCGCGTCAAGAGCGTGCCGTCGAGGTCGACGGCCACCAGCCGATACGTCATGTCGGCCGCGTCATGGCCGTGACGCCGATCGTTTTCACCGCGCCGCGCCGCGGATTGTCCGTCATCGCTCATAACTATACTTTGACACTCCACACGGCTGAAGCCGTGGGATTCTTGGTTTGGCGACCGTTGCATCGTGACCCGGAGGCTTTGATGTCTGACACAATCTCCCCAAGCGTGACTTCCCGTGTGCCCCACGGTAGAGACGCCGTTGGGCGTCATGGTGGCCCCCGAAGGAGCCTCCCCAGAGGGGACCCCGCGCCACTATTATACTATATGCGGGCGACCGTTGACGCGCCGCTTGTCGCGGCCCATCGCTGCGACAAGCCCCCTCCCCTACGGGGACCCATCCCACGACTGAAGTCGTAGGTTTTCTGGGAGGTTTCTATTGAAGCCGTGGGTTTTCTGGAAGGTTTCTATAACTACCATAGGGCGTGTGGTGGGCCAAGATGTTGGCGGCGACGCTTGCCATGCGCCCATAATCCTGGCTGGTCGGCGCGGCGTCCGTTGGCGCGTGGCCTGACCGTAGGCGCGGTACAATGGTCGATAGTCGGAAGCCAGCGGTTATCTATCGACTAACGACTAACGACTAACGACTTTCGACCATCGACTCAAGAAAGGAGCGCAAGCATGACGACAGAAACGATGCAAGGGGTTGTCTTGCCGGGGGACCGGCGTGTGGAGATGCGCGAGTATCACATCCCGCGGCCGGGGCACGGGCAGGCGCTCGTGCGCATGAAGGCGTCGTCGTTGTGCGGCAGCGACTTGCGCGCTATCTACCGCGAGCATCTGGGCAAGGGCGCGGAGGCCTATCAGGGCGTGATCGCCGGACACGAACCGTGCGGCGTGATCGAGGAGGTTGGGCCGGGGATGCGGCGCTTCAAGGTGGGCGACCGCGTCATCATGTACCACATCGCTGGCTGTGGCGTGTGCGATGAGTGCCGCGCAGGCTGGATGATTGGCTGCTCGAGTCCAGAACGCGCCGCCTATGGCTGGCAGCGTGACGGCGGCCACGCCCCGTATTTGCTGGCCGAGGAGCGTACCTTGGTGACGCTCCCCGACGCGTTGAGCTACCTCGACGGGGCTATGGTGGCCTGCGGGCTGGGCACGGCCTACGCGGGCTGCCGGCGCGCCGATGTCTCCGGCCGTGATGTCGTGCTGGTGACGGGGCTCGGTCCCGTCGGGCTGGCCGTGGCGATGTTGAGCCGGGCGCTGGGCGCGCGGGTCGTGGGCGTGGAGGCCGTGCCGGAACGTCGTGCATTGGCGACGCGGCTCGGCGTCGTCGACGTGGTGGCGCCGGGCGATGATGCGCTGGCTGCGCTGCGCGAGAAGACCGGGGGCCACGGCTTCGAAGTCGCCATCGACTGCTCCGGCAACGCCGAGGCGCGGCATGTGTGCCTGGAGGCGGCGCGCGAGTGGGGTCGCGTGGTCTACATCGGCGAGGGCGGCACGGTCGCGTTCGAGCCGAGTCCCTTGCTGATCCACAAGCAGCTCTCGCTCTACGGCTCGTGGGTCTGCAGCCTGCCGCAGATGGAGGAACTCGTCGAGCTACTGGTGCGCTGGGACCTGCACCCGGATCAGATGGTCACGCATCGTTTCACGCTGGACCAGGCGCGGGAGGCGTACGAGACCTTCGACAGCGGGCGCACGGGCAAGGTCGCTATCGTGTGGGAGTAACGCTTGCGCGTTGATCGCCCACCAGGGGCGACCCTACAATGGCCTGCTCGGCGACAGGTTCCATTTTTGGGAAAATATGTTAGCGCGCAGAAGTCTCGGGGTCACGCCGCGAGGAGCGAGGGGAACGTCTGCTGCTGCCAGTAGCGGTCCCAATCGCCGTTGAGGCGCAAGGTGCGCAAGCGCATCAAGGCGACGCTGGTCTCCTCGCTCCAGTGCATGCCCTGGTTCTTCTGGCGGCGGGCGACGAGCAGGTCGTTGGCCTTCTCGGCCTGGCCGCTGCCAATGTACGGGCACTGACGATGGCGCTCCCGATAGCAGGGGATGGAGGCCCGGCGGGCCGCGAGATAGGTGATCCACTCATCAAGGGGGGCCGGGCGACGCGGGTCGGGCGGCGCTTTGGCCTCCGCGCGGAACTCCTCGGCGGCGGCCATGGCCCCGTCCACGTCGCCACGCCAGAGCAGACGGCCCAGCGTGCCCAGGAAGCGCATCCGCGTCGGCTTGTCGCGGCAGACCTGCGTGGCGACCTGGTAACAGCGGTGATGGAGATGGTACCAGTCCAAGAGCAGCGTGGCCCCGCGCGGCGCGAGCGTCGCCTCAAAGAAGTCGCGCAGCCAGCGCGCGCCGTCGGCCACGAACACGAGATGACGCGCGGGGCCATCCGCGCCGGTGGGCACGCCCTGGCACAGCGCGCAGAGCACGCCGAGCGTGGCCAGGAAGGTGGCCCCCGTCCCGCTGACGTAGCGATAGCCCTCCGCCGTGGCCACGCGTGCCGTGCGCAACTCCCAGAACTGCCGCCGCTAGGGTCGCCGCGTGAGCACCTCGTCCGCGCTCGCCACCACCTCGGCGGGGCCGACCTCCGGCCCTAACCGGCGCAGGTCCTCCGCGCCGGCATCGGCCCGTTCCTGGCGCCGTGCGGCCAGCACGCGCTCCCAGTCGGCCGCGCGCACCCCGCGCGGCGGCCGTGTCTCGCCCGCCGTGAGCGCTTGGTCCACCGCCGCCGTGAGCGCCGCCGGCCACCCCGCCCGCCGCCGCGGGGTCCGGGCCGGGAGCAACCGCGGACGCAGGCCCTCCGCCGCGCCGTCGCCGCGTGCCAGCGCCGCCCGCACGCGTGTCACCTCCGCCCACTCCGCCTCGGCCAGGGCCGCGCCGTGTTCCCGCACCACCGTGCGCAACGTGCTCGCGCAGAGGACCGCCTTCACCGCAGGCTCCGCCGCTTCCCTCTCCACCGGTAGCCCCGCCTCCGTGGCTGCCGCAGCCTGGGTCTGCCAGCCCAAGAGGCGCTCCGCTGTCACGAAGGGCAGCGTATCCGGCCGCAAGCACGCCATCTCTTGGAGCCCCCGCGTGATCACGATGCCTCCATGCGGCGGTCGTGCCGCGTTCCCCGGCGTCACATGCTGCCCCGTGCGGCCATGTTCAAGCACCTGCCGGCGCACCGTCAGTCGCCCGAACCGACTGGCCACCTCCAGGTCATCCGTCCCGTCGCCCTGCCAGGTCTGTAGGGGGGGAAAGGCGCCGGTGCGCCGCCACCGCCGCCGCATCCGCCGCTTCCCCCTGCGCCTGCATCACCCGCCGCAGGATCGCCTGCCCCCTCTGGTGCGTCTGCGCCTCGATCACATCAAGCGCCGCCCCCGGCGCCACCGCCGCGAGGTCCGTCCCCGGCAGCTCGAACCGCCCCACCTCCGTCTCGTGCTCTCCCGCCTCGTCGTCCTCCACCTGCCACAGCACCTGTCGTGGCTCCCGTCGCTATCCGGGCCTTTTTGACGCGCCACATGAAGCCCTGAGGTGGCTTCCGTCGTCATCCGGCCGGCCGGATGACGAACGGCTTTCTTTATAGTGATGCCCGCGCTCCTCCGGTCGCCGCACAACGTCGACGCACGTAGCCGTGTCCCGCTGCGGGCACGCCAGCTAGCAGGCATGGCCCCGTTGCATGGCCCCGTTCATAGCGCGCTTTCCCACCCACCGGTGAAGTCGTTGCGCCGAATGCCTGCGACGCCCCGAGAAGCCAAGGCAATGCACTCTTTCGGGGCAGTGATCGCACCCAAGGCAAGGCTAACCCCGATGTTGTGGGGAAAGAAATGCTCCCCGTACAATTCGTGTGTCGCATGGCCGGGTCCACCCCCTGCGGAGCGCATGATGGTGTCCTACGCCCGCAAGCCCTCATGATGGCCGAGAGCCCGTGAAAAGCTGGCATCCGTCGCGCGGAGGTAGGCGACGCTCCGCTCGAACTGCTCCCGCTCGAACGCGGCCAAACTCTCGCCGTCCTCATCGCGCTCCCACGGCGTACGCCAGTCCTCGCCGTCGGGGCGTGAGCGCTCCTCGCGTAACCGCAGCACGGGCAGCGCGTCGGCGATCGGTCGGGGCGCGTAGCAAGCCCAGTAGTCGTCTTCCAGCAGCCGTATGTGGCGCGCTTCGAGCGCGCCCATCTCGATGGCGACTGTCGCCGCCGGGGCGCGCCGCGCGAACAGCGCGAGCAGTCCGGCGATGTCGACGACGCCGGAGCCGACCGCGCAGCGTACCAGGCGATAGCCCCGCGGCGTCCGATAGAGGTGGTAGTCCTTGAGGTGGACGTGCTTGAGGTAGGGCAGGATGCGCTGGGCGAAGCGCAGTGGGTCCTCGCC
>JAABUO010009428.1_pt1 | contig 10925 bp, 11 predicted proteins | sample 5559291 | NCBI WGS metagenome assembly JAABUO01 (sample SAMN10711878, study PRJNA513372) | rock metagenome | isolation source: Antarctica rocks | place: Antarctica: Victoria Land, Finger Mt sud | reverse complement strand
CTTGATTCGATGAATATATCATTATTACCATGCGTGCTCTGTGTAGAAGTGACGTCGGCTGATGACTCTGTCCGATGCCGGTTGGGAGTTTCAATTGGTTCAAGCAGCTTCCTGGCTAGCACATTTCGCATTCTGCCCAGGACGCTCACAATAAGGTTCACCAACTTCGGTGTAAGATCAGACGTAATGGCTATCGTCCACTTTGGATAGAGCATTCCGTGGCAGCCACGAACTTCAAGTTTGCCGCAGCTTTTCAAGAACGCATGACACATAAAACAACTCAATCTGCTGCAGCCAAAGTAGGAGAAGATCTCGTCAAATCCTATAGAGCTTTTAAGAAGGTGAATTACCATTTGCATCTGGGCGTGAGTGGGAAGCTCGTTGTTTTGCAGTCCCGTAAACCTCTTCTTTGCTCCAGCGATATCGAGATTCCTGCTGATATATTGCTTTATGTGCATCTATCAACGGTAGTCGGACAGACCGAAGTGTTTCAGACAGATCGATCTTATCACTATCCGACTACTACAGAAGCTCAGGGCGGCGCACTGTTTCCGCTGGTTGAATAGAGATACGCTCAAAATTAGGTAGAGTTTCGGCACATTTCATAAATGTCTCATGGGCAGATTTGAGACGTCCCAGAAAACTACTATCACGCATCAGACGGAGGAAGCGGCTCACAAGTTTCAGAGGCATACAGTCCATAAGCAAGATTCGGACGCACTTGAGATATCGAAGACCCTGGGCTAGATTCACTAGATCAGAATGGAATTGATCTCTTGATTAATGGCTCCTTGAAGCGTCAAGCACCGATATTCGGAAGTTATCAAGCTTTTGACGGGCAAACTCCATGTACTTGACATGACTTGACTTCGAGTAGGTCCCAATTTTTTCATCTTCTACGAAAGGTCTTATAGTTTCCCAGCTTTCCTTCGTAGAGTTGAAACGGACTGGCGACTTTGAGCGTGTGGCTGCGTGGAATGCCTCGAGTCCCTTCATAAGACTTGGGACATAGCTCTCAAGACGATCGTGATTGTAGGTCACGAACTCGTCCCACAGATGTGCTCTACCGGCGGTGTATACTTCGTCTAGGCTCACGTGTTAGCGATGTGTTTAGAACAGTGTCATTAGAATTGAATGATGGCAGTTGGAATACTTGTTGCTCCAAAAGGCATCTCGTGACGTTACCATCATGAATAAGACGAGATGTAATACTTTGCGTGACATAAATAATGCAAACGTAGATGAAAGTCACCTGAACATCAAACCTAGGGATAGGTTACATCTCATGGCTTATTGTTCTGAGAGCATACCTTGACCTGGATATCTTTTAGTCTCCTGAAGAAGTTTTGGTCCTTGTTATCGAGACCATTATTCCTGATTACGTAAACCTCAATGCGATCTTCAAACTCTCGTGCAAGCAATAAAAGACTCCGACGGATTCAGGTCGGATGAAGTCGTTTGATTGTTCTGTTTGGATGTCTTCATAACAGGGTTATATCGACTCTCTAGGTCAATCCTACTCCTCGAGACTACCTCTGCCAGCTTATCCAAACATTTCCGTTTCAGTCCGTCATGCCCCGAATCAGAAATCTGTTCTGGCCGATCAGTAGCAGCTTCGTTTATCGCGTCATCTTCTTCCGTGAGGTCGACCTGATCGCGATCCTCAAACTCGGGGGTGTCTAGCTGCCCTCCATTGCGCATTGCAAGCAGATTCACCAACGCTCGGAATCATGGTCCATCGAGACCGGGCGTGTCCCAATCGAAGCTTTCGCTCATCTTCTACGAGTACAGGTAATTAGCGCCCATGAGATCTTTACTATTGGTTAAGGAGCTTGAAACCATCGATAAATGGGGCCAAGATTACCTTATGTACACAACGAGGGTGCCACGTGCCAAGTTCAGCCCTATATAACTGTGACCTTCTTAATGGAAACCAACAGTGCAAGTATTAGACGCTGCAGCGGTAATGCCAACGACGGAATGATCCCCTGCGGTTGCATGGTACTTTGGTGCGCACAGGATGGCTGAGATAAATCTCTCATGTTTGAATACAACGCTTCTTTATATTGTACTTTAAACCCCATTTGATACCTTGCAATGCCGTAATGTATTTGAAGCCTACATTGAATGATGTATGACAGCACTCAGCTCACCACTCATTACCCATTCACAAACAATGCTAGCAAATTCGGCGTCCCCTTATTTGTGTAACCATCCAGCTGCGCCGACGGCAAACCCAGCGCCTGCAGCAAGGTCGTAGCAACCTGGCGGTTGCTAACGGTTTCATCCACGCTCTTAGCCCTGACCTTCGGGTTGTAGGCCAACAGCGGCACGTTCAAGTCCTGTGGCAATAATCCTCCGTCGTCCTCGAAGCGAAAGCTGTCGGCCCAGAGCGTACCGACTTCAGCACTGATCACCAAGTCGGGAACGCGGGAGTCGAGGTAGGGAGAGCCATAGCCAGCTTTTTGTACTTCGTCGCCAGCGAGGACGTACTGAGTGTCAAGGGAAGAGTTGGACAGGAGGTTCTTCTTGGCGGTTTCTGCATTCGAGGAGCGCTCGAGCCACATGATGCCACCATCGTCACCGGTGAAAAAGGCAACAGGAACGCCCGCGCCGTTAACTACCTTGCTCTGGTCGAATATATTCAGCGTCTTGGGGTCGACAGGGCCTTGGCCTTGCTTGGAGCCCAGGAGTAGGAGGGTACTATCGAGCTTGCCCGCAGCCTGGAGGCCTTTCAGGAAGATGCCAAGACGACGGTCGGTAAAGCTGAGGGCGTCCTGAAGGGTTCGGTTGGGGAGCGAGCCATTAGAGTTGAGATATCCACCATCAGATTGGGCCCAGGTGATCGCTTGGAAGTTAGCGCCGTAGAGGGAGGGACCGCCTTCGGGGTTTTTGGTGCCATTGGCGAAATTGCCATTGGCCCAATTGCGGAGGGCAGACCCTAAGAAATGTGAATGGGAGATTGTTCTTCGTGATTGGGAAGAAGAAACTTACAGTGAATATCGTCCCAAGCTTCTTGCGCGGTGATGATATTCTCAACCGAAAAAACCTCAGGAAAGTAACCCTGTGATAGACCAACGCCACACGGGCCATTCAGGAACTCGTATGTAGGGTGCTTGTCAGTGTAGGCGGTTACAAGACCATTGCCCCGGCCGACTTCGAAAATTGTGTTTAAGCGAATGAAGTTGTGAGGGTAGACCACCTCGCATGTTCCCCACACAGTCTTCTGCATCGGCAATGCGGACAGATTCAACGCATCACCACCCAACAGAAGCTTGGCGATCAGGTCAACACCCTCTGACCAGTCGCACTCGGTATCAATGGGCCCAGTGCAGTTAGATGACGGAGGGTACAGAGACGTGTCCCACTCGTCATCCCACCAAATGCCTGAGTCTCTTAGAGAGGCTCCGGTGAAAAGCGCAGTGGTCCCTGGAAAGCTGTCTGATGGAGAGCTTGCGCGAGCATTCGGATAGGCAACAGAGTTTTTCAACATACTTGCCCATGTTGAGTTGGGGTCTTTTACGACGTAGTCGAGAAGATCGAATTGGTGAAGTCCATCAAATGACAAGAAGGTGGCTTGCTTGTAAGATCCGTTTAAATACGATTTAGAAACAGTGGTCCAAAGTCCTTCTTGGTAGGGTAGGGCGGAGTTGCGCCACCATAGGTGATGTTTGGATCGTTGGTTGATCAACTGGCGCAGCTTGTGCTACGGTCGCCACAAAGGCCAGCAACAGTATTGCCTTTTGCAAGATCGTGGTTAAGAATCGTAGCTATCGAAGAAGCTCATCATTCTGCAGGTCATGACTGGGGTTTCATAGCTGTCCAGATATGAACAAGAGAGTCCCATAGAGCGATGATCAATGTATAGCTACGTTAGAAGAGAGATGAGGAGATCCAAGATGTGGAGGATGATGGCAGCTTCAGTAAAATTTGGTCCAGTCAGAGCACTCGAATCGGTAGGCGTGTTGAGTGGCGAAAGAGAGAGAGATGTGGTGGAGACTGAGGATCAAATTAAGCCTTTCCACTCACGTGGGCAGCGGACTGGATCTCTGTGGTTAAGATTCGGACTGCGCGAAAACATTCCCTCTTGGAATCGCAGGGAAGGCGGAAAGTGGTACGCCAGTAACGGTACTCACAACAGCAACACTGTGCCATGGATCTGAGATATGGTGAGCAAGGACTTCTGATTCGTGGTCGCATCAAATCGGAGATAAATCTTAACCCTTCAATGGTTCTGGCTTGCGCAAGCTTTAAACGCTTTTGGTAAGCACGTCGGCAGTGACGGCAGCTTGAGAAGCTCGTAAAATCATTTTCCACTGGCAATTTTAGGCTCTGCTAGACGTTGGGCAGCTCCAGTGTTTCAATCGGGGCGGAAATTCAGCCATTGTATCGAGGGTAATGTTGCGGGATCCTAGGAATGCATGTAGTACACCCATACCGCACAGATTCTTATGGTCTTGCAGAGCAGACATAACCCCACACTCATGCAGACGTGAATCCCCAAAAGAGCAGTCTCATTTCTTTCTTATAGCATCCTCCCTTTTAGCCTCTACCCTTCCCAAAAAGTCCATTCTTCCCAGATACCCTTCTTTCCCCTTCTCTGCTTTATCCAGCTCCTCTTTCATCCCCTCCTTATCTACGTACCCTGCCCAGTCCAGTTTGCTCTTCTCAATTGTATTTAAGTTCGGACCTTTGTTGCTTACTGCTGCAGCTCCCGGCAGTCCAGTAGGGTTCGGGTCAAACATCGAGACCCGCTTCTTTGGGCGACGCAGAGTGGGTTTGCCGGCGGTCTCGGTGGAGGCTTGCTGAGAAGCTTGCTGAGAAGCTTGTTGCGATTGCAGGTAGAGGCGTGCTTCGGCGGAGGAGGCGGGGACTAGCTTCTCTTCGGTGGTAGTTTGGCCTGCAAAGACGTAGGTGTGTTTCATCGTGATCATAGGTTCGGAGTGAGAGCTAGAGGTAGGCTCTGCGGGCTGTGCGTTCTTATTGTTATCTTTTGTTGCTGGGGTGCCATGTGTGGGTTTGTCCGCCCCCTTTGGGCCTTGCGCTGCTCCTGTTGCAGCGTCGGGTAGTTTCGTGGTAGCAGTCGGCTTTAGTGTACTATTCAATCTTGCCCATAACTCATCTACATCCACTGTAGCAGCTTCGGTGCTGGCAAGCGCTTTCTTCTTCTCACTACTGCGTAGAGTGAGAATTTATAGTCAGCTTTTTCACCCTTTAGCAATCAACGAAGATTGAGAAACCCCAGCTCCAATGATCAAGCCAGCCTTGTACATCAAGTTACCAGGACTCTAAGCCAAAGGAAAACTCCGACTCACCCACCCTTTCCACTCCTCGTCCTAACCCTTAAACCGACTCCATCCCCTTCCTCCTCCTTATCCGCTCCACCATCTGCCCCCCTCCCTTTCTTCCCATTCTTCCTCCTCTTCTTAGTACCTTCTTTTACAATCTTTTCATCTCCAGAATCTACTTCATCCTCTGCCTTTCGTTTATGCCCTTTGGTAGTATCATCTTCACTGTCTGAGGCGGAGGATGGGGAGAGAGAGGCATCGAAGTCGGAGTCCGCGGCAGAATCGTAATCATCGGGATCAAGTTGGGTTGTCATGATAGCTGATTTCGCGGATGTATTTGTGGGAGGCTAGAAGCTTTGAAGACAGGTTATACGATTGTGGTGGATGTAGAGCTATATGTCTTATTAAGCACCCGATTTTTAGTATGGTGGAGCAGGTGGTAACCTCGGCAAACGATGACGCGCTACTGGGCGCGTAGTATCATATCTGTGCCCTTACCTCGATTGTGCACTACCGTCGCGTCTGCATCTGATGGATGGTATGGGAGACCGAGACTGGACCTCCAACCTCGGATGTCAAGATATCCAAAGGCTCATGCTAGACGTACACCCTTTTGCACCCCCCAATAGCACATATACAGTATCAGGCTAAACGAAAATCCACTACTCTTTTGCCCCATTCGCCCTCAAAATGCTTACAATATCCTCGCGTCCCTTCAGCTCCGCCAACTTTACCGCACTCTTCTCATTAATTTTCTTCACGACCTCATTAACATCCACCCCCCAATTCAACAGCACCTTTACACACTCAAGTTTCCCCTCCCTTGCAGCCATTTGCAGCGCCCCGCTCTCTTCCCACCTCGCGCCTCCATTCAACAGTACTTCCATTACCTTGGCCACGTCCGCGTCCCTCTTCCAGCCTTCTGCTGGGGCCGCGAGCGGTTTCAATTGATATTGACCCCATCCGCAGTTTGCCATGTTAGGGTCCGCGCCGCGTGATAGCAGAAACTTGATCAACGGAATCTTTGCAAAGAACGAGGCGCAAGTGAGCGGGTTGCCCGAGTATCCAGGCATGCGGTAGTTGATATCGAGACCGGCGTCCAAGAGGCATGCTAAGATCTCAGGTGAGCCATTATCCAAGGCTTTTACAAGGAACTCCTCGTGGTCGGAGCCGTGGTTCAGAGCCTCTTTGAGGAGAGTAGCATTTCCTGAATTGATGGCTTGGGCTGTTATATCGTGAAAGCGAGCCTCGTTGTTGCTTGATACGGCGTCGCGTAGTGCTGCAAGGGCGTGTTCTAGTCGTCGCATTAGTTGAGAGTGGTATTTGAGAAGCAGAAACTTTATCGTTTTCATTGCGACTGCGAAAAGTAGATGTTGGTGACTGACCTTGGTCTGAATCAGGATTAATACTAGCCATAATCGAGTCCCAATGAATCAAAGAGTGTTATCAGTATAGGGGGTGTGTTTCTACGATCAATGCGAGATTTTATCGAGACGTGTCTGTGTTTTCAGCGAAAGTAAGGATCTGGGTGGCGACATCGTTATTGGATGGATCGGTCGGAGTCTTTGAACGGAAGAGATTAAGGTTGAGCCTTCGGCTCGATTCTTCACGCCATCGCTGATCATGTCAAATCTATGCGATTGTGTCATTCTATTAAAGTGTTGTGCTCGTTATCGGCTTAACTTAAGCAGATAGCCCAACTTGCCAGGTGATGATACGAGGTACTTAGGATGAGCTTCATTGAAAACGCAAGACCCTGTGGCCCTTGGAAAGAGCGAAATCGCCCCTGGAGAAAATGTTTCAAAGCGCATGAAATATTGAGAACTCCCCAACGATGATACACTGCCAGATATTCACGCTTCGAATCAGGCACCCTAAACGATATCGCGAGGGTTAAATACCGAACGCAGAAGGTAGTCCGTATAAGTACACCAGGTCCTAACGTGATCCATCCGAGCAATGACCTCCCTTCCAGGGACAAGCAAAGAGACAATCCTTTTAGCGATACTAATACACACAGTGAGCTTCAATTAATCTCAATTCACAAGCTAGAAAAGGGTGTTCCACTTACCGCAGGATCATCACTCCCATCCCAATCATCCACTTTGCAATAAGAGATATTGAGGCCTTGCTGCGAACTGGCCCAGGATTCTGCGCCAAGCGTGAACTGGACGTAATCATTCTTCGCTTCAGGAGTAATGGCCATTGAGCTTTCGAGTTTGCCGTTCACCGACAGCGGATTGACGGACGAGCACCGAGTATGAGCCTGCCAACCGATAGTGGTTCTGTTAGCGTCGAGAATGCGAATTTTGCAACCGTAAACGCCGTCATTGCTGCCATTATTGCCGTATGCGTCTGCGAGCGAATCCCACTGTGTCATGTGGAAGCTGCAAGACCCTGTAGCATATGAGGCTGAGGCGACGATGCGGTTGCTGTCGGCATCGCTAGCGCTGATGCGGGAGTGGTTATACTGGTAGACCTTGTAATGGGAAGGGTGAGAGAAGAGTCTCGACCCGTGTCGGTAGCGCCAGTTGTGAGCGAAATGTAGGATCCGCCGGGGGTTGTAGGCGGTAGCAAATCGTTAACAGCTTCTATAGCTCCAATAAAGAATGCGAGAGCTGCAAAGAGAAAGGTCCTCGTGCACTTCATGGTTCTTTGTGTCTGGCGTCTTCTGCTGCAGAGCTGTCAAAAGTGGAAGTAGAAGAGCAGAGCACTGTTGATGTCTGACGCCGTTTATACCATAAGTGATGACAGCGGACTAGGTCAACTAATACTATGCAGGGCAGACAACATGTAAAGCCAATGGAATGAGGCAACGAGAACATGTAATAAGGATTGATAGGCCTAGGAATCCGCAGCAGGACATCTTCGAAACATTTCATCCTTGTTCGCTCTTCCCAGTTCAAGATTGAAAGTTGAAATAACATGCCTGAAAGCGTTCGAAGGATGATCCTCCTTTCATTCCACCGCCCACTGCCCACTGTGTCGACCTGCAATGTTCCACAGCTAAACAGATATTTGAAGCGATAGTACTACGGAACAGCCCAACGAGCAAAGCTGAAACAGCCTACTCAAAATTACAACTATATTTCCCATCGTTGTATGTATACCTTCCCAATCTCCTTCTCCAGCGTTGTTCTCCTGTCAGGTGGATTGCAGTGTAATTTCACCATCAACAATATGCCGTTGTGCTTCATCTCTTGGCCCAATGGCACAGCTTGAAAGTGGATACCGAAACAGTATACTCGAACACCCCAACCACCTTCCTCCTCATTCACCAACTGCTAATCTTCTTCTGAAGTGTGACTGCTGTGGGATACGTCAAATTTGCTTCTCGGCTCAGCCTTGATGAGAATCCCTTGACCATGAAGCACACAGACCTGCGATGGTGTCTGTAGCCCACAAGCGATAAATATAAAGGCCTCTAGACACCAGTATAACCGTGGAAACTATCCAGAGTTTATTAAAGCCGAAGATCCGCACACTAAAACATTCTTGTTCCATACTCGAATTACCATATCGTTGAATCGCAACCATGCGTCGCAACTATAATTCGACTATCTTCTCTCTCTTCCTTACCCTCCTTCTGTTCTGCGGCGTCGTCCTCACATGAACGATCCCAGCTCATGAATTGAACAACCCTCACGTCAAGCACTCGGCACCGCGGTCCCTACCTCGAGGCGGGTCCTGTTGGAACGCGACGTCACACCGCCGGTTCCTAATGTTGAGGACTGCAAAGCCAAATTGACCGTTCCAAAAGATCATTCTGTGTTCTACTCCAGTGAGGTCGAAGACTCTGCGGCCGCATGGGCGAAAGCCAACTGGAAGCATTCAAATAAAACTATCTTCCTGACATCAGACGTAATATATCCGCGCTAACATGTCTTCCAAACAGGAGGCACAACTATCTGGATAGCAGGATTGACGGATTATCAAGCCGAAATCACCAAACAGTGCAAAGACGCCCTTGACGTCGGCAAAGAAAACTGGGAATTGTCAGAAAGCGACGAGTTTTTTGTAAATTGATCGAAAGCGTTTGCACTCCTCGCGTCCGGGATCGTGACAGCAATACTGCCCGCCGGTTAAAATGGGAAGGTTTCAATTCCCGCTGGCAGCTTCTTCTCCAAGTATGAAAACCCCATCTTGAAGGACACGAGCCAAATTTCGCAGTCACAAAGATCGTGGGAATGGTGGGGAACACGGAAGGTACGGCTCCAACTAGACAAGGGGAAGATTTACGTTAGTGAGCTATAGTAGGTGAAGTGATTTGAATCACGTGTGGAGTTGGGGGCGTTCTTCATTTCGTTAGAAGCAGTAGATGAAAGTTTGTAGAAGCAGAGTTTTCCTAGGACAAGGAGTTCCTGGTTTTTCGTCGTAATAAATTCCAACCTTTCTCAGCCATTACCTCTCATGTCACACTAGCCGCAAACCGACACTACCAAACAGCGTCTGATAAGAATGAGGTCAGGGTCATCTTGCGAAGCAGTAAGGCTAGAAACTGTTTGATTCAGCCATCTCATTGCAGTTCAAAGTTTTGATGAGGGTCCCCGTAATGTAGGTTCAAGTTATTAAAAGTGAAATCCTTGGACGGTGATTGAGGTGGGGGTCTTTGAACAGATTTTTCTACTCCCATCTTTATGCTTCTGGGGTTGATGACGGATCAAATCCCAACATTCCAAACTATTGTCATATGTATCAGTGCTTCTTCTTGACCTGGTTGATCATAAATGATCAATGCTGGTACATTGAGAACCTCGATGCATGCAATCCCATTGAATGAACTTCGGGGTTCGTACCGCCACTGTATAAGTACCTCGATCAGGCCAAACTGCCTACCATCGGATTTCCTCGGAGGGTATCGGGTAAGCCGTTTATTCAACGAATACGGAAAAGCTTTCTTCGAACATGGAAAGCCAAGATGCGAGCAAAATTAGCGTGGCAATCGGCGGCCCATTGAGGCTCTAGAATACTCACCCAAGATACGTATGTTAAGTGATAACACATGTCGGTGACGTTATTTCCGCGTTAGATAATGCTTGCGTATCTTATATAACAGTACATCTTTCTTTGCCAGTAAATACGACCCCCTCAGCATGAGGTAGAGCGGTCTAGCTTACTTTGGGCCGAAATGTATGAGCGCTGGTTTGACATTTGGGTTCGATCAATAGAGAGTATTTGATGCACCTTACCTAGACCTAGTAAACTTAGGGACCCACTATAGGCACACCCTTTGGTCATACCGCTACACCCCTCGCTTCCTGCAGCTACACCGCTCTTCCAAATCGGGGAAGATGAATATGAAACCCTAATTAAGGTGATAACTTCAGTACAGTCGTATCATTCTCGACCATATCTCTGGATAGAAAATCAGACCTTCTTATTCGAGATACACACACTATTTTAACACTTCAATGACTACACGTGAAATGCTGCAAACAACCCTCGATCAAACTGAAGCCTGGGATGTGACTTCATTCTGACCATGATCACTTCGTCCTCTGTCCCTTTCTCCCCTTCCTCGCCCTCGACTTCTCCACCTCCACACCTCCTCCCCCACGTTGAACCCCACTCCGCTTCGCTCCACCCCACATCTCCGCCGTTACCCCACTCCGCCCTTAACACTCTCAAACTAACCTC
>JAABUO010009427.1_pt1 | contig 10925 bp, 13 predicted proteins | sample 5559291 | NCBI WGS metagenome assembly JAABUO01 (sample SAMN10711878, study PRJNA513372) | rock metagenome | isolation source: Antarctica rocks | place: Antarctica: Victoria Land, Finger Mt sud | reverse complement strand
CACTGAGATGCGCTGTGAGCAGGTCTGATTTGGAGATGATATCCAGCCATAGCTTGTCTGGAAAGCTCTCCCTCAGGCTTTGCCTGCATGGCAGGTCCTCTCAAATCAGCACAACAAGATGAAGGGCATTGTTGTGGTAACAGCACCTCCTGATCAGGGCAGCGCAGTGGCAGATCAGCTCAACAGCCTCCCTGGCAGATGCACACATTCTGATGGGAAGATTCAAAATCATGCTTCTTGGGTTCTGGCAGCGTGTGTGACTGCATGGAGTGCCCCCAACTCCCAAAGACGGAGACTGCATTCCGTCATGAGACCAGCGCAATAGTCACGTAGAGCTGGCAGGAGCTGCATCAGTTCAGTTGCTGGCTGATTACAGCGCTAAATAACCCAACATTATGTGGATTTTGGAAGGACTGCCAGGCCTGCGGCATTGCCCATGTGAGGGATGGACCCTACAGTGGTGCATCTTCTGGCCTACCTCTCAGCTACCCTTGTTTTGGTGAGGTGGTTGCTGAATCTGCTGAACTGCTTAATTCATATGCTTCTTTCTCCTGGTGAGGTGCAGGTGGGTTGATGGCTCCATTTGAACAACAACAACAACAACAACAACAACAACAACAACAACAACAACAACAACAACAACAACAACAACAACAACAACAACAACAACATGCATGGATCAATGATCAAATGGACATAGAAATGTACCGTAGACTTGACCATGTCTCCAAGATGACACTTGACTGCAAACTAGCATTTGAATCAGGGCAGGCAGGCAGAACTGTCACCTGATTGTCACATAAGATGAACATAGCATTGAGATGGGGCTGGAGAAGCACATGATATGAAGGCAGCATTTGACATGAGCCCAGACAGGTTGTCAACGATTGCCACATCATGTGATGGCAGCTTGCACATGAAGGCAGACAGCCAGTCACCTGATTGCCAGCTGGTCCTCAACAGAAGTACCACACTGTGCAGTCAGGTCCAGGACAAAGAGGATGGAGGAAGGCAGATGGTTGAGGCAGGCAAGGGTAAGGCGCTCCATGGCATTGCGCTCTGACAGGGGCCGTTTCAACAGCCCTGGTGTGTCTGTTACCTGCAACATGACAAGCGTGATTGGTCAATAGGCTATGTATGACTTGATGTACACTCTTGTACATACCATCCCTCCATCCATCCAACTATTCAATCCTTCATGCATTCATTCATGCATTCACTCACTGATTCGTTCATTCATTCATTCATTCAAGCATTCACTCATTCATTCATGCATCTATTCATGCATTCGTTTAATACATGGCTTTTCCTGGGTTCAGGAATGTACAGCCCTGAGTAGCCCCCTGTTCGAGGTAATTTGGCAGTCAGCCTGTATACCCTGAGCACTTGCTGAACTGGGTTGAGCAAACCAGGGCTAGGCGCATGACCAGCACAGTGATAGTATGCAGTGAAGCGCATGCAAGTTGGCTCACGCAGGAGTCAACCGTTTGCACTCTGTCCGAGAAGATCAACAGACTGCATGAGAGTCAGCCTGAATCCAGCACAGACATGATTCAGGGTGCGCACACACTCACATGCCAACAGCTCCTGCACAGTGCATGCAGGCTCGTGCAACAGAAGTCAAAAAGTTGGGAATGCATCACTGCAAAAAGTAGAGCAAATGACCTGGTGCCGCTGCCCATTGACATAGAAGTGGCCCATCTTGATGCTGCGCGTGGTGAAAGGGTAGTCACACACCTCTGGAACTCCGCTGGATAGCACATTCACCAGTGACGACTTCCCAACATTGGGAGCTCCCACCAAAGCAACCTGCATGGCGAGGCTCGCCGCCTATGTGGCTATGGACAGACAGACGCACGTGCACACAGACTGGCAGACAGATGTCGAGACAGATGGTAGTCACTTCTGGCATGACAAGGGTGGGGGATGGGGTGGGGTGGGGGAAGGGGGGGCTCAGAGAGAACAGCTTGCAAATGGAGATTTTTGATTTGGCAGTGACAGGCAGGTCAGCTGTCATGTGACATACAAACACGAGCACACCGATTGCGGCACAGTCTGAAAGAGAATGCCTGACTTGGCAAAGCTTCAAAAGCCTTTCTAGCAGATTGATTCTGCCTGACAGACAGACAGACAGACAGACAGACAGGTGCACAGGCAGTTGAGGAGAACAACAGGAGACAAGCAGCAGGGTTGCAGCTCACCACAGGTAGCGCAGGATCCACAACCGGTAAGCGTCTAAGCTTCTGAGCAACGAGCTTCAGCTCATCCACACACGCACCAGACTTTCTGCACCAAACATGGGCTTGTAAGCCTGAGACCCAAACAACACTTCAGCTCCTGTTCTCTGCGGCATGGCATTCACATTGTGCAGCAGAGCACCTGTTGCCTGGCGTTTGGACAATGCTGCTGTGCTTGCTGGTGACAAGGACAAAAGCTTTGCATGCTTTCAGGAAGGAAACACATCTCCGTTTGACGGCCTCAAATACAGCAATACTGCCAGGTGTCATGAGGGCATAAACACAACAATCACATCCCATGCTTCTCTTTCTTGGGCCACATGTCTACAAATTGCATGTCAGAATGCTATCTGTCTTTGCAGATCACCTCAGCCAACAGTGCTTTAGCTGTTGTGGTAGTAATTCACAGGCATACAAACCATGGTTACTCACAGATATAGTTTCTCAACAGAAGCAAAGCCCTCCTCACAGATGGCAGCAGCTTCAGCCTTCGTGGTTGCCTTGTTGGCCCTGCCTGCATACCCCTTGCCCACCTGCACCATGCAAATGGACGCTCAAAAATTTGGCAAGTTTGCCGCAACTCGAAGAACACCAACTCATTGAAGCAGCAGTCAACCGATGTCATGCCGGCTTCCAAAACTCTCGGAGGGGACTTAACAGTGTACATTGGAATGCAAGTTCCCCCCTGCCAATAACATAGCACCTGGACCCTATGTCAACAGTTCAGCGCCCTGCAATGCCTTTATGAAGTCTTGACAGCCATGTGCGTCTCTGCATGGTGTATCATGAATGACTATAGTGCAATGTGGGGCATGCTCAACTCTTGACACACTGACAACCGAGTGAGGGCAGTGTGATGATCTGTGTCCTGTGGGCCCCCTGGCCCCCACACACGCCCTTTTTTGCATCAGATATGGCCAAGAGCACCTGCTCTGCTAGACCTGATGGTGTTCTTGATGTGCAGCACAAGAAGCACATGGTAAAGAAGGCCTTTACTGCCAACATCAAACAATATGCATCACACGCCTGATTGGCTATCCTGGTAATGTAGAGACACCTTGGCCTACGTTTCGGATCACAGAAAACAAACGAAGCGGCTTGCCTCAAGAATGGATTTGCGCAGCGAGTCCACTTTGGTGAGGACCTTCTCATAGGTCTGAGTGCCCCACGTCAGCTCAAGCATGGCCTGTTCAAAGGGGTGCAGGCGCTGCACAGAGGGAAAGCCCTTCATATATGTGCCCAAGGGCACTGCTACCTCCTTGGTCAGAGTATCCATTTGCTTAGCTGCCCTGCAGCCAGCAAATGGAGTGTTATGGACCTACTGCAAAACACTAAAGCAAGTGCTTCCTACTGCTGCAGCGATACAGACCGTCATCTTCATCTCAGTGCACTGTAGGTGTTCTTGCTGCGCAAGCATCTGTGAGAATGCTTACCCAGAATGCAGACAGTTCGCATGTTGAGTTGGTGTTGGTCAATGATGCATGCAGCTGGGTGGTCAGCTGGATATCCAGTTGCCTGCTTACCTGGATCTGGCCTTCTGGGCCTCATTTTTGAGCTTCTTGTTGGCAGCAATCCTGCCAGCACGCTTGAGAGCTGACTCAATAATTTCTGTTGACACTGGAACCATTGGCAATCTTGCAAATGCGCCTGTGTGACGCAGTTGACTACTGCTGGGGACAGCAGATTGTTTGAGCAAAGATGCCTCCTGCAGCACTTGAGGCTGCTGCTGCTGTTGTTTCTGCTGTTTGTGCTGAAGTAGCTGGTCCCGTTCCACCTCAGCCGCTAGGCCGAATGCGGCTTGTACTTTGGACGGAAGCTTGTGGCCCCAACTGAAACCAGCCTGAGACGAGGTGCTGCACCTGCCGTCATACTGCAGGCATACACCTGCTCACACAACTGGTATGCTGCTGAAGCAGCGCTTGAGCAGTCACTTGCTTACCCCGTGCGTGAGGGCAAAGTGCGGTGTACTGGTTCCAGAGTACAGCCATTTTATGTCTTTCCGAAACCTCGCAGCGGTCTGACCAAAAACAAGACGTTGGTGCACGGTCGTGTGAGCCATGGCTGGTGAGATCAGTGTGAGGCACACACTGTCCTCAATGCCTGCACGTATCTGCGTCTGGCTGTCGAAATCCAGGACGCTTCATCCGCCCGCGTTGCGCGTGAGGTTATGTCGGATTGCAGCATGCTGTTTGACTGGCTTCAAAATTCAGCTAGTATGGCAGAACCTGCAAACCCTGGCTAATGCCTGCTGGCGTTGCATGTACACCGGGTTTGGCCCTACTTTTTAGGGCAGGGCCAATGGTGCGTCACAATGCACTGATTGCCTGAACACGTGCAGGAGGTGCACATGCAGGAGATGATTGCACGAGACGATTGTAGGAGATCAATATAGGAGCTGATGGCGGCATGTACAGGAAGCAGGCAACATGTACTTCTGTAATTGCCTTGCAGACACAACACTGGCAGAATATGCGGAAAATCCCCAGAACCTCTGAACCTCATTACACATAATGCAAATCACGGGTGAGTTTGCACCCAGCACTCACATTACAGCATGACTTGACCCCGACCCTGGCATTAGTAGCACTAGCATGCCTGATCCATGAAGTAAGACTGTTTGCATAATTAAAGTACCCCTTAAATATCAGAACGTGGTACAGGTGCTGCTGCCAAGCTTGGCTTAGAAGATACCAGGGATCAGCTTGCTGACACGTGAGCTGTATTCTGAATATTGCTCACCGTGCAGGCGATCCATTTCTCCCTCCTCCACAGTAGCCTGCAGACAGCATACGGTCCACAAAGGTGCATGCACTAGTCACAACACAAGCATGCATGCATGCTTGAAATGCACAGCCACAGATAAACAGTGCAGCACTGTGCATAAGCCCACTGATTGCAGTCAAAAAAGTGATGTCAGATTCCAAGACTACATAGACCTGTCAGCAGCAAGATGCAGCACAAATGTGGTGCAGTAAGCACACACAAAAGCCATCACGAGGCTTGACGCTTCATCAGTCCATGCCATGATGCAACAGGAGTTGCATGGGTGATCTGAAGAGCATATGTGGTGTCATGATGGGAAAAAGGCAGGATCTTCTTACCTGGTGATGCAGAAGAATCCAGCAGGCAACAGACAACGCTAGCCGTGCCTGACTGCCAGTGATGGCGCACAGTCCAAATGTCAAGAAGCAGAGGCCACAGTAGATAGGATGTCTTACATATCCTGCAATGTGGCCAAGCATGTCAGTAAACTTCTGTAGGACATAGGGAGGGTGAGGCAGGGTGACACAGCAGGAGAGTCTTACAGCATGCTGTGTCAACAAACAGTTGAGGAGCTTACTGAAAAGGCCCTTGGTCACTAGCTTGTTGCCGTTGCGAGCCGCCGTGAAGGGGTAGAAGTTACTTCCCATGTCACGCACACCAAGAATCCTATGCGCAAGTGATATATTCATCAGACTGACAGAGATCAATTTGATTGTCAGTTGGTTCAAAAAACAGGTTGCAGATAACAGCACTCATAAGCAAGCTCATTGCATTTGCATAACAAAACAGCCGGCATAATGAAAGCAATCTGTGTGTGCAAGAATAAGTGCATACTGCAGAAACTCACGCAAAGAAGAGTCCACCGATGATGGAAACCAGACCAATGGAGCTGACCAGTGTCTGCAGCGCAGATAGCAATTGAGCGCGTCGCTGTCACAATATTCTACATATGTGCACTTTGCAGTGTGGGATTTTGTTAGGGGTATCAAGTACAAAATAAAACAGTGTGATTGCCTTGATATAGGCGTTTGTATATTGTAAAAACTCAAGCTCAAGCAAATGTCTCCTAATGATGATATGTGGAGAGCATGTAATGCATGCACATCTGCTGATGGATTGGTTACCGTAAAGAACTTGGGTGGAAAGAAGATGAGAGTCAACAGAAGCAGTTGGCCAAAGAACAGCGGCTCCCCACGTTTACCAAACTCCTTTGGGTCTGCAACATTCTCCATCAGCTCCTGCAGAGATGCAAAGACGACGCAGCTGAGTGTTGTGCCATCCCAAAAAGGGTATAGATACAAGGCCTGACACCAGGCACAAGATACACACTTTTAACACAGCTACCTCTACGTTCAGCTGTCCCAGGTCTTCCTCAATATCTCCTGTTGCAGATTTGATGTCATCTTTCAGCTCATCGAACTTGTGTCCTACTTTGTGCTGCGCCGAGTCTGCTGACTCCTGAGCCGATTCTGCGGTTTCCTTGGTGGATTCTTTCAAAGAATCCAGCGGCCGATCGCTGTCGTCATCAGTATAATCGTATTGACCTTGACCTGATGTGCTGCCTGATGTGCTGCCGATTGTTTCTATTTCACCGTAGGATGTTGGTGAGGTATCTGATGATTCTTGCCTGCAACAGCACACGCAATCAGAGATGTGATGAAGTGGGAGTTGACCATGAATTTGCTAGCAGCAATGCTCGGTAGACAGCAGAGCATTACTCTTCAAACTTATAGGTTCTTGGTACACTGTATTGCAGTGGCCGCCTCTTTGCAAATCTGACCGCACAAAAGCTTGAGCGTACAAGGGGAACATGTAGGGAAGACAAGTGTCGCACTTGCTGCACTCTACATTGCTGCATGATGTCTCTTTGATCGAAGTATTGCTATATGCAAATCAAGGACTCCGTTGCCAGTTTCGGATGGAGCGATATAAGAACATGCTAGGTGCGCAAGCACTTGGACAGGACATTGCGAGGGAATATTAACCTAGAGCCCAGAATGTAACGCTCACGATGACCGAGAAGCCTGCTCTGCAACAATAGCTGACGGCTACAGAGTCGAAAAGGGACGGGTTGCATAACCTCTTTGCATGATCTCCTTACCTGCCTATGCGCCGACCTACGATCAACCCAGGGTCGGAGACAACCCATCCTTCTTGATCAAAGTACAGGTCGAGTAACTGGCTGCGCTTGTGCGCGGAGTCACATCTGCACCACGGCATAATGCTGTGTCACTGACTTCACCTATTAGCTGCCAGCAACACGCGCTTCCTGACATGTATTGCGTCTCAGATCAGCGACTGTAGAAAAAAGTTACGGCAAAGGTGTCGCAAACGGCCCGTGTATAAATTTACGTGACAGTTTGCCTAACAGACAGCATGCAATGTTGCCCCCGTCGGAATGAGAAGTCAAGCACATGCATGCACCAGCCTGCACTTGCTGCCACTCTTGCTGAAGCTGGGGGCTGAGCTCCCTGATGTCTGGCAAGCCTGGCTTCAGGCTTTTGCCTTGCTGCTTCTGTGGTTGTGCTGCTGTAGCACCACAATACATTTCAGGGACTGCAGCATTATTGTTCCACCTGAGACCAACACTGCCCAGAGTTGAAAGCCAAGTTGCACAACAAGCCTTACCTTCTTGCAGCCGACTGAAATTCAAACTGTTAGTGCTGGAATTGCCTGCAGCACTGCTTCTCCGACAGGCCCGCAGCAAAACATGCCGTTGCCTGCAGACCCAACAAAAGAACACTCACAAAGGCATACTGCATGGGAACAAAAGCTGACAAAGACCGCTCTTTTACCTGCAAGGTGGTTGTTTCCCAAATAACAGTTGATCACGAGTCGCGAGGGAGGACATTGCCAGGCTCATTTGGGACTTTGGCAAGCTGTTATTGCTGCGACCCTCGTAAGAGCTAAGGGTTGCACACTGAACAGCGGAGAGACAGCACTCCCTTCATTTGGCCACAGGAACCGGTGAAGTATAAGAGCAGGGCACCAACGAGCAGCACTGCACACGCAGACGTTCCCAAGCTCTTGCTTACCCACTGCTTCGCTGCACAGCTTATGACAAGGGAGGTGCATAACGACGACTTGGGAGATGCAGATAAGGAGACGAATCGTCTTCTCTGTCCCACGCTGCAAATTGATTAATTCTTTTCCCTTAGGTATGAATCTGAAGACAGCTTCTCTTGATTAACTTTTTGCCTACATATCACACGTACACTTGTCAGACAGTGCATAGCAGCAAATGCTGTCTCACATGCAATCGATTGTTTCTATACTGCCCTATAACGATGCTGCCGGTATATACGTGATCAATCATGCTGAACTCTTGTCAGGCAGAACAGCAGCCCGTAGCAACGTTAACAACGTTGTCAACATGTAGCGGCATAATCCTGTGCTGTTTCCGCAAGACAGAAACCTCGATGCAGCCTCACATCGCCAATGATAAGTTGATTGCTTGGGGGTCCAAATGCATCATCAGCATGATTGTCTGCAATACCTAATACCTAATGTGACGTACACATGACTCATTCGGAATAGCATTGACCACAGACACAGCATTGACCACAGACACAGCATTGGCCACAGACACAGCAGCAGAAGTGATGTGCACCAAAACCCACAGCATAAGCGTCAACCGTTGTTCACAAACGCAGCTGCAGCTGCCACAACCACTTGTAATCTTCAGGTAACTGCAGTACTTGTCATTAAAGGCCCCTCACCCTAGCTCTTCTTCATTCCCCATCTGCTCAGTGAGCCACAAACTGAAATCTGACACACCATTCCCCAAAAGCTTACAGCGTCAGGCTCTTTCAAGGGGTCTGCAGAACAAGCAAAGATGCTTGGAAGACTGCAATGAGTAAGTGTGGCAAAAGCCACTAACACAGCAGCACTGAACATGCAGCAAAGACACTGCAAATGCAATGCAGTCAAGCAATAGCCACTGATGCATTTGTCAAGCAAGAAGCATCTCTGATGACTGAGGCAGTGCTGTTCTGCTAACAGTGGAACATTTGCCTTCACTCTGCCAGTGGCAATGGCTGATGTAACAATATCAGCCATCTTCCTGAACAAATCCCTCAGGGTCACTCACGGTACGTCGCAAGCTTGTCAGAAAATGGTCTAAGAACAGCAGCTTCATGACAACCAATGGGGCGTACCTGTCAATCACTGCATCTCAGAAAAGGAGATGGTTGCTCAGAATGACAGTCATCTCCTTTCTCTTATGTCCATGGAATTGTTGTCAGAATGTCATGCCTGGACAGATATGATGCACATCCAGGGCACAAAACCTGAACCCTAACTCCAATACTCCATGCCAACAAAAGACAGTCGCACCATATGGCCTGAATAAACATCATTGCAGACACCATGGCGTGAACAAAGGCTGCAATCAAGCTCTAGCAACATCACGTGCCAGATACAAGTGCATGCGAGCCCAGCTGCATCATGATGTCACTTACAACCCGCCTTGCAAGGTCATGCCACTGTACAGAAAGTTGGGTTGCCAAAATGCTGTGCAACAACAGCTTGGCAGATGAAGTTTCATATAGGCAATTTTGACCTGACATCTCACCTTCATGTGGGGTTGAGTCGTGGGTCTGTGCGGCCATTAATCGTTTGCATCCAGCTGCCCCGCACAGGATTTTCCCACCAAACAAGCTGGTCAGACCTAGACGTGACTTGAGCTGGCGTTAGGTCATTTCTGGCAAAGTCCCATTCTGATGCAATCATGGGGAAATGAGTTTTCAAAGAGTTGCATTTGCATACTTGACGACCAGCACAATATGGGCATTTAGAAGCCTGGGTACCAGCGCGATTGGCAGAACGCATTCGGTACTTGTGCAGCTGTCCCTTTGGACACTTCTGGCAATCCCAATGCACAAGCTTGTCGCTGCCAAGGGTGGTGTTGTTGGGATGAATGCCATCTGCAGCATTGCGCTCATAGTCCCACTCAAGCAGCAGTGGGTGGTGCACTGCTTCATACGTTGGTTGCTTTGTTTTCCTTTGAATAGCTTTGTTACTGCAACGAGGACATCCGCTGTCGTTCAACACACGTTGTGCAACACGAGCTTGCCACTTGTAGCTGCATGTTGGGCACATCCACTCAGCCCTGAGCTTACTGCCCGCAAGCATGTGCTCAGGTGTCTTGGCATTCTTGTCATGGTTCCAGTATTGGATTTGTCTCGGTGCTTTGGTAGCAAGAGAGTTGTGCTGACATACTGTTTTCCCCTGACAATATGGACATTTGGTGCCTCCTGTGCGGCTGTACACAGTTGTCTTCCAGATATGAGGGTGTCCTGCTGGACAGTTGGGGCATGACCACATGACTTTTTGGTCGCTGTATGGCTTGATCTTGATGCCGCCAAGCACAAGATTGTTGTCGGGGTGCCACTCTTGCTGCAGCTGGGGGCTGAGCTCACTGATGTCTGGCAAGCCCGGCTTCAGGCTTTGGCCTTGCTGCTTGTGTGGATGTACAAGTTCTGCTGTGGCATTGCAACACACACCAGGGGCTGCAGCAGCATTGTTGCCTTTGAGGCCGACACTACTCATAAGTCAACCTAAAGTTGCACAACAAGCCCCACCTGTCTGTGGCTGACTGAACCTCTTTTGACTGACGTTGAAACTGCACCTGGAAGTCTGTCTTTGACAAGGCCGCAGCCAGCTGTGATGTTGCCTGCAGACCCATCAGCAGAGCAACACTCAGAACGCTCAGCAACACTCGAAGTAGGCAGATATAGATGTATTTATGCGAAGTTGATCTTTGCCACAAAGCGATAAGTGATGAATCGCGAGACAGGACATGGCCAGGATCAAACTTTTAGCCGGTATGCCGATACCCTTCTCAACATCCAAGCGCTGCACACTGAACAGCGGAATGCCAGCACTCTAACCTGCGGGCTTGGTCAAAAGAACCGTTCAACCGCA
>JAABUO010009426.1_pt1 | contig 10925 bp, 11 predicted proteins | sample 5559291 | NCBI WGS metagenome assembly JAABUO01 (sample SAMN10711878, study PRJNA513372) | rock metagenome | isolation source: Antarctica rocks | place: Antarctica: Victoria Land, Finger Mt sud | reverse complement strand
TGCAGGACTAGAAAGCACAGCACAGCACGGCACAGCACAGCACAGCACAGCACAGCAGTTTGCAGGACTAGAAAGCTGTTCAACAACAGTTGACAACACACCAACTTGCTTCAGCAAGGAACTGTGACTACTGAAAGCTGAAACTGCAGCTGTGACAAGTTCGAATCTCAGGCCCACCAAACAGGGATTGAACTAGGCTTTTGCTGACTTGGGCAAATCCAGCAGGCATAGGAGCTGCAGGCTCCCCTTTCCTTTTGCTGGCACAATCAAAAGACTGGTGGGAGGTCAGCAAGACCTCTGGCTCCAACTCTTTGTGGCAAGGGCAAGGCTTCTGGCGAACCGTTTTGCCCTCATGGTGAAAAAGCTTGGCTGATTGACAAAAAGCTCTGCCTGCTTGTTGTCAACTAGCCAAAGCCGTTCACCACCAGGGCAAAATGGCTGGCCAGAACCCTTGCCCTTGCCACCAGAGTTGGAGCCAGAGGTGGTGTTAACCTCCCTCCTCTTCTGCTTCTTGCCCTTGACACTGGAAATGCCATTCCCATCATGGGGACACTTCTGGCCAGACTGGCCCACAAGGGGTGAAGCAGCAGCACACAGCAGCACACAGCACAGCACAGCACAGCACAGCACAGCACAGCACAGCACAGCACAGCACAGCACAGCACAGCACAGCACAGCACAGCACAGCACAGCATGAAACAAACAAACAAACGAAGGAATGCATAAATGAATGCACGAATGAACAAACAAACGCATGCATGGATGAGTAAATGAACAAACAAATGAATGAATGTTATGGCAGGGTCAAGAGGTGCAGTGAGCGTGCCTTCAGGGCTTGGTTGTTTTCCACTCTGGCCGCAGCAGCACGCAACTCCTGCAGGCGGCCATCCAGCATGCTCTGCTGCCAAGCCACGTGCTGGTCTTGCAGCTCAGTCATCTGCAGCTGCAGCCGCTGGATCTGGTCCCTGTTCTGTGACGCCGAGGCACTTGTTGAGCCAAGCTGGGTTTCCAATGCAGCCAGGGCAGCTTGCTTGGCAGCAACCTGCAACCAAGCAGTAGCTGCTTTTGGCCCTGAGTGGCCCTAGTGACGGAGTGATATCTTCTTGGTTTACACACTTGGTTTCCAAGCCCTACAACATAATTTCAGGTCCTTGGCATTTGTGACGCCAAAGTGTTTGTGCATCCAATCCGCGGGTTCAGAAGCCGTTTGAAAACTCTATCTGGGTAGCATGAGATTTTCTGGGGCCTGTCTTTGTCCCCAAGGGAGCTGGCTTAGGCGGACCTGAAGTACCTCTTCCACAGCACTGAGCTGCAGCGAGAAATCCAGTCCAGTATCATATCTGACACAGACACAGACTCACATCAGTTGGTGTGAGACAGTGGTCAGCCTTGAATCACAGTCACCTGTTTGTTTTCGGTACACATGGCACACTCTGACATGTGATGGGCACATCACATGCTTGACGTACAATTTCTCATGAGACAGCAACTGCACAGTGCCTGGAGGGCAGACAGACAGACAGACAGACGGACGGACGGACGGACGGACGGACGGATGGACGGACGGACGGACGGACAGACAAGATACACACCTGTGATCTCAGCAACTGGATCTCTGACAAGTCAGATACAATGCTTGTTCGCAACTCCAGTGGCGGGCTCACACTGCTGCTGCTGCTGCTTTGTGCTGACACCAAATCTACCCTCCCCTCTGTGCCTTGCTCTGTGTCAGAATCCATTGCATGAGAACCTGCATCTGTCTGAAGCTCACTTGAGGAAGCAGAAGTCTGGGCAGCTGCATCAGCAGCGGCTGCCAGGTCCTCAGCCACTGCATCATATATGTCATTCTCAGGAAGACGGTTGCCATCTGGGACAGCGGCCATCTGAGGACTCACAGCGCCACTCTCAGCTGAATGGTCGCCAAAGAAGCTCTGTGGAGCTGACACATGTGAGCCGCTGCCTTCCGCATCTGATGACTCATCAGCAGCTGAGTGGGCAGCTTCCTCAGCAGCTGCTGCCAGGTCTTCAGCTGCTGCGTCTGATAAACCATCGTCAGAGGGCAAGAAGCCAGCACCATCAGGTGTGCTGCTTGGTGGACTGACAGCACCACTGTCAGCTGGATCACCGCTGACAAAATCCTGCGGAGCTGACTCAGCGGTGCTGCTAGCATCCGGTGACTCATCGGCTGCTGAAAGACTTGCTGCGTGTGCAGCTTCCTCAGCAGCTGCTGCCAAGTCTTGTGCAGCTGCATCTGACAGGTCATCATCCTTCATAAACCCACCATCGGGGATAGAGCTTGGAGCGCTCACATCACCGATGTCTGCACCCATGCCATAGCTCAAAGCTGCCGCCTGCTGTGCTTTGCTGGCAGACCCTGTCAGGCTGTCAACTGCAGATGCAAGTCCATCTTGCATGATAGCTTCTGACGCTACCAGGTCATTGACCAGATCTGGTAAAAGCTGCTGCTGTGTGTCCAGTGGAGCGGAGGCTGTAACATGTGCTGCCAGGGATTCTGGAATGGCCAATATGGGTGCTTCTGAAGCTTTTGGTGAGGTAGCTTTCAGCTGCTCCTCAACTGCGCAATGATGCGGGAGGTGAGACACGTGGGAGCCATGTGCACAGGGGGTTCAATTCAAATGTGGGGATCCCAAGGGGAGAAACGACAAAACGTGCCGACCCCACAGGGGCAGTGGAGATGTGTAGAGCAGCGGTTACAGCACAGAGGATAAATTAGATACAGGGGCCTATGTGCAGACGGTGCGGGGGCGGGGGGGGGTTGGGGAGGAGGAGGGTATCAGGGAAGGGGGTGGAGAGGGGGGTGAGGGGGGGGGTGAGGAGGGGGTGGCTTGGAGCATGTATAAAATGCACGTTGCAGATGGGACAGTCATTGCTCAATCTGAAACAGGTGTATGTAACATGTACCCCACAAATCTCTTGTCCAGCATGAGCACAGCGTAACGTAATGTTTAGCTGTACCACGAACATTTCCACACTAAATCCCTGGAAAAGCTGTGTTGTCTGAGAAACATGCCCAAGAGCCACATTTCTGCGATGTGTGTCAATCAGCATGAGCAGCAGACACGCAGGCTGACATCAAGCATGCGGTGCTAACATATGATTAGTTATATATGTTTATATACCTACATACATATATATACATGTATATTTGATTAGTTCCTATGTATATGATTAGTTCTGGCAGTGGTTGCTGACCATGAACGGCCAGACGGACAGACAGACAAACAGACAGACAGACAACGTGGGCAGCTGCAACCTCACACGCACCTTGAACACACAGCCTGTTGAGCTCTAGCACACTGCCTATCACGAACAACATCTCTATCAACCGCAAATGAGTCATGTCTCTTCACACAAACCAGAAGACATGTTAGCTGCATAGCAGGTTGAGGTGCAGTGCACAAGGGTAGTGACTACAATGAGCATACTTTTAAGTATTAGGTACCGAAGGTTTTGTTGATTTAGCAATGCCCACTCTTGCAAGGGTAGCTTGGACTGAGTCGAAAAGGCACACCAAGCCCCAGAAAAAAAGCATCATGCAAGGTGGTGGCACACAAGGCCTGAACCAATAATACTTCTTATACCAGTATATGTGTATATATGTCAATTTTTGTCCCGACGAAATATTTTGCATGTAAGCGCACAGAAACCCATGCTACACAAATACAGCTTGTGTGCACTTCTTTTGTGAAACTGAGCTGATTTAATATATATATATATATATGCTGCAAATGGGCTGATGTCGAATATATGGCGACACAAGTCAGATGTGCCAGGTATGGGTGTATATGGTAGGGTTTCATGTTTGGTGCAGGGTCTGACGCTGTCTACCTTGTGCTTTGCCAATGCTACCCTTGGCTGCTGCCAGTGCATCAGTCATCACAGCTTCTGAGGCTGCCAGATCATCCACCAACCCTTTTTGGGACATGCTACCACCTACAGCAAACACTAGTGTTAGCTCAGTATAAAAGTATGAACATACTGTTTGTGGCGCTGTGGGGCCAAGCTATGCTGACTGGGTTTGAAAGTATGAACATGCTGTTTGTTTTGCTGCTGAGCTAAGCTATCAGTCATCACTGTCTCTGAGGCTGCCAAATCTTCTATTGACTCTTCTTGGAACGTGCCACCACCTGCAACAAACAGCAATGTTGGCTGGAGTGTACGAAGTAGTAAACATGCTGTTTGATGATGAGCTAAGCCATCAGTCATCCTTCCTGTGATATGCTGCCATCTTCAAGACCAGACGCTTGCGGTGACAATAGATCAGGTGTCGGCGTGTCGCTGAACGCTCTTTGCATTTGAAGATGTCATCTTTGCCAAAACATTGGAAGATGGGCAACATGCTGCACATTTGGTTCAAGCTGTTTGATGCTGCTGGTGCATCACTCATCACTACCTCTGACACTGTCAGCTTACAGATGAATTCTTGGCACAACTACCTGCAGACTGTCATTGCAAGGCTAGTGCGCATACATCAAGGCAATCTTCAAAGATCTTAAGGAGATGCCAAACTCTGCTGGGTGCTGGCAGATCACCTTTTGATTGCTGCTGCAACTGCAGCTCCGTGGGATACAGAAACGCCACTTTTTACAAGAAACGCCTGATCCACAGTGTAGATCTAAACTCCAAAACACATGGGGACTAGTATTAGGCAGTTCTCTTTTGGGGAAATACATTGAAACCGCTCCATGAAACCGCTCCATGAATGCTGCAGTGTATAATGACATCTTGCACGCACGCACGCACGCACGCACACACACACCAGAGAGCATGCAGTTGATGCGAAGTCAGCGCACTCTGCATTCTGTGGTTATGAACATTTGATGCTGCCGAGCCGTCCACGGAACCTTCTTGTAATGTGTAGGCATTGAATTCTACTAGATGCAGATACACACACACTGTGACTTGAACACAGGCATATCACTAACAGGCAGCCAGCACCTGCCTTGTCAGCATCAACACCAAACGGCAGCCGTTGCCTTGTCAACAGCATGAACACCAAACGGCAGCCAGCGCCTTGTCAGCATGAACACCAACATGCAGCCATTGCCTTGTCAGCGTTTGTTAGTCAGCATGCCAGATGGCGAGCAGCTCACCATTGTGCAGCTCAAAGTCTGAATCTGTGATGGCTTCAGACCGGTCCAGCTGTGCATCAGTCATGATGTTCTGATCTGAGTCAGGATCAGCAGCTTCCACTGCACCTGTCCACACAAGCAATGAACATGATGACCACTGTCATTCTGATTGCATCAGCACACAGTGCATCAGCATAGATTGCGTCAGCAGCCAGTGCATCAGCATGAGCACATTTGCATCAGAAGAAGTGCGCAGGACAAAACAAACAAAAGCGTATGCAGGGTCGTAGTCTTCCATAGCGCTGGGCAAGGTCGGACGGGTGTCTGCCTTCAGCTCAGCTGAATAAACTGTTTGAGAGCCAGATTTGGAGGAAAACAGATGAAATCAGGCCATGCAAGCTGCAGAGCAAAGTTCAGAACAGCGAATGAACATGTCGTAGGAGTGGCCTGGCACAAAGCTGCCAGTGCTTGCGCGCTGTTATACCAGCACATGTGTTGACAGAGATAGCATGTTCATTGATGCTACAGAATGCAGATTCGTCACAGCTAGGGTCAAGACACTGATTCCACAACAGCCACAACTCCAGCGTTAAACTGCACCGGATCTCAAACCCTAACCATGCCCAGGGTTCTTGGAAACCCTAACAACCCAGATCCGATGCAACTCAATGCAGGGGCAATCACAACCAAGCGTTACATAGCGTTACCTGCAAAGCTCTGCGTGCTGACTTCTGCATCCGTGAGTTGGTGTGTGTCATCCTCAGCAGCACCTGATATGCTTGGCATGTCCTGGGCTACCTGCTCGTTCTCAGGTGCAACGGCCGCAACACCAGCATCAATGAGAGCATCAGCGTCAGGGAAAAGCTGCGCGTCTCGGTCTACCTCTACGAGTGGCAAGTCACCGGATTCTAGACCGGTGTCTGGAGTTTGCCCTTGGGAGTATGGGTCAGGGCTAGGGCTTGCCTCTGAGCTGAGAAGGGTGTCCATAGCAGCTGTTGCTTGGGGACTGAGCCTAGCAGCTGCTTCGTCAAGTTCTGCATCAGTCAGCTGGGCATCTGATGTGAGGGCAGCCTTTGTGTCAGCAGCTGCCTCAGCAGCTACCTCAGCAGTGCTGTCAGAAGCTGATGATGGCAGCAGATCTTGCTGGGCCACCCCTGTTGTAGACTCCTGTCCAAGCATGGCTGCATCTGAGGCCTGGTCAACAGGTTTTGGCACCAGCTTCTGTGCCGACTTCCGCCTCATAGGCTTGAAGGCGGAAGCTACCATGCGGGTTGGGACCCTGGTGGCGGGGATAGGGGTGGGGGTGGGGGTGGGGTCTGCAGGGGATGCCACTGGGGGTGGCATGACCTTAGCTGTGGTATTGTACTTGGCCGCCAGCCAATCAGGAATCGCAAAATCGTCGCCGCCATCAGCGTCCTCGCTCTCCATGTCATCCTCCAATCCTGATGGGTCTGCTAGCTGTGAGTCAGCACCGCCATCCTTCAATGGAAACGGCGAGGAAGAAGAAGAGACGGTTGACAAGGAGACGTAGTCAGGGACTGGGGTAGCCTTCTTGCCTTTGGGCTTCCCCCTTTTAGCCTTTGGCTGAGGCGGCAAATCACCTGGGTCTGAGTCAACATCCTGCAGAACAACATCCCAACATCAGATTGGCTAATTCTTTCATTCATTCATTCACTTGCTCGCTCGCTCACTCACTCACTCATGCATCCATTTATTCAATATCTATGCCCCTAGGGTCAGGCACATACAGTCTGAGTAGGCCATCCCTGTATGAGGTCCTGTCTTGGCAGTCAGCATAAATATAACCTGTGTTGAATGTGGGCTAAGTCAGACTGGACAGCTTCACGCCGACCTCTGCGGTCATATGGAAATAATATATAAAAATGGCTATGACCAGGTCGCCTACTGCCCTCAACTCAACAGAAACAAAACTTTTCTAGGCAACCAGGGGCAGGAGGGAGGGCCATTTATGTCAGCCCAACCATGTTACCAGGTAAGCTCAATTTGCTGATGCGCTCAGCTGCAGCAATTTGTCTGCTGCAGCTTGCAAGGTAAGTCAGTACCCATCCAAGAAGCAAGCAGAGCCTTGGAATACATCAGTCATAGGATTGTCACCGATCATTATGTGCTTGTCTCCCAGGCTGACAGACATTTGACCAATGCTGCTTTCTTGAATCAATGCAAGCCAGTGCTTGTATTACAGCAAGCTAGGCAAACCTGGACATGAGTAATGGCTATGAAACAAACTGACGTAAGCAAACATTGGCATTTGGTTTTTAAACACCACAACACAAAAGTATACTGCAGCTGGATGGTCAGAACCCCTAAAATAGCCAGATGGCCATGCTAACTCAAACCTGCTCAAGTCACATGACACTACAACACTACCAGACCCTGGTATTGCTCACCCCTGACGCCTTCTTTGCCTGCTGCCTGGCTTTGCCGTACTGTTCATTAGTCACTCCCGCCCCATCGCTCATTGACTCTACGTCTTCTTCATCCAATGCTGCACCGTCTGCTGAAGAGGCAGAGGTTTGGAAACCATCTGCCAGCTCAGCGTTGTTCAGGAAGGCTTCCGATCCCTCAGGCTCTTGAAGACCATCAAATGTCTCAGCACCATAGCCCCGAGCAGCTGCAGCAAATATGGGTTTTACTTGGGGAGTAGGGTTAGTGTTTAGGGTGTAGGGTTTATTTAGGGTTCAAACATGAAGGTCAAGCAGAGCAGCAGGATAAAGCCTGCATCCTTGAAACCAGATGAGCTGTTGGTTACAGACCAACATGACAAAAGCTGCTGAGCTAGGAGGCACCTGGTATTGCTCATGTCAATTTCTGGTTGATCAGGCTGTTTGAAATCATCGACGACGTTTTGAAAACATGATGTAATATATAAGATAATGGGAAAAACAGAAACTGCTGTATCAGAAGCTTCAGCATCATACATGCAAGCAGCTGCACTATGCACTCTTGCTGTTAGCGTTCTGGTGTTTTCAATATGTATTACACGTTACATTTACAACTTTGTTTATGATTCATGATACGTCCCACAATATATAGCACCCATCAGATTTGTCCCTCATCAAAGTAAAATATAATGTGTACCATATTGCACATCCGTTATTGTATCAATAGCAGCTGGCCCCTGTCATGTGTTTTGTCAACTGTACACATGTGGGTCTAGTTTGAAATATGTATAGGTCAGACTTATGTGTGCCAGCTCAGCGTTGTTTTTGTCATGTAGTACTTGACAGTCTGTTGTGTGAAGCCAGTTGTAACGCATCAGACATACTGGCTTGCAACACAGGTGAATGTAGTGAACGCCAACACCAAGCTGGTGAGAACTGTGCTAACAAGGGAGCCGAGTGTCCTGTTGGTGTTGGTTTGCGCCAAACAGTTGTTCAGGCAAGCAACAGCTCTTGGGGGTACCAAAACGTCACTGTTTCGAGGAAGCATCATGATTTGTAGAGCAATGTTCAATTCATGGTGTGAACCTAGACTCAGAAATGCCTGGGGACTAGTATCAGGAGTTTCAATTTTAGGGGTACAACTTGGGTTTCTCTACTCATCAGAAGTTGCAGCACCTTGAACAGGAGCAGCTGCAACATACACAAAGTATCAACATGTGCTGAAGGGGGCAGATTTGCAATCAGTTTGGCGTGAAATTATTGTCAGTGCAGCATTCCTCCAAAGTGTGGCTGATCTGAGCAACCGCAGCAGCCAGCAAGCAAAATTGCTGTAATTCTGTACTACCAGCAGCTGTGCATCTTCTTCAGCAGCTGCCAAGTCCTCTTTGGCTTCAAAGTCCCTGTGAGAAGATGAAGCACACAGAACCAAGACCATTCAGGGTACAGCTTACCGGTCATAGGTAAGTCTTCTTCTTCAGAAGATGCGAGCCCTTCTTCGCCTTCAGCACCATCTTCATTACTGCCTGATGCCAATGGGGATCTCGCTTCTGTTGCTCTGCTGCCGTATACATCGTCTTCATCCTCTGCTATGTCTGCGGCCGCCACTCGGCTTGCTTGCCGCCGCCGCTGCGCTGAGCCCTGCGCCAAATTCAACAAAATGGATTTCCTGGCCAGATAAAACCATTGATGATAGGAGGAAATGCCTGTTGCATTGAGCAGAACTTTGAACAACATGTGTTAAGCCATCTGTCAAGAAGTGGGGTTGGGAGTTTGCAAGATTTGTTCAAGACAGCAATCATGACACTCGCTTGTAAAGCAGACACAGCAGCAACAGCAAAATTACTCTCATGGAGCTTTACACAAAAGGACTGCTACGTCCACGTCTGCAGGTATGGGCTCAGTTAACCTACAGGTGGTCTTTGAAAACCCTTCAAGGGTTGAAAAGATTTGTGTGTTTCTACAGTCTTATAAACCACATGCTGATCATGGGCTTTCTGGAGAAAATGTTCCCGTAATCTTTACATCCCAGACTATGTATGTGGGACAATACATACCTGATTTTGCCTGGTGACATCATCGCCGACTAATCCACTGGCGGCAACACCCATATCCTCCAGTCTGCCCAGGGTTTCGTCATCATTGCCAAAATTGGCTTCTGTCAAATCACCATCAGCGTCCTGGAGGCACAGTTGTAAACTTGATAGATGTGGTAGATGAATGCATTTACTGCTCGACAGCCGTGCCAGAAGGGGGTTCTGTCAAAAGAAATCGGCAGATTTGAAGGCAGAAGTGAACAATTATCCCAACCTCCTAGTGCCTCAGAGCATGTGCCCAGTCTGTGTTTGAATAATGTGGCCTTCAAATACTGGATTGGCATTTTAGACGGTAGGGCTGCAGCTGAAAAGTTCAAAAGTCTTCTTTAGTTTTGCCATGCGTGTTAATCTTGGGAACAGCAGTCACAATGACTGAATAGTGAATCTGAGTTGCTAATCACTCTCCACAAAGTCAAGCTGTGACTCACCCTGCTGAGTCGCGGTCTCTGTTCCTCATCCACATCATACTCAGGGTTAGGTTCTTGATCCAGCATCAAAACATCATCCATGCGCACATCATCCACCTCGTCATCTTCTTGATCAGCAAAGTCTGCTGGCTGTCTGTCTGTGCGTCTGCAGGAAAACAATCATTGACTTGAACTTGCGCAGACCCTGCTACTATCCCATCAGCCAGGTGAAGTGTCTGTCTGTCGATATGTCTGTCTGTCCATCTGCAAACAGACGACACCTTTGCATCGATGGGCTTGTGTTGCACACTCATCCAGACCTTCCTCTTCTTCACCAGCCAAATCTGCAGGCTGCCTGGCTGCCTGCCTACCTGCCTGTCTGTCTGTGTGTCTGTCCGTCACAATCCAGGCACACACCATACACACATTCCTGTTTTGATCCAGCCAAGTCTGCAGCCTGGTTGTCCCCCAGCGCACTCGCACAGTGCAGAAACCCATGTGCAAGCAGAGCTTGATGAGCCAGTGTTGGTGTATGCATTTTGGCGTGCATTTAAGGGTGCATAGGGATGGGTGGGGGGGTCTGAGGGGGGCCATGGCAGCAGGAAGGTTGATCATCACCTTTGCTGAGCAATGACATCAACATCTGTGTCCATGTCCTCATCAGCGACTGCACTTCTGGCAGACTTAGGATTTAGCTCTGGTAGGTCAAGCCCTAACTCGCCCACTGGTTCCTCAGCATTTAGATTCTCAAGGTCCTCACGCACAGGAGACAAACGCTGCCTGCATGCCAATTAAAGCGTGTGTTTGGCTCCATAGTTTGTGACATTGTCATACTTCACGGCCAGGTGCCAAGCGTCAGACTTGCCCTCAAAACACAAAAGAGGCACGGATGATGTAGCTGGGGGAGGGGGGGGGGGGGGGTGGGTTAAT
>JAABUO010009425.1_pt1 | contig 10927 bp, 10 predicted proteins | sample 5559291 | NCBI WGS metagenome assembly JAABUO01 (sample SAMN10711878, study PRJNA513372) | rock metagenome | isolation source: Antarctica rocks | place: Antarctica: Victoria Land, Finger Mt sud | reverse complement strand
AACATCGTCGAATGCTTTCTGCGTGCCCACAGGGTATCTGCCAAAGTATGTGGACACGCCGCTCATGATAATGAAAAAATGTCGTGGCCGAATAGGATGGGATAGAATGGCGATACCTCTATTCCTTCAAAACATGGGAGAAACTTTACAGCCGGATGGCGTAAAAGATGCTCGTTACAAAGAAAGGATCAAGGCTAATCATCAATAACGTCCATATCTACAGTGTTGTCGTGAGGGTCGGAGACTTCTTGGCCGTCGGCGTTGACGACGATTCGTCTGCCACGTCTGTATTCGGGGACACCGTCTCTGGCGGCGCCGAAATCGAGTACCTAAGATAGAACGTCAGGATGATGAATCAGGTTGAATAGTAGTGTGAAGGCTTACCTCAATATAGGTGTAGTTATTTCGTTGAACGGCGGCAACGCATCTGCGTTGGTTAAACTTCACTTGCCACACCCCACTGAGATCCGTCAAAAGGTCCTTGACAAATTCTCCAGTCGCCACGTTCCACATCTTTAGAGTTCGGTCGGATCCAGATATGACTTTCTGTCCGTCATGCTGGAAGCATGTAATTGCGCCGGTATGTGCGGTCAAGATGCTTTTGCAATGTCCCGTTTCCGGATCCCAGATGCGCAGCGTTGAATCGGCCGCGGCGGAGACTAGACGATCATCTTGTAGATCCAGTAACCCTACTAGAGAATGATGGCCCTCTAGATTGAACAAGACCGAGCCAGTGTCGAGAGACCACACCTTGACCACATTATCCATGGACCCACTGATGCAACGATTACGCTTATGATCCAACACGACGCTGTACACCTTCTGCGTATGCCCTTGCAGTCGATGCACGGTCTCTCCTGTTGAGATCTTCCACACGCGAACATTGCAGTCATAGCTGCCGCTCACCAATGTATCGGCGTGTGCAGCGATGGCTCGTACCGAATGATGGTGACCAGTAAGTACTCTGACAAAGTAAGGACAATCTGTGTCATCCAGGGGTGGTCCTGCCTGGAAGAACTTCGGATCACCCGTTTTGGGTAACTTCCAGACCCGAAGGTTGGAATCGCGAGAGCCGGTAATTATTAGTGGCTGCTTTGGCATCATGATGGCCCTCCCATCGGCTGTCTTACCTACTTGCGTAGGCATGAGTATCTGCAAGCACCTTACTGTAGATGTGTGGCCCTGAAAAACTTGCGTGCATACTCCCTTTTCGATGTCCCATACTCTTACTGACCTATCGGTGGAGCCAGAGACCAAGACATTGCCTTCGTATTGTAGAGCCCATACGCCTCCTTCGTGGCCTTCTAATCTGGCTCGAAGCGCTCCAGTTTGGGTATCATATACATTGATATTCGTGTCATCGCTGCCAGTGAGTATCTTGTCAGTATCAAATTGCAAACAAGTCACCACGTGGCGCTGATGTGCTCTAAAAGCTACATGCCGAGGCTTGGTCTCTTCCTGCATCCAGCTCTTACGTATGCTGTGATGTCTCTGATAGAGGGACTTAAACAGATGAAGATTCTTGAGACTTGGTAGACCAACATTGGGACAAGGAATAGCAATTGCAGCCGCATTAGCAGCAGCATAAGGTCCTTCGGTCCGAGACATGCTTTCCATCCAAGAATCAGTTACGATGTGATTTGCGGCAAGAGAGTTGGATTCCTGTCTCTTTTGTTGTTTACGACTCTTGCTCTTCGTTTTTGGTGCTTTCCGCTTCGACCGCTTACTCTGGGTAGTTGGCACCTCACTACTTGGAGTCGCAACACCACTAATGTTCGAGAACCCAGCATGCGCCGATGAAACCGACCACTCAGTGTCTGATGTACTGGTTCCGGAAGCGCTGAGGTCTTTCTCCCAGTCATCTGCACGAGACGCATGTTGCCAACCCCAGCCCTCTCGGATGGCTCTAGGTAGCTCACCTTCATGTAGAACGTGTCCGTCAGCGTCGAAAAGACGTTTCCACGCTTTTTCGTCCGAGTCTATAACTTGCCGCCATTTTTTCGAAACTTGGGCTGCACTGCAGAGTGACTTAAGATCAAGATGGCTAATGATATTGAGACCAAGTTCCATGGGAAGCAGAGAAAGGAAATCGCATTTCAGCGAGGGATTGACAACATCAGCGACGAAGTGTAGTACGGGCTTTGGGCAGCGACGCAAAAGCTGATACATGACGTAATTCTTCATCTCTGCAGGCATTGCTTCGAACGAATCTAGCATCGTTGGTATATTCATCATAGATAAAGACTCGGGCGGTCGATTGCTTAAATCCAAATCACCAAGATCCTGCGTTGCTGTGGTTGAAGGTATTGTCTCGGGATCTGTAAGGTCTTCTCCAGGCCATCGTGTGCGAATACTCTCGTCGTTCTGACTGTGGAGGTAGTCGAAACTCGCGGTAGTGCTACCACCTCCTAAGCTGGACCCTTCGAAATAACCTCCCCGTCGGCTCTGGAGGTTTGCTGCCGCTGTGACTGGTGAAAGGCTGGGGCTTGGAAGACTAAGATCCTGCGCAGCAGTTGTGTCCAGAATACTAGGGCGAGGCCTGGGTCTGTGCTGCGCTTCTCCGAGGGGTGGTAAACTAACATTGAGATTCTCCTCTGTACGAGAAGAATTCCCACCATCAGTGCCATCAGTGTCTTGCCAAGGTGTCCGCATCCCCAGGATTGCCGCTACCCCACTATCCCCATTGATGAGATCCTCCTTGTAAGACGGCTGGCTTCTGGCTACCTCTGACCTTGGGCTCAATGTCTGGGACGATGCTCTAGTATCCTCTAGTCTTGCCAAGTTACCCGAATCCTCAGTCTGGGCCTCAGGTTCTTGTGTTGCCTTCGGATGCCGTAACCGTGTCTTTGGATTCTTAACCGCGCAGTTACTATCAAGACCCGGAGTAACTGGCGTTGATGTCTGGCAAATTTGCAATGTCGAATGAGGCGGATTCTGCACCGGGGGTTCTAATCCTGACGTTGCTCCTTCCCGAGTTACATGCCGCCTCTTACGAGGCCCCTGCTGGCTGGCCAATCTAGCAGCTTCTGAGATTGACACTGGCGATGCGGGCCGTTTCCTTAAACTTGAAGTGATTCTCGATGTTCGATCCAGCCCAGCTTGGCTCGGGGTTTGTGACTTAACTATCTTAGATTTTGGGGTCTCGAATTTCGTATCGAATTCGGCAACAGATCTTAGAACACCGCCGGAATCTTGAAGTGCGTTGTGCTGTCGTTGGAGCTATCATGCAGAGTTTTAAGGTTAGCTAATGGTTCGTCCACAAAACAAGTGCTACCACGTAGACTTACCGCCTGTACGGTTTCCGATGTATCGTCTGCTTCCTGAAAATATGTTGGCCTGCCTCCAACATTGAAGCATAATCTCTTGATAGATTGCGGTGTCGGGGAAGCTGCTAACGGATAGAGCTTCGAATCCAGCTCATGCAAATGATGAGGGGCTTTCATTATGAGAGGTGGAAAACTCGTTGTGGTGGTGGTGGTAGTAGTTACGACGGTGGTTTGTGTAGCTGGAGCGAAAGAGAACTGTCCCAACATATTGCTCGAACTTGATGGTTGTACCAAGTGGCTACCGCCCAGCGCGACGTTGGATTGCATATCAGATTCCTCTTGACTTTTTTCACCCGGCGTCAGATTCGGTGAGACGCCACTGGACTTTGGAGTCGAAAGGGTGGTAAATGGTGCCTGCATGGCTTTCTCGACGCGTGATGCAGGTAAAGAAAGGTTGGCATAAGACCTATGAGGAGGCTCCATGATGTCGTAAAGTTAGGTGAAGAGAGCCTAGAGTATCAAGCTTGAACACGAAGCTGACACGGGACGGAGCGCGTTCCCCAAGAGCGATGTGTTCGTAGAGGTGTTGTTGCACGTCCTCATGCTCATCATATATCTGTAAGAGGTGTAGAGCTCATTTAAAAGACTGTGTGACCACTGTAGTAAGAGGCAAGCTGAAGTGAATGAAGCTGAGAATTGTTCTTCCAGTCACTCTAGTGTTGGGGTTCTCTGTACAGTTTGGGGTATATGCAGGTCACACGAAGTCCAGATGAGTAGAAAAATGTTTGCCAGAGAAATGATATCTGGGAATAGAGTAGTGTGGTGACAAGGCGTGGAGGCAGGTATAATGTGTCTTTATTGAGTGTTGGATGGAGTGATGCTGCCGAGGCGGAATCAACCCAACCTGGATAGCCCCTCGCCACGTGATCTCATCCCGGCATCGTATCAAGTATCGTATGATAAGCAAGTATCTAGATCAGGCAAATACACCTACTTATCATGAAACTGAATAGTCTACAGTTACTCCATTTTCAAAAAGGGAGCTCGAATACGCCCAGCAAATTTAAGCTCGCTATCAAGAAGTACACCACGACCTAACATCAAGGGAATTTGGTCAATGCAAACCACGACGCGTTCATTTAGTGTATGGCTCACCCTCGCTCAACCACATTGCTCTGCTTAAACATCGATTTGAGAAGCGAATATATTTCGGTGAAGTAAACTGTCGCTGCTGACATTTTTCGTCTCCTGGAATGAATGCCTTCGCTCAGTGCCTGGACTAGGTACCTACATGTCTAAACCAAAAAACTTTCCATCCAACTTTATCTTATCAGAACCCTTGTTGTCAAACTGTACTCCAAGCTATTTATTTCTTATCCGGTTGAGCCTTCATGGATTCTGTTTTTATCTTAAAGATCATCTGCAAATACTCTCAATGAACATCTACTCGAGACAGAATCCAGTCCCACACTGCATTTGCTGGCTGGTGCGTCAGGAGTGATTGTGTAGCCATCGGCTTACGGTTGCTCTGAGAACCCGAGATTGGGCTAGTCAATCTCAGGCAACTGGGACACGACCTGAAGCCTGGTAACGAAGCAAAGGTCCGATATGACAAGAGATTCCAATCATCCTGCATTGGATCGCCATCTTCTCCAATATATGGTACACCAAAGCCAGGACGAGTTATCTCTTCGATGTATTCTTTGGCAGGCTGGGCTGGTGTTTGGCATTCATTTAAGCTCCACCATAGTCGTGTTCTCCAAACTCAGTATGGTCAAGTTGAACATCGGTCATCCGCCAGCAGAGTTCTTGCAGGAAGACAGCGTTGACATGTAGAAGACAACAAGCTGCTTGACTTGCGAGTAAGATGGCATCTGACCCAGTGCACTTTACAGCCACTTAACATTTCAGGATAAAGGAGGCAATAGTGTATCCATAAGTCAGGGTTAAGCGGATTGTGCTGGCATGAAAATCAATGTCTAGTTGAGATAAAGCTTTAAGACGACAAAGACGGGATAACACTGAGCTGGCGTGAGAAGCCGTAAATGAGATGTAACACCGAGCGAAGAAGAGATGGCGTTGTGGTCGAGCTACCAATCTTATGTGATAAGGCCAAGTCCGGACCCTGTCATCCAGTAAGGTCTTCGCCGTGATACAGTTGATCACTCGTAAGACGCTTTCACCCCTCGGCCGCACCGTTACGATCGCCATATCGGTAGCTTCGTCGTCGTTAAGTTTGCGAGGGAAAGTAATGAGGAGGAGTTTCAGTAGAAATTCCCTCTGCTTCACTGGCACTAGTGCTCCTGCTTTAAGCGAGGAATTACACCCACGTGATATCCGTACTTAGGGTTTTAGGTACCTTAGATCTCATGCTGGGTCCTTAACTCTAGGTAGATGACTGCTGCAATCTTTCCTCTGATTCTTTAGGTATCTCATACGAACGCCGTCTATTATGGTCTAAAGCAGCAGTCATTTGATGAAACTTAGTTTAAGAGGTTCTCTTCTCACAGCATGTAGTGCAATACAGAAATTGAGGACAGGTAGCTGAACAAATACACTTGGAGGGAATGTTTACCCATAGAATACAATGTCTCCCTGTAACAATGTAGAATAAGAGATGTGTAGTTTATCTACACTGGCTCGGGTGAAACTGCCTTTCGTTGAAATGGGGACCTCGGTCTCGCTTTGCCTTCGCTCAAAGTTATCGAGCTCCGTCACTTAGATCTATGGTCTCATCTTGCCTCCTGTCCCACTCCTGACCGAAGTTCAGCATGGCCCAACTACAACCCCGTCGTAAGCTTATGGAAAGAACTATACAAGTACCAGCTGCAATACAGAGTACGTCGGTGAACCAGAATGAAATCGTTAGCGAGCAGCAGAGCTTCGCCATGGTGCAAAGTACTCTCCGAACATCCGTGAGTTATTCGAATCTGACAGATGAGACCTACTTTTAGACTGACAGGTCCCATGTCCAGGTGGCGATCTTGGCCTACTTAAGGTAACACGGAGCTGTTATATCTTGCTTCTTCATAGCCTGGATAATAAACGAGGCACAGAAACCTTCTGCCCGAGCGATGCTACGACTGGGTTGACTATGAATCAATACATCCAAAGCGTAGCTTCGCACGCATGGGCTCTGTAGAAGGTGAAAGCCCCGATACTCCTACACCGAGGCGGTTCAATGGGGCAAGTCGCAGAGCAGGATATAGAACGATAGCTCGGGGTCGGGCCAAAAATGGAGATCAACTGTTAGACTGGCTAGTGGGTGTCCACAGTTTCCGGACTTGAACAAAGACTTCAAGCTGACTGCTTCCTGGCAGGACAAGATTTTGGACGGAATACAGAAACACACTATAGCTGCTGTTCAGTTCAGTATCTATTCGGATCAACAAAGCTCTTCCAACATTATTGAGTCGTACAGATTCGGTTTTCAATATATTCAAATCCCTGAAGACCGGAGTCACCAAGTTATTGGAATGACACTTGCTGCGCCTAATGGTGTGTCAGTTAGTGGAAAGAGTGCTGTGTCTCGCTTAGAGAAAATCCATGATTGTTTGTATAACTGGAGTAATAACGCACCTGACTTACCAGGTGAGAATCTAAAATGATAGATATTCATCGATTAGTAGACTAACAACCTCTCCCTTGAAGACATTAGGTTTCTCATGTGTCATCTGCTTCACACACCAAGTTGCCGTCCAGACCATTTGCCAATGGGTTTTCAGCAATGCAAGGATACTACAGTGTTCGTTCCTGACGGTTGTTTGTGGCATATGAAGGAGAAAGAGGTGGGAGAGATGTCTTCCGGCTTCCATAGGTAATTCTAGCTTTACTGAACTGATCCAACTTGTTTCGCTGATACTCGCAGTGTAAGCTTGAACGTAGGGTACATAGGGATCAGAGAAGGCTCGAGAGCGGATTCGGACGTACAGCTAAAGATTCCGCGGAGGCTGGTTTATGCCAAAGCATTTCCACGATTCCCTAATCTTCCGAGGAGTCTAGGAATGGAGTCAGCAATGGCAACTACCGTAGCTACTCCAAAGAAAGTCAGCATGGACACTGATGAAGAACTTTGTCGTGAAAGCCCGCTATTCAACAGGACAGCCTCGTCTGGATGCACGGTCGATCTTGACAAGAATGTCGCGGGACCAGCTCAATCACAATACTCAATTGGATCCTTTCTTGCGGGAAATCATTGTTTGACGGGATCGGTAAGTCGCACCTTGTTGTATCCAAGCCGAAGCTCATGGTAGAAGAAAAGCTATTGGTCTGATGATTCGAACGACGACGACCTCGTCTTCACCCAAAGGGTCCACCCATATTCGCAGGCCATGCTAGGAATACAGCTAGTACGTTGGAAATGGCTGGAGATGATTGCCAAAAGGGATGCATACAAGACATCCCGCCAAGATATTTCCGAGCTACAGGCTGGATACACCGTGCGTTGTGAGTGCGGGTTTGGTGAGGAAGAAGGCACTATGGTGAGATCCGTAGCCACGAAGTTCAAACTCAACCTTATTGATTCAGAGCAATAGGCACAATGTGACTGTTGCGGTAACTGGCAACATGATCACTGCTATGGATTTAAGTTAGGCATGCCACACGATGAAAGACACTTTTGCTATCGCTGCCTCCTCGAAAAGTCTGACGGACGCCGATTACAGGATTTGGAGCGTCTTGCGCAGTTTCGACGAGCCATTTGGCTTGCGTATCAGGGGGAATATCCCGGGAACCTCAAAAAACTGGGCAAATTGTTAAGTCGGTACACTCAATACCCTTATGTAAGGGTGTACGGCTGATTCTCGACAGTTCATGATAAGGCGACTGAGACGGAAGTACGTAGTGTGATACGGCGAATGAAAGATGAAGGATATCTTGTCAGGGGGAAAGGTTCGCAATTCACCAGGGCAGACTCAACAGAACAGATTCAGAAAAGGGATCGGGACTACTCGAATCCAAGAACGTTTATCGGTGATCTCGTAAGCAATATTTTGGCACGATTATGACGAACGAAGCACTGATGATGATACGTGTACAGTACGAGGTAATAGAGGAGGAGCGGCCATATAAGAGACTTAAGAGCACCTAAAGAATCGAGGGTGAGGAAATACTTACATGGCTATATGAGTAGGCTCAACATTCAGTGCATATACAATGTATAATTATAGAAGCAGTCGTATCATTTTTCATGGTGTCCGTTCCTCTACGCCTCAATCGTCGTTGAATCATTCGAGAGGGTGTGCAATGCTGCTGTTGTATGTGAAGTGCATACTAACTCCTAACTCCTGACTTGGTCGGTAACAAGGGGTATGCTCATGTAAGATTACCATAGTAAGGTCGATGGGAGTTGGAGCACGGTTGCACGGCATCGAACGCTAGGGTCTTCCCCGCTACAAGCAGTAGAATCCACTTCCGGCACCACTGAGGAATTTGTATTCCCAATTTGTATTCCGTACTATGTACTCAAATTCTGTTCGAATGGCTGGATTTTTAAAGACTAGAAAAGGGGAAATTACGAACTCTACATCCGTAAAGGAAAATGATAATAAATCACCAAATCCTGAGTGATCTGACGTAATATAGTGTGCCAATTGGCGTGGAATCGGAAGATTAATTACAGACTTGCCTCGATGTGTACTCGTAAAGTGCGGTACTCTACACTAGCACGACTAGATAGTAGGTATCATACTTCGTATGTGGGGAGCTAATCGGCCAATCATGTAACCCCCTATTGTTATTAAATTAGATGAGGTACGTCGTACAGAACACATAGTATCATTGTTAACGTATGTGGGGGGCAGTAGCTATCCAGTACTTCAATCCATCTTTTCATCTCCTCAAGAGTCAGGACTCGAGTCTTCACGACTCTACATTTGGTATCCTTTCGGCAATGGGCTAGTGGAAGCTGGTGAGAGCAAAGTTTCGGCAGAGCGAGTGCCACGGTTTCCTCTCGGACCCATTTCCTGCACGCAGGCAGACGGTCCGGACGCGCAAAAGCCCGTCATGACTCGAAAATACAAGTTCCATTTTCCTATGCCTGGTCGAAAGTCGAACACCGAGAAGCTGCCCGTCGCAAAACATTGCCAATTGGACTGTCGTAATGCGGACGACTCTCCTAGATTTGATCCTGGTGACAAAGCTAGACGACTACTAGGGACGTCAGAGCCAGCTAGTCCGGAGTTGAAACAGAAGCAGTCGTGGAGGGCAAGGCAGCTGAAGAAATATCCAAGCTTCATGAGCGGTACGACAGCGGACGCAAACGGTGGCCAAGCCATGGACCCGGAGGACATCGTTGTACCCGAGAAGATGGCACCACATGAAACGACTCGAGGTCTCAAACACATGCTTCGCAATCAGCCTTCGTCGCCTTTGCTCGGGAAGGACTTCATGGATGACTCTTTCACTTGGGGGAGCGTGACCGAGTTTTCTATCCCGATCATACTACGACCCATTGAAGTCTCCGCTCGCCATCTCACAGCAGACATCAGCTTCGTCGGCTCGAGATATGGCATTGCGAAAAGGTTGCAAGCCAGTCGCCAGTCCTAACAGTCAAGGCCTGACGGATGCCATTGCATGCCCGGCAGTGTCTGGCGAGGACTACAAGTACGATAAATTGGACTGTTCAAAGACGCCACCCCAGCTGGACTTGTCGACGCTTTTCCCCAAGCCGGTATCATTAAAAAGCGGAGCCCCCTTACCGCAGGCAGTTATTAAGTCACCTTCGCAAATATCTCTGGCCTCGAGCAGTCAGCGGTGGGTGCCTACAAATCGACACACATTGGTTGGACAGGACAGGACGAAGATCAAGGATTACAATCCAAAAGGTGACGAGGTAGATTTAAAGGATGTTCTGCGCATGGATGAACACAAAGTCAAGATGAATGTCAAGAGGCCAAACAACGGTGCCAAGAATTGGTTCGGTGGCCTCGAGGAAGACGATAATGAGTTTGATGCTATCTTTCCGTCTGCTTGCACAGTACATGCATTGCCTGAAGATCCTAGGGACTCTGTGAAGGCCGGGCTCGAAGAGGTTTCGAAAGACCTGCGCCTTCGACAGAGAAAAAGCAGTATCAGCAATCCCCACCGACGTCCATCAACTTCCCGTCCGACCCTAAGCTTTCGTTTAGATCCCGCGGTGGCCTATGCTCCTACTACCTATCCCAGAGATTCGTTGCAGTCTTCTGGGCTCAGAAGCACAGCCAGTAGTGTTAGTCGAAGGAGCAAGCGTTCGGGTCTGGGAAACAGAATATCTCTCTCGGCGATGGACTTGATTAATCAAAGCGTACTGGTGCTGTCATCATCGTCAGATGATGAGATTGAGCAATCTACTCCTCGACGCCGTGCACGTATCAGAGATAGCATTGAGGTTGCTGATATAGGCGAAGAACCTCTGGTCTATAGTGCTGAGACAATGAAAGCTAGTAAACCTCGACCAGTGGTCAGAGTACTTTCAGGCAGAGCTTCTAACCCTAGGTGGCTAGCAGCTGTACCACCTATTCCCAAGATGCCCGAGACACCGCAACTCCACCAGCGAACCTCGTCTAAAAAATGGGGTGCCGAAATCAAGTCAAAAATCACCAGCATGAAAGTTGTGGATGATAAGGACATCAAGCTCAAGCTGGCGTCTATGAAAATTATAGGCGACCCAAGCTCTAGCGCTG
>JAABUO010009424.1_pt1 | contig 10927 bp, 18 predicted proteins | sample 5559291 | NCBI WGS metagenome assembly JAABUO01 (sample SAMN10711878, study PRJNA513372) | rock metagenome | isolation source: Antarctica rocks | place: Antarctica: Victoria Land, Finger Mt sud | reverse complement strand
GCGGCTTGGCGCGCCGGCCGAGCAGGAATTGCACAATGTGGTTTCTGGGCGGCTGGCGACACCAGGCGACCCTGTTGCCTTTAGCAGCGCTGGATACGCCGCGCTGGACCCGTGCGGCGACGCGCACGTCCTTGAGGTGTGCTTTGTTGCGAAAGGCGTGTCGCCAGGTGTTAGCCGGAGTCCCTAGGTGCAAATTGCAACCCCCCCCGTGTCCTGCATAGCAGTGTGAGTGTTGGCGATATGAGTTGATACCAGTTAAACTACTTTGGCTGGCGTGGGCGTGGGGGTGAAAGTCCCTGCGCATGCGCACGAGGCGTTGGGGCTGAAAGTGCGTGCGTGTGCGCGTGACAGGCGGACGCTGCGCACCTCTTCGCAGCGGTGCTAACGTTCGGGCTTGACTCGCAGCCGAACGGCCGGTACCTGCAGCGCAACCTGCACCGCGAGGTGCTCGAGCAGGTGGCCGGGCTGGGCGCCGTGGACGCGGCGTTGCCGGCGGCGCTCGTTGCGCTGAACAGGGCATACCGCAACCTGCACCCCTTCAACGGGCCGGTGCTGGAGGGCGTCCTCGTGGCCGCGGCGTACCTGGACCAGCGCTCGCGCGTCCTGCACCTGTGCGTGGCGTGCCTTTCCTGCCCCCGCCTGTGCGTTCGTGCTCTTTGGCGGTCAGTGTGTGCTTCACAGTGTGTGCCTTCGGCTCTTGCCTGACCGACGCGTGCCCTCCTGACTGGTGCGTGCTCTGCTGCAGGGTGGCCAACCATGGGTGCTGCGTGGTGGCCGGGCGGGCGGCGCCTGGCGCACCTGCGGCCGTCGTCGCCGAGGTGGGCCGCGGCAGCGCGGAGCCCGCGGAGGCGCTGCCAGAGCTGGGGCGCGCGGCGGCGGACTGCGCCGCGCGCGTCACAGTCGCCAGCGTGCCGCTGTCCGCGGACGTCGACACCGTGATCGTTGCGTCACAGGGTGTATGGTGCGCGACCACGTTGTCTATTGTGCGTGTCTTGAGTGTCGTTATGTGTTTAAATTTCAGAACGAAATATGTTGGGGTCTTGGTGGAGGAACTCTATGCACGAGTCTTACAATGTGCACGTGCTTGTATTGCACCTTGGTTTCAACTCATGCAGGCCTGGCCAGGAGCTGTGATAGCATGTGCTTTTGCTGCTGGCCAGCCCAGTGACAGGACCCTGCTCTAGGTTCTTTGCTACAACGCACGGCTGTGCGTTGCGTTGCAGGCGCGAGCTGCCGGCACACAAGGCGCTGCTGCGGCTGCAGCACTGGGCGGCGTGCGGCGCGGCGGGCGCGCTGCGCGCGGCCGGCGGCGCGGCCGGGCACCTGGTGAACACGGCGCTGCACGCGGTCGCCGCGCGCGCCGGGCGGCTGGCGGACCCGCGCATGCGCAGCCTGCGCTCCGTGTCGCACCTGGCCAGCCTGTGGGCGGGCGACCGCAGCAATTACAAGTTCCGCGGCCGCCAGGCGTGCGCCCGCACCCGGTGTCCCTCCTGGGCATGTTTGCCCTGCCGGGCGTGTGACTGTGAGTGGTGTGGGCTGTGCAAGGCCGGCGTGCACCATGGCACTGCGTGCCAGTGCTGTCCCGCATGTGTCGGTCGAAAGTGTGACCCGTGCTCTCCGTTCGTGCCGCGACAAAGTTGCGGCAGGCATGTCTGGCCTCAAACGACGGCTGTTTAATACAAGTGAGAATGTTTCAAGCATTTTTGACAGCTAGACATACGCCGCTCATCACTTGCTGTGCCTGCGCTGCCAGGTGGTGCGCCGGCGGCGCGGCGACGTGCACGGCGACCTCACAGCCGTCGTGCTGCAGCTCGGCGAGGCTGCGCGTGCTACTGCTGCAGGGCCGCCTGTCGCGCTCACGCGCATGGGCGCGGCGGTCCGGGCTGAGGCAGCGCGGCGGCGGACCGATGCGCGCTGGGCGCTACTGCGCATGCACTTTCTCGCGTACAGGCGAGCGTCGCGAGCGCACACGCTGGCACAGTGGCACCAGGTGCGGCGCCGCGCTTGCAGACAAGAGCTGTGGCCTTCTTGCTGGTGCACCTGTTGGCTGTTTTGACAAGCAGGCGAGTGGGTTTGAAAGCAGTGCTTGCTTGCCATGTTGCAAATGTGGAAGCCACAAACACATAGCATTTGGGTGGCATTCAGTCAGTGCTGGAACGGGCATGGGGTGACTGCGCCGCTCCTCCCATATCCGCCGGCGCTCGTTGCGAAGCTGGTGGTTTGCGGTGCAGGTTGCTGCGGACGTAGTAGCTCGCGCGCGCGAGGATGCGCAGCGCCGTGCGGCGGCTGCGCCAGCAGCTGCGCCCGCCGCCGCGTCAGGCGCAGACGCGCGCGTTGCGAGCGAGGCGGCGGCTGCACAGGGTGCCACAGCCCGGCCTGCCTTTGCAGCCAGCCACGTCAGCAAGCCTGGCCCCGAGCCTGACGCGCGGGGGAGCGCGGCGTCGCGGCGACGGCCGCCGCCGCCGCCTTTGCTGATGCGGCAGAATGCGTCGCGCAACCTGCTGTCGCCCGCGCGCGGGCATTTCGCGTCCAAGGGCGCGGCCGGCCTGGGGCGCGCGGGCTCTGCGCCAGCGCACATCCCGCTGCACGTGGTGGCCGGCCATGTGGTGCAGGCGCGCTAGGCGCGCGTGTGCCTGCGCGGACCGTGCCCGCTTGCGCCAGGCGCTTGCAGAGCTGCAGGGCGCTGGCACCTCTTCTGACCCTGCTGCACGGGTAGGCGTGAGGCCGGCTGCGCATGCGACTTTTGCGGACTCTGAGCTGCATGCATGCGCTGGCGGGGTGAGCGGGATGTGGTTTTGCTCAGCGCCTGTGCCAGGCGCAGGCTGGTGCAGGCTGGTCCACCATGAAAGTAGGGCCATGCAAGCGTTAGGCTCTGTGTAGTCCCTGCTATTATTCAGTTCTGGCGGCTGCCGCTTAGCAACAGATTGAGGCTCGTGCATGGGCGCGTGGGCTGGCCATCGCAGAACTGCACAGGCGTGACAGGCGCCAACGAGCGCCTGCAAGCAGTTGCTTGGTCGTGCTGGGGACCCTGCGGGCCCCCTGTTTCTGGGTGTTGGGAGCCCCTGACTTTTGAGCTCCCAACTGAACATGCTTATTGCTGGGACGCTGCCTTTGCTTTTTGGCAGCTGTAGGTTAGCGTCTGCTCCGGCACCGCACGGCGTAGCACAGTGCGCGCAGCGCTCCGCTCAGGCCCGAGCTGGCACTGTCGAGCTGGGAGCCCATTCTTTCAACAGCATGGCTGAGTCCGCCAGTGCAGTTTCTGTGGTGTTCTAGGTGGCGCCGTGTAGGGTGAAACGAGGGTGCTGATGGCGTATAGCAAGCGCTTGTATGCTGGATAGCGCGCTGACACCCAAGGTGACATAGGCCGCACGTTCGCCAACGGCGAAGACTGGTCAACGAAGCAAAGCCAGTGTTGGGATGACTAGCACAGTGTGAGTTGACTTGTTGTTGAATATTTAGTGGCATGGCCAGAGGCTAGTATTCCATGCAGGTGCTGCACCGCAGCACTGCAAGATATGTAAGGGAGCAGGCATCTGGCTCGCCTCGACTTACTCGTCCATAGAATTTTAGGTGTATGTGTAGTCGACACGGCTGGTCTGACACAGCTGGCACAGATATAGGCACAAACAACAGCTGAAGCAGCTGCAGCTGAAATGAATAAACCAAAGCAGCTGAAGCAGGTATGGCAAAGGTGCCAGGTCGCATGTCGTAGTTCGTTCGCTGTCCCTCTCTACACACATTAAATACATATAAAGCTCTGTATCTCATCACGGTCTGCTCAGCACGACTGCCCCGGCTGTTGTAGCCAGCAAGTGCTGCTGCGCTATTCGTGCTCCCAGCGCCAGAGCAGCTGGCAACCCCGCACACATGGTGTCAGTGGCCAGCAGCTGAGTCGAACCTGAGGTTTCATGGTCAAGACGAGAACAACAGGGCAGGGCGATGCACAGCGGCAAACGCAATGATAGTGGCACAAATGATGCACATGTAGTGACACAGATCATGCACGTGATCCCAGGTGGCATGCTTCAGTCCGTGGGGCCAATGACACGTACCGAGCCAGAGCGCCGCATCAGCGACACTGGTGACCGCCGATGCCAGGACTGCAAGCGGGGTGCATTGCGCGGGGCTGCCCTGCTTCTGACCCTGCCACACCGCCATGAGAGACTCAGAGGTTCGTGAACTGGAATTGAAAATGACACTGATTGTGAAAGCAGCGCCCTCAGCAACTTGCCAAGATGAAGTGAAAGGCAGGCATGCAGAGCCCACCACAGAGCAGCTGGATGTCGACAGAGTCCTGCAGCGGATTGCAACGCTGCATAAGTTTTGGGGCGAAGTTACATGCCTGAGCCGGCAGGAACAGATCCTGAATGCACACACGTCTGCCCTTCACCAGGCATGCCATGCGGCAAAGAGCGCTGGTGGCACGCGCCTGCACCGCCCGCTCTGGGCCGGACTCGCCGCCCCCCAGAGTGACCCAGCCCCGGCCACTGTCCACGGCCCTGACGGGATGCAAAGAGGCAGGTGCTGAGGCAGCTCCTGACATGCCTGTCCAGGTCCCGGGGTACTGGTGGGCACTGTGCTGACCGCCGTGGCGGTCAAGTACACATTCCCGTACGGCTGGAGCTGGACGCTCTCGCTGCTGTTTGGCGCCATGTTCTCGGCGACAGACCCCGTCGCCGTTGTGGCTGTCCTGCGCGAGGTGCGATCACGCTTGACCTCAAATGGCGGCTGCAACTGCTTGAACGCTCACCGGCCTCGACAGCCTGGCCGGGGCTGCAAATTGTGCAATGTTATATTGCCAGCTACTCGTTGTCGTGAGTGCGCTCAGCACCTTGGTTGCTTGCTCCTTGCATGGGGTGGTTTGAGGACACAAGCAGAGAGGTGCCGGGGTGCTCTGTTCATCTATCTGTTAAGTGCTTGGCTAGGTATGCGTAACAGGCTATATGAAGAGCTGCGGCCGGCGCGCCAGGCGGGCATGGAGAAGCAGCTGCGTACGCTGGTGGACCTGGAGGCGCTGCTGAACGATGGCACCGCGTACGTGCTATTCTTTCTGCTGCGCGTCTGGGCTGAGGGGCGCCACCAGTCGGCGGGCGACGCTGTGAGGTGCTGCCCGCGCATGGGTACCGGCAGCACAATCAGCTGATGGACTGAGGGACACAAGACTGAGTTTGTCACCAACGCCGGCCTCGGTGCTTGCAACAAGCTCTGTCCAGATGCGTGTCTTTCATATGTGGCGCCGGGCATGCGGCGGTCATCGCACACAGCACGCTGCACCTCATCATCCAGCTGTCACCGCGCCCGCGCAGGCTGTTCTGCCAGCTCTCGCTGGGCGGGCCGGCCACCGGCCTGGCCTTCGGCATGGCCATGACCGCGTGGCTGCGCTTCATGTACAACAACCCGATGGCCGAGATCACGCTCACCGTGCTCACCGCCTACGCGACCTACGTCGTCGGCGACCGGCTCTTTGGCGTCTCGGGCGTGCTCGCCGTGGTCATACTAGGTGCGCGCGCCTTCACAGCTGCTTCGTATCAGCTTTCTTGTATTTTCAATGCGCTGGAGGACAGATGACGCATTCTTGCATGGGCAGATGCAGCTGTAAACACCGTGTCTCATCACCGGTATGTCGCAAGTGTACTGCAGGTTGGTGACTCAGCTGGTGTGCAGGATTATGGACGGGCGCCAAAGGCATCCACGCCATCAGCCGCAAGGCCGAGCACCCACTGCACATTGTCTGGCGCGCACCCCTGCACAGCGCCAAGCACCAAGCACTGCCTGCTGTGAAGCTTCTTGCACCCTTGTGTTTGCAAGTCAGTGAATTTTCAGTGCAACAAGTAAAGGAGTGAGCTCAGGCTGGCCCCGGCGCGTGGCCGGTCACGCGCAGCTGCTGTGACTGTGACACAGTGTGACATACTTTGCATGCATACGCATGCCTGAACTCATGAGCGGCACACCACCCATCCCTGCCAGGGCTGCTGCAGCCGCCGGCGCGCGCCCGCCCCGCCAGGGAGGTGCTGGAGTACGCGGCCAATATGGTGCACACCACCTATCCCTACCAGGGCTTCTGCAGCCACCAGTGCATGGGAAAGAAAACGCCTTGCCCTGCCAGGGAGGTGCTGGAGTACGTGGCCAACACGCTGATCTTCGTGCTGGCGGGCGTCATCATCAGCAACCGCGTGCACACCAGCTCGGTCGGCCAGAGCGCGCTCGTGAACGCGCCGGACTATGGCTACGCGCTGCTGCTGTGGGTGTACCTGCTGGTGCGCGCCCTGCCGCTGCACGGACCTCGCTCCATCCGGGCGCACCTCAACGCTTCCTTCGCCCTGGCTGGTGGTGACATTGCATGGGGCTCTGCGTTGCGTGCCTTCCAGTACATATGATAGAGCTGCTCGGGAGTGCCGCAATGGGGTTGACACCTACACTTGTCTTCACATGCCATGCGTTCAGCGAAACTATGCACCGGTCGTCACCATGAAGAGCAAACGCTAGCCCTGCCATCCACACCCATATGTCTGCCCTGCTGTGCCTGCCTGAGCCGAGCCTTGGTGAAGGGTTGCCGTGCGCGGCTAGAATGTCACCGTCGTGAAGGCGCTCCCACGCCTCCAGCAGGCTGCCGCCCACTTTTGTCACGCGTCGTGGGCGTCTCTGAGGACTGCAGGCAAAGCTGCGCAGGTGATCCGCGGCATCATTCTGCTCCTGTTCTGGCCGCTGCTGCAGCGCTGGGGCTACGGCATCACCGCCCGCGACGGCATCGTCCTGGCCTGGTCGGGCCTGCGAGGAGCGGCGCGTGCCCACAACCCCGCCCATCCGGCTGCCTGGACGTGCGTGTGCACAGTGATGGAGCACCTAGGCATCATGTCCATCTTGCATGGCTGACTGCGGCAAGCTCCTTCGCAGCGCACTCGCTGGCAACGCACACGCCTCCCGGCGCATCGGCTGTCAAAACCTGCTTCTCCTGCGGCTCCCCCTCACCTCACCACAAGACTCAGCTGCGCTCAGACTGGGGGCGGCGCGCGCCGCAGGTGGGCCTGTCGCTGTCGCTGTTCGTGCTGCTGGACCGGCAGATTGCGGATGCGCGCTTCCGCTCGCTCGCCGTCTTCTTCATGGGCGCGCAGGCGCTGCTGACGCTGGTCGTGCAGGGTACCACCATGCCCTGGCTGCTGCAGGCGCGGCGCGCGACTGCAGATGTGCTTTGCTGCCCTCGCTGGTTGGATCGCCATCCACCATGCTCCAGCTGCACAGGGTTGGATGGAGACTGCTATCTGTGTGGGGTGCGAAGGTGGCTGGGATCGCGCCACGGCGCAGCATGATGGCGCCGATGACAGCCTTCACTTCTTTCTGTTCATGTCTGAATGAGGATGAATGGAGGATGCAGTCCAGGCGCTGAGCCGCATCTCGCTTCCCTCGGTGCAGGCGCTGGGCATGACCAAGCCGCCGGCCGCCAAGCAGCTCTTCCTGCGGCGCATGCTGCGGCGCGTGGAGGCGCGCGGCGAGGACGCGCTGGGCGTCGCGCGCGTCGACCGCGAGCTCGGCGACCCCAACTGGCACCTGCTGCGCCGGCTCACCGCGCTTGACCCGGGCGCCAGCCTCAGCCGCATCGTCAGCCGGCTCAGCGCCTCCACGCTCTCCATCCCAAGCGCCGGCGCGCCCCGCCAGCCCGATGCTGGGGTTGTTTTGGGGGGGGGATGGGGGAGACAGGGGTGATATCTATAATATATGACAGGGGTGTGGCGCTGCCTTGGCGTCGAGGCAGGTGCTCTGCGCATGAGGAGACGCGGTGTCTGGTGCCCGCTGGCGCGTGGTGGCGACGCAGTTGCTTGGGAGTGGTCAAGACATGCCTGGCTCTGGCGGGGCGCGCAGAGGAGCTGCAGCGGCAGACGGCGCTGCGCATGAACCGCACCGCCATGGTCCGCGAGAAGCGCGGCCGCCTGCTGCTCGCCATCCGGCAGACCTACCATGTGCGCCTGTGCCCGTCCAGCAGGGCTCGTTGTAGGGCGAGCGTGAGTCTCAGCACTGTTTATGTGTGCTCTTATACATGTTCAAATGCTGTCGGTAGCGGTGTAGACATAGGGCCCACCTCTATGCAGTGCCTGGCTGCTCTTTCGGTATGTCATGATCAGAGCAGATTGCTGGTCTTCCGTCTGCCGACAGGCGTTGAAGCATTACACAAGCTGCGTGCCATGCAGGTTTTTGTTCCGGTGTGTTAGCTTGCACAGGAAGCTCCCCTTGTAAGTGTCGAGCGCGCGTAACCATGGCGCTCTTTGGCCGCAGGACTTTTTCCGCGACTACTTCATTGACTCCGACCAGGTCTTCAAGCTCAAGGTAGGACATCCACTGGCGCTCTGGTTCAAGGGGAAGCACCCCTTGGTGCGCAGGCGCACCTGGCAGCACATGCGCTTCCCCTGCCATCTGTAGGCGTGAGTGCCACAGCGGTAGCATTGCATGTATGCAATGCTACCTACTCATGTATGAGCTGCCGTCTCCGCCCTTGTTATGCTCTACCCGATGTTGATGGTGTCACCCCGCCCGCCTGTGTACGGGCTCTCAACCGGACGTAGTGTGGATGGCAGGCATACCCGCCCTGCACAGGGACGCGCGAGTGCCAGAAGGCTGTGTGCGCGCCGGGCGAGCGCCTGTGCGCGTGCGCGCCAGGGCTCGGCCGACCGCGCGCTGGACCGCCTGGACGAGCCGCTTGACGACTGGGCGCGCGTGCGGCCCCAGTGCGGCGTGCCCGCCTGGGTCAGGGCGCTGCAGCGGTGCGGCCCGCTCAGGCTCCTGTCACCACACACACACTGTTACGCAGAGTCCCCAATCACGCGTGCACACACCTGCTGCCTAATGAAGTGACAAACCGTGCCTGCGAAATATTGCAAAGTAGTGCGCGCATGGCGCGCAGTAACACCGCGCAGCGCACTGCGCTCGTCCGGGACTGTCGCACGGCCTCAGCAGGCAGGGTGTGGGGCGTGCAGGCACCTGACTCGCGCGTGCCGTACCTGGCGGACGCCGCGCGCGCCGCGCTCTTCCGCGCGCTGGAGCGCAGCGCGACGCTGGCGCTCGCGCTGTGCCACGCGCACGCCATCGCGCTCAAAGACCTGCAGGTGCGCACCCCCGCCTGCCTCAGATCGGACAAGCGAGTGGCGTCGGCACACAGCAGGCGTGTGGCTACGAGCTCGCAGCGTGCATGGTCTGAGCCAAAGCCATGCGGCGTTTCATGGGCACAGCGCGGCACAAATGCCCGCTCTCTGCCGCTTGCACACAGGGACCTGCGGGCACGCCCCCACGGTTGCTGGCATGGCAGCGCGAGCACCTCGTGCATGCGGATGGCTGCACCGTGCGAACGCACAAGTTAAAGTCTATGCAAGTCCCCCCGCGCGCGTCTGCACCCACACAGCCGCGCCTCTGTAACCCAACGCCTCATGCACAGCCGCACTGTGTGGCCATGCCGGCTGTGCATGTGGCGTTGCCTCACACCCCTGCATGTCTGATCGTGGCATCTGTTGATCACATGGTGTGCTGCAGCACGGCTGGCGTGGCGTGTGTGCAGACTGGATGCTTCTGCGCCGCGCAGGAGCATGAGGGCCTGGAGCAAGGGCCGCTGTATGACCCGCGGCTCGGGCCGCGGCACCACAGCAACGGCTCCCCCGAGGCGCTGCTGGAGGAGATGAAGTTCAACGTGACCGCGCAGGCGCGTCGCGCTGACAGGACATCCAGTGAACGCAGTCCTGCGCATCCCATGCAGTGCGGTCTGCATTGCCAGGGACGAGTCTGCCCAAATTGTGTGCTGCAGCATGTGCAAGCCACAGCAGGCCTACAGTGGCATCACTGGGCGTGTGCTGAAGCTTTGACGGCAGACACTCTGTCATATGAGGGTGCATCGAGCATGCATATGCATCAAGTGCGCGCAGCGCCTGCGCGGCCACCTCGTCACGAGAGCACGCGGCGCAGATCGTGATGGAGAGCAGGGTGAACTGCGCGGGCGCGCGCCGGCACCTGGCGGCGGTCAAGGCGGCGGCGCCCGAGGTGCTGACCGCCATCCGGACCAAGCAGCTCGCGCAGGAGCTGCTGCTGTACAAGGAGGACCACCTGCAGGATATTGCCAAGACAGGCGCGCTGCTGCTGCTGCGCGCGCGCGCGCGGCCGTGCCTCCCCGGGAGGGCGCGGGGGCCGCGGGCGCGCGGGCGCGGCCACGCTCATTGCCTGGCCGCTCTGCCGCGGGACCCTGTCTGCTATGCGCTGGGGCGCAGGCCGAGCCGGGGAGCACACGTGGGGCTGCTTGCGGCGGGCCTGGTGGATGATGGTAGGGTGGACGCCCTGGCCGCGCCCGCTCCCGAACCGCTTGCACACCAGTGCGCTTCTGCGCCACTCTGTCAGCCGCAGACAGCGTGTGCGCAGGGTACCGACCCTACCCTATGCACATGACGAGCGGCGGCGCCGCGCACGGCAGGCCTGGTGGAGGACAAGGAGATGGACGACCTGACCAAGCTCCTGGACCACAAGCTCAAGGACCTGCACTACCACCCGCCGGCCTTCCACGCGGCCGTGCCGCAGCCCGCCCAGCTGCTGTTCGACCACCCCATGTTCGCCGACGTGCCGGCCGCCGAGTTCCATGGCCAGGCGCGCCACGCTTCTATCCATGTGTCTCATCCATTCGCAGCACCGTCACAATGGTGGATCAGTGCTGATGCAGGGCAGCCCCTGGCAAAGCCTTCCAGAACCCAGATGGGTCCTCTTGCTGACCACGCAGCAAAGGGTAAAAGATCGAGGCTCACCACACTCGTGCTGCTGTGGTGTGGGCATTGCAGGGACTGGGAGGGAAGGCGGCATGCGTGGGAGCACTGCATTTGGCCCCTTCAACCCCTCCCGCCAGCAATGTCACAGCCACGCACACCCCTGTTGTTGCCAAGCGGGACTCTGCCTGACAGGTGCTGCG
>JAABUO010009423.1_pt1 | contig 10927 bp, 17 predicted proteins | sample 5559291 | NCBI WGS metagenome assembly JAABUO01 (sample SAMN10711878, study PRJNA513372) | rock metagenome | isolation source: Antarctica rocks | place: Antarctica: Victoria Land, Finger Mt sud | reverse complement strand
GTGGACTGGACAGAGGAATTAGCTAAGAGAAATGCTGAACATCTCTAGCCTTACATAGCACTCCTTGCCATGTGTGTCCAGGAATAACTTTGCTAAGTAATGATATACAAAAAAGATGTGGCTGTTAATAAGATGCAAAGCACAAATGTGGCCTGCCTGCATCTATCAGAAAGTGGTGCAATACAATGATCTGCACAAGGACAGGACTGTCTAATTTGCCGTAGCGCTGCTTAACCCACAAACCGATTCAGATCAAAAGTGAGAGTTGCACTGCAGCCAAGGTCGCTGTCCCTGCACACCCCTACAAGAGCATCTGCCTTTTCAAAGAAGTTGTCCTTTAGAGAAATCACTATGCTCTGGAATGCGCCCTGTGCTGTGTCCCTTGTCTTCTCCCTGATGTAGTTTGCCACTCTGGCCACATTGTTGGCATCCAGTGCAGCATCGATTTCATCCAGAACGAAAAATGGGGAAGGCTGGTAGGTGTGGATGGCAAACAGCAGTGCCAGGGCTGCTACTGTCTGTAGCACAAACAAATCACAGTCAGCAAACCCAATCCAGTGCATTGCTTGCTTCATTGTGCTTCATGTCCAAATGCTAAGTGGATGATCTACCTTGTGTTGACAAGATGCAAGAGATAATGCTGTGCTGTGATTTACATAAAACAGACTTGACTGATGCCAAACCAAAAAACACCAAAAAGAAAGTAATGACAAGCCACTGTGGACAGCATCACTGCAAATGTGCATGGCATATTGTGCCCTTGATACACATCTGTCCTTCAGGCAGGACTTAATAACAATAACAACAATTTTTACACTTTCCAGCACATGATAAGCCAGGTATGTGCATGCAGGAGTTGACCTCGGGAAATGCAGGAAAGCATTGCCAAATATAGCTCTTGACGTCGGCACAAGGCCATTTATTACCTTTTCTCCTCCTGAGAGCTGCTCCATTTCTCTAAATCGTTTGCTAGGCGGCATGGCTGTGAACTTGATTCCATGCAAGAAGGGGTCCTCACTGTTCTCCAGGCTCAGGTAGGCTTGACCCCCCATTGGGTGTACACTGCTCTTTGTCAAGTCCTGCATCACAAGTCGAATCCACTGCTGTGCCCATCAATCTTCACAGTGTTTGACACAGTCGATAGGCACAGAGCTACCAGATCATGTGCTTGAGGAAAGCATTGCTGCTTCTGACGCTCTATGCAGCAGACGATGTGTCTCTGAGCAAGTTGCAGCTTATGTACAGATGATTCTTACCAATGTTGCTGCGCATTGAGATGAGCCAATCACATCTGCAAGGCCACCAGCATGTACAATGGAGCCATGCAAAGCATGACCTGACACAGGGAGGCAAGGAGGCCAGCAGCTACCTTGAAGATCCTGTCAATGCCAGCGCTGATGTGGGAAAAGGCCTTCATGAAGGTGTCAAAGCGCGCTTGACGCACAGCGTTGAAGGCGTGAGTGGCTGTTTGGGCCTGCTGCTTTGCCTCCTCCAGCTCCTCCATGCTGCCCCTCTCACGCTCCTGCGCAACAGATTGCAACTCATCATCATGTCACCTGGGTGCTTGCAAATGCAAAACTATACCAAGTCTAATGGTCCAGAAGTGCAAAATGTGCCACCAGATGTGAGCCTGTGCAAGGACTGCACCCAGAAACAGACACAGTCCCTGCAAAGCACAATAGGGTCCATCTGACGTTCAGGTGTTTTTGTTAGCACGGTGGCGCCATGACAAGTCTTGAGTCTGCTCAAGAATAGAAAACTATACAGAAAATCTAGACTTCTGCATCTAATATGTGCATACAGCTCCTGCACCTAGCACTTAGCATATGACCTGTCCAAGGCTCACTCCCAACCTAGTGCTGTTACATTGCAATGTATGCACACAGCTCCTGCACACAGCAGCGTGCCTTTCAAACAGTCTACAGCTCGCTCTCAGAGCAATGCTTTTACACACTCTGAGTGTAATGGTGCTACATAGCTGGAAAGCACACCTTGACAGCCTCATACTGTTCTACCGCCTTTAGGTTAGGCGCCAGCTTTGCTAGCAGGCTTGACCGCTCCTCAATGTCAGCCTGGAACTGACCTGCCAGCTTCTCACGTGCCTTGCCATCACTCGTTGATCTGTGCTCACGACTCATGCTGCTGTAGTCAAGCTGAACCTGCAATGCAGAGAATCAACACTGTGAGTGTATGATGTTATCAATCAGCTGTGTGACAGTCGGGCAGAAGAGCGTTGCCCAAACAGCACTAAGGGCAGCAGACACATGGAAAAGAAAAGAAAAGACTACACCTTTCGGCGTCAATTTAATGAGAAGCCAAGTAACATACTGGGCTGCCCAGGAACAGCAGACATATGCCAGCAACGCAACTATGGCAGCATGCAGCTAATGCTGACATCAGATCAAGCCAGCGACCTTAACAGACACGCTCTGCCTGCAGCGACAGGCAAAGCGCTTCTTCACACACAACTGAGTATCTACCAAATGAGTTGCGTGTGGGGTGATGTTGCTGCATTGCCAAAACCAGCTGCATCAAGGATTCAGCGTGGTGTCACGGTTGTGGTGGATAACACAGGAAAGCCATGAGATGCCTACGTGGTTGCTGGAGGTGGCCTGAGCCACTTGATCATCAGTGTCCATGTTCTCAGCCTCTGCACCATCCTCTCGAGGCAATTGAATCTGCACTCAAGATGACACACTCTTACACCCAGAATCACGGCGTGACTTTGCTGTCAGTGCACAAATGCACAATGGCAGATCGCTGACAGACAGCAGGAGAACAAGACACCAAGCAAGCTGCAGCAAAAGTTGCGGGGTAAGGGGAAGATGATCTGTTTCGCTTCAGGGTGCACCTAGCAGATCACCTGTTCGCATTTCTGTGCATGATGACACACATGCTGCAGCTTCCCCACACGCAAGACACATAGCGTGAGCCAGACTGACTTGCTCATGTCGTTGCTATTGCCCAGGTGGCAGGCCAGCATGCCCCAGTGCTAGTCTAGGCAGTCTAAACAAAAGGGGAATCTGACCTGATCCATGGCAGCAGCAGCCAGCAAGTCAGCACGCCGCATGTTGAGGGCATCCAGTGCAGCCTGCTGGCTGTTGCAGGTGCGCTTGATGGCAGCGCCCTGCTGCTGATGCTTGCTGGCAGCCTTCTTCAGCTCCTTCAGCTGGGTGTCTAAATCCTGAGCCTGCCGCTGCAACTCTTGGGCCTCGCGAGTCTGAGCACACAGGCAAGTCGTGATGCGTAAGCTGACACTCTTTCGGCTCTTGTTTTTGGCAGACATTCTGAACAGCTTGGTTTTGTTGCAGATCAAACTTACCTGTGCTTTCAAGCCAGGGTGTTGGATAAATCACAACTGGCTCCACACCCCGCACTCTATCAGATACCAAATAAAAACAAGATGATACAGCAGGTGTCACCTGAGCGTTTCCTTGTTTGCCAAGGCTACGATCACTGAAGAGACTGAAAGCAGCAACATGCAGCGTCAAGATTGATGGCCTTGGGATTATGGCACACCAGCTGCAATGAAGGCTGCCTGCTAAGTTGCTGAATGCTGAGTGCAAGGGTAGCAAAGATGCTGACTCACAACATGCCAAGACAGCGTCCTTGCTACTCTTGGACGCTGTCTTGGCATGTTGTGAGTCAGCATCTTTGCTACCCTTGCACTCAGCATTCAGCAACTTAGCAGGCAGCCTTCATTGCAGCTGGTGTGCCACAGTCCCAAGACTTTTCAGGAGTTGCCATTGGCTGCTGCAAATATATCGATCAAAGGGTGGCTGTGATCCAAAGGCGGCTGTAATTTGAAGGTGGTTGTGACTTGTGACCACCAAGTGGCACATCAGGTCAGCCTGACAGCGTGTCAAATGCCAAATGTGATGCGTTTCGTCCAGCATTACGGACTGATCCTCAAGTGGTTTACACCACACATGCTCTTCTGAGTCAGATACTCAGCTTGGCAAATATCTCAAGGCTGTGACATGTGAGACTTGACCGATTCATCAAGCATACTTGAGATTGCACAACTGACATGTGCTATGGCTCATTCGTCATGCCATGTGTCCCTGTGACTTGCTCATCACAACGCAGACAAGCATGAGCTGGACTAGACAGGTTCAAAGACACAGACATTCTTGACAAGCCCCTGCAGACCGACCCTAGTTTGCCGTCAGTCAAGGATTACTCAAGGAAGCGATTGCAGCACACCTTTTCTTCCAAGTCAGCTTCCTGGGCCTGCCTAGACTGGCGGCCAGCAGCCTCCTGCTCCTCCAGTTTGTGCAGCTTGGCCTTCAGATCTGCCACCTCAGCTTCCTGCTCCTTCACCTTCTTGCCTGCATCACTGCTGCCCTCGTATGCCAAAGCCTGCTTCACCTTGGAGGCTTGGGAGGCCAGAGCCATCTTCTGCTTGTTGAACTTGTCCAGCTTGGTCATCGCGCCCTCCAGGTGTTCACGGACGCTGCTCACGCCCAACTGCATGCACAAAAGTCCATGTGTGAGCTTCAGTGTGGTGCTCTCCCGTCATCTGGGTTGGTTGTTTATTGTTGCCAAGGAAGCACCAAAGCCTGCTGAGTCGGTCTGCTGAGAGCACGCTCAGGTTGCGCCAGCCTGCTACAGACATCTTACAGCAGGCAGGCAAGCAAGCAGGCAAGCAAAGTACCAAATGCACTCATTGGGACAATAGGGACAATAGGCTCCTCCAAGCTTGAGCAAAGGCTTGCTTCCTAATGGTCGGGCACTGCACTCTTCACCAGCCCAGATGTGCAACCAATTCAATATGGTTGAAACAAAGGCTGGCAGGCAATATAATTACAACACAGGCAGGCAGGCGATGTGGTTGAGGCACAGGCAGGCAGACAGTATGATTGAGGCACAGGCAGGCAGACAGGTTATATGGTTGAAACATGCGCAGGCAGACAGTATGATTGAGGCACATATTGATACATTTAGAATGATCATGCAGACAATTTGGTCAGCTACTGCTCAAATTTGGCTGCATATGCAGGCATGCAGTGGGGAGATGGAGGGCTGACCTGCTTGCTGATGGAGGCATACATGGAGTCTTTCACTGTGTTGATCTGGTCCTCCATGCCCGCCATCTTCTCCTGCCTGGCCTGGACAGCGCCAGCCAGCTCAGCAATGCCAGGAGCCCTCTCATCTGCTTCCTTGCTCAAGCTGGCAATCTGCAATTGAACATGAGCAGACCTCTGGTGCTGCTGCTTTCAATTTGCAATGTGGATGCTGATGAGGCAGGATGAGCAGGCATAAGGGTGAGGCGCTGCTGCCACAGCATTGGTAGACACCAGAACCCCTATCTTGTTGCAAAAGAAGGATGGCAGCGCATCTGCTGACCCACTGTAGCCACATGTGACCACAGACTGTAAGCGAATGTTGCTTCCGACCAACAGTCTTTAAACGCAATGAAAGCTTCTGTGTCACTTGCTTTCTGGGGGACAGCAATAAACAGCAACTTGGAACAAGTAAAACACTGCTCAGCGCCCAAGGTACTTGCAGAGGGCATTGGTGCTCAGACCTCAGCATCAATCTTCTGCAGCTTCTCCACTGTGGCCTTCATGTCAATGTCCTGGTACTGGCAGGTCTTCTCTAGGCCCTGCATCTCACCAGTCAGCCGCTCCTCTTCTTGCCGGCACTCACGCTCATCAGGCAGAGCCTCCAGCTGGCGTCGGTGATCCGCCACGTCCTGCACCGCACACAGACACACACACATGTCATGCTGTCTGCTTGCTTGATCTGGGCCCCCATGTTGTGTAACACGTGCATCTTCATGATGCCTGTTGTTCTGAACATGTTCCTGGCCCTTTACGTCGTCAACAGATACCTCTGCATCTGGCACAAATGAGGACGCAGCAGGAGGCGTGAGCGTCTGTCACGGTGCGCCCTGCAGAAGATGTGAGTGCTTCTCTCTGGCCATTAGCCTCTTTGCTTGCAGATGGTGCGTTCCACATCACACTCACCTCTAAGCACTCTCAACACATTTTTCATCACTTCACTGTGTCAGGCAACATGGCGGCAATGCAGTCGGGCACCTGTGGAACCAGATGCCACGCTGATCCAGGCCTTCCAAAAGCAACACCTGTCCGATGTTGACAAGCATATGACACGTGATATGCATATGTTTGGCGCAAGTGGGGAACAAAGTCCAACAATCAAACCAGGCATCCAACCTTTTTAAGAGTCTCATACTCCTTGTCTCCCCAGCGCTGTGCTCGGCCTGCCAGGTTGCCGGCCATCCCACCCGTGATACTGCCTGCCTTGGCAAACAGGGTGCCATCAAGGGTGGCTACCTTGTGCCTTTCGGGACCCTGACCCCATGACAGCTGCTTGCCCTCAGCCATGGTATCACACACCAGCGTGTTCCTGTATGCCACAAGACAAGCTTGTACGCTGCGCCAAGGGCAGACAAAACATTGTCATGGGCGGCCCCTTTGAGTCTGTCTGGTCCCATAACAGCTGCTCGCCAACAGCATTGCACACTACTGTGCTTCTGTGCTCCAGAAAGAGGTGTTGCACCCTCTCACAAGCAAGCCTACCAGGCTGCTGCCAGTAAGCTCAATGACTAGTCTGGAAAACACATGCAGACTAACAGACGCTGTCGATGATAAGCTGTGCCTACACAAAGGCCAAGACAACAAATGCCACACCAACAAAAGTTGGCCACCAACATACTTGATGGGTATGCCAGGACGAGACTGGGATTATATTCAACAGGACAGCCCAGGCGGATTCTTTGTGCTCTCACAACAAAGCGATGATGGTTTGGTGGATGAGCACTCACCCACAGACATATCTGAAGGCTCTGTCGAGGTGAGGCTCGTACTGCAGCAGGTCAATGACCAGCTTAGAAGAGCCCCCCAGCTGGCGTAACCTGTCATTGATGGGTTGTGCCTTCACAGAGGACAAGGGGATGAAGGTGAGAGGCGCCACACGCTGCTCTGTCAGGTACTGGATGCACTCCTTGGCTGTCTTGTCATTGTCTACCACCACTGAGTCCATCTCTTTGCCCAGAGCGACTGTGACTGCCACATTGTACTTCCTCTGGCTGACCTTGGTCAATTCAGTCACTTGCCCATGCACACCTGCAAGTCATACTTGCTTGCATGCAGGGCTACTCCATACATGTGGCATATGTAGAAAATTTGACGTAGCACTCCCCATTGCTCATGCGGCACAATGTATTAAGATGAATTCTGCATGATTACATGACATGCTGTCAGGGATCGGATAAGCCAGGCATCAGGGCATCCTGTATCATTTTGTGTCTCAGTCTGTAGTGTTTTTGATGCAATGCCAATGACCAGATGCATTGAGAACGCAAGCACGGCCACGCTGAGCACAGCAGCAAGGCGTGGTGTGGCCTTGCCTGGGAAGAGCCGCTTGAGGTTGGTCACAGCCTCATGAATCTTGCGGTCTCGCTCAGATTCCTTGCGGTCAGCCTTGGCTTCAGCCAGACTCCCTTCGCAGTCAAACACCTTCTTCTGCAGAAAGTCACGCTGAGCCCTGCATCCCACACACAGCACGCTGGATTCGTCTTTCACACTATTTTTGAGCAGAAATCCAACAGATGGTGTCTGCTTTGCAGATGACAGTTGCTTACACTGAAGCATCTTGATGGTTTTTTGGATAAGGTTTCTGCACATTTGTCTTCTCTAGTATCCTTGACTGGCGTCAAGCAGGTTGTGTCCATGATCATTGGGTGCATTCATGAATGATTGCAAGTCATGACCATTCCAGCACTCAAACTCTTGTCAGCCACCTGGTTTTGAACCATGATGTTCTCTTGACGGTTGTCTCTGTTCTTCGTAATAGGCTGCCTTGCACAAAGCTGAAGCAAGCAAGCAGCAGCTTGACAGCATGCAAAGACCACTACACGAGGCAGCAATCAATACATTTGGAGTATGACGAGCAACAACAAGAAGTACATGGGAAGAGCCAGCACAGCTCTGGAAAGCTGATATCTGCCAGCACAGACTGCAGGCAGCACAGACAGGAAAGATGCTAAGATTCAGCCCAGCAGTACAAAGAAGTGGAGGACAAGCAGAGCAGCATACCCGGCTTTGCGGTTTGCATCAGCTGCAGCTCCTCGCTCCTTTGTCTTCTCGCGCAGGTCCTTCTTGCCAGCATTGATGCTGATGACCAGCTCATCATGATGCCTCTGAGCTCGCCCCTTGTCCTGCTCTGCAGACACACACATGAACAACTATCAGCTGGCTGACCTTGATCGGCTCAAGCTTACATGCACAAGCAGTTCATTGCCGTGTTGCTGCCTGTGTCTGCTGTGTTGCTCTGCACACGTGGAGAGCACATACAGGCTTGATTGGGCAAGTCACATCCACCAAGACGCACAGGCAGGGTCAAAATGACCCAGCGGAAAGTGGCCCAGGGCTTTTGTGATGAGTGTCATTGCTGTTGACTACAGCAATGAAAAACCAGCTTTAAATGGATGGCAGTACGCAATTAGGCAACAGGTCTGAATGCCCATGTTTGCTGTGAATGCATGTAGCCATAACAAGCAAGGGCAATGGCAGGAGCCAATCCCATGTCTATCAGGTTTTTGTAGCACGTAGCGCAGCTCAGCATGGCCCAAACAGCAAATTCCAGGCAAGAACACAGCAGCACTCGAGTCTGTTGCATTGACCACACATCAGTCATATAATGCTGCATGACAAGAAACGCATGGAATGTAGGCAAAATCACCTAGCTGGGCCAGGCGTTCTTGTAATCCATCATTGGTGATCTGTAGATCTCGCAAAGCCTCCTTGTCAGCCTGTGTGCACAACACATACCTTTGCTTTTGCCCTGGAATTGCGCTGGAAGCAACATGACGCCTGGCAGTCACAGAAGCACATGCACACATGCATGCAGGCTTGCTTCTTGAGCATTGCCTACACTAGCGTCACAACCACACTCAAGAATGTTCCTGCTGATGGGTTTTCCAAGAGGGCATGTCAAAGTCTGTCAGCAGATTCCTGGCAAGATGCCCAGTGTGCATTGCTGCTGCTGCCAGCAGGTGTTGACAGTGGTGAGTGTTGCCTGCTGTGTGGTGGCCAGGGTATCAAGGGCAGTCTTGGCCTTGCTGGTCTTGGCGCTGGCCTCTGCCTCCAGGCGGGAGAACTCAGCAAGCTGGTCACCATGGAGCAGCTGGCCCTCCTTCTGCTGTTGCTGCATCTCTCCCTCCAGCTGCCTCTGAGCTGCAAGCAATCACACACAAGATGCCGCTGCATACATGACCCACTGCCATCAACATCCATACACACATGTACGCCATCAACAGGCGCACACATATATATGCTATCACCATGCGTATACATATATACATAGATGTGTATATACCCATGTGACTGTGTATATATTGATGCACATATATATGTATATACTCATTTGCCCATGTATTGCATGTGTATAGTCATTTGCCTGTGTGCTGGACATGTGTATAAACTGATGTGATCATTTGACCTGACTTTGCCTGACTGCATTCCATACATGGCAGGAGCGGTAACATACATATGCAATCAAACATTGCAGTGGTGGAATCAAAGACAGCTCAGCACCAGATGGCGCAAAACAGGTGAATGAAGGTGATGATGACGGGTGTGGGTGAGGCATACCATCCGTGATTTTGTCCAGGTCAGCCTTTAGCTTGGCAACCTTGCTGTGCTGGTCTGTTAGGCTCTTCTTCCGCTCTTCCAGCTCGCGCTCCCATACCTTAAGCTTCTTGTTGGTGCGCCTGATGTCCTCCTTCAATGCCACCACTTCAGGATTCTACACACACCAAACAAGCTCGTGCTCGTTAACTCGTCTGTAACAAAGGCATCACCGTAAAAGGCAGGCAAGTAAGCAGATGTGAGGAGGGCTGATGAAATGGAGAAGCTGCAGCATGAAGGTGATGAGCAGACAATCAAGCTGGAAAGGAAGCCTGCAAGCAAGCAAATGGCTGCCACATGCTGCTGATGCATAGCTGTACACCTAGTTGTACTGTTGCACTCAGTCATCAGCGGAATGCAAGGCACAGCACCATATCCCAGGAGTGGCCCTTAAGTCTGTGTACAAGGTTTAGGGTACCTTTGCCTCTGAGTCAGTGCGCCTGCGCTTGAGCTGTCTTTCCAGGTTGATACGCTCCATGTGGTAGCCTGCCTGCACCTTACGCTTAGCAGCAATCTCCTTGTCAGCCACCATACCAGTCCTGGCAGCAGCCTCCAGTGCCTTCTGCTCCTTTGCCATGCCTTGTTGAGCCTTTGCCAGATCCTGGTCTATGTGGAATAGCTGCCAAAGGAAGTATGTGCTCTTGAGTTCCTCCTGTGTTCAAAACAAAAGAAATGTCATTATAAGGCAGTTTCCTGCTGAATCGTGCTTGCGCTTGTACTGAGCATATGCTGGTCAACAGATGTGCGCCCACTAACCAGAGTGCCCTCAAAAGCCACTTCATTAGTCATCAATGGTCAATGCATGTTGTAGGTTTGAGCCCGCCATATTTCTGTTTTGCCAATTCTCATGCACATCACAACAGGATGCACATGCAACATGCCAGAAAGTGGGTCACGTGCCAACGAGCTGAAACTGCAACATGCCAAGAATTTGACTTGCCAGTTCTTCTTGCATCTTGACATGCTTCTCAGCCTCTTCTTTCTGCTCCTTCTTCTGCTTCTTCTCCTGTGTGACACCCTTCCTCTTGCTGAACAGGAAGCTGGTCTGCTCCTCAGCCTTCAATTTCTGTGCCTCCAGCTCATGGTACTGCTTGCGGTATGTTTCTGAGCCAGAGATGTGCTCAAAGCGGTCGGTCAGATCCTTGGGTGACATAGCAGCATAGGACTCTATGTCTCCCTGCAGAGACAGTAGATCAAATTGCGGGTACCTCTCAAAATGTGGTTCCCGATGGGTATGCCAATGACCCCAGCATGAGGTGGGCATGCCA
>JAABUO010009422.1_pt1 | contig 10928 bp, 15 predicted proteins | sample 5559291 | NCBI WGS metagenome assembly JAABUO01 (sample SAMN10711878, study PRJNA513372) | rock metagenome | isolation source: Antarctica rocks | place: Antarctica: Victoria Land, Finger Mt sud | reverse complement strand
TAACAAGCGCAAGCCTAATCTGACATCCACAATATGGAGTTGAAGCAAGTTCTCTGCTCTGAAAGGTGTTGGGTGTCACCTCATGGACTCTCACTGTGCATCCAGGCCTTGCTTCCAGTAATTGTCCAGCATCACTGCATCCTGAGGCTGCAACCTGCTGTGACTGACTGTACAACAATTCTAGATTCTTGGTCTTTGGGATCATCAGTAATTCTACATACAACATACAAAAGACAACCTTAAGAAAGATAAACTCAAAGAACATGATGTGCCAAATGTTTTTGATGAACGAGTGAAAAGAATAAAGCCAAGACATGTACTGAGTGACGGCAACATGCCTGAAGCCATTGAATCACATGCACCATCGGCTGCACCTAACAAGGAAGCTTGTGACCTGTGCAGGGCGCCGCTGAGTGTGGCAGGGGTTGGGGCAAGCAGGCTGTTGTTCCAGCCCTCGGTCATGCTACATGGCTTGTTGGCTCATGCACTGGCAGAGGCCCTGCTGAGCGCCCCAGGCATGTTGGGCTCCCTGGACCTGCTGTTCAACCCCACAGGCCTGCTACAGTCACTCAGTCAAGCCTGGGGGGACCTGCTGCTGGGCCCCCTGGCCGCAATAGAGGCTCGCTCCCCGTCCCAGGTCTGCTGCCATGTATTGCAACTCTTGTTCCAAGTTTCAACAGTTCTCTCTGTGTTCTCTCCAATGCTGAGACGCACCAAATTGTGTGAGTGAGAAGTGCTTGTTTGGTGACCGGATGGTGACCTGCATGTTTTAAGTCAATCCCTAAGGAAAGCAGTTCCTGGACACCTCTGCTGTTGAGTCACGCTCTACATCCTAAGTCTGTTGCTGTTGTTGCTACTGTTGTATACAAGCGTCGAGACTGTGTGAGCAGCACTACCTGTGAGAACGATTGTGGAATACAGTCATTTTGAAGGAGGTCTGGATATGCTCGGGGGCTTGACTGCCATGAGGCTTGTTCCTGGCCTTCTCTTATGTATTTCAACACACCATATTTGAACAAGAACACTTTGAACCACGTGTAGCTCTCTCACGTTTTTAGTGCTTTGTCAGTCAATCCTCCTGTGTTGTTGAGCTAGCGCGCAAGTCTACAGGCTTGTGTTGTTGTGTTGCCCTGCGTTTATAAGATTTCAAGATGCTGTCCTGCTCTGGAGTACAAACTGTATCAAGTTTGTTGAGCTGCGTTAGTCTGAGGTGTAGCTAGACATCCTGCCTGTTGGCACAGCAAGGCTGAATGGGATGGGCCCAAGTCTTTGCAAGCAGGTGCACAAAGTACGCTTACCGCTGTATATAGGGCTGTACCCATTTGTGCTTCTTTTTCTTTGCTTGTGCTGGACGTGTATAGGAAGGGAAAACATCAGCCGTATACTTGTGCATTGTTGTTCCTGGTAAGCCAATGTAAGCCTGCAGAGTTTGTACACCCGTTGCCACACGTCACACAGATGTCATTGTCACAGCCAAGCCTTCGATCCAGCATTACTGTGTGGCATGCCTTGTGACCTACCTACCATACACGCAACAGCCTTCAGCAATTGGATGTTCAGCGACACAAGAACTAGAGTATCCTGATGCAGCTGCCATAGGTTTTCAACGATGTGTCTATTGTGTCATTCGGAGTCAGAACAGGGATGTGATGATGCAGTTCTTGGTGGGTCTGGGAGCTGGAGGGGCCACCTTTGTGCGGCAGCTGTCTGCCTGGACCCTAGGCTCTATTGGTGGCTTCTCAAATGCCTCCTCCAGGGTTTTGGCTAGAGCCCTGCAAACCCAACCTGCAGCAAGGTGTTGTTGAGAATACTCTTGGCAGTTTTGCACACATGCCCTCCCATCTTGATTGTGTTGCACTCCTGATCTATACTGTTGATACTGGTGTAGTCTTCAGATGCCATGCAAAACCTCAGATGCTATGCATGTGAAATTGAGAGCTGTCATCTTTCCATACATCTTGACGCAGGTCATCATTTGATCAGCCAGCAAGGATAAGAAAGTGGCAACAAGACAGAGTGCAGCAATGCACGGTGATATAATGTCCATGCAGGGGGGGTAGTGAGAGAAGGGGTGTGATGGGGCAAGGTCTGAGGGGCCTGGTAGGTGGAGTGGCTGCAGGGGTGACTGGGGTGGTGCGAGCCCCTCTTCAGGGCTACAATGACGGCACTGGCCTAGTAGCTGGTACGTCTTAAGCCATCGCTTGCTTCAACCATATCAGCCTGTCCTTTGTGATTCTACCACCATCACTCTGACCCTCTGTTTGCTAACTTGCTGATAGTCAGTGGCCACTAGACATTGTGGCTAGACATCAGCACACACTCCACAGCCATGCTTGCAGGCAGCTTCAGTCTGTTCTTGCTGGAAGTTGCATCGAGAAGCAGCTTAGTAGGTGTGAACAGTGTGTGTCCTGAGACTGACTTGGGGTGCACACTGCAGGTGTGGGCAGAGGGCTGCTGGGGGTGGTGGGGCTTCCCCTGAGTGGGGCCCTGGGTCTGGTCGGGGCTGTGTCCAGCGGGCTGGCAAGCACTGCTGGTCTGGCTCCTGCTCCTGCTGTGCGCCGTCCTGCCCAATCTGTAGGTATGACCATACTGTTGAACAATGGTCACAACAGCTGCATGTCTTGACAGGACCCTCCTGTGTGAGCCAGACCACAGGCATCTGCTGCTGAATCAACTTCCTGCAGCGCAATGAGGCTGACCATTTGCCTCTGGCACCTTCGGGAAGAACAAACGTTGTACATATGCAAATCATACATACGAGTAATGAGGGAATGCACATGTTCCTGGTGTCACAAGCTGGTCAAGCAAACACATCAGCTGCATAACCACCTCTTCTGCAGCTGCTTGTTCTTGTTGTCGCTCTTCCTCCTCCTACATCACCTGGCAATGTCTGTGTGACTCTGCGCATCTGCTGGGATGCAGATGACAGGCCCATTCTTTCACCTACGGGCGTTCAGAGGCTGACCAGGTGCTTGGACAGATGTGGCACATATGTTACACATTGTGAGGCGCAACATGTGGCCCTGAGTATGGGCAAGCCAGACCGCCCTGATAGTGAGCAGCCGCTGCTGCACACTGTGCAGGAGCCAGTGCTGGTGCTCACCCTTTCTCATCTGCTCATACTGGCGCAACAAGGTCAACAGCCTGCAGCTGTGCTGCCCCTGCAAGGTATGCATATTTTGATGTAGCAAAGCTTGAGCTTTGTTGCCAACTCTGCAAGCATTTTTGGCAGTGTGTATCTGCAAGCTGCATAGCTCTGTAAGGAACCAAAGCCTCAAGCTCAGGCTAATATTGTGGTGTCATTCATGTAGATGGATGGGCAGCCTGCTCGTGTGCGACCAGGTGCTTGTTTAGGACACCACTGCATATGTTGCCCAGGAAGGCTTTGTGTTCAGCATGTCCATGGCTGTGAATGTATATTGTGATTGCTGTGAATGTATATTGTGATTGCGCCTGTTGATTCTTTAACCTCTGTGTATTGCAGCCACCCAATGCAGGAACAAACTCCTTGAGCACTGGAATGCAGGTTTGACACACCAAGTGGATTCTCAGGATGAGTACTGGCAAATCAATTGCAACCAGGAAGGTGCAGATGGCAACCTGGCAGTAGGCTATGCCTTGGTACAGTTGCATCCATATGACAGGGGCTTGTGGCCAAGGCTGTTACATGGCATGCTCTGTTAGATGTCCAAGCAACTTTTGAAGCACATCCTGGGCTCGCATTTGGTTTTTGGGTTGAATAAATGTGAATATGGAACAGCTATCTAACATCAGCAGCTCTGGTCCACACGATGTAAAGTATGCATCGTCACAAATCTGATACTTGCCAGTGATTTCCGATTTGTTTGCCAACAATAATTTCGATATCTGTTGAACTGGCAAGATACCACAAGTCAACAGAACCTTTGCGCAGCATCCCCAGACTGATCATGTGTCAAAGGCAGAAATATGTTACAGAGTCATATAGAGGAAGATGGTCATATGTAAATCCAATAAAGAGGAGGAACCTTGCACCAAAGAGGAATACAAAATTGAAGCAGTTTCAAGTCATAAGATTGTCAGAATGGCATCATGGTCACAATGAATTGCCCAAGCATGGAGGTTAACTCTGAAACTGAAGTTGATGTACGGTGAGCAAAAAGACGACTCAATCTTTGATTGAAGTACTATTGTACAGCACACAAAGATCTCTTCCCACAGCTGACACGCTCAGTCCGCTACTCTCAGAAAGGTACAGCAAGGGCACACACAGAGTCTCTCTTGCACAGGCATGCTGACCATGCAATTCTCTTCGTCTGCTGGCAGAGTACAAACAAATTTGCTCAAAAACAGCTGACTACCGTCGCTGTATCCATCTCCACTCAGGGCATTGGCTGTACAGACATGACTGTGTGCTCAGGTGCTGCAGAATACAAAACAAAGCTGGATGGCAACTGATACTTTCTCCCAGGTCCATTTTGTTCAAATGGTACTGTATGCTCACAATGTGTGCTTGAATACTGGTTCTACGCCTTGCCAGTCTCAGCAACCTGCAAGCACAAGTAATGACCTGAGTGAGTAACGGCGCGAAGTGCAGGTCAAGAGCATCTTTCAGCATTTGCAGCATGCTGAGGAGCCATGTGCTGTGAGACACACCTGGTGGGGCGTCAGGTGCTGCAGCTTAAGCAACTGCTCATTGGCAGCCCGAAGTTTGACATTCTCATTCATGAGTTCATTCACACGGACAGCCAAGGCCTCGCATTCTGCTTGCTTTCTGAGACGTGATCTGCGTGCAGACTCACGGTTGGACTGCTTCCTTCTCTGCCTCTTCACCTCTCTTTCATCCTGCAACAACATGAGCAAACTTGTTGCCTTGTGTGACGGTACAACCTGCTTTGAAAAATCGACTGAAAAATTGCTTGAAGAATGCCAAGACAAAGTGACTGACCTGCAGCCCGCCAGAATCAGCCCTCTCCATGTCCTCCTCAGAGTTTGAGCGCACCCAGTACTCACCACTGTTACCCCGAGAGTCATCTCGACCCTGACCGTTCACCTGAGCCTGCGCCGCTGCTATTGCTGCCATTGCTGCTGCCTGCCCCTCGGCCTTGATACCTTCAGCATCACTTGCATGCAGAATCTTATCCTTTGAAGGCTCAGCAGGTGCAGGCTGAACAGGACTGGCAGGTGGAGTACAGTTTGGTGACTGCTTAGCATACTGTCCAGACTCTGAAAGTGCATTTAAGCTGTTGGAGCTAGCCTTGCTGTGCAGGTTAAGCCTCTGAGCTTGTGAGCTTTGGCTACCCTGCAAGCAATTTGGAAGAGAGATCAGACTCCTACATGCCACGCCAGCATGTGACGGGGACGACAGCCGTTGAGAACAGTTAGCTCACCCTTGGTGGCAAGCTGGCTAATGCTGCTCCAGTGCCTCCGTTCGCAATTGCCATTGGCTGACTGCTGACAGCTTTCTCATTTTTCGCTGAGCTTTCAGATCCTTGCACCCCAGGTGCAGCCGGAGCTGGGTAGGCGTATGGCACAATTCCACCGTAGAAGGGTGCACCATACATCAAAGGCTGCAAAAGTTGCTTTCAGTCAGCCGACCGTTGCAACAGTATATAGTCGCATACATATCAGCTGTATGACCTCACCTGTCCAGCAAAGAATCCAGCGTAAGGATGTGCAGCTGCAGGATAGAAAGCCGTCTGTTGTCCTTGAGGTTGCTGCTGCTGCTTGTAATAGGCTTGCATGACCTGCTGTTGCCACTGCGCGAGGTCTTGCTGGCTGGCAGCTGGTGCCTCGGAAGCCACAGGCGAAGGATGGCTAACGCCTCCGTTGCCGTGTTGGACGACCTGTTTGACAGCCTCGACGCTGACATTGTCACTCATGGCTGGTATATCGCGGAGAAAGTCACCACAGATCAACGCTGACACCCTTCAGATAAGCGCATCAGAACGTCAAAAGCCCAGATGAGTGCCGCCAGACTATGTCCAGCTCGGCATGGGTTGCCAGCTGGGCTTCTTTTCGCATCGAGCTGGCAGTTCGCCTTTGAGATACAGTCTAGCAAAGGCAGCTTCCCTTCACACGGGGAAAGGCAAATTTGACCGGTTGAGCCATTCCGCCGCTGTAAGATTCGCGCGCAAGTCGACGTGGACACGCAGAGCACATGGGCAATTAAGATCTGCCATTTTTTGCGTCCTCATTGCAGCCCATCCTTTTGCTCCAGATCGACACCGATTTGTCACATTACAGTCTGGCACGAGCTGCAAAAGAGACTCTCTTTAGCCAACCAGTGCTCAGCCATACACCTGGTGCCTGTCCGTTATCTCAATCTAACGTGTACCGGCGTGGCGCTGTCACAGCTTGCAATCTCCCGCTCAAGGGCATAATTATAAGCTGTCAGTATCATGCATGATCATATGATGGCAACAAGAGCATTTTACGTATATACGAGCACTGCATGCAGCAGGCAAGTATTTACACAATAAGTTGCCGGAACAGCTTGAGGCTTTACACGAGTTGTTCACACAGGCTTACTGTCAAGCATGTTCAGCTTAAGCCTGCTGGCTTGCTTGCAAAACATTTGCCACGTGGAGCTCATCCAATACCAGATATCATGCTGTCTCACTCAAGATCGTAGCAGCACAACGTATCACAGCATTTGTCTGTAGCTTGCAGTCAAGGCTCCTGCTCCTACTGAACGATACCTATATCGAGGCAGGTAAAGGCAGGCAGGCAGTGTGTGCATCAATTGATGCCACCCATCATACAGTTGTAAACCCTTGCCTGGTAAACCCTTGCCTGGCGCAGTTTGAACTTTCAAAGCCAGGCTTGCCAACACACAAGCCTTGCTCACCTTCTGATTGCGAACTTGTACCTCCCGGGCGCAACCTCAAGTTGCCATTTGTGTGAAAGGCAGCCGCTAGCATGTACAGCGAGGGCAGACTGACACGCAGCAGAGCCCGCTCGCAAGGCCAGTTGATCCGCAATGCAGCTGTGTTAGGTCAGACACACCGTCGTCGCGCGCCTTCCTGAACGCGTGTACGCAATTGCAGGTATTGAACCTGTGGAGGAACTACCTTTCATATCAACCAAAGGGAGGACTACCAGCAAAAAGCCTGGCCGAGCAGCCTTCTTAGACGTGACAAATGAGGGGAATCACCCCTTACGTAGCGAAGACTCCAGTGGCTCGGTCAAGAACTTGTCTACAGAGTTTGAACCTGCTGAGGTGAGCAGTGGTAGTTGTCTCGCGTTCTGACCCACACTGAGAGCAGCTAATTCTTCACCCTTTTCAACAGTGCTGGTCCACTTTCATTATTGGGGGCAGAACAAAATAGTCTGTATGCAGGTGCTTACAGAATCAGACAGAGCAGGAGGCTCAGAAACACTTGCAGTGGTACCCGAAAGCCCAACCAAAATGGTGGATACTGAAGGTGTGGTGTACAACCACACCATCACTCTTGCTTTTCTGCAAACAAACATAACTGTTAAATGATTTTGCAGATCTGTCTTCCCTGGGAGCAGTGCCTTTGGATCATGAGCAGCAGTCACCTGATCTGGCAAGTCTGGTATGGTTGAGTTCTTTTTGTTCAAAACATGGAGTGCAATCTTGAAATGCTTTGATGCCTGCCCCGGCCCCCCTTGTTTCAGCTTTTCAGCAGTAAATGAGCGACAGAGCATCTTAGGGGGCACTCAAGTCTGGCTTCATCTTTGACAGTGTACGTAATCACAGGTGTGTACGACAACAGAAGTGCCAGTCCCAGAGGCCAAACACCCTGAAATGACAAGACTTGATGAAGAGGCAGTGGCTATTGGAATTGAGCATGAGTCACATGATATTGAAGGTAGAACACTGTGTCTATGAGGTCCGTGGCCTGGCATGTACTAGCAAGGATTCAATGTGCTTGTGTCTGCAGAACATACTGACTCTGGTGAAGTTGCAGCTTCATTGCCCTCAGGGCAATCCCCTTCTCTACAGGTCAGCACACCACGACAACGGCATCTCTGCTGACTATGTATACTATATCCACCTTAACATGTCTGTTTGTTCGTCAACATGTGGTTTTCCAGTAGGGCTCTGTTACCATGCTGGATTCATTTGGCAATGATGGTCCCATCACATCCATGTCAACACCTCAAGCATTCGATATGCCTATGGACATCAAAGCTGAGTCCCAGGCATCAGAATATCCAACTCCTGGACACACGCTTGAAGCCTCAGATGCAGTCGGCATTGCTGGAGGTGAGCTGTATGTTCAATTGGCTATGATGCATGATCTCGGTGGAGTTGAAGTAGAACACCTGTATGATAACTAGATTTATCTGTGGTGTTATCTGATGTTAAAGATGCTTATCTGAAAGCCGTTGCACCTGCCAGCAGTAGTTGGAGCTCAATGCCATGGACATTGCTCTCGTATGCTGCATGTTGACAATTCAGTGCACTCTTGTGACCAACACTTATGTCTGTTGTCCGTTGTTCAGACGGTGCACTGCAGCACGGAATGGGCCCAAGTGACTTGCCTGCTTCTGCATTGAAGTCATCACCAACAGAAGAGGAGGTTAGTACTGCTGCTGCAGCTGCTTCTGGACCCTGTTTCAGCAACGTGCCTTTTGTCAACTTGTAATTAGTCCAAGAAAAGTTTCTGCAATAGCTTCTTTATTGCCAAAAGCTATGTTTAATGTTTGCATTAGTTACGCATTGTGTCTTGGACACCACTGTTGCTGCGGTCGCGCATGGTCTATATTTGGTGTAATTTGTCATGGTTGAGCTATGTTTGCTTGATATGAAATCCAAACACCTATTCTGTTGGGTATATTTCTGCTTCCTTTGCTAAACTGTAGAGCTGTAATACAAGGTCTGTGGCCACCTTGCAATCTCTGTTGCTGCAGGAGATGCCAGACTTTGAGAGCTTGCCACCTGCCAGCCCTGATGTTGACATTTTGTCTCACAAGGAAGGTGCATCAGCTGCCTCAGCAAACACCGGCCTGACACCCATGGCAAAGTTTGAGGGTGTCATCTCAACCCAAGCAACTGAAACTCCACCATCCCCTCAAGTACCTGCCACTGTTGTGGCCAAGCTACCAGATGCTGGTCACATCATTGCTGAAGGCCTTACCCCTACACCAGCCAAGTCCACCCCAAAGTTGACCCCTGCAGCAGCAGGAGCAGCACCGTCTGCACTCAAGCAGATCACACCAGAGTCTAGTGAGCCCACGCCAGACACCTCAGCAGTTGTGGGTGTCTTGGACTCTGTGTACTACTCTGACTCAGACATGGGCAGTCCTGCAGCCGGTGGGCTATCAGCCACCTCTAGAGGCAAAGAGGTCATGAGCCTAAATGAGACACCTTCACAATCAGTGGTTGGCCCTGTCTACTTCTCTGAGCCAGATAGTCCAGCAAAGGAAAAGCCAGACAGCAAGCCTTTCAGTCAGACAGCAGCTCATACTGGGCCTTCCTCTCTTGTTCAGCCAGCACCAGGGGCAGGAAGCACACCATCACAGACTCCAGCTGAGTTGGCAGGTGACAAAGATCTCACTGATTCTGCAGCCTCTGCTATGCTTGGAACATCAGAGGGACTTGCAGGCATGACAGACTATGTTTCCTGCTCTGAGTCGGAGGCGGCCAGCCCAGCACCCTCAGCGTCAGCTTGGCTGCGGCATGAAGAGAAGGATGGAATGCCTGAGAGTAACAACAGGGAGGATTTGGATGACCGCTGGGAGATGGACTTTGAGGCGCCCACAGCACCTAGCAACACCTATGCTGCCAACATCCCTGCCAGCAAGCTGGAATCCAAGATCCATGCTAGTCCATCATATGACCCAAGGTAGGCTGCGCACAACACGCACTGTTGCTAACATCAAGCACCTTGCAAGCTCACTCTGAACTGCAGCTGTCCTTTTTGTGCACTGTTGTGCTCTATAGACAGGATGCAGAGCAAATCTCCCATACAGCTGGTCATAAACACTCAGCCTTACTTGCAATTTAAGCACTGCTCATATCTCAGCATGCTGATATTGTGCAGGTCCTTGCGTCAGCTGAAGAAGGAAGTGGCTACAAAGCTGGCAAAGGCAGCTGCAGTCAAGGTCAAAGCTGACAATTTTGCTGCAGCACCAATGCCAGTGCCTGCTGGACTGTATGACTATGAGAGCCAATCTGACACGGGCATGAGCCCTGGCCCCTTCAAGGAGTCACACCAGGAGTACATCAAGGTATCATCCAGACTCAGCGGTCTATCACGCCAGCTTCTCTGCCTGTGCTTTTGCAATGCCGCAGCATGCAGCTGACCATGGCTGCCATGTTTCTACGCTACCTGATGTTGTATACTTCAACACAGGAGGATGATGACTTGTGCAATGCCCTTGGCTCCCTGGATATTCAGTCTGCTTCCAAGAGCAAAGAGCCACTGAGGGGTCTGCCTGTGCCTCAGGTGAGATATCTTTAACACTGTTGGCTTAATGCGCGTATGTCGACTTGCAGTGAAGCTGACTCGTCTGTCATCTGCTACAGGGCATGCACATCAGATTTGACGATGATGGCCAGGCAATGCCTAGCCCTGGTGCTGGGCAGACAAGGCTGCGTGGTGTACCAGCTCCACGCAGTTCTCACATTCGCTTTGATTGACAGACCCTAAGAGCCCATGAGTGACCTCACTGCTTGCATGCTGTATTTGACAGCATGACAAAGCTTGCCATGCATGGCATCACACAGGCCATGCAAGAACAGCTTTGTTTTGTGTCTTGGTTCTGCTAAGCAGACACACTCAGCATGACACTAGTAGTAGTCGGAATGCATGCATGGAGTATGGTGTAAAGAGAATTTCTTGAAGGCCGTTTATATGTGTTGCAAAGTCTCAGCCACACACTCCGACACTTGGCTATGTCGCATTGTGCTGAGGGATCAGTGGCCTATACATTGCTTAAAGACATGTTTGGCAATTTTCAGCTCAAAATGCTTG
>JAABUO010009421.1_pt1 | contig 10928 bp, 9 predicted proteins | sample 5559291 | NCBI WGS metagenome assembly JAABUO01 (sample SAMN10711878, study PRJNA513372) | rock metagenome | isolation source: Antarctica rocks | place: Antarctica: Victoria Land, Finger Mt sud | reverse complement strand
ACGCTATTTGCTCTGGAGTCATTTTGTCCTGCTTTGCATATCTGGCTTGGTACAACAACTCAGCATCTCCCTTGCTTCTTGCTTCGGAGAAATCCAAAGCTTGAGCCACGCCAGACAAGAAACTTGGCTTCTTGCGAGGTCTGCATGCCAGCGGATCATATGCATGCTATAAACAACAGGTGCAGGAGATGCTTTGTAACACACGACTCATTACGCCATGGGAAATGCTGCACAATCATTTGTGACAAACGAGAGCGGCATCACAGAGTTGCAACAAGGCACAGCGCGTACTTTTCAGCTTCTGCGAGAAGTTCCTCCTCCCTCTTTGATCTGGGTTGTCCTTTCTTCGTCTTCTTGCCGAACCCGAACAGCCCTGACTTCTGAGGTTTTTCCTCGACGATAGGCTCTGGCTTTGCCTTCTTCTTGAACAACGCTTGAGTGCGACTCTGTGACCTTCTCTTTGGTGACGCTGTATGCGCCTGAAAAGGTGTACCGACAACAAATGACGAGCTGGTCATTGCCATCTTTTCCAGGACAACGTCAGCGAGTCAAAATCTGTACTGTTCGAAGCGCAGCAGTTATGCGCTGCCGTGTATGAAGCCCTGAGGCCCTCGTCACACTTTGATCTTAACGAAGCTCACGTGGACGCACGTGGCTATAGCGATTGAGTACGAACAAGTGATTGATTATTTGGGAAGTCCAGCTTGGCAAAGTGCGTTGACTGCCAACTGTGCACAAATTTGCAATACTGCAGTTCCTCCCGCAGATCATTTTCGCAGCACCGACGTCAAAGTTTGCACCACAGGTATATTGATGTGCCTGCTTTGCATACCTCGATGTTGTGCGTCATCATAGAGTCCTCTGTTGGGACCTGCTCTTGTTGTTTAGACGGATGCCCTCAGCGTCTTGTGTGCTGCAGTCTGCCTCAGAGCACATCATCAGCTGTACCCATCGCCGCAGGAGGGACTTCGGAGAATGTTGTCACACACTTTTAGGCTATCCAGACAGATCACCAGTTCCCGTGTTGCAGCTGTCAGCTGCAGCTATCTACGCAGCAACTTTGCGTCAGGGCCGGAGTTCACAAATGAGGCTGATACATTCGTAAAAGCTGCAGCCACGCTCAAAAGCAAGCCAAGCAGAGTTGACCAGGTCAAAACCTTTGCTGAAAGCAAAGAAGCTGCAAGAGCCATTGCGGAGAAAATGAGTGGAGAGGCAATCAACTGGTCCAAGGAGGAGACAAAAGCACGAAACAACCTGAAGAGAAAGATGATGGAATGGGGTAAGGGGTATTCTGTCTGCCAACATCTGTCAGCACCTATCAATCAGAACTGATATCATCCTTTTGACAATTGCAGAGCAAAGTCCACTGCACCTACTCAATCTCTGCTGACTAATGCATTGTTGCAGCAGTATATCCCCAATCCCCAATCCTCTAGCAGATTGTTCAGTGCGCCGTACTTCGCCATACTGTCCTGCAGCCAGTTGGCTTGTGCAGGTTATCAATTTCTGCCTGCTTTGCAGCCCGGGACGGCGTAGAAAACTGGGAGCTTACAGAGATGAAGCAAATTAGAAAAGAGAGTCCTGTCATGGAGCAGTTGTGGACAGATGCAATTGTAGAGCTGGAAAGCGAGCTAGGGCGAGACTGGCAAGGGCTGATGCACCATCACTCCATGAGTGATCCAACCTACACTCCCCGCAGTTAGTTTACAGTTCAGGGTAGATTTGTTCCATACATGTCATGGTTTGGTCTTGTGCATCTGACATTCCACCTCACTGACATGCTGGCCTGCCTTGTGAAACTGCTGATTTGTGGCTGATATTACTGCCAGGTATTAGATAGAACAGCTCCTTCTTGCAAAACAGCTTTCATGTGCACATAGTCATTTGTGTTTCGGTTCATACGGTCCCTGTAGTTGTGTACGGGTAGGTACTTTTAAGCAGCTAGTTCTGTAAAGTCTGTCTCTTTGTGTTTGGCCACCCCATGCTGCTGAGATTTATAAGCCTAAGTAGGGCCTACCGTATGTACCACTGTATCTTTTTTACCATTGTCTCATTCGTTCATGCCAAGAACGAAACATATGTTAGGTGTCTCAGCTAGTCACATTTCTCTGCACATCAGGGAGCAGTGATGACAGACATGTTGCCCATGTAAGGCCGAAGTGCCTCTGGGATGACCACACTACCATCAGCTTGCTGAAAGTTCTCCAGAATTGCCACAATCATACGAGGCACAGCACATGCCGTTGCATTCAATGTGTGTACAAACTCAGTGGGCACTTTCTTTGCTTTCTGTTTGCTGCCATTCATGGGCGCAGCGTCCGCTGCATCAGTGGCTTTAGGCCTGCATTGCAGCACCAACTTGTCACGAAACCATTGGACACATGTGCACGCAGAGGCAGCATCCACTGAGAGTACGCGAAGTAAGCTGCAAACAGAGCACGCCTGAGCTGGAAGGGCAGCTTATACGTGCAAACTGCCAGTGTATGGAGAGGTGTCCTGCACACACATGCTTACCGGCAGCCATAAAGTGAATTGACAACAGCCACATGCCCTTCGGAAAAACCCAATGCACAACAATGTGAGTGTGTCCCTATCAGGACAGATGTCAGTATACGGGTGCAAGGCGCAATTGCAGCAGGCATGCTAAACAGGCATGCTGATCAAAATTGTCTGTTCATCCCCTGGTAAGACATACCCTGGTAAGACATCCCAAAGACAGAAGACACAACATTGACGTATCACCTGTATCTGATGTTCAGCCTTCTGCTTTGGTAGTCAGTGCAGTTTGAGGCGCTGGAGATCTCCCCATACCTCTGAGCTCCTGGCATCCAGGCTTCTATGTCGTACTTGCGATAAGCAGGCGCACCTAGATCACCACTTGGCATGTCCTGCATGATAGCACACACGCTTGCTGCACTTGTCTGTACAGATGGATGGTGGGTATCATAGCACACCGACGTGGTGCATATGGACTTGAGATAGCACACCCACATGGTGCATATGGACTTGAGATAGCACACCCACATGGTGCATATGGACTTGAGATAGCCCACCCACATGGTGCATATGGACTTGAGATAGCACACCCACATGGTGCATATGAACTTGAGAAGCACAGAATTGCGTTTTATGCACTACAGCTTGACATTGCTGCAATTGGTGTTCTGTGTGTCAGGTTTGTATGATGAAAATGGCACGCAGACTCCCAGTTGAGGCATGGCCTTTACAGCAGTGCAAACAACTGGTGTCACATCAACGTCCAATGGCTTAGCGTAGAACTGAGCGAAACATATTCTTGGGATGCAGAACTGAGCCCACACCAGCCTATTTGTCATAATGCAACAATGACCACAAACACAGTCAACAACATAATCATCATCCTAACCTCATGATTGCAAACGTATTAGTGAATGCCAAAACAGCCATGACATAAGCACTGACTACAAGCATGAATGCAGGTTTTTGTCTCAGGCTTGTATGGAAGTTGTCAGTCATTGGTGTATGACTTCATCAGCTTTCACTCTTGATCATCAAAGGAAAATTCAGATTGATGGCAAGCAATCCAACGCAACAGCTTGATTGAGTACCATCAATATAGGAAATTAGCTTCGTTACACGCCTACAATGTGCGTTATACCTCATTTCTGCTGTAAGCAACTATTTTGAAAAACTCAACTGAAGTTCAATTCAAAAAATTGTTGTCCCCCCTATTTAACAAAACTATGGCATTTGAAAATTACCAAAGGATGCATACCAGGATCTTGAAGTGCAGGCCTAGCTCAGTGAACATCTCCTTCTCCAAGTCTGCTAGATCGTCCAACAAGGCCTCGCTCTGTTCCGGCGTGCACACCACAAACATCTCCACCTTGCTGAACTGATGCACACGGTACAGCCCTCTACTTGCAGACCCTGGGAGCAGCAGATTTTGCAGGATTGCCTCCTACAGAATACTTGACATACGATGGACATCGTTATAAGCAGGGTTGCAGCATACACGATGGATGATTCTCACTGTGTGATTGCAGTGTTGTGGAGTGTTAGCAACATAGTACAAGCATAGTGGCCAAGGATGCGTTGATCAAGACTCGTCAGACTTCAAGCGTTCTGTCACCAGCACGCCATGCAGTCTTGTGCATGATGCGCGATGATGCAAGATGACGCAACAGATGCTGACCGGTGACCGGTCATTATGGCTCAGGTGACTAAACGGTTTCTGTTCTTCTGTTTCAAGCAGATAGCATGTTTACGACTTGATCAGAAATTACCAGTGTACATTGCACTGTACATCTTGCAAGCATCAGAACCAATTCCCTCTCAACACAGACCTGACATGCATTGATGACATCAAAGCGCAGGGCGCGCAAACACGCGCTGCATCTCAAGCAACACTATGTACACAGTGTACAGTTATTAGTGCTCTGCGCAACAGGACTGCAGTTCTACACTCTGCTGCACAGTTTTTGCAGCAATGTAACTGGTGCCCTGCCTTGGATGCAACACCCTTCAGTACCAAAGACGCACACCAGCGTCATGCTCAAAAATGTGAAACACTTCGCTGAAGAACCATGACCAGATTGACGCCTGTCAGACCCTCTACACCATGTGCCTGACTTATAATCGTGCGTGATTGTCAACTGTCTGTGTGGGATCAGCCTCACCCTCAACACCTGTTTCTGCTTCGAAGCACTGTCCAGCGCCTGATATAAGAAGTGACCAAACTTTGCTGCTGGTCCGGCAAACAAGGTGTCGCCGGCAACAACAATTGCTCACCTGGGCAGCCCAGTATAATGCTTGGTTTCTCATGAAATTGACGCCAGAAGGTGTAGTTTTTCCTTTTTCTTACTTTGTCAACATTTGCTCAAGCTCTTACAGCTGACCTAGTTCCTGGCATGAACACTAATACAGTCAACCCAAGAGACCCAAAATGAAACACTAAAAGTCTATCCTAAGCCCTGTCAGCTGTCTCACCTCCTGCGCCAGCTTCAGTTCTGAAGCAGTGGCCAAAGCCGGCCATCTTGATGGGCAGCTGCTCTTCGGCCAGGATCTTATCCATGTACATGGCCCCCAGGGGCACCTCTGCGGTCCCTGTCAAGCACAAGGGGGAGTCCTGTACACTGTACACCTGCAGACACCATCATGCAAATTGCCAAACAAGAAGAAAGCCTGGCAGTAAGGTGGGTTTGAGTCAGGACCTTGTCCATGTAGATTGCCCCCAGGGGCACCTCTGCAGTCCCTGTCAAGCACAAGGGGGAGTCCTGCACACCGTACACCTGCACACACCATCATACAAGTTGCCATACTGGAAGAAAGCCTGGCAGTGAGGTGATGTTGAGTCAGGCACTGGTCCATATACATGGCCCCCATGGGCACTTCTGCAGTCCCTGTCAAGCACAAGGGGGAGTCCTGTACACAGTACACCTGCAGACACAATCAATACAAGTTGCCAAACGGGACGAAAGGCTGGCAGCAAGGTGGTTTTGAGTCAGGCCCTGGTCCATGTAAATTGCCCCGAGTGGCAGTCCTGCAGTCCCTGTCAGCGCAAGGATGACTTCTGTTCACGGTAGCCTGAAGACAGCAGGAAGAAAGCCTGACTGGTTTGCACGCTGGGTTGGAACCCACACTATTCATGGAAGAGAACTCTCACAAAACGAGCAGTTGGTCATGATCTCAGGTGGCAAATGTGTGTTCAGCTGTGATTTTGCCTAACAGGATTGGCTTACAGCTCAACGATGGTTCCTTTGACCAGCTCCGTGTTATACAAGGGCAGAAAAAGGGCAGAAAGCTCTGACTGACGCCGTCATGGCATCAGCTGGACACCACCTTGAAGCTCCTACCTGCGTCTCAGTCCCTCTGGGTTGAAACCCACACTTTTCAAGGACGCTTTCTCTAACCAAATCTGGCGTCATCATGGGTATGAAACCCTTGCTGACAACCTTCTGCATGGCGTAATTCACCAGGGCCAACTCCAGCAGGGCTGCTGCCCTTTTCAGGTACACAAATTTGCTGCCGGAGACGTCAGCTGCAGTGTCGAAGTCTATACAATCTAGCTCTTGACCCAACTGCAGATGATCCCTGCATGTCCAGTGTAACAGTAAAAATGCAGAAGATGTTTGCAAGAGACTGCGATGTTAGGATCAGCAGGGCCTTGTCAGCGTTGTACAGTCAGCGGTTGGTAGACAGCTGTCGCATCCCAGGTTCTTATGATTCAAACTTACTGCTATCTACTGAGTAACTTATGAATCTGTCTGAACAATGTTGACAACACTTGCAGAGGTCTGCTGAAACCCAGCATACTGAGCCTCTTTGCTTCTTGAAAAGCATGGCTGACGTTTAAGAGGGTCTCAGAGCCGACACAAGTTGCTAACAGCTTCAGGGGTGCAAGACCTAGTGTAGACAAACAGCGTAAAATTTTGCTGATTGTGCCGACCACAAGTTGATACCAGCAGGTGCATGAAGTTGCCCAATTTCATGTTCAGGTGCTTAGATAGCACCAAAGTGCAAGTTGCCTGAAATGCACGACATTTTGCTGCAATGCACAACCGGCAGGCATGACATTGTTGCTCAGCTTTGCCTGCATGCGTTTCACCTGATGTCAAAGTCAAAGGTGCGCTGTTCTCCTACACTGGCAACTTGGATTGCAGCTTCTTCACCTCCCACAGGAACCTGCACAGGCGTGTCATGCTGAGGTGTACTGGTGTCAAAACATACCAACTCTGCTGTTGGATTTGAGAGATTGCTGCAGCATCAACACTGCATGAGACTTACTGAAGGGTGTGCCAAGTTTGGTAGCAGTTGGCCCTCACGCTGCAAGGAATCCTGCAGGGACTCTAGGTCGTCCTCCAACTGAGCAAGGCTTTCCTTCAACGCTTTGCCCTGCTGAATAAGGCTTTGTCGGCGCTCTGGGTCCATTTTGCCCTGCACACTACGCAATGGCACTGCTACAGTTGCCAGATGTCAAGTAGCTTGCCTAAAAACTCAGGCTGCACCTTCATGGCTTTGGCATTGCTGTTGCGGTCCTCTCTCGTCCGATCCACTCGCTGCGTTGCTTCGCAATATTGATCATATAAGCTAGCAACTTTCGTCGGATCTGCGTTGCTGTTTCTGTTCTTGCAGTTTTGCACATGCTTATCGAGGTCCGACTTGAGAGCTTTGAAATCTAAAAAAGCCCTGAATGCAGGCTTATGCTGAACCGCAGCCGGAACTGCATGGGAGAGATCTCGCTCCTGCTCGACGGTTGCGGTGCAGACAGTGCGAAAATGCCGTTTGCAGACTTGGCCTAGAAGTTGATCACTCCGCGCGTGTCGAGAGTAGCGATGTGTACAGGATGCGCTGCGGTCAAACTTTCTGCTGAGCAGAGTACTGACAGGAATAACGTACCGGCCGCAATTGCACAGAGAATGCATGGTGCAATTGAAGTCACCCACTTGCAACCTGCAGTCAAAAGCAATTGTTAGTAAATCCTGCACGCATTACGTGCCGTACGTCATCGTGCAACAGAGGTGGCAACGAAATGCTGCGAGCTTGCGCTGGTCTCCCTGATTCGCCCTGATCCGGCGTCAAGGTCCATTGCGACACAAATGCGTTAGTCGGAATAGCGCATGCTCGCAAGCCGACAGACGGTCCTGGCGAAAGCATGGATCAAATCAGGCTTAACGTGAACGGACAGGATGTTGCGCTGCCGGGGGGCTTCGACCTCAGCAAAAACTTGAACTCCGTCATAAAATCTGAGACTGGCTTCAAGGTCTGCTGTTGGGCTTGCTTGATGTCTTGTGAAAAGTCTCGCTCCACTTGTCCCGTGAGGCGTTTCGGAACTCGACCTTTTGCTCACCTCGTTCCAGGGCACTAAGCTTGCCTGCTCAGAAGGAGGTTGCGGAGCGTGTGCTGTCCAAGTGACCAGCTATAACGTGGCCACCGGTGGGTTCTGCAAAATCACCTGTTTATGCCAAGTCCAAAAGTGCCTGTGCTTGTGTTGACGTCGACCTTGGACTCATGTCGCTCATCCGGCTGCTGCAGGCGCAATCGAAAGGCGTAGCATCAACTCCTGTCTCTGTCCTGTCGGCTCTTTGGATGGTTGCGTAGTCACAACCTCAGAAGGAATAGGCTCCTCGAAACAGGGCTGCAGCCAAATTCAAGGTGCGCACATCTTGCACAGATTATGCCACACGTTTGCATTCATGTGGACACGAACCTATCATTCACTGACCTGCTAAGCAGCCCAACATTCCCATTCAGGTGAGCGCTCTGAACTTAAGAAAAGACACAATGGCAAACTTCCCCCTTCCTCTCACTGCAACACACACAGCATGCAAATGACTACATCTGCAATGGACTCTCCTTGCACATGGTCTGTGCATGTCAAGGTGTGACCTGACCTTCTTCCGCAGACCGCTTTGCCGAGTACAGCGCTTCACAATGCGGCTTCTGCACACCTGGTTTCGTTGTGGCCACTCACCAGACCCTGACTAAGTGTCAAGAGAAGGGCCAGAAGCCAACAGAAGACATCTTACAGAAGGGCTTGGACGGCAATTTGTGCAGATGCACTGGCTATCGTCCCATTCTGGATGCCTGCAAGGTCAGCAAACTGTCATCCTGCTTCAAAAGTTTGTTCGATCATTCATTCAATGTGTCTTCCCTTAGGGTCAGGTCAGTACAGTCTTGAGTAGCTCTCTGTACAAACTTTTGTGTTGGCAGTCAGCGTACCAGCAAGAATGAGTGCCCTGCAACGCTGTTTGGTGTTTCACTGCAGTGCAAAATCAACAAGCAGGCATGTTGCACACAATGGTCATCCTGCATGCATGCAAAGTCATCAGGCTGTGATCCTGCATGCATGCTCACTGACCAATGAAGGGAATGCCATGTCAGCAGATGTATCACAGCATATTCAGCTGCCAGATGCAGAAACCCACATGAAGCAAATTTTGGCCAAACCCAACTGATCACCTTGCAAAGCTTGTTAAAGCTTACGCCCACCAGCTGCTGTCCCATAGGGGCACAACAGAAGCATGTGGTGTCTGTCTGCAAACTTGGCAGCAGCGCAGCCTGCTGCTTGCTGCAGGGCTTCCTGTGCAAACAACAATGACATGCGAACAGCAACAACATGCAAGTCACATTGGCATTCAAATAGCAATGGTATGTAAATAGCAATGGCATGCGAGTTGCAATGGCATGCACATCCATCTCTATACACTCCAACTACACGGGGTAAACCTGTAAACTGTACTCTCTGCATACATAGGAAATTTACGGTTATTTACAACAGTCTTTTGTATGTAACATTTGTAAAGATTTGTTATCAAAGATAAATAAACACAAAAAAGAAAAAGATCACCAATGCCCCTGTCTCTTGGAGGCCAAACCACCTGAGTGTGATCTTGCGGCATTCTTGCCTTGAGCAAGCTTTCCTAGGAAGTTTCTGCAAAGCATGGCTGGATACATGATGACACAAAAGAGCATACGGGTGCCTAAATGCTTCAACTCCATCAATAACAGCCACGTTCAGAGGTGCTGCCTTCTTGTTCGGAGTAGTTTATAGTTTATTTTCTCAGATTTTGATGTAGAGCTTGGTGTCTGGAGTGGACATGGAGGACCTGGGTGTGCGCAGCTGTGCCACGCCTTTCAGAAACATCCCTGCTGAGCAAGCCTACTTCCCTGAAGACCTGAAGCAGTATGTCAAGGTAGTGTCAGCTCAGAACAAACAGTTCGCCTGGTGGTAGCATTCGACAATGCTGCACCATGATGGGAGCTTGCAGTCATGCTTGTTGCAACTACCTGCTGCATTGCCTGATAGATGGCTCTTCGTTTGTGACAAGGCATCGTTGTCGAATGTGTTGTGTGACATGCCTGGCATTTGCAACATGCTGGCACAGCCTACTTCTAGGCGCAAACAGGACGTTTATCACCAACCAGAAAAGGAGCAGTTTGGCTGGAGGCAACTGCTGATGGATCACTTTTGGTATATTCATACACGACATAGCCACCGTTGCTTTGAAGACCAGTCAAAAAGCTCTCATTAGCCCCAAAGTCCTTGCAACATGTGTTCAGAACGCATGCTTGCTTGTCCTCCCTCCTTTCCTACAGCAAACTTCTGCTGCACAGGAGAAAGCAGCAGCACCAGCTCACCCTGTGCCTCCCAAGTCCTCCGGCAAGCTTTACTTGGCGCCAAAATCCCTGCCAGAGATGTTTGAGCTGCTATCAGAGTACGCCAAGCAGCCAGAGGAGTTCAGAGTGATTGCTGGCAACACAGGCGCAGGCGTGTACCATGATTGGCCCTTGGAGAGGATTTTGATTGACATCAAGAGCATTCCTGACCTCACCAAAATCGAGTATAGTAAGGTATGCAAGTATAGTAAGGTATGCGAGTTGCACGTTACATCTTTGTTGTCACTGTGTGATGTACACATGCTGGCAGCAATGATGCAGAGCTGTACTTGGAGCTGCTTTTGGATGATGATCCTAAGTGGCATCAGGAGTAATCCCGAGCTCACTGAAATCCAGTACCGAGGTTACTCAGGACTGTGAGTACCTGACCTCAGGGGAAGCCATGTGAACAAACGAGCGGACTCACAAACGATCAAGCAGACAAGCGAATGCACGAACGCATGAACAAACGCTACCCAGTGTCAAACAGAGTACCTGGTGACTTTTACAGAGCTCAGGCTTGAGTCCAGCAATTCAAACACACAATCACTGTTGGGAGATGTACATGTGCTGCCTGTTTGTCATGCTGTTCAGGAGTTGATGCTCGGTCATTTGCTCAATTGCTCGCTCCCTTGCTCATTCATTCATTCACTCACTCACTCACTCACTCACTCACTCACTCACTCACTCACTCACTCACTCACTCACTCACTCACTCACTCACTCACTCACTCACTCACTCACTCACTCCACTCACTCACTCACTCACTTAACTCACTCACTCACTCACT
>JAABUO010009420.1_pt1 | contig 10928 bp, 10 predicted proteins | sample 5559291 | NCBI WGS metagenome assembly JAABUO01 (sample SAMN10711878, study PRJNA513372) | rock metagenome | isolation source: Antarctica rocks | place: Antarctica: Victoria Land, Finger Mt sud | reverse complement strand
GACAACATTTCCTGTGCACGCCCAGATATCACAAGCGTGCAGGCGTCTGCTGGGGCTGCCGCATCCGGAGCCGCCGCATTGGTACGCCCCAAGCTGCACTAGAGCGTAAACAGGTGTAAATAAAGAGAGGCCAGGGGGGCAGAAAGGCGCGCCTCGAAGCTGCCGTACTGGCTGGCGCCGATGGCGGACAGGTCCGTGTCGGGCATGTCGGCCCGCCGGATCTCGGCGAGGCTCTGCGTGAAGCCGAAGATGGCGTCGGTGATGCGCTCGGGCGCCGGCTCGCCGCTCCGGTAGTTGAACTTGATGCCCCAGTCCTCCTCAGGGCCGCCCGGGTTGTGGCTCGCGCTCATGATGAGCCCGCCTGCAGGCGCGCGCGCGTCGGCGGCCCCGCCCAGCCGCCCATGCACGGCCCAGTGCACAGGCCCGGCCATCCTCACACACGCTGTCATGCTGTATAACCCTTCTTTCAGAGCTGTGCATTGCTGCAGACTCCTAAAACTGAGTTTGCATGCAGCGTTCTGCATGCAAACTTACTGGGGGCAGTGCGCGGGCCGCGCACCATACAGCCCACGTCTCCGGATCAGCGCCGACATGGCCGGCGTGGCCATGATGGCATTCTGCCCAACGATGACCTGCTCGCGGCACCACAGCCTGGCTGGACTCAATCACTAAACTTTGACATCATGCTCTGCAGCAGCATGCTCTGTAGCCATATCACCACACCTTCTTCACGCCTGCCGCAGCAGCAATCTTGAGGATGATCTGCGTCGCCTGCTTGTTCCAGTAGCGCCCGTCGCCGCCCAGGCCGATGGTCGCGCCCTTGACCTCGTCCCCGAGCGAGTTGAACAGGGACTGAATCCTGTGCGCGCAGCTTGCACTCAATGAGCTGAGTAGCAGGCGCGGCCGGCGGCCGCTGGTGGCAGCTGTGCGGTGCAAAACGCGCCGTGCGGGCCTCGCCGCAGCGCGCGCACCAGTTTGCCAGGTAATTTTCCCCCGTGAAGACTTTGGTCTTCTTGCGGAGGCCACTGGTCCCGGTCTTCTGGCCGTCGATGGGCTTCGTTGGCACTGTCTGCACCTGGAAGGCCTGCTGCCGGCAGCACTGCAGCATCAGCTCCACCGTCTGCAGTTGCGGGTACGCCAGCAGAGCGCGGCCAGGCCAACCCCGCACCTCAGTGGTCTGTGCGGAGGCCGTTGAAGCCTGCCCCCTCCTATGGCGCGCCCGGCGCGGCAGGGGGCGGTCAGACTGTCCGCGCTGCAGCCCCCACCTGCAGCCAGGGCAGGCGCAGTCATGCCAGGAGCGCCCCACCAGCCTGGGCGGCTGCAGGACAAAGTTATGCCCACTGATTGCCCGGCCGCATCTCCCCAGAACAGGCGTATGGTGCACAGCAGGTGCCCATTTGCGCCACAAAGCATATCAGTAGCACACCGGCTGCCGCAGAAAGGCGATGCCAGTGACTGCCGCAGAGCAGCACATTGCGGTGCTGCGCCAGGAAGAACTAGCATGGTGTAGATCTGCTACAGCCGCTGACTACCGCCGCGCTTGTTGTGACGTACGAGACAAGGAGCATCGACCAGCAACTCCCGACTCCTAACCCGCACTAGGGCAGCCTAGCCCTGCTAATTTTCAAGCCACTTGAGCTAGGAGCTCAGAAACTGTGACGCTCCATCAACAGCTCGGCAGGTGCTGGTAGATTGCAGTGCACTTACATTTGGACAATGCGCGGTAGCACAAGCGGAGCGCACCCTCAGAGCGCGGTTGATATGAGCGCCCAGCACTGGAACGTACTGATGCGGCAGGTACTGCTTTGGAAGCGGACCGTCTCCTGCACTAGCAGACAGAGCTCGCGTAGTCGGCAGAAGATTGATGACTCTGTGGCTGCAGGTCGCCAGTCCCCAGGCGCACCGCCGCTGCTGCAGCAGGCGCATTGCATGCTTCCATGGGTCTGGTGCGGCCACCTGCTGCAGCCGCTCCTCCCTGGTGCACGCGCTGCCGCGCCCCGCCCGCCACAGAGGGCGGCGCTGCGGCGCAGGCAGCGACACCGTGCGCGTCTCCTTCGCGCTGCCGTATCGGTGCACGTTCGGGCAGCACCTGTGCCTGGTCGGCTCGGTGCAGCGCCTGGGCAGCTGGGACGTGCGGCAGGGCGTGGCGATGAGCTGGTCGGAGGGCGACATATGTGCGCCCCGCGCCTCCTCCGCCTGGGTTGCTTTCCGCTGCCTGCAGGCGTGGCACATGCTGCTGTTACAAGCAGTGTTGAGTGCCACTGGCTGTGCGCAGGGACGGTGGACCTGGAGCTGCACGCTAGGTGCGGCACGCGCTGCACAGCCCAGTGCGCTGTGCGCCCAGCAGCTGCAGTCCTTGTGCCCTGTCGCGGTGCATGCATTGGGCGAGGGTCTGGGCGACTGCCTGGGCGGCCGCGCACGTGTCAGCGGCAGTGCGCTCACGCCCGGGCCTGCATGCCTGGTAGTGCTGCCAGCCCCGCCCGGCGCTCCCACCTAACGCTGCCAGCCCCATCCAGCGCCTCTCGTCTGTGTGGCGCACTACTGCGGGCGCATGCGCGACGCCGGCGCTCCCTGGCGCGCAGGGCTGGCAGCCAGGTGGAGTACAAATACGTGGTGCGAAATGGCGACGGCACGCCCACCGCCTGGAAGCCCGGCAGCAATTTCCAGCTGCCGCTGCAGAGCGAAGGCGGCGGCGGCGGCAGCAGCGGCGGCGCCGCCGCCTTTGCCGCCGGCCTGCCCGGCGCGTTGCGCGTCAGCGACGCCTGGGACGAATCGTGGCGCCGCGTGGAGGCGCGCCGCCCCGCCGCCATCTGTGCAAGCCCTGCGTGTACGACGTGCGGTGATGGGCGGCGGGCGGCGTGCAGCACCTGCCCGTGCTGCCGCTGCTGCTGCGCACAGCACAGCGTGGGCACACAGGCGGCGGGGAGCGTGCTACAGCTCTGGTGCTTGCGTTGCGAGGGTGCGTGATGGCGCTGCGAGGCCTCGCATCAGCGCGCGAGGGGCGACGCGTGGGAAGTGACTGCAGCTGCGGGCGGTGCGGTCAGGTCGAGATGCGCGCGCCCGAGTCCGCGCCCGAGCTCGGGGAGCGCGACGGCGCCGCGCTTGAGGTGCGGGGCGCCGTTTGGATCCCGGGGTGCAAAGCAGACGCGCTTGCGCGGCATGAGGGACGCCAGGAGACCAGGCGCACTTTCACCCATGCAGTGACTGGCGTCAGGCACTGCTGAGCTCGCTGCAGCGCTGAAAGCGCTGCCGGGGAGGTAGAGGCGTCGGGCGCGCGGGGCACCTCTGCAAGCGCCAACTCTTGTGCGGAGCGAGCCACGGCGCAGGCGCGCCGCGCAACAGCGCCGCAGGTTGGCCGGAGGCTCACTTCGAATCGTGCCGCTCGGCCTGGGAGTGCGAGCTGGGGCGGGGCGCGCGCGCGCAGGCGGAGGCGGGCCTGGCGGCGGTGGCGGCGGCGCGCGCGCGCGCGCTGGAGGACCTGGACCAGGCCATCAGCCAATCGCTGGAGCTGCTGGGCGGGCCGACCGACCCGGCCGCGCCCGAGGCGCTGGCGGCCGACCGCGTGATCGCCGCCAACGCGCGCCGCGCGCTCGCGCTGATGAAGGCGCTGCAGGCGCGTGCGCGCGCCGGGGCGCCTACCTATTGTTCACGCCTGCTGCGCGCGGAGCGTGTCGCCCTGCCATGTGGGAAGGTTGTGTCGCGGACCTGTGTGGTAAGGTGCCTCCTGTGTCTGAGGCTGTGCTCCATAGCTGTGCGGCACAACCACGCCCCTCCTGTCCCGCCCATTCACTGTCGTGCGCATGCTCAGTTGTTTTCCAGATATGTTCTTCAGATCAGCCACCCAGTGTTGCGCGCAGGCGTCCGACCCGAAGCAGAACCGCTGGCTGTCGGCGCCGGGGGGCCGGGACGGCGGCGCCCTGGATGGCGGCCAGCCGCAGGATGCCCAGCAGTTACCATGAAGCAAGGCAGCCTCCAGCGCAAGGCTCCGTCACCTTGTTGAGGACCTCAGCTGCCCTTGGGATTGCTTGCAGTGCGCCTTGGTGCGCGCTCAGCTTTGTCGCGCAGTGGTGCAGCATAACGAACGAGCTCATCCGAACCTTATGAGGTGCTGCGCTAGTCTGCATTGGCAGTGAGTGCGCATTGATGCTTGCTCTACCAAATTTGTGTATTTGCACCACATGCTTGCTCTACCAAATTTGTGTATTTGCACCACATGGCATGCAATGCCCCGTGCAATGTGAGGCAGCGGAACAATGCAACATGAACGCTTGCACAACTGCAACCAACTGCAATAAGGGAATGCACTGCTCGTGTCACGGTGAACTCCGTGCCATTGCTGCAAGCATCCACCTCACGCTAAGATTTTGCTGACATCACACATGCTCTCTCCTGGTCGGTGCACGACAGAAAGCGACATCAAAACACCTCCAGGATAACTCTTTTCCAGTTTCTCAGCGCCCATGCACCTGACCAGTACATAACAGGAAGCCATACTCAGAGCGCCGTCAGGGTGTCCAGTCATTTCCTGTCTCACAGCACCGATAAAGTCTGGGATCACGCTCACCTCTGCACGCGGCTAGCACTAACGGATCAGGATCGCTCTAGACGCAACTTCAATCATGACCTCAGCGCATCTAAAGCCCCCAGCCGCTTGTCCCCTCCGGCCTCGGCGGCTCCGTCAGGAGCTGGTGCGCCCGCAGCCTGGACCCAGCCAAGAATTGAAGGGCATCGCGCCTGGGAAACAGCTATAACGGCACGCCAGGGTTCGCCCCAGGCGCGTCAGGCCTTGCCCCAGGCGCGCCAGGGCTTGCCCCAGGCGCGCCAGGATTTGCCCAGGCGCGTCAGGGCTTGCCCCTGGCGACTCAGGGTTTGTCCCAGGGCAGCTCCGGCAGGTCCAGCGCGCCGCCCTGCAGCGCCTCCATCTCCTCCAGCGTCGGCAGCTGCGCCGCGCGCGCGCGGCCGAGCGGCGCGCGCGGCGCGCCCCCCCGCGCCAGCCGCAGGTACGACGGCGGCGGGCGGCGCGCGATCGCGCGCGCGCTGTCGAACTTGGCCAGCCAGTCCGTGATCTGCGCGAAGCGCGCGCGCGCGTCCCTGATCGTTGCACACGCCAGCAGCAGCCTTGTACTGTCTGCTCTGCCTCACCCGCGCCCTCGCCGCGGGTGAGCATACCAGCACACGTTCGCATGTGCAGCGCACGGCGCCCGTGCGCGTTCAGCCGGCGCCCGCGTTGGCAGCAGGACAGGCAGGCGTGCGCATCCCCGCAGGCTCCCTTGGGCGTTGGCCAGGCGGGTCGCGCCGCGGCAGCAGCGCTGCGGGCGGGCCGAGAGGGCGCGGCGGCGGCGCGCACCATGCCAAAGATGCTGCCAGTGGGCGCGCCCGGCGCCGGCGGCTCGAACGTGAGCCCGGCCGCAAAGGACGCAGGCACGACGACCTCGGTCCGCGCCTGCATGCGGAAGGCTTAGGGTAGAGTTAAGGGACTAGTATACCTATACTAGTCCCTACACAGAAGCTGCCGCGCGCCTGCATGCGGAAGTTGCGCAGCTCGTCCGCGCGCTGCAGCGCGCCCTCGCGCTCCTCCATGCGCGCCCAGGCCTGCGCAGCCGCGCGCGCCGTCGGGGCGGCCGCGGCAGGGCCCGGCGCATGCAGTTCCCCACTGGCGCTTGGCCGGTGTCCTCAGGCGTCGCAGCAAGCTGGTTGTTGTTTGCACAGAAGCTGTCATAGCGCGCACCAAAATCACACTCTGAATGCACACCTGCTTGCGTGCGCCACCGGGGCGGCAGTGCGCCTGGTTGGGCCAGGGCATCGACTGTGTATCAAGTGGCCTGATGTACGTCGGCCTCGCGCGAGCTGCGTCGCACAGGGTCGTGTGGCGGGCGTGCAGCGCACCAGCCAGGAGGGCTCAGAGCTGGGGTCCGCCTTGACGGCGCATTTGAACAGCTGGCGCGCGAGCTGGATGTTGCCATCCTCGGCCTCGAGCACGCCCCAGGCCTGCGCACACAGCGTCGGCACAGGGCTCACGGCCTGGCAGGAACTGAAGCGCGGGCAAAGGTGCGCTGCACACTCACCAGCCCAAGAGGCTAAGCACTTCAGCAGAGCCTGCACACAGTGTGGGCCCCCATCCTCGGGACCGCGCACGCCGTCAGCTGATCACCCAGCCAACAGCCTCTGGGCTGGCAATACACGGCGCGAGAAGAATCAAGGTAGGGTAGGCGCCGCGCCTGCCACACGCGCGAGACGCTGCGGTTGCCCGGCTGCGACCAGACGCCCTGCTGGAACAGCTCCCGCGCGCGCGGCAGGTCGCCCGCGCGCGCCTCCAGCACGCCCCAGGCCTGCGCGCGCCGCGCATCGGCTCGGCCGCCGCGCCCGCATTGGCGCCCTGGGAGCGGGCCTGGTGCCGCTGCGCTGCGAGCTGCATCAGCGTGCCCACATCCAAGCGGCGGCGACAGCAACGGGGCAGCCAGCCCGGCGTCCAGCGCGCAGACGCGGCCGGGCGGCGGGGTCTCTGGCTGGGCGGGCGCGCCTGCCAGACGTACAGGTCGCACGGGTCCTTCTCGGACGCCTCCTGCAGCAGCCGGCGCGCTAGGTCGATGTTCCCACACTCCTCCTCCATCAGCGCCCACGCCTGCGCAAATGCGCGCGGCCCCATCACGACGTGGTTAGAGTATGTTTAGGCTACCCTTTCCAATTTCATACCTTTTGGGCCCCAGCGCAGCGCACCCGCGCATGATCTGCACGCTGACCGCAGAATGTGGCGCACTGCCTATTACACAGACGCTGCAGCCGACGGTCGGGGCAAAGCAGGCGCGCCGTCGTGCGTGCACCCCGCAGGGGCGCGCGGGCGGCGCGGCACCTGGCGCAGCGCGGCGTCGCACGGGTTGAGCTTGCAGCCGCGCTCGAACAGGCGCCGCGCGTCGTCAAGCTCGCCCTGCCGCTTCTCCCACAGCGCCCAGGCCAGGTGCACGTAGCGCGAGCGCGGGTTGGCCTCCAGGCCCTTGCGCAGCAGGTAGCGCACCGCGCCCGCCTCGCCCTGCCGCGCCTGCGCCCCAGGGCCGCACACCGCTGTCGGCGCCCGCGGCGCAGGCGCGCGCCCCGGCGCGGAGACCGGCTGTTTCTGACGAGCGTCCGAGCTGACAATGGCGCCACCCAGACATGTGCCCTACGCAGCATGCGGCGGAGGCGGCACGACGGCGGCGCCCAGCCCTACGCTCGCTGCGGCCGGGCCGCGCAACGAAGCGCCGGGCGCACACCTCCATGCCGGCCCACGCGTGCCAGAGCGCGTGGCTGTTGGCGCCCGGCAGCCGCTGCGTGCCCTCGCTGAACCAGCGCCGCGCCTCGGCAACCAGGCCCATGTCGGCCGCAAGCGCGCCGAGCGCGAGGTACAGGTGCGGGTTGCTGCGCTCGCCCAGCGCGCGCACACCCTGCGCCGCCCGACGCCCGGCGGCCTCGGCGCGCGGCACAAGCGCGCCCGGCCCGGACGGACCTGACCTCCTGACCTCCACCATGACTACGCTGCGTCCGTAAGCACCGTGGCCGCCCGTGCCGAGCACCGCAGGAGCGCTCAGCCTCTCCCATAGAAAGCGTCGGCTGCTGTGCGCCTCTACACTGGGCAGGAGATGCGGGAGGGCGACGCTGGGTGGGCAGCAGCGGCTCGGGCACATGCAGCGAAGCCGCGCGGCCCGGACAGGGCCGCGCCTTCATCCACAGGTCGCGCGCGCGCGTCAGGTTCCCCTGCCGCTTCTCCAGCAGGCCCCAGCCGTGCCACGCGGGCGCGTGGCTCCCGTTCGCGACGGTGGCCGCGTCGAAGAGCTGCGCGCGGCGCGCCGGCCCGTCGGCGGGGCATCTCGCGCGTGCAAGCAGGGGCGCCGCGCGGGGAGCGGGCGGCATGCGCGCACCTTGCGCGCTTGCGCGATGTTGCCTTCCCGCACTTCCAGCGTCGCCCACGCCTGCCAGACATGCTCGTTCTGGCCCTCTGCGCCCGCGCGCGCGCGCGCCCGTCACTCGAGGCGCGGACACGCGCGCTGGGGCTCCCCTGGTGGCGCTCTGCACCCGCAGGCCTGCTCGGCTCCGCAGCGCGGCTCGGGTCCAGAGCTGAGGCGCAAGGCAGCCGGCCGTCCCCGCAAGTCGGCGCCCTTGCACAAGAGGCGGTGCCCCGCACTCCCCCGCAGGTCAGCCTGCGCCGCGCGGGGCAACGCTGGGCGCGCGCGCGCCGGTGGCCATGGTGCCCTCGTCGTACAGCCGGCGCGCCTCCTCGCAGCGCTGCTGCTGCAGGAGCAGCTTGCCGAGGCCCACGTAGCCGCGCCCGTCGGTCGGGTCGAGCGCCAGGCAGCGCCGCAGGAGCGCCTCGGCCTCGCGCTGGCGCGCCAGCTTACGCGGCGGCGAGCCGGCCTGGAACGCCGCGCGCCGTGCCAGGCGTGCGCGGTACTGCGCGGCCCCGGGCGCAGCCGCTTGCGGCCTCGTGCGCGGCGTGGCACGCAGGGCATGGCTTGCAGTGCAGGATGCGCTGTCGCTTGCTGCCCCTGGCACATACCAGTCGCCCTGAACGCATAAAAGTGAGACGTGACAAAGTGTATCCCACGGCACAGCTGTGAGCGGGCAGCGCTCTGGCAGCGGCGACCCGTGCAGAGCGCCCAGCAGCGCACGAGCAGCAGGTCCAGGTTGATCTTCAGCGGCCGCGCGACGCCCTGCGCGGCCGCCGCCGGCGCCGCCGCGCGGGGCCTGGGCTCGCTCTCGGCCGCGTCGCCCCACCACTCCGCCACCTGCTCCTGCTCCTGCTGCTGCATGCGCACGGCCTGCTCCCAGGTGAGCGCCACCACCTGCTGCCCGGGCGAGCCGCGCGGCAGGCTGCCGGCCGCCCAGGCAGGCCGGCCGCGCTGCGCCATGCGCACAGAGGGCCGCCCCGGCTGCCAGCCGGGGCGCTGCACCGCAGGCGCCTCCACTCGCCCAGACGTGGAGCATGGGGATGCGCTCCTCAGGTGCACCATGGTCCCTGCCTCTGCGCCTGGTCTACCGGATTTTTTGCCTTTGCCACATCGCCACTCCACCTTGTCAACCCTGCCGGGCTTTAGCTTTGCAAGCGAACGAGTCCTCAGGCACATGCTGGTGCTGGCTTGTCTCTGTTCCTTGACTTTGACTTTGCAAGAGCGCCAAGTGGTAATACTGCATACTGGAGCGGGTAGTGCAGGCTGTAGCATGGTAGATGAAAGTCAGACATTTGCATGTGTCTGACCATGCTCGTGTCAGGCGTACGCAGATGTCAGAAAATGTGAGCGAGCGATCATAGCGGACACCGGCGCACCATGCACGCATTGGCGTTCCGGGTGATGCGCCTGTGCAAGCCCAGCCTGCACGTCGACACCGCGACGCGGCTGGACCTGGCGCTGGACCTGCTGAGCGACGCCGACGCTGAGTCGGCGCTGGGCGGCGGCGCCGCGGACCGCCGCGCGCCGGACCGCACGCACCTGGGCAGCCCCGTGGACGCCTTTGGTGTGCGGGGCTGGCCCCTGACGCGCTGCTCTTGTTCACAACAGAGCCATTTCTGTGACAAAGCGGTGTGCCATTAAATCTGCTCGCAGACTGCCAGTGCCAGTGCTGATTAAAGCACCGGGCTTCCCTTACACTGCAAGTGTGTGCTGTTTCGCGGTCTCGTATGGCCCCCAGTTGGCAAGTTCAACGTCGGGGCGCAGGCGTGGACGGCCTGCTGGAGCTGCCAGTGGCGTTTGGCACGATCTACCTGGGCGAGCAGTTCTGCTCCTACATCTCGCTCGGCAACTACAGCGCGGAGGACGCCGTGGACGTCACAGTGAAGGTGCTGGCCTGCGCACGCGTTTCGAGGCTGACGCTCAAGCAGTGCCGGCGGCGACCGACCTGCTGCGGCTGCCTTCAGCAAGAGCCTCTGTGCCGCAGGCCGAGCTGCAGACCGACCGGCAGACCGCCACGCTGTACGACAACAGCGCGGCGCCGCTCGCCAGCCTCGCGCCGGGCCAGCGGCACGACTTCATCATCAGGCGCGGCTCTGCATTTGTCCTGGGAAGCACTGGCAGGCCGCTGAGTGAGTGTCTGACGACTCTGCCGCGCGCCGCCGCAGGCATGACGTCAAGGAGGTGGGCCAGCACACGCTGGTGCGCCCGACACCGTGAGGCATGCAGTGCATGCGCCGTTCCCCCTCGCCGCGGCTGCTGCCCGATCAGCGCCCGCTGTCGTGCGCCGCGTCGATGCAGACAAGAAGCAAGGAAGGCTCTGAGTGCGCGCACCCTTCGGCACACCCAGGCGCTTAGGTTCAAGACAAGCAGCTCGGCAGCGCTCCGGCCCTGACGCTGCCCCTGCCCAGGTGTGCTCGTCCAGCTACGTGCGGAGCCGGGGGCCGCCCGGCGAGGCGCCCGCCCTGCCGCAGTTCCTGCCGCAGTACTTCAAGTTCCTCGCGCACAACCCGCTCAGCGTCCGCACCAAGGTGCCGACCGCGGCCGGCCGGGCCGCGCGGGGGCCCCTCGGCCGCGGCCGGCGCGTGAGTGGCAGAGGCCTGCGCGAGGCGGGGGCGTGCAGGCTGTGGGGCCGTACCAGTATCGTGGCAACGCCATGCGTGAGCTATTGCGCGCCGGCTCACGCTGGCGCCGGCCCGCTGACGCGGTCCCTTGCTGAGCGGCGCGCCTGTGTCAGCACGCGATCGCGGCGGCCCGGCCCGAGCGTGCGGCCGCGGGAGGCGCGCGCGGCGGCGGGCGAGCGCTTTCAGGAGGCGTGCGTGGAGTGCCGCATTGCACGCAGCCAATTGCGTGCAGCCGCAGCAGCCTACCCGAGCGCGCGCGCGGCAGACGCGCGCGGGTGGCATTCAAATGCTTCCCGGAGGCGTGCGGGGAGAACCACATTGCACGCAGCCGCGGCGGTCCGATGCGAACGTGCGCGCGCGGCAGACGCGCGCGGTGGCGGGCGAGTGC
>JAABUO010009418.1_pt1 | contig 10929 bp, 6 predicted proteins | sample 5559291 | NCBI WGS metagenome assembly JAABUO01 (sample SAMN10711878, study PRJNA513372) | rock metagenome | isolation source: Antarctica rocks | place: Antarctica: Victoria Land, Finger Mt sud | reverse complement strand
TAAAAGCTACTTAAAAGTTATTAACGATAAGCGAATTTTAAAAAACGAGCGACATGCTAAATGTAACGCACTTTATGAAATTAGTAAGACATAAGAAAGCTTTACGTAATTAATTAAGATTAACGAATACAGAAGTTTTATTTAATGAAAAGATTTATGTATTAAATAAGAAAGCTAAGCTTATAAAGATAAAATTAAGTTTGTCGTACGAGAAAGCTGAAGAATTAAAGATTTACAAAGAGATATTAAAAGACTTTATTCATAAAAAAGATTAACGAAATGTTATTCAGATTAAACTAAAAAGTTTATAAGCACACTAAGTATGAAAGTTAAATAAATTACTCGAAGAAAGAAAGCTCATTAAATGTAAATGAATATTTAAGTTAAAATATGATAAGAATGAAAGAATAATAAAGTATAAAGCTCGTTTAGTTACTTAAGAATTCTCGTAACAAGAAGACATTAACTATAAGAAAACGTTCGCATTAATCGTATGAAAGAATTTACTAAGAATTTTCTTAGTTATAATCGCTGCATTAAATTTAAAGCTTCATTAAATGAATGTTAAAGCAATATATTTAATTAATAATTTAGAAACAGAAGAACGAGAGATTTATATGCGAATTTCAGAAGAAATAAACATACGACAAGATCGTACAAAGTTAATATAACGAATCGTAAAGAGTTTATATAAATTAAAATAATTAGCACGCTTATGAAACAAGAAGTTAATCGCTTTTTAAAAAGAACAAGAATACAAGCTTATGCTAACAAATGAAAGCATTATGTACGCATCGTACGAGTCGAAATTCAGCATAATTAATATTTACGTGAACGATTTACTCATTAAATTAATAATAATGAATTTAATAAAGAAAGTAAAGACAGCGCTCTGTAAGAAATTTAACATGCATAATTTAAAAAAGACTCGAATGATCATTAATATGCGAATCATACGTCATAAAATTAAAAGATTATTAACATTTAATTAAACATCGTACATTCGCGAGATATTGTAAAATAAAGGCTTAACAACATGTAACACGATATTCGTACTCATGATTTTTAAATCGTACATTTCGTTAAAAAATAACGACGATAACGAATTAACATAAATTATTTCATATTAACGCTTAATTAAAAAGCTTTTGTACATTATTTACGAAACGCGATTAAATATAATCTTCGCGATTAATTATCTTTTACAATAATGCTTAAATTCTCGCGTTAATTATAATAAAGTCGTTAGAAAGATTTTACGATATCTTAAAAAAACGATAAACATGAAAATTCATTACAATGATTCGTACGACGACACGAAACATTTATTAATTATTTTAAATTACTTAAATAATAACTTTACAGAAAACAAAGTGAAACGAAAGTTCATTATAAGCTATTGTTTCTTCTTAATAAAAAATATAATATGTTAAAGCTTAAAGAAGTAACGTACGATATTTATCTTTATCACGAAAGCCGAGTACATTATCATAAGTTATGTTATCAGGCAAGTCGTATAACTTCGTCGCTTTCTCGCAGAATTATCTTTAAATGAAATTCTCGTGTTCGTACGAATTTTAAAAAATAATTAAGCTAGTTTAAATTTAGTTAAGAACGTTAAATATTACGATAAAATTAAACACATTAACGTTTAACATTACTATGTTAAAGAACTAGTACGAGATAATTACGTGCGAATGAAATAAGTATTCATTAAGAAATAACTAGTAAATGATTTTATTAAAGCTTTATTTAAGATAATCTTTATGAAGTACAGAAGAAAGCTGAGTATTCTGCCTGTTATATTAAATTAATTATTATTAAACATTTAGATTTAAATAAAATTTATTAAAGTAATCGAAACATATCGTACGAAGATCTTATATTAATTATTAACTACGAAAGTACTTTATTATGAATGAATAAAAGGTTTAAAAGAAAGAAAGTGCTTTTAAACAGTATTCGAAGCATTAATTTTATTCTTTTTTTATTAAGTTTTTAACGAGAAAATCATTAAATGCATTTAATTAACTGAGAATATATGAACTGAAAAGTTCATGAATTCAGAGAAAGTTATGCTACGTCTTAACGTACGATATATTATCTTAAAGAAAGTGTTAAATATTAAACTCATTATATCGTACGACGTACAGCGTACGACGTAATTAGCTATCTTTATTAAAACTAGTGTCGAGTGCAGAGTTTTCTTCGTATCTTCGTACGTTACAAACTGTACTTCTTACATACTTTAGTTACGACATACTAAATATATAATACATACGCTGTATGCTAATAACATCGTTTATCATTACTGCTGTACATATATGACTGAACTTCTGTCGAATATTTAAAAATTTTAACTTTTAAGTAAAATTTAAAATCATAACGAGATTGTATATCAGTTCATCTTTGTTTTTCGTCTTAAAATAATATTTTATAAGCTTTATAAAAGCTAGTTCGCAAGCTTAAAGAATAAGTGCTTGCGAAGTATATGTATTATTACGTATAATTATCTTAATAGCATTAAGATAATTAAAAAGAACATTAAACATTTAAAATTTTAAATTTATATTAACATTAGTAATTTTAAACACAATTAAAGTTAGCTCGTAAAAAGAATTTAATATATTACTAATAAATAATATTAATGATCATTCGTTCTTCTTTAATCGAATAGCTTAAATCTTTATATTTATCGAGAATTTCTTAACTTATATATTAATCGTGTCGCGTAATTAATATACACGTTAAAGCATTAAATAAATAAAGTTTCAGCGAATGCGAATGTCTTGTATTAATTTTCGAAATCTTATTATAAATTCGACTTAAAGCTTTAAAAAGTAAAGCTTTCGTTAAGAAGAACTATTAATAGTAATAATGAGAGCGCGAACCTGTTTCATTATTTAGTAAATGCATTATCTTTTTGCATTATTAATTTAATAAATATCTTCTTAATAATAGTATAAAGATCATGACTTTTAATTATATTCTTAGCTTAATTCATTTTTAATAACACAGTAAAATCGTCGTTTAAAGCCTTTAATTTAATAGCTTTAATAAACTCTTAAGCTACTAAATTAATAATATGAGTTAAATAAGAAATCGAGTTTTGTACTTTATTTCATAAAATATCGCGTTAATTAAGCGCTCGTTTAAGTTCGTTTTTTAAAATATTATTATTACTTACGTTATTAATAATAATACTAAAAAGCTTATTCTTAATGTCGTATGTATTTAAAATCTTAAATAGCTTTTACATTAAATGACGATTAATATACTTAACTTAAAAAGACGTAAATTTAATAAAATGTTTACGAAATTAAAATGCAGCATTCATTTAATATATTAATACTTTTAAATAAGCGACTTTTTAAGAACTAGATCATGCATTTAACGTAATAAAAACACGTCGTAACTTTTTTAAATCTTGCTTTATCTTTTCACGAATCTTATCGTAATTCGAGAAAATCATGCTTAATAATTTAATGCGATGCACGAAAGTAATTTTTAAATTAATACGACTTTTCTTTTATAAAAATGTTAACTTTACATTATTTATTTACATTATTATATTAAACTTATACGATTAAAAGCTATCTCGAGTTACGAAAGAGAGTTAAATCGCTTTCGTTTCTTGTAAACATTTGTCTTAAAATGCTTAATCATATTAAATGTACTAGATTTATTAATAGTTATAAAATGATTTAAAATCTTATAATAAATCTTGCATGAAATCTTAAAATATTCTTTTAATGTTAAGATCATTTAAATAAAATTATTTCAAATGTAAAATTATTTATTTACTTCGATCTTTTTAGTTTAAAGTAAATTTACTATCTTTCTTTAAGTCTTATTAATGACACTTTCGTTAATAGCTATTTATAATTATTATTATTAAAATTAAGCATTAATATTAAATTTTCACTTAACATATTAAATATTCTTTTTTAATTTTAAAAAAGAAGTATTGCGATAAATTTTATCTATCGCTTCTTAAAGAATTCGTTTCTTATTAACGAAAATTTAATTAATATTTCGTAAATCTTAACTTACGAATTAATTAAAACGAAGATTACTAAACGTAAACAGATGAACGATAAAGGAATTAAATTCTTTCTTAATTAAAGATTTTAACAACTCGTATATTTTATTAAAATTAAACATTTTATAATATATATTATTAGTAATATAATAAAGTAATATAAATAACGAAAAGATGATATAAAAGAATAAGAAAATAGTTTTAATTATTACTATAAGACTTTTAATAATAATAACGTAATAAATTTAAAAATAGTAAATCTTAACATTTAACGTTATTATTAATTACTTAACGAATTAAGTTAAGAACTTAAATTATAACTTAACTTGAGATTAATATTAAGTCGAGTTACGATGTTAAAATTAAGTATTTAAGCAAAGTTATAATGTTAATATTAAGTATTTAAGTTAAGTCATAATGTTAATATTAAGTATTTAAGTCGAGTTAAAATGTTAATATTAAAACTTTACTCGACGATTAATTTACTTATATGTTTTTTTTTATATTTAAACGCGTACTTTTCTACGCTAAAGTCAGTTTTTACTAACAATATACGTATTGTAAAATTAAATTTTATTAAATTATTTTATAAATTATCTTTTTAATTACTTATTAAACTATCTTAAAAACTATTTTTTAAATCATTTATTAAACTATTTCATAAAATATTTACTAAATTATTTCATAAATTATTTTTTAAATCACTTATTAAACCATCTTTTAAATTATTCATTAAACTATCTTTTAAACCGTCTTTTAAATTATTTTACAAAACATTTATTAAATTATTTTACAAACTATCTTTTAAACCATTTTTTAAATCATTTACACGCGTTAAAGTCAGCTTGTACTAACAACTTACACGCGTTAAAGCTTAGCTTTTACTAACATCGTACACGCGTTAAAGTCAGCTTTTATTAATAATACACGTACTGCAGAATCAGGTTTTATTAAATTATCTTTTAAACTATTTATTAAATCATTTTATAAATCATCTTTAAAATCATCTTTTAAATTATTTACATACACGTTTTAAAACCATTTACATACTCATTTATCTACACGTTTTAAACTTACTTACATACTTATTTATTTACACGTCTTAAATTCATTTGCATACACGTATTAAACTCATTTACATACACGTTTTAAACTCATTTACATACTCATTTACATACACGTTTTAAACTCATTTACATACACGTTTTAAACTCATTTACATACTTTATAGCTTAATTTATAAATTAATTCATAGCTTAATATAAAGTTTAACTTATTTTGCTTCGTAATTAAATTTAGTAAAAAAATTAAAAAAATTTAACATAAATTTAACATAGATTTAAAAGAACTTAATGCGCTTAATGCGCTTAATGCGCTCGCGAGCAAGAAGACTTACTAATTTACGCTATTCGCTTGCTAAAATACTCTTTTAACGAGAATATAAAAAAATTTTACTTAATTAATTATTACTCGCTAACGATCATTAAAAGCGCTTAAAGTAAATTTACGAAATTTATAAATGTTATTAAATTTAAGAACGATATTTTATTTATATAAAATAAAAATTTATATTATTTTTAGCTTAAATAATTAATAACATAATTATTATTAAATTTTAATTAAAGATAATAATATTATATAACGATTACTGAGCTAAATATAACATGTTTTTACTCGTAGTAAAGAAATGCGTTAAAATTATAATAACGATAAAAGCGTTAAAGTAAGAAAAAAATGTTACTTATTAAAAAAAAGAAAAGAAAAGAAATATGCTTATAATGAAATTACTTAAATCTTCTTTAAGTATAATTAATATTAAAGATGTTAACTTTAAACGCTTTAAGCTAAATTCGCAGCTTAAAAGTTAACTTAAAGCGCTTTAAGCTAAAATCATAACTCGACGAAACTTTCGAATTATTAATATTATAATATTAGTTTAAAAAAAATTACATTAACTAGTAATAAAGTTCTTGTAAAGAAATTATCGTAGTTAAAAGAAGAAATTAATAAAAGATTCTTTAACGCGACTTTATTAAAAAACATTAATATTTTAACTCGTCGTAATTAATATTATTCTTTTACTTTTTAAATTTAATATTAATTTTTTAAATTTTAATATATAAATAACTTAGTTTATTTCTCTTTTAAAAATATTTAATAATTATATATTTTATATTATTATACGTAAAATATTTATTCTCGTTAATTATTTTAATAACTTATAAGTTAATAATAAGTTACGAGTTCGTTATTAACGTTAATAAAAACGTTAAAGTATAAATTAACTTATTAATTAATATTAATCGATTAAAGAAATTTAATAAACGCTTTTACATGTTTATTTAAGCTTAAGAAAAATAATTTAATAAAATTTAAAAATAATTTACGTCGCGTATAAGTTCGCGTAAATTAAACTTTTAATTATTTAAAATCTTTTTTTATTTATTTAAGATAACGAAATAACGACGTCGTTTTATTTTAATGTTAAAATTTAAAATTTTTAAAATTTTTATCTTTATTTTTATCTTAATGAAGAATTTTACGCGACGAAATTTTTATGTTTAAGTTATAATAACAGCGAGATGAATAATACGAGATAATAAAAAAATTAATAAATAAGTTTAATATAAAATATTTAATTATTATTAAATTAAAAACAAAAAGATAATGTTTTTAAAGAAATTTAAACGAACGAGATTACTGTAAAAACAGATAAATAATTAATTCTATATAATACAGGTTTTTCTGCTTAGATGTTTTCTTAACATGAGCCTCACTATTATTTAAACAGATAGTGATGCTCTCTTTAACAAGCGCTTGTCGATAGCCCTCAGTCCAACTGGCTCGATATGCCAAGGAAACCTCTGAGAAGGGGAACCTGTACTATATAGGGTCAATTGCCCACCTGTTTCTACAGCAATCCCGTTCGTTTGGATCCCTTCAGAAACATCGTCCTTTTCCCACCCACCCACACCTGTTTTTCTTTTGCTACACTTCATATACTCAGTCGCTTAGATAGAGGGAGTTTCTTGGCGCTTCTGAGCAGCTTTCAAAGCATAAGCAGGCCTAAAAAAGCCTAGAGCACAGGCTTAGGAGGCTGCCTGGAGGTGCTGAGTATGCCCAAACACTAGAAATACAAATACAAAACGATGCCGAAGCTCGATAGGCCTCGGATAATCTTGAGGTATAGTTGAAGAAGGATATTGCGCAAAGCATGTATAAAGATCTCAGACCAAATCTTGTAGCGGCACACACATCTAGTTCTCGAGTATTTGTCACTCAGGATCTGATGCAGACGACAATTTATTAGAGGCTCTAACGTTGTTTTTGCACGTTGATAGCCTCGAGACCTTTTGAAACTTCTTTGTCACCGCTTCTTGTGGAATTATATTTGATCATGCTTTGCCCGATGGTCTTCCCCTTCGAAAAACGTTCATGGCCTGCTCCTCGGTACAAAATGCTGACTCTGAAACTTTGCAGAAATCATAAAACATAGTATTTCAGCTAGGTAGAGTGTCACTCATGCTGCCTTTGAAGAAGCGAAATTTCTTCCCCTTAATGTTCTGAGCTTCAGTTAACGATCTTGAGTATACGACGAGGTGCATTAGTGATTGACTGCGGACGTCAGCATCCGGCTTTTTGCCTTGCTGCTGCCTCCCGCGTAAGGAGGCTGAACACCTGGCCATGAGGTTTGTTGTATCGGTCAGGGTAGTTTGCAAGCCATGGATATATTGAATAATAACAACGGCGACGACGATACAACGAATATAGGTGTGCTGCTTCTATTCCGGGTAACATCTTCCCAGAAGCCATCTCGGCCTTCAAGAAAGACAACAAGCCAGCAACTCAACACCGCGGCCACGTCCCGCGTTGCCGAACATGAGAAGAGATCTGAACACCGTGGTGCGATGCATAAGAGCTTGAGAAAGAGCGTAGCGGAGAGAACGGCATTCAACGACATGATAAGAAGGCTGCTGGAGGCTTCAAGGCAGCAGCTCAACAGATTTCATGAGCCAAAGAGCACACCAAGATCGAGCGCTTGATGATGCTAACCACATGTCATTGTTCTCCTTTTCGTCTAATGCTCTCCTAATCCATCCTCCTCTTCCGCCATCTGCAGTGCTACCTTGGTATACTCATCAATGTCCTCCTTGGGCAATCCTAAAATGTTATTCTGCAGACCCTTTGACGTCTCAAAGTCGCCGCTCCCATCTGGATAGAATACCCTCGTATACAGCAGCCTAGCGAACCCAAGCCGGTTGCCTTTCTGAAGTTCCGCCATGCCCGATTCGTACCGCTTCTTGGATGATTCATGGGTTATCTTCCATTCTCCAAGCTTCGTGCCGGTAACGCGCATGACCGAATCCAACATATCCCTCTGGCTGATAAGGAAAGACGATACATAGACGAACTTGTTCCGAAACTGCGCGAGGTGTGGGCTCTGATCGTTCTCATCGTCGGGCAAGACCTTCAGCCCAAGCAAGCCAGCGATACCACGACCACACTGAGGCCAGGTACTGGTATTGATGCGGGTATCCCCATCGTCGATGAAGGTGACAGTACGGTTCTTCAAGTCAAACCCATATGTCTCAACACCACTCGACAAGCTAAACTCATACCAAAAGCTGCAGGCGATGCCGATCCAAGAGCTTTTGCCCAACTGTTCGATGTGTGCGCGATATTTGTTTTGCTTCTCACCGAGTAGGATATCTCTGCCTAGCTGCACGTTTGTGCCGTCGGGACCCCACTCGTTTGGTAAGACCCAGGGCACATTTGCCGCTGCGGCGGCCTCAATCAGCTTGGTCTGCTGCTCGGATGGGGCGGTCACGGCCATGGTGATGATGAGGACTTCTTGGCCTTGGAGGGCCTCGACGAGTGAGTCATAATCGTCGTACCTAACTTTTTTGACTTCAACCCCGGCGGGCACTTTGCTTGTGCTATCGGCGCGGGTAATGGCGGTGACTTTGTGCCTGCCGGTCTTGATCAATTCCTCGACGATGTATTTCCCGACACGGCCACCCGCCTATTGTGGATCTTAGCATAGAACTTGGTTTTGAGAGCGAGTGTTAGCACAAAGAAGACTTACCCCGACGACGGCAACGTTCTCGACATGGTTCTTGAAACCTTGCGGCTTATTGCTGGCATACTCTTGGGCCATTTTGTATGGTGAACGAAGATCAGAGAGACCCGGGGCACGACTGTATTGACAGCGAATTGAAGCGGGTCTGTCTGGAGTTGAGGGGAGCTTGTTAAGATCCGGCAGGAGTAAGTAGCTTGCACAGAAAATCGAATCTGCCTATTTCGAAATTCTTCATACTTATAATGGGAATACGTCCTCGAGAGAATGTAGCGTTCGGATTTAGTGGAGTTTACAGGCTTCATTATTACCCCCTTCGGTTAGAACCGAACGGGCTTAAGACTTCAGCCCAAAACAGATGAATGATAGTTTGCCGTTGTTATCAGTGCGCGGTTTCAGTTGACTTGGGACGTTAACGCTTGTGAGGCATAGCGTTACCGCAGGAACTGATCTGCCGTGGCTGCCTTTAACGTCTTGTACTTGAGCTGGGCTACATAAGGGTGGCTGAGTTTGGGCAGCAGGCTTGGCGAGCATCCACGTTCGCCTCAGTAGTAGCACCGTAGTGCCCAAGGTCGTGCGACAATCACTCAAATCGCGAGACAATAAGGCGGCGCTCATCCCATGTCGACCCGCTCTAACCCCCACTAGCGTAGTCAGCTTTTCCATGTCAGGGGCAAAAGCGAAGAAGTAGCGACTACACGCAGGCCTTAAATGCTCATGCTTTAATCATCGACCTTGATTACTTTGACACGCATTAGTCTTTTCTAGGTAGTTCATTGCTTAGATTGCACTGTTATGTATAACGAGGCCTTCCGATAATCGTTACTTTGAAAGATAAACAAAAACATCCCCAAAGTCAAAGAGCTCCAGCATATATCATACATTCACCTTAGGTTCCCTCGCAAAGCCTCACCAGGACTACGCTTCCTCTCAACTTTCTCCTTCATAGACCCTTCCAGATATCTGGCCCAGATCAGAGATTGTACACAGGAATCTGCGCCCAAGGTATTCGAGCCTTTTCTCTGAGTTCTGATACCTTGGATGCACAGGGTGAACAAGCACACGGCGCGTGGGTTACTGAAGCTCCTGCAGCCAAGACCACCGCTGGTGTTCGGTATTGAAGACCCGTCGCGGCGCTCCTGGCTGCACAGAGAACGGGTCAAAGACATGGGCCCTGATGGCCCAGGAGAACAAGGAAAGCCTCATCAGGTACAGCGAGTCATGCTTGAAGATCTTGTGGTTCAGATGTTAACCTCGCCGATTCAGGGCTCGTAGTACTCGCCGTAGGTGGCGGTGTCGAAGATAGAGCTCAGGCAGCTCATGGACTCCGGAATACTACCATCGATGTTGTCGAGCTTGTTCGGTTAACGCTGTTAAGAAGCTGAGCCGACAAGGCTGATCGTAAATATGAATGGGCTAAAGGATTGAGCTCCGTGTGTGCTAGCTCGGGAGATTTTGGCTGTGGCGTTATTGATCAGTGAGCGAGTGAGCGGTAAAGAATGTTCTACAGCGTTCCGGACTCTCTGCTTCGAGCTTCTCGAGGTTACAAACATCTGCCGAGGTAGCTTGTCTCAAATCTCGATGTGTTAACTTGCGTCGACTCGTGTCTACAATGTGCGTTTATTCACTATCTTCATCTGATGTATGTTCTGTAACGCTATACTCATGGTCCATATATCGCCACCACCCTTGTATCCTGTCCTTTTCATCCCATGAATAAGCTATAGCAACCTCTGTGTGGACACCGTTGTTATTAAAAAAGGTCTCTTATCCTATTGGAGTGCGTGTGGAGAAGGTTATTTTTGACGTT